>Ga0194134_10001267_pt1 | contig 34589 bp, 38 predicted proteins | sample TA2KigOff0mmetaG_FD_148602 | JGI IMG/M metagenome (GOLD analysis project Ga0194134, IMG submission 148602) | Freshwater microbial communities from Lake Tanganyika, Tanzania - TA2015056 Kigoma Offshore 0m | ecosystem: Environmental > Aquatic > Freshwater > Lake | place: Tanzania: Lake Tanganyika... | reverse complement strand
TCGATCCCGACGAGCTGGTGGCGCGGGTGCGCAACGTGGTGGCCCGCCAGCAGCGCCTGCTGGCCGAGGCGGCCCGCTTCGCCGACGCCGACCTCGGTCAGCTCTCGCGCCAGATCACCGAGATCCGCTCCCTGCTGGCCAGCGGCGGCAGTCCCAGGCCCAGCAGCGGTGGCAGCAGCGACCTGAGCTTCACGCCGCGGGAGGCGTCGGTGCTGCAGCTGGTGGCCGAGGGGCTGATGAACAAGGAGATCGCCCGCCGGCTGGAAACCTCGATCCGCAACGTGGAGAAGTACGTGAGCCGGCTGTTCATCAAGACCGGCACCGCCAGCCGCACCGAGCTGGTGCGCTACGCCCTCGAGCACGGGCTGGTGGATTGACCTGGCTGCCGGCCGCGCCCAATGGCGGCCATGCCTACCGCGACCGGGTGGGTGAGGAGGCGGCCGGCCAGACCGTGAGCGCCTTCTACGCCGCTCGCTACCGGCACTCGGCGGAGGCGGTGTGGCGGCAGCGGCTCGCCGCCGGCGAGATCTGCAGGAACGGCCAGCGGCTCCGGGCCGATGGGCCGCTCGCAGCCGGCGATCGGCTGGTGTGGCATCGGCCCCCCTGGCAGGAGGGGGCCGTGCCGGCGTTGCCCAGCCCCCTGTTCGATGACGGTGACCTGCTGGTGTTCAACAAGCCCAGCGGCCTGCCGGTGTTGCCCGCCGGCGGCTGGCTGGCCCACACCGTGCTGGGGCAGATCGAGCGGCAGCTCAGCGCTGGCCAGCTGGATGGCACGGCCGGCCAGCCCCGGCCGGTGCACCGGCTGGGGCGCTTCACCTCCGGCCTGCTGCTCTGTGCCCGCCGGCCGGCCACCCGGGCCTGGCTGAGCGCCCTGCTGCGCGAGAGCACGGCCCGGGGGCAGGCCGCCCCGGCGGACACCTGCCGCAAGACCTATCGCGCCCTGCTCCAGCCCCCGGTCGCCGGCTCGCCCTTGCTCGCCCTGGCGCCCGGGGCCAGCGTGGACCTCACCACGCCGATCGGCCGCCGCCCCCATGCCCGCCTGGGCAGGGTCTGGGCGGCGGCCGCCCCCGGCGACGCCGACGCCCTGGCGGCCCGCAGCGTCTTCACCTTGCTGGAGCCCGCTGCCGGCGGCTGGCTGGGGGAGGTGGCCATCGCCACCGGCCGGCCCCACCAGATCCGCATCCACACCGCCGCGGCCGGTGCGCCCCTGCTCGGTGATCCGCTCTACGCCGTGGGTGGGCTGCCCCGGGCCGAGGCGCTGCCGGGGGAAGGGGGCTACCAGCTCCATGCCCATCGCCTCGAGCTGCCCCTCGCCGATGGCAGGCTGCTGGCGTTGGAAGCCCCGCTGCCGCCGGTGCTGCAGGGGTGGCGTGCGGGTGCCTGAGAGCCGTTGATGCCTGTGGACCAGCTGGTGCTACGCCCGGGCCTTTGCTTGCGCCATTGGTCGGGCTGGCTGGCCCCGACCGCCGCGGCCGACCGCCTGGCCCGCCTGCAGGCGGAGGTGCCCTGGAAGCAGGAGGCCATCACCCTCTACGGCCGCCGCCACCCCTTGCCGCGGCTCACCTGCTGGATGGCGGATCCGGGCTGCGGCTACCGCTACAGCGGCCTGGCCAACGCGATCGAGCCCTGGTCGCCGGTGGCGGCGGAGCTGCGCCAGGCCCTGGAGCAGCTCACGGGCTGGCGCTTCAACTCCCTGCTGCTCAACCGCTACCGCGATGGCCGCGATGCCATGGGCTGGCACGCCGACGACGAGCCCGAGCTCGATCCCGCCGCGCCGATCGCCTCCCTCAGCCTCGGTGCCCCGCGCGACTTCCGCCTGCGGCCTCGCCCCAGCCCGCGCCGGCCGGTGGACCTGCCGCCACCCGAGGGCCATGGCCAGGCCCTGCCGTTCAACATCCCGTTGCACAGCGGCGATCTGCTGCTGATGGAGGCCCCCACCCAGTGGTGGTGGCAACACGCCCTGCCGCGCCGGCTGCGGCTGCAGCAGGAGCGGCTCAACCTCACCTTCCGGGTGGTGCGCCCGGCCTAGCGGGCGCTGCCCAGCGGGCGCGACCCGATCAGCCGCGCTCGAAGGCGATCACGCGCGCTCGAAGGCAATCAGCCGCGAGAAGTAGAAGGGGGCCTGGTTCAGGCTGCGGCGCACGGGCTTGAAGCCGGCGGCCGCCGCCGCGGCCACGATGCCGTCTTCACGCAGGGTGTAGGCCCGAGTGGTCTTGCTGGGGCCGGGAAACAGCTGGCCGATGCCCTTGAGGAGCGCCAGCAGGGGGGTGTAGGGGGCGAAGCTCACGATCAGGTGGCGCTCGGCCATGCCGGCCAGGTGGCGCACCATCTCTTCAGCCGGGGCCTGGGGGTAGTGGATGAACACATCCAGGCAGATCACGGTGTCGTAGCGGCCCTCCAGGCTCTCCAGGTCGGAGGCGGTGAACTGCAGTTGGCCGCCGCTGATGCCGGCGTCAACGGCCCGGCGGCTGGCCTCGGCGACCATCGCCTCCGAGAGGTCGCTGGCGGCGATCGAGCCGGCCCCGAGCTGGGCCAGGGGGATCGAGAGGCTGCCCACGCCGCAGCCGGCGTCGCAGAAGCTGCGGCTCGCCAGGTTGCCCTGCTCCTGCAGCCAGGCGAGCACGTTGTCGACCGTCTTCTGGTGCCCGAGGCGGATGTTCCGCTGCACCTTGTTCACGTCATCGGAATCGCTGTAGATGCGGTTCCAGCGGTCGAAGCCCGTGCTCTCGAAGTAGCTCTTGACCTCGGCTTTTTCGGCTGCTGTTTCGGTGGTGCTGGGCATCGAGCGCGGCCATGGGCCTTGGAATGGGCCGGATCCTAAGGAGCGCCGCTGGCCGGAAGCACCTGCAGATCGCGGCGCACGTCGCTCAGGGGACGGTCGATCCAGGGCCAGAAGTCCCAATGGAAATCGCGGATCGGCCCGGTCGTGGCCGCACCCCGCTGGAGAGCCTGGGCGAAGGTCGGGGCATCGAGTTGATCCTTCAGTTTCGGCGCCACGCTTCCCGCCAGGGGATCGGCGACGCCCATCTGAAACTGCAACAGCGCCGGCAGGGCAATCAGCAGGGCGTGATCGGGGAACAGTCCCATCGAAAAGCCCAGCACCTGCAGTTCGCCGTCGGGATCGGTGGCGTAGCCGCCGATCACATGGTGCACGTCGTGGATGGCCACGTAGGCGTAGGGAAGTCCCTTGCGGCTGCCGGGAAAGGGAAACCCATTGTGCTGGTAGTAGGCGCGCAGGCCCGCCCCCATGCTGCCGGCGGGCGCCGTGTCCAGGGCGGCGTAGCGGCTCTCGTGCTCCCGATCGATGCCCAGCCCCAGCATCGGCAGGATGAAGCGGGCATAGCCCTGCACCACGCCGTCGCTGTTGAGTGCAGCGAAGGTGCGGCGATACAGGTCACCGAAGGCCTTGAGCACGTGCCCACGGCACACCTCCTCCAGATCGGCCACCACGCCAGGTTCCACCTGCAGTTCCGCGGCGATGCGCTCCAGCAGCTGCACCTTGGCCTGATCGAGCCGTGGTTCCAGAAAGGCCAGGAGCGTGAGCAGCTGCATCACCTCCTGCCGCTGGCGGTGGCTGAGCACCAGTCCCGCCAGGCCTACCGGCATGGTGGCGGCTGGCTGGGCAGGCCAGGGTTGGCCCAGCAGGTCGAGGAACAGGTTGGCGAGCAGCTGCCGCTCCCGGAGGGTGGCCTGCTCCTGTCCCTCGGCTGTGATCAAGGCTTCACAGGTTTGGGCCACGGCTGCCACCGCAGCGGGTGGCAGGGAGGCCAGGTCGTGAAACGCCATGGTGCGCGGCAGAGTGTTCCCCGGGGGTCCTGCCTGCCCAGCCTGGCCGCGGAGCCGGGCGCTGGCTGCCCTCGCCGGCGAAACAGGTCCGATGGGCTCCCATTGCGGCGGCGGCTTGGCCGGTGCCCCAGGCAAGGGGTCAGGTTGGTCCGGACGCCCGCCGCCAGCTGAGCCCATCCCTCCCCTGGTTCCAGCGCAGCCCCTCGCCCAGAGGCATCCCCAGCAGCAGTTCTGGGGCGGTGCGCTCGTCCCCCAGCACCGCCCGGGGCAGCACGGTGGCGGCGGCGATCGCCTGGCCTGCGGGCACACCCCAGCTCGCCAGTCGTCGCACCCCCTCCAGCAGGGGCAGGGTCACCCCGGCCAGGGTGCCATCTTCGAGTCGGCAGCTGCCGTCCTGCACCAGCAGCACCCGCTCATCCCAGCGATGGCGGCCCTCTCCCAGGCCGTAGGGCGCCAGGGCATCGCTCACCAGCACCACCTGCCCAGGGGCCAGCCGCTGCAGCAGCACCGCCATCGCCGGATCCACGTGCACGCCATCGGCGATCAGGCCGAGGGCGATGTCGCCCCGCAGAGCCGCCGCCGCCACCGGCCCCGGGGCCCGGTGGTGCATGCCCGCCATGGCGTTGAAGCTGTGGGTGAGCATCGTCACGCCTGCGTTGAAGGCGTCCTCGGCCTCGGCGGCACTGGCGGCGCTGTGGCCCAGGCTCACCACGATGCCCTGGGCACGCAGGGCGGTCATCACCGCCGCCGCGCCCTCCAGCTCCGGGGCGAGCGTCACCAGGTCGATCTGATCCTCAAAGCCGGCGATGCGTTCCTCCAGGGCCTGCAGGCTGGGGGTGGCCAGGTGCTCCTCGGGGTGGGCGCCGCGGCGGGCTGGGTTGAGGAACGGCCCCTCCAGGTGGGCGCCGAGCAGCTGGCAGCGTTCGGGACGGTGCTGCTGCCGGGCCTCCTCCAGCACGGCGAGGGCCTGTCGCAGGGGAGCGACCCCGCAGGTCACCAGGGTGGGGCAGATCGCCTCCACCCCATCGCGCCAGAGCAGGTCCAGCAGGTCCAGCAGTCGCGGCAGATCGGCGGGCTCCAGTTCGGGAAAGGCCAGGCCCAGGCCGCCGTTGATCTGCAGATCCACCCCGGCGGGACTGAGCCAGTCGCCGCCCCAGTCGTCACCGGCGGCGGCGCTGCCGGTCGGCAGGGGCTCCACGGCCTCGATCAGACCGGAGCTGTCCACCGCCAGCCGCCAGCGCCGGTCGGCGCCGTGGCTGCAGCGGCCGGCCCTGGGCAGGCGCACGTTGCTGATCCAGCGCATCGGGGTCGCAGGCACGACAATGCCCCCATCCTGCGTTGCCCGCCCTTGAGCGCCACGCCCGTTGTCCCGACCACCGGCACCAGCGCCGTTGGAGGCGCACCGTCCGAGCCGCCGCGGGTGGCGGTGGTGATGGGCAGCGACTCCGACCTGCCCACCATGCAGCCGGCGGTGGCGATGCTGGAACGCTTCGGTGTGGGGACGGAAGTGCGGGTGCTCTCGGCCCACCGCACCCCCCTGGAGATGGTGGCCTTCGCCCAGCAGGCCCGCGGGCTCGGCTTCCGGGTGATCATCGCCGGCGCCGGCGGCGCCGCCCACTTGCCGGGGATGGTGGCCTCGCTCACCACCCTGCCGGTGATCGGCGTGCCGGTGCAGACCCGGGCCCTCTCCGGGGTGGATTCGCTGCATTCGATCGTGCAGATGCCGGCCGGCATCCCCGTGGCCACGGTGGCGATCGGTAACGGCACCAACGCCGGTCTGCTGGCGGTGCAGATCCTGGCCACTGCCGATGCCAGCCTCGCCGAGGCCCTGGCGGCCTACCGAGCCGAGCTGCATGGCCAGGTGTGCGCCAAGGATGCCCGCCTGCTGGAGCTGGGCAGCGCCGCCTATCTGAAGGCGATGGATCGACAGGCCTGATCGCCCTGGGTGAGCTCAGAAGCTGACCCGTTGAGCTTCAAGAATGCCTGCATTATCTGGCGATTCACCGTAGCCCCAGCGGCCCTGAATACGTCCATTGGATTCGCTGGCGACTCCCAGCCCGGAATGGTTGCCGAGCTGCCAGGCATAGTGCAGGAGGGTGCCGTTGACCTGGCCGCGGATCGCTCCGGGCATGCCATTCAGGGAATAGGTGCCGAATGCCAGATCCCCCTGCCGCGTGAAGTTGATTCGAATGACGTTCCGAGTTGATCCCTCTGTGCTGTAGCCCTCGTAGGTGGCGTTGTAAAGGGTGCTTGCAGCGGCCTCGGCGCTGGTGGCAGTGGACGAAGACGTGGATCCCTGATGTCCGGTCAAGGCCGGGACCGAAGCGCCTGGATCCCTCCCTGGATCCGGGATTGTCTGCTCGGAAGGCTGGCCACTGGAACCGGACCCGAGCATGAGCCCGAAGATCCCCGCGGCATGCAGGGCTGTGATGAGCCCTGCGACGGAGCCGATCAATGCCCCGAGGGCTGTGAACAGGCCAGGGAGAGTGGTCCAGAAGGATCCTGATTCCTTGGTCATGGGTCACTGGGGATCGGTTGTGCTTGGGGGTGTCATGGCTCGTTGTCGGGTTTGCGAACCTCGTAGACCTCGTAACCACGATTGCGAGCGTCTTCTCGCCTGGTTGTGGCGCATGGATGTATCGATTGCGCGTCTTGATCGCCGTGAATCTTCTTATGTCACGGGTCCAGGAGTTGCGCAATGATGAATGATTTTATCCTGCGTTGCCGATTTCGTCACCGCCTTCCAGATGCCCGATTGTGGGCACATTGTTGATTGGTGGCGCTTCTAGGCTGGCCTCTCGACGTTGTTCACCCACTCTTCGAGGTCGGTAATGCTTGAGCGCTTGGTGCTGCCGCCCTGGCTCAAGGCCGGCCTGGCCCTGCCCCTGCTGGTGCTCAACCTCTGGGTGCTGCGCCAGCTGCTCCTGCCCCTGGCCCCGTTTCCGGCCCTGTTCGTGGCGGCGGCCCTGATCGCCTTTCTGCTCGACATCCCGGCCCGTTGGCTGTGGCAGCGGGGGCTGCCCCGGGCGCTGGCGATCGTGCTGGTGCTGGGGGTGAGCCTGGGGCTGGTGGCCCTGGCGGCGGTGTGGCTGGTGCCGCGGCTGATCGAACAGCTGGGGGAGCTGGTGGCGGCCCTGCCCGGCTGGCTGGCCCAGGGGGAGGTGTGGCTCGACCGGCTCGAGGCCTGGGCGGAACAGCAGGGGATCCCCACCGATTTCGGCAACGTGAGCAGTGACCTGCTCACCCGCATCAGCAAGCTCGCCAGCCAGCTCAGTCAGCGCCTGCTCGGACTGCTGGGGGCCACCGTCGGGCTCACGGTCAACACCGTGATCGTGCTGGTGCTGGCGGTGTTCCTGCTGCTGGGTGGCGAGCGCATCAGCGCCGGTCTGGCCCAGTGGCTCCCCCCGGCAGTGCGCACGCTCGTGGTGGGCACCCTCAACCGAACCTTCCGGGGCTACTTCGCCGGCCAGGTGCTGCTGGCCCTGATCCTCAGCGGCCTGCAGATCCTGGTGTTCACCCTGCTGGCGATTCCCTATGGCGTGCTGTTTGCCGTGGCGATCGGCTTCACCACCCTGATTCCCTATGCCAGCGCGGTCACGATCGTGCTGGTGAGCGCCCTGCTGGCCCTCGATGACCCCCGCACCGGCCTGGAGGTGCTGGCCGCTGCCATCACCGTGGGCCAGCTTGTGGACCAGGTGATCCAGCCCCGGCTGATGGGCAGCATCGTGGGATTGCAGCCGGCCTGGCTGCTGATCAGCCTGCCGGTGGGCGCCCGGCTGGGCAGCCTGCTGGGCCTGGGTGACCTCCTGGGCCTGCTGCTGGCCGTGCCGGTGGCCAGCTGCGCCAAGACGTTCCTCGATGCCTGGGGAAGTCAGCTGCGGGCCGGCGAGCCGGCGGGGATGCCGCCCGGGGGCCTCATTCCGCCTGGGGAATGATGCCCTGCCCCTGCAGGTAGGCCAGCACCTGGGCCACGCTCTCCTCCAGGCTCTGGCTGCCGGTGTCCACCCGCAGTTCCGGGGCTTCGGGGGCCTCATAGGGGCTGGAGATGCCGGTGAACTCCTTGATTTCACCGGCGCGGGCCTTGGCGTAGAGCCCCTTGGTGTCGCGCTGCTCGCACACGTCCAGGTCGGCGGCGCAGTGAATCTCGATGAAGTCGCCAGCGGGCACCAGGGCCCGCACCTTGTCGCGGTCGGCCTTGAACGGGGACACGAAGGCGGTGAGCGCCACCACGCCCGCATCCACGAACAGCTTGGCCACCTCGCCGATGCGGCGGATGTTCTCCTCCCGGGCGGCGTCGGAGAAGCCCAGGTCTTTGCAGAGGCCGTGGCGGATGTTGTCGCCATCCAGCACGTAGCAGGCCAGGCCCTGCTCGAACAGGGCGGAGTTCACCGCATTGGCCAGGGTGCTCTTGCCGGCGCCGCTCAGGCCGGTGAACCAGAGGATGGCGCTGCGGTGGCCGCGCTGATGGGCCCGGGCCGCCCGGGTCACCGTGGAGTGGTGCCAGGCGATGTTGGTGCTGTTGCCCTCGGTGGTGAGTGCGCCGTAGGTGGGGTTGGCCTGGCCGGCTTCGGAGGGGGCGGCGGACATCGACTCAGGGCGGACTGGGCGCCATTGTCGCTGCCCGTCCACCGGCGGTGGCTCCGCTCACAGCCCGAGCAGCAGGCCTGTCTCCGCGGCGGCCCGAAACACCAGCCCGTGCCGGGCCACCAGGGCCGGCAGGGCGTCGTAGCCGCCGCCGATCACGGTGGCTACGGGTATGCCGCGCCGCAGGCAGGCCTCCAGCACCATGCGGTCGCGCAGGAGCAGGCCGGTGTCGCTGAGGGCCAGGCGGCCGAGGCGGTCGTCGCGGTGGGGATCCACACCGGCGTTGTAGAGCACCAGATCGGGCCGCCCCTGTTCCAGCAGGTCCGGCAGCAGGGGGCCCACCGCGGCCAGGTAGCCCGCGTCATCGAGGCCGTCGGCGAGCGCCAGGTCGTGGTCGCTGGTCTGCTTGCGCAGGGGAAAGTTGCTGGCGGCATGGGCCGAGACCGTGACCACCCGCCCATCCCCCGCGAAGATCGCCGCGGTGCCGTCGCCCTGGTGCACGTCCAGGTCGATCACCATCAGCCGTGTCACGGCCCCTTCGGCCAACAGCACCTGGGCCGCTACGGCCACGTCGTTGAAGATGCAGAAGCCACTCCCGTAGTCGGGAAAGGCATGGTGGGTGCCGCCCGCCAGGTGACAGGCCAGGCCGTGTTCCAGGGCCAGCCGGGCGGTGAGCAGGGTGCCCCCCACCGCCAGCCAGCTGCGCCGCACCAGGGGACGGGTGGCGGGCAGGCCGATGCGCCGCTGCTCCTGCCTGCTCAGTTGATCGCGTGAGAAGGCTTCGTGGTAGCGGCGGCTGTGCACCAGCTCCAGGGCGCGACGGGGGATCGGCAGCGGCTGGTGCAGCTGCTCCGGTCTGGCCAGATCCCGCTGGAGCAGATGGTCGTGCAGCAGCCGGAACTTGGCCATCGGGAAGCGATGGCTGCTGGGCAGCGGTGCCGAGTAGGCCGGGTGGTAGACGAGTGGGGGGCGCATGGCCGCTTCAGGTGCTCCGGGCCGCCACTGGGGGAATCATCGGCGGACCCGCCTGCAGGGGACGCCCCTCAGCCGCCCGCCTGCTTTGGCCGGAAGCCCGCCTGCTCCAGGGCCGCCAGGGCCGGGGCCACCTGGTCGCCCTGCAGTTCAATCACCCCCTCCTTGAGGGTGCCGCCTGTGCCGGCGCGGGCCTTGAGCTGTTTTAACAGCTCGCGCAGTTCGGCCTCGGGCGCGTCCAGGCCCGTGATGGCGGTCACGAGCTTGCCGCCCTTGCCGGCCTTCGTGCGCTGCACCCGCACCTGTTGCTGGGCCCTCGGCGTGGCTGGCGTGGTCGCGCTGGGCCGGGCAAGGCTGGCGGCCCTGCTGAGGCTGCCGAATTCCTGCCAGCCCCCTTTCTTGGCCATGGCCCCCTGTGCCGCCGTCGGCATCATTCTGGGGGCACAGCCCCAGGCCCCTCAGCCCGCCACCGCCTCCACCACGCTCACTGCTGAGGCGGTGGGGTGGATCCGGAGCAGATTCAGGCCGGCGCTCTCCAGCAGCAGGGCGTACTCGCCGGGGGTGCGCTCGCGGCCGCCCTCGGTCATCACCAGCATGTTGAGGTCGAGCAGCTTGCCCGGGAAGGGGGCGTTGCCCGGTGGGATCACCTGCTCGAGGATCAGCACCCGGCCGCCGGGGGCCATGGCGGCGCGGATGTGGCGAAGGATGGTGCGGCAGGCGTCGTCGTGCCAGTCATGGAGGATGTGCTTGAGCAGGTAGGCATCGGCGCCGGCGGTCGCGCTGGCGAAGAAGTCACCCCCCACCAGCTCCAGCCGGCCCTCGAGATCCGCCGGTACCGCCACCGGTGCCAGCACATGGGGCTGGTCGAACACCACGCCCCGCAGGCCGGGGGTGGCCCGCAGCACCGTCATCAACAGCTCGCCCCGGCCGCCGCCCACATCCACCAGCTGGCCGATGGCGCTGAAGTCGAAGGCCGCCAGCACGGCTTCGGTTTCGGGCCGGGAGAAATCGCCCATCGCCCCATTGAAGACGGCGCCCCGTTCCGGGTTCCGCTCCTACCACTCGAACACCGAGCAGCCGTGGCGGTGGCGGAAGGCGTTCTCCCCCGTGCGCACGCTGTGCAGCAGGTCGTCCCAGCTCAGGTAGTGCTCCGCGCCAAGCATGCGGGCGAACTGGCGCAGCGACTGGGGGTGATCGCTGCCCAGCAGCTCCGCCAGGGGGGTGAGGGCAAAGCGCCGCTGTGCCGTCTCCTGGAAGATCCCCAGGCTGGCCAGCCCCCGCAGCAGGCGGAACAGGGCATCGGGGTCGGCGTCGCAGCTGGCGGCCAGGTCGTCGCAGTCGCGCTCGCCGCCGGCCAGGGCATCGGCCAGGCCCAGCTCGGCGGCCACGTGGATCATCTGGGTCACCCAGGCGCCGCTGGCCATCGCCAGCAGCTGGTCGGCGAGCGGCAGTGCGGGGGGCATGGCTGGGGTTGGGGGCTACCCGGTTGGTAGCAACGGGCGGCTGTTCAGTGGCGGGCTTTGCAGCGGCGGCGGTGGGTTCACCGCCCCGGCTCCCTAGGCTGGCCCCACTGCATGCCGCCGCCGGTGACCACCACCGTTCCCCCCCTCAGCCCCGATCCGGCTGCCCTGCAACCGGCGGTGCGTCCCGACCCTCTTGGCCGCTTCGGCCCCTATGGCGGCCAGTACGTGCCCGAAACGCTGATGCCGGCCCTGGCCGAGCTCGAGAAAGCTGCCGCCGAGGCCTGGGCCGATCCCGCCTTCACCGAGCGGCTCAACCACCTGCTGCGCACCTACGTGGGGCGGCCCTCGCCGCTCTATGAGGCCGAGCGGCTCACGGAGCACTACGCCCGACCCGAGGGTGGCCCGCGCATCTGGCTGAAGCGCGAAGACCTCAACCACACCGGCGCCCACAAGATCAACAACGCCCTCGGCCAGGCGCTGCTGGCCCTGCGCATGGGCAAGAAACGGATCATCGCTGAGACCGGCGCCGGCCAGCACGGCGTGGCCACGGCCACCGTGTGCGCCCGCTTCGGCCTGGAGTGCGTGATCTACATGGGCGCCGAGGACATGCGCCGCCAGGCCCTCAACGTGTTCCGCATGCGCCTGCTGGGAGCCACCGTGCAACCCGTCACCGCCGGCACCGCCACCCTCAAGGACGCCACCAGCGAAGCGATCCGCGACTGGGTGACCAACGTGGAGACCACCCACTACATCCTCGGTTCGGTGGCCGGCCCCCATCCCTACCCGATGCTGGTACGCGACTTCCACGCCTGCATCGGCATCGAGGCCAAGCAGCAGTGCCAGGAGGCTTTCGGCGGCCTGCCCGATGTGCTCGTGGCCTGCGTGGGCGGTGGCTCCAACGCCATGGGGCTGTTCCATCCCTTCGTGGAAGACACGAGCGTGCGCCTGATCGGCGTGGAGGCCGCAGGGGAAGGGGTGCCCAGCGGCCGCCATGCCGCCACGATCACCGAGGGCCGCGTCGGCGTGCTGCACGGCGCCATGAGCCTGCTGCTCCAGGACGACGAGGGTCAGGTGCAGGAGGCCCACTCGATCAGCGCCGGCCTCGACTACCCCGGCGTCGGCCCGGAGCACAGCTATCTCAAGGGCATCGGCCGCGCCGAATACGCCGCCGTCACCGATGCGGAGGCCCTCGATGCCCTGCAGCAGCTCTGCCGCCTCGAGGGCATCATCCCGGCCCTGGAAACCGCCCACGCCTTTGCCTGGCTCGACAAGCTCTGCCCCACCCTGGCCCCGGGCACCGAGGTGGTGGTGAACCTCTCCGGCCGCGGCGACAAGGATGTGAACACCGTGGCCGACAAGCTGGGCGACGCGCTGGGGGGCTGATCACAGGCCGGCGGGCTGCTGCCCGGCGGACCGGGCTTCCAGGTCTGCCAGAAAGCTCCTGAGCAGCTCCAGGTAAGGCTGGGGCTGCTCCAGGTGGCAGAGGTGGGAGCAGTCATCCATCACAACCCAACGGGGGTTGGGGATGCCGCGATGCAGCGCCTCGGTGACGGCTGGGGTGGCCTCGTCGTAGCGGCCGCCGATCACCAGCGTGGGCTGGTGAATCTCGCCGAGGCGATCGCTCACATCCCAGGAGCGCAGGCTGCCGGTGATGTGGAACTCACTCGGGCCGCACATGGCGTGATACACCCGCGGATCAGCTTCCATGGCCTGGAAGGAGCGCAGCAGACAGTCGGGCCAGGGGTCGATGCGGCAGACGTGGCGCCGGTAGAAGGCCATCAATGCGTCCTGGTAGGCCGGGCTGTCGGTGCTCCCCCGCTCTTCGTGCACGGCCAGCACGGCCTGCACCGCAACGGGCAGCTCGCTGCGTAGGCGTGTGGTTTCAGCGGTCCAGAGCGGCATGCTGGCCCGGGCATTGGAGAGAATCAGGCCGGCGATTCCCTCTGCCCCCTCGAGGGCTGCCTTCAGGGCCAGCATCCCCCCCAGGACTGGCCGTAGAGGTGGATGCGCTCCAGGCCCAGGGCCTCGCGCACCCGGGCCAGTTCTGCCACGAAGCGCTCCACCCGCAGCAGAGAGGGATCGTCCGGGTGATCCGAGCGCCCGCATCCCAGCTGGTCGTAGCGAATCACCTCCCGGCCATCGGCCGCTAGAGCCTCCAGCGGTTCGAGGTAGTCGCTCGGCACACCGGGGCCGCCATGCAACAGCACGAGGGGCAGGCGGTCGGGGCTGCTGGGGGTGCCCACGCGCCGGGTCCAGACGCGGTGGCCATCCACCGGCACGATCTCTTCCGCTGCGCTCATGTTTCCGCTGCGGCTACGAAGGCCTCGACGCTGACCAGCTCGCTGTAGCCACGGAAGCAGGCGAGCGCCGCCCTGTGGCGCTCCGGCGTTTCAGCCTGGCAGGCGTCGGTCAGGCACACCACCCGGTAGCCCCTGTCGGCAGCGTCCTTCACCGTGTGGTCGATGCACTGGTCGGTGAGCAGGCCGATCACCACCAGCGTGCGGATGCCCATGTTGCGCAGCAGGTAGTCGAGCGTGGTGGAGCTGAACGGCGACGACGAGCTCTTGGGCAGCACTAGCTCATCGGCGCGGGGCGCCAGTTCGGGGATCACCTGGGCGGCCCGGCTGCCGGGTGCAAAGCCCATGTCGCAGCGCTTGTAGTCGAGGCTGCGGTCGCGGCCATCGGCGGTGAGGTTGGCGATCACGGTGTGGATCACCTCCAGGCCCGCCTGGCGCGCCGCTTCCAGGGCGCGCCGGGCGGCCGGCAGGGTATGGGCCCGGAACTGCACATCGAAGGCCGGTCGGGGTCGGGGCTGGGCATCGCCGCAGGTGCCCTGTTGCAGGTCCACCAGCAGCAGGGCCATGGCGCCGGGGTCCCACCAGTCGGGCAGGGCCGCGGGTGGCAGACGGGCCTCTTGCATGCGGGGTTGGCCGGCCGGGGCAATCATGGCCGCAACGCTGTGGGTTGCCCGTGTCCAAGCCCCTGTCACCCGCGGTGGCTGCCCTGGCCGATCAGGGCATCCGCTGGGTGGCGATCACCTGGGTGAACCATGCCGGAGCGTCCCTGGTGAAGGTGGTGCCCCTGGCGGCCTTCGATGGAGCGGTGGCCGTGGGGGTGGGCTTCTCCCCCGTGTCCGATGCCTTTCGCGCCGATGGCGCGATCGATCCGGCCCATCGCCTGGCCCGCCCCGACGGCGATCTGCGCCTGCGGGCCGATGCCGGGGCCCTGGCCTTGCTGGAGCCTGCCAGCGGTTGGGCCTGGGCGCCGGGGGAGCGTTTTGAACGCACCGGTGAGCCCTATGCGGGCGATCAGCGCCACCGCTGCCGTCTGCAGCAGCAGCAGCTTCAGCAGGCCGGCGTGGAGTTGCGGGCCGGCTTTGAGCTGGAGTGGCTGGTGGCCAGTGCCCATTCCGATGGTGAGCCCCAGCCGGCCCTGCCCGGTGGTCCCTATGGCGCCGATCGGCTGGTGGACGGCCTGGATTACGCCTCGGCCCTGCTCGATGCCCTGGAGGCCGCCGGCATCCCCTGGCTGCAGTTTCACCCGGAATACGGGGCCGGGCAGTTTGAGCTGTCGCTGGCGTCGGGCACGGCCCTGGAGGCGGCCGACCGGCTGGTGCACGCCCGGCTGGTGATTCAGCGCGTGACCCGTCGCTTCGGCTGGCACTTCGGCTGGCGCTGCAGTTTCAGCCCGAAACCGAGCCTGGAGCGGGTGGGCAACGGGGGCCATCTGCACCTCAGCGTGCAGCGTGCTGGCCAGCCCCAGCTGCAGGGCGGTGCCGGCCCTGGCGGCCTCAGCGATGCTGGCGCTGGAGTTGTGGCGGCCCTGCTGGCGGAGCTGCCGGCCCTGCTGGCGCTGGCCTGCCCCCTGGAGATCTCCTACCGGCGCCTGGCGCCGGGGTCGTGGTCGGCGCCGTTCCAGGTGTGGGGCATCGAGAACCGGGAAGCGGCCCTGCGCCTGATCCCCACCGCTGCTGATGGCGTACCGGCTCACCTGGAGCTCAAGGTGGTGGATCTGGCGGCCAATCCCTACCTGTTGCTGGCGGCTGTGCAGGCTGTGGTGCTGGCGGGGTTGGAGCAGACCCGCCCCTTGCCACCACCGGTGAGCGGCGATCCGGCCCAGCTGCCGGCCGGTGCGGCGCTGCGGTTGCCCGCCAGCCTTGCCGAGGCCTCATCCGCCTTTGCCGCCAGTGCCCTGCTGCGCCAGGCTTTCGGCGATGCGCTGCACGCCAGCCTGCTCGACAGCCAGGCCGCCGAGGTGCGCCGCGGCGCCGGCCGCAGCGACGCCGAGCTCGCGGCAGCCGATGCCTGGTGGCCGCTGGTGGGCGGTTTGGGCTGACGAGACCTGGACCATCGTGGCGGTCACTTCCCGCTGGCCCCCCGATGTCCACCCCGCCCGCCCTGCCGGCTCCCGCACCGGTGCCGGCAGGGCGCTTCGTGTTCGCCGCTCCCTCCCCTTACACCGCCCGCTTCGATGCCACCCGGGCAGGCCTGGGCATCGCCCTCGAACTCCAGCGGCTGGCGCGGGAGCAGCAGTTGCCCGTGCGCATCAGCCTGATGGCCCTGCCCAGCCAGGCCGGCCGAGCGGAGGTGAGGGCGCTGCTGGAGTCCGGGCCGCGGGTGCTGGTGGTGGGCGGCTCCACCTGGAGCCAGGGTTCGGCCGCTCCCCTGCGCCGCCTGTTTGAGCTGGGTGGGGACGTGTCGTTGCAGGGCGTGCGTGCCACGGCCTTTGCCACCGCCGGCGGGGCGCACACCGGCGGCGAGATGGTGGTGCTCGACAGTCTGCGCTCACTGATGGGTCAGGGGGCCCTGGGCTTCACCGCCGGTCAGCGCCTGATGGTGTTCAGCACTGATGAACGGCTCGCGCAGCCGCCCGGTCAGTTCAACGCCCTCGACTGCTGGGCGATGGGTCAGTACGCCCGGGAGCTGTTGCTGCAGGCCCATGCCAGCCCAGACCCCGCCCAGGCCCAGGCATTGGCCGGGCGGCTCGGGGTCGACCTCACCTACTACCGCCGCTTCCCGCGGCAGCTCGCGGACCTGGGTCCCCACCCCAGCAGCGTCTGCGCCCGGATCAATCCTTTGGCGCTGCCTCTCGCCCGGGGCTGGCGGCGGTGGCTGCCGCCCTGGGTCGCCCCGCACCGGAGATCCGGGCGCTCTTCGCCCCTTGAGGCGATGCTTCCATGGCACGGCTGGGTTGGTGACGATGGCGGTCCGCACCGTTCTGCGGCTGGGGGATCCCCGCCTCCGTCAGCGCGCCCAGGTCGTGGCCGATGTGCGCGATCCGGCCCTGCGCCAGCTGATCGTGGATCTCGAGGACACCATGGCGGCCTGCAGTGGCGCCGGTCTGGCGGCTCCCCAGATCGGTGTGCCGCTGCGCGTGGTGTTGTTCGGCGGCGGTGGGCCCAACCCCCGCTACCCCGATGCCCCGGCGATTCCCCGCACCCTGTTGATTAACCCGGTGCTGACCCCATTAGGGCCAGAGCGCGAGGAGGCCTGGGAGGGCTGCCTGAGTGTGCCGGGGTTGCGGGGGCGGGTGCCGCGCTGGCTGCGCTTGCGCTACCAGGGGATCGATGGCGAGGGCCAGCCCGTGGACCGCAGCGTGGAGGGGTTCCATGCCCGCGTGGTGCAGCACGAGTGCGACCACCTCGATGGGCTGCTCTTCCCCGACCGCCTCAGCGACCCCACGGCCTTCGGCTTCATCCCGGAGCTGGAAGCGGCCGGGTTGATTCCGGCGGTTCCCGCCTAGAGCGGGTCCTCCTCCCAGGCGAAGCGGGGCAGGCGGCGCAGGCCGTCCTGCATGCAGCTCGCCCAGATTTCCATCGAACGGCTGATCTCCGCCGAGTCCTTGTCGAGCTTGATCCGCCGCGAGATGCGCAGCCCATCGGCTGGCATCAGCGCCAGCTCGAACGGCGGCCCCACCGTGAGGTTGGAGCGGCGGGTGACCACCTGGGAGATCAGGCACAGCCGGGCCGCATCCTCCAGGGAGAGGCCGCAGTGGCCCACCACATCTAGCGGCGGTTTGCCGTATTTGCTCTCACCGATCTGCAGGAACGGCGTGTCGCGGGTGGCCATCACCGCATTCCCCTGGGGATAGATCAGGAACAGACCATGCCCCTCCCCAGCGATCTGGCCGCCCAGGATGAAGCTGGCCTGGGCGCTGCCGCCGCTCTGCTGCATCTGGCTGGCGAATGGCTCCTGCACCGCCACGCTGATCCGGCCCACGTAGTCGGCCGCCTCAAACAGGTAGCGGGCGGTCTGCAGGTCGGGGGGCGCCGCTGCGCAGGGAGCCGCAGGGGCTGTTGCCCCCGCCGATGCGGGGCTTGCATCGGCGGCGGCCGCCAGGGTGCCCTCCTGGGTGGCCCGCGCTTCGTTCCTTGATCCTGGCCCGGGGTGGAAGGCGGAGCTCAGGGTGGGTGTGGCTGGGGGTGTGCCGGGGCCTGCCGGCCCGTGCAGGTCGCGCTGGATGCGGTTGAGCACGGCCTGGGTGGTGGCCAGGTTGCCCGCCGCCAGCAGCACGAACAGCCGGTCGGCTGCCGGCTGGAACACGTGCATCTTGCTGTAGCTGGAGATGTAGTCCACCCCGGCATTGGTGCGGGAGTCGGAGGCGAACACCAGGCCCGCGTCCAGCAGAAAGGCCACGCAGTACGTCATGGCCGGCCACCACCGTCACGGGTACTCCCCATCAGCCCAGCAGCCGCTCCAGCACCAGGGCCACCGAGCGCACGGCGGCCCGGGCCGTGGCGTAGGCCATGCGCATGGGTCCCACCAGCGCCACCTGGCCCACGCCGCCGTCGCCGCTGCGGTAGTCGGCCTGCACCAGGGCGCACTGGTGCAGGGCCTGGTGCGGATGCTCGGCGCCGATCCAGATGCCCCCCTGCTGCAGCACCTGCTGGGGAGCTTCCTCCACCAGTTCCACCAGGGGCCGCAGGCTGGCGGTCTGGCTGAATTCCGGCTGGGCCAGCAGGCCCGCCAGCCCGGAGGCCACGGCTCCCTTCCCCAGCAGCCGGGGGGCCTGACCGTGGCTGGCCAGACCCTGACGCACCACGGCCCCGCAGGCGCTGAGCTGGGGCGGCAGGCTTGCCCAGTCAATGGTTCCGCGTCCCAGTTGGTCGCGCACCCAGCCCTCCAGAGCCTCCACCTCCCCACGGTTGGTGCTGGGCAGGCGCAGGTTGAGGCTCCGGGCCGTGGCCGCGTCCTCCACCAGAAACACCAGCAGACGGTCGCCGCTGGCCACCAGCCTCAGGGCCTGCAGGCGGGGATGGGGATCAGGTGGCTGCGGCCGGGTGATCAGGCTGAGCAGGCCGGTGAGGTCTGAAAGCCGGCGGCTGAGGTGGAGCAGCAGGTCGTCGAGGGCGGCCCACTGGAGGCTCAGGCCGGTGAGTTCCCGCTCCAGCTGCTGGGCCACGGCCCCCGGCGCTGGCAGCAGGCCGTCGACGTAGACCCGATACCCCTGCTGGCTGGGAACCCGCCCGGCGGAGGTGTGGGGCTGGGTGAGCAGCCCCCGCTGTTCCAGCACGCCCATGGCGGAGCGCACGGTCGCGGGACTGGCGGGCAGGCCGAAACGCCGCACCAGGGTCTTGCTGCCGACCGGCTCCATCGTGTCCACGTAGTGACGCACCGCCAACTGGAGCACTTCCTGCTGGCGGCTGGAGAGGGTCGGCACCGGGACGGAACTGGTCAGGGGCGCGGCCTGGGTGAGTTCGGACCGGTATGGTAGGGAGCCTGGAAGGTGCTCCTGGCCTGTGCCGGTTGCCGGGCTGGATCAGTAGCGGGGCACGCTCGGATCCACGTCCACGCTCCAGGCCTCGATCCCCCCGCGCAGGTTCCACACCGCGCCATAGCCCTGCTGCTCCATCAGCCAGCAGCCGAACTGCCAGCTGCGGATGCCCGCATGGCAGAGCACCACCACGGGCCGATCCCGATCCAGCTGCTGCTCGAGGGAGGCCAGCCAGGCGGCCGACTGGCTCAGCGGCAGGTGGAGCACGGGGTGCGCGAGCCGGGCCCGTTCCAGTTCCTCCGGTTCGCGCACGTCCACCAGTTGCAGGGGCTCCCCTGCCAGGAGCCGCCGCTGCAGCTCAACGGCGCTGATCTGCTGAGGCGTGTTCACGGGAGAGGGTTCGGTGCAGGATGGGCCCATCCTGCGTTGGGCGCATGAAAGCCCGCCGATTCCTGGCGGTGGTGCTGGCGGTGACCCTGCTGCTGCTGGGGCTTGGCGCCGGCGCCTGGTGGCTGGTATGGCAGCGCTCCCCGCTCCAGCTCCAGCACCGGCCGCTGGTGCCGCCCCGCTCCGCCCGTTTCGTGCCGCGCGATGCGGCCCTGAGTTTCTATCTGCTCAGCGATGCGGAGCAGCCCGTGGCCTACGCCCGGGCCGTGGCCCCGCCCCGCCAGCGGCGCCAGGCCGGCGAGGCGATCGCCGGCCTGCGGGATGGGGCCTTTGCCGCCGCCGGCCTCGACTACCGCGGCGAGCTGGCCTCCTGGCTGGGGGAGGAGACCGGTCTCTGGCTCCTGGAGGATCCGGGCCGTGGCACCACCGGCTGGGTGCTCGCCCTCTCCAGTCGCGACGGTGACGGCGCCCGCCGCTTTCTGCAGCGCTTCTGGCAGACCCGTAGCCTCGCTGGCACTGAATTGCAGATCAGCAGCTACCGGGGCATGGGCCTGATCAGTGGTCGGGGTGCCCTGGTGGGTCGGGAGCCCATGCCCCTGGCCACGGCCCTGATTGATGACGACCTGGTGCTGCTCGCCTCGGGGCGTGGCGCCCTGGAGCAGGCCCTCGACGTCTCCCAGATCGACGATCTCAACCAGGCTGCCGATCCCGCCCTGCGCCGCCGGTTGGATGCGCTGGGGCCAGGCACGGCCCTGCTCACCGCCCGGCCGTCAGCCCTGCAGCGCTGGCTTGGCACCGATCTGCCAGGTACGGCGTCAGCCCTGGTGGCCGCTCTGCATCCGGAGGGTCGCGAGCTGGTGCTCGAGGGTTGGCTCGCCAGTGCTCCTGGGGCGGCCCTGCCGCCCCAGGGCCAGGCCGGGTCAGCGGATCTGGTGCAGGCTGTTCACGCCGAGGCCGATGCCCTGGCCCTGGTGCAGGATCCGGCCCACTGGCCCGCCAGCTGGAAGCCTGTGCTGGAGCCCCTGGTAGCCGCCTTCGACGAGGAGCGGGCCGGTGCCGTGGCTTCGATTCTGCTGGCCGCGGCCGATGGCCCGGTGCTCTGGCGCCAGGGGGCCGACGGCTGGCTGCTGGGCACGGCCCCCGATCATCCCCCCGCGGCGGCGGTGGAGGCCGCCCTGCGGGAGCGCGGTCTGGTGGAGGCGCCCCTGGCCGTGCCCGGTGGCGCAACCGTGCAGGCCTGGACCCGCCTGCAGGCCGCTGCCGATCCCCAGCGCAGGGGCAAGGGCGCCGGGCAGGTGCAGGCCTCCCTTGGGGTGGCCCGCAGCGTCGGCGACGGCTGGGCCTGGTGGTCGGATTCGCTCACGCTGCTCGGGGAGCAGCGCCAGAGCCGCAGCCAGCCCCGCCCGCTGCTGGCTCGCCTGCAGTCCCTGGAGCGGCCGGCGGCCTCCCTCCAGTGGGCCGGGGGGCACCTGCCGGCCCAGGAGCTGCTGCAGCGCTGGAGCGGCTGGCGGCTGCTCTCGGCCCTGGCGGGGCAACCCCTGGCTGAGCCGGTCCAGGGCCTGGGCCTGGCCCTGGAGCCTGAGGGTGAGGCCGTGCGCCTGCAGGTGCGGCTCACCTATGGCGCCTGAGCCCCGCCCAGCGATGGCCCCCGTGGAGCTGCTGCTGTTGCGCCACGGGATCGCCGAGGAGCGCGATCCCTCCAGGCCCGACGGCGAGCGGGCCCTCACCGCCGCTGGCCGCCGCCGCACCCAGGCCGTGCTCGAGCGTATGGCGGCCCTCGGGCTGCACAGCGAGCGCCTGGTGAGCAGCCCGCTGGTGCGGGCCCGCCAGACCGCCGAGCTGGCGGTGGCCGCTGGTCTGGCCCCGTCGCTGGAGCTGGATGCGGCCCTGGCGCCGGAGGGTGACCCCTGGCCCCTGCTGCACTGGCCCCCTGGCGTGCGCCGTCTGGCTTTGGTGGGCCACGAACCCGACCTGGGCAACCTGGCCGCGGCCCTGATCGGTGCCCCGGCCGGAAGTCTGGTGCTCAAAAAGGCCGGGCTTCTGCTGCTCCAGCTCGAGATGCCGCTCTCCGACCCTGGGCTTCCCCCTTCGGAGGCCGGCTGTGGCAGGGCTCGCCTGCGCCTGCTGCTGGGCCCGGCCCAGGTGCTGGGCGGCAGCTAGCGCTACGGCGTAGGGGCTGCCGCACGGCCTAGGTTCGCTCCAGCAGCGTGCGACGGCATGGCGGTGAGTGGCTCCCTCAGCACTCCGATGGCCCCCTCCGGAGGCGGCCCGGCCCCGGAACCGCCACCTTTCCGGCCTGGCCTGGAGGGGGTGCCGGCCACCCAGTCGGCCATCTGCGATATCGATGGCCGGCGCGGCCATCTCACCTACCGCGGTTTCAATGCCGCCACCCTGGCGGCCAACAGCACCTTTCTGGAGACGGCCTTCCTGCTGATCTGGGGCGAGCTCCCCACCGCCGATCAGCTGCGGGAGTTCGAGCACGAGGTGCAGATGCACCGGCGGGTGAGCTTCCGCATCCGCGACATGATGAAAAGCTTCCCCTCCCAGGGGCATCCGATGGACGCGCTGCAGGCCAGCGCCGCCTCCCTCGGACTTTTCTACTCGCGCCGCGCCCTCGACAACCCGGAATACATCTACGGGGCCGTGGTGCGCCTGCTGGCGAAGATCCCCACGATGGTGGCGGCCTTCCAGCTGATCCGGAAGGGACAGGATCCGATCCAGCCCCGCGACGACCTGCCCTATGCCGCCAACTTCCTCTACATGCTCACCGAGCGGGAGCCGGATCCCCTGGCCGCCCGCATCTTCGATGCCTGCCTGATCCTGCACGCCGAGCACAGCCTCAACGCCAGCACCTTCAGCGCCCGCGTCACCGCCAGCACCCTCACCGATCCCTACGCGGTGGTGGCCTCGGCGGTGGGCACCCTGGCCGGTCCGTTGCACGGCGGGGCCAACGAGGATGTGCTGGCCATGCTGGAGACGATCGGCAGCGAGGACCAGGTGGAGCCCTGGCTCGATCGGGCCATCGCCGAGAAGCAGAAGATCATGGGCTTCGGCCACCGGGAGTACAAGGTCAAGGACCCCCGGGCGGTGATTCTTCAGGGGCTCGCGGAGCAGCTCTTCGACCGCTTCGGCCACGACCCGATGTACGACCTGGCCCGCCGGCTCGAGGAGGCCGCGGCCCAGCGCCTGGGGCCCAAGGGCATCTATCCCAACGTCGACTTCTACTCCGGGCTCGTGTACCGCAAGCTGGGCATCCCCCGCGACCTGTTCACGCCGATCTTTGCGATCGCCCGCACCGCTGGCTGGCTGGCCCACTGGAAGGAGCAGCTGGGCGCCAACCGGATCTTCCGGCCCTCCCAGCTGTACACCGGTTCAGCTCCCCGTGAGTGGCTGTCCCTGCAGGACCGCTAAGTTGCCCCCATCTGCGCTGCCGTCATGCTGAGCACCACGGCTCCGGGAACCACCCCCGGCCTGGATGCAGCCGCGGGCCTGGACCTCCAGGCCTCCTTTGAAACAGCCCTGCAGGGGCTGGGGCTGAGCGCTGGTGCCGCCCACCTGCTCTGGTTGCCCCTGCCGATGGTGCTGGTGCTGGTTGCCGCCGTGGTGGGCGTGCTGGTGAACGTGTGGCTGGAGCGCAAGATCTCCGCCGCCGTGCAGCAGCGCATCGGTCCGGAATACGCCGGCGCCCTGGGGGTGCTCCAGCCGATCGCCGACGGCATGAAGCTGGTGTTCAAGGAAGACATCATCCCGGCCCGAGCCGATGGCCTGCTGTTCACCCTCGGCCCGGTGCTGGTGCTGATCCCGGTGATCCTCAGCTGGCTGGTGGTGCCCTTCGGCCAGCACCTGCTGATCAGCAACGTGGGGGTGGGGATCTTCCTGTGGATCTCCCTCAGCAGCATCCAGCCCATCGGCCTGCTGATGAGCGGCTACGCCTCCAACAACAAGTATTCGCTGCTGGGTGGCCTGAGGGCGGCGGCCCAGTCGATCAGCTACGAGATCCCCCTGGCCCTGGCGGTGCTGGCGGTGGTGATGATGAGCAACTCCCTCAGCACCGTCGACATCGTCGACCAGCAGACCGGCGCCGGCATCCTCAGCTGGAACATCTGGCGCCAGCCGGTGGGCTTCGTGATCTTCTGGATCTGCGCCCTGGCCGAGTGCGAGCGCCTGCCCTTCGACCTTCCCGAAGCGGAAGAGGAGCTGGTCGCCGGCTACCAGACCGAGTACTCCGGCATGAAGTTCGCCCTCTTCTACCTGGGCAGCTACATCAACCTGGTGCTCTCGGCCCTGCTGGTGTCGGTGCTGTATCTGGGCGGCTGGGGTTTCCCCCTGCCGGTGGAATGGCTGGCCGGTTGGCTGGGTCAGCCCGTCGATGCGCCGGTGGTCCAGGTGATCACCGCCTCGGTGGGCATCGTGATGACCGTGCTCAAGGCCTACCTGCTGGTGTTCCTGGCGATCCTGCTGCGCTGGACCACGCCGCGGGTGCGGATTGATCAGCTGCTCGACCTGGGCTGGAAGTTCCTGCTGCCCATCGCCCTGGTGAATTTGCTGGTGACCGCCGGTCTCAAGCTGGCCTTCCCCGCCTTCTTCGGCGGTTGATTCCCCAGCTGCCGCGCCGGCCGGGCCATCATGGTGCCGGCCATCCCCGGTCTGCTTCGCTCCTGGTTCCTCGCCCCCTGCTTCCTGGCTGATGTTCGGGTTCCTCAAGAAAGTCGGCGACTACACCCGTGATGCGGTGGGTGCAGCCAACTACATGACCCAGGGTCTGGCGGTGACCTTCGACCACCTGCGCCGCCGGCCGGTCACGGTGCAGTACCCCTACGAGAAGCTGATCCCCTCGGAGCGCTACCGCGGCCGCATCCACTACGAGTTCGACAAGTGCATCGCCTGCGAGGTGTGCGTGCGCGTGTGCCCGATCAACCTGCCGGTGGTGGATTGGGTGATGAACAAGGCCACCAAGAAAAAGGAGCTGCGCAACTACTCGATTGACTTCGGGGTGTGCATCTTCTGTGGCAACTGCGTGGAGTACTGCCCCACCAACTGCCTGTCGATGACCGAGGAATACGAGCTGGCGGCCTTCGATCGTCACAGCCTCAACTACGACAACATCGCCCTCGGCCGTTTGCCCACCAGCGTCACCAGCGATCCAGCCGTGTTTGCCCTGCGGGAACTGGCCTACCTGCCCAAGGGCGAGATGGATCCCCATGGGGTGCCCGATACCGCCCCCCGGGTGGGCAGACTGCCCGAGCAGGTGCTCGAGACCCTGCCCAAGACCGAGCCCGCAGCGGCCGCTGCCACCTCCAAGGAGAAGGCCTGATGACGATCGCCACCACCACCCAGCTGATCTGCTTCGCGGTGCTCGCCTCCACCGTCGTGCTGGGGGCCCTCGGAGTGGTGCTGCTGCCCAACATCGTCTACTCCGCCTTCCTGCTCGGCGGGGTCTTCCTCTCGGTGGCCGGTCTCTACCTGCTGCTGAATGCCAGCTTTGTCGCCGCTGCCCAGGTGCTGGTGTACGTCGGGGCGGTGAACGTGCTGATCCTGTTCGCGATCATGCTCGTGAACAAGCGCGAAGATCTCTCCGCCATTCCCGGCCTGGCGGTGCGCCGCCTGCTTTCAGGCCTGGTGTGCGGCGGCCTGTTCGCCCTGCTGCTCCGGGTGGCCCTCACAACTCCCTGGGCCCTGCCCGGCCCCTTGCCCGTGGGGGAGGAAGCCACCATTCGCATCGGCGAACACCTGTTCTCCGACTACCTGCTCCCCTTCGAACTGGCCTCCGTTCTGCTGCTGATGGCGATGATCGGTGCCATCGTGCTCGCGCGCCGCGATGTGTTCAGCCGCGACATCGCCACCGGGGAGGAGGTCGATCAGGCCCTGATCGAGAAGGCCCGCACCCCGCTTCTGCTCGACAAGAGCGCCTCCTGAGCCCAGCCCCACCGCCCCAGACCTTCCCCCGTCGAATTCCAGTCCGATGGATTCCACCCCGATCGACGTCACCAGCCTGTCCCTCGCCGATGGCGTGCCCCTGCAGGCCTATCTGGTGGTGGCGGCACTGCTGTTCTGCACCGGTGTGTGGGGCCTGATCAACAGCCGCAATGCCGTGCGGGTGCTGATGAGCATCGAGCTGATGCTCAATGCCGTGAACATCAACCTGATGGCCTTCTCCAGCTACCTGGATGGCCAGCTGATCAGGGGCCAGGTCTTCGCCATCTTCGTGATCACCGTGGCGGCCGCTGAGGCGGCGGTCGGTCTGGCCATTCTTCTGTCCCTTTACCGCAACCGGGAGACGGTCGATATGGAGCGCTTCAACCTGCTGCGCTGGTAGCCCTTGCCATGCGCCTGGAGCGGGTCTGGCTGATTGCACGCGCCGGCAGTCAGGCCGCCCAGCGCCAGGTCCGCCGCTGTGCCGCTGACCTGCGCGGCCAGGGGGTGGCCGTGGTCACCGCCAGCAGCGGCCTGGCCCGTGATCCCTATCCGGGCCTGTTGGCCAGTGAGGCCCAGCTTCCCGATCTCGCCCTGGTGCTGGGCGGCGATGGCACCGTGCTGGGAGCAGCCCGCCACCTGGGTCCCCTCGGGGTGCCGATTCTCTGTTTCAACGTGGGCGGCCATCTGGGCTTTCTCACCCATGACCGCCGTTTGTTGCGGCTGGCTGGCGACACCGCCGCGGCATCGGCAGAGTCCGACGCCCTCGACCTCTGGCAGCGTCTGCGCGATGACCGCTTCGCCCTGGAGCGCCGGATGATGCTCGAAGCCCACATCGACCGGGGGGATGGGGTCGGCGGCGGCGGTACGGAGGCCCCCCACCTGGCCCTCAATGACTTCTACTTCCGCCCCGGCCTTGATGAGCTCTCCTCCACCTGCGTGCTGGAGCTGGAGATCGATGGCGAAGTGGTTGATCAGTACCGCGGCGATGGCCTGATCATCGCCACCCCCACGGGCTCCACCGGCTACGCGATGGCGGCCGGGGGGCCGATCCTGCATCCAGGGTTGGAGGGGATCGTGGTGAATCCGATCTGTCCGATGAGCCTCTCCAGCCGGGCGGTGGTGGTGCCGCCCCGGGCCCGGCTGTGCGTGTGGCCGCTTGGGGAATCGAGCCGTCGGGTGCGGCTCTGGCAGGACGGCGTTCAGGCCACCAGCCTGGAACCCGGCGATCGGGCGGTGGTGCAGCGAAGCCGCCACGGGGCCCTGCTGGTGCTCCTGGAGCAGAGTCCCTCCTATTACCGCACCCTCACCCACAAGCTCCACTGGGCGGGCAGTCTGGTGGCGGCGGAGCCATCCCACAATTAAGGAGCGACGCCGAAGCCTGTGGGACTGGAGATTGAGCGGCGGTTCCTCGTGGGTGGCCCCCAATGGCGCGAGCAGGTGCGTTGGAGCCGCCAGTTGCAGCAGGGCTACCTCAGCCGCCAGGCCGATGGCTTCACCCTGCGGGTGCGCACCAGTCGCCCGATCACTTCGGGGGACTGCGCAGCCGCAGCAGCCCAGGCCTGGCTCACCCTCAAGGCCCCGGCTCCGGCCTTCCAGGGGGTGCCGGAGGGTCTTGTGCGTCAGGAGTTCGAGTACCCCATCCCCCTTGCGGATGCCGAAGCTCTGCTGGCACTCACCGCGCTGCAGCTGAGCAAGATCCGCCATGGCCTGGCTCTACCCGGTGGCGACTGGGTGGTGGATGTGTTTGCCGGCTCCAATGCGCCCCTGGTGGTGGCCGAAGTGGAACTCACCAGTGCTGATCAGGCCCTGACGGTGCCTGCCTGGTGCGCCCAGGAACTCACGGGCCAGCACGCATTCAGCAATGCGGCCCTGGCCGGCTGCCCCTTCAGCACCTGGTCGCCGGAGCAGCGGGATCCACTGCTGGAGGTGCTGCAGGCCTGGGCCTAAAGTCAAATCCGAAGACTTTCTGCAGATCCGCTCTGCCCAGCTGCTGTGACCGGCCTCTATGACGATCAGGGCGTGCTCCGTTTTGCCGGGCGGGACAGCGATGACTGCCTGGCCTATGCCGAACTCTTCGGCCTGGATCGCTCCGGTTACAGCCTGGAATCCCTGGCCCTGATCAATCTGGCCGGTCGCTGCGCGGTGCGTCCAGAGAGCAGCAATTGAAGCCGTCCCGGCAGATCTTGCCGTGATCCATGGCCCAGTTGAGCAGCGCGACCCGATTCTTGGCGCCGGTCTTGGTGAAGATGTTGCTCACGTGGTTGTCCACGGTGCGCTTGCTGATCGTGAGCGTCGCGGCGATTTCCTGGTTGGTGAGGCCCTCGGCCACCAGACCGATGATTTCCAGCTCCCGCTCGGAGAGGTCCCGCTCGCGGGCCGGCTGGCTTCGGGGAAGCGGATCCTGCTGGTTCATGCCTGCTCAGGTCTCCCCTGATCCAGCACTTTAGGCAGGCTGGAGCCCCATGCATGATGGGGCGGCGCAGGAGGGATGGCTTGCTGCTTCAACAGGCTCTGGCCAGCGGTCGAACGGCCATCACCGCGGAGGTGACGCCACCCCGGGGGGGCAATCCGGCCCGCACCCTGGAGGCGGCCCGCAGCCTGAGGGGCTGGGTGCATGCGATCAACGTCACCGACGGCAGCCGGGCCGTGATGCGGATGAGCAGCGTGGCGATGTGCCGCCTGCTGCGCGATGAGGGGCTGGAGCCGGTGCTGCAGCTTGCCTGCCGCGACCGCAATCGCATTGCCCTCCAGGCCGATTTGCTGGGCGCCCATGCCCTCGGCCTGCGCAACCTGTTGTGCCTCACCGGCGACCCCGTGCGGGCGGGTGACCAGCCCGATGCCCGCCCGGTGAACGAGCTGGAGTCGGTGCGCCTGCTGCAGCTCGTGCAGGCCCTCAATGCCGGCCGCGATCCCGTGGCCGGCGAGCTGGCCGATGGCGGCACGGCCTTCTTTGCCGGGGCAGCCGCCGATCCCCAGTCACCCAGCTGGAGTGGCCTGAAGGCGCGGGTGCGGCGCAAGCAGGCGGCCGGCGCCCGCTTTCTGCAGACCCAGATGGTGAGCGACGCCGATGCCCTGCGCCGGTTCGTGGAGGAGATTGCCGCGCCCCTTGGCCTGCCGGTGCTGGCGGGGGTGTTTTTGCTCAAATCCGCCCGCAATGCCGCCTTCATCAACCGGGTGGTGCCGGGGGCCAACATTCCCCAGAGCCTGATCGATCGTCTGGCCGCCGCTGAGGATCCGGCGGCCGAGGGGGTGGCGATCGCCGCCGAGCAGGCGGCCTGCTATGCCGGCATTGCCCAGGGCGTGCACCTGATGGCGATCAAGGCGGAAGAGCGGATCCCCCTGATCCTGGAGCGGGCTGGCCTGCAGGCCGCCGCCCTCAGCCCGGTTGGCTGAGGGCCAGATCGCTGCCGAGCAGCTCGGCCAGGGCCTTTTGCTGGGGTGAGGGCTCCACCACGTCCTGGCGGCGGGCATCGGTGATCAGCCAGTCGAGTGCCGCTTCCTGCAGGTCGAAATGGTCGCCGTTGCGGTCGACGCAGTAGCGGCCGAACACCAGCTTCTCCACCAGGCGCACGCCGGGGCCAATGCGCGAATAGTCGAAGATGATCGAGTTGTCGATCGTGGCGTTCTCGCAGATGTGACAGCTCGGGCCGATCATGGCCGGTCCGATGATCCTGGCGCCATCCTCAATGCGGGTCATCCCGCCCACATACACGGGGCCCTGCACCTTGATGCGATCCCAGTTGGCGGCCACGTTCAGGCCCGTGTAGATGCCAGGGTGCACTTGCTTGCCCGGAATCTGCACCTGGCGCACCTGGCCCTGCAGCACGCTGCGGATGGCCTGCCAGTAGTCGGGAACCTTGCCGATGTCGACCCACTCGAATTCCATCGGCAGGGCGTAGAACGGCGCCCCGGCAGCGACCAGCTTCGGGAAGAGATCGGAGCCGATGTCGAAGGGAACTCCGGCCGGCACATAGTCGAGCACCTCGGGCTCGAAGATGTAGATGCCCGTGTTGATCATGTCGCTGGCCGCTTCCTCCACGGCCGGCTTCTCCTGGAAGGAGCGCACCCGTCCATCGGCGTCGGTCACCACCACGCCGTAGCTGCTCACCTGGTCTTTCGGCACCCGTTTGGTGATCAGGCTGGCCAGGGCCCCCTTCTCGCGGTGGCGGCGCACCGCTTCGGTGAGATCCAGATCGATCAGCGCATCGCCGCACAACACCACAAACGTGTCGTCGAAGAAGGGTTGAAAACTCTGGATCTTCTTCAGGCCCCCGGCTGATCCCAGCGCATCCCCGATCAGCTCGCCGTCCTCAATCCGGCCCTCGAAGCTGTAGGCGATCTCCACGCCGAAGCGCTGGCCGTCGCGGAAATAGTTCTCGATCTCCTCCGCAAGGTGGGAGACATTCACCATGATTTCCGTGAAGCCGTGCTCCCGCAGCAGTTCCAGCAGAAACTCCATCACGGGCTTCTGCAGGATGGGGATCATCGGCTTGGGAATGGTGTGCGTGATCGGCCGCACCCGGGTGCCCTTGCCGGCCGCCAGGATCATCGCCTTCATCGGCGTTTGCTCACATCGGTCGGATGGCTCAGCTTAGGCGGCCCCTCAGGCGGCCAGCTGTTGCACAGCCGGCAGATCAGCTGACCCTGCCGGTGCTATGGGCTGAACCCGCTCGTGCTCGCTGCTCTCCTCGAGGCGGCGCAGCGCCAGGGGGCCGAACAGGCCGTTTTCCTGCACCAGCTCGAGCCGGCCCTGATGGCAGAGAAAGAGCAGGGCCCAGAACACCCCCACCCGATCGCTGTCGAGGGCCTCTTCCCCTTCCCCTGCGCGCACGGCCGCATCCCAGGCCTCCACCAGGGCATCAAAGGCCACCCAGTCGGCAGCGGCGGGCCAGTCGCGCAGAAAGCGGCTCAGGGCAGCGGTGGTCTCCGGCAGCTTCTCCCTGTGGGCCAGGTTGGCCACCTGCTCGATGGCGGCCCGATCGCTCAGGCGGCGGGGACGCGAGCGCCGCCGGCCCTGCTGCTCATCCTGTTCCAGCCGTTCGGCGATGTCCTCGAGCTGACGGATCAGCTCCCCCAGGGTCACCGGTCGCTGCAGGGGGGGTGGCGCCACAGGCCTTCGCCAGAGATGGCGTTCGGGTCGCCTTGGCAGGGCAAGGGCCGCGTCCTGCGCCCAGGCCTCATCGAAGCCAGAGCCGTCATCGACGTCGTCATCCGCCAGGGGCTCCGCCGGCAGCGTGCTGGCCTCCAGTACCTCCGCTTTCAGGCTCACCAGCACGGAGGCGGCCAGAAAAGCCTCGCTGGCCTCCGCCAGATCCTGCTCGTAGCTGCCCCCAACGGCCGCCGCCAGGCGTGGCACGGTGATCCGCTGGTGGAGTTGGTCGAGAAAGCCATCCACCACGGCGATGACGTCCACATCCCAGGGGTCCAGATCACCCCGTTCGGCCGCGTCCTGCAGCATGCGAATGGCGAGCCGGGCGCCTCCTTCGGTCAAGGCCTGGTTGAGGTGGGAAGGTGGGCGTGGCGCGGAGCGGACCCCGGACCGGCTTCAACCTACCGGCGGGGATCCCGTCTGGCCAGCGGCCGGCAGCAGGCCGAGCTGGGCATCCACCGTGGCCCGGTAGCGCTGCAGATCGTTCTCCAGCTCCTGGATGCGCACCTGCTGGGCCTCCAGCTCATTCTGGTTCTGGATGGCCTCCACCTTCTTCACCACGCCGCTCCACACGGCAAACACCCAGGCCGCGGTGGCCCCCACACCCCCCACCAGCAGCAGCAGGGCGGCCAGGGGCATGGTGGCCTTCAGCCCGGGCAGAAAGTGCACGGTGGTCGCCGCGGTGTTCTCCAGGGTGAACATCACCATGGCCAGGCCGAAGCTGAAGATCAGCAGGAAATTGACCTGTCTCATCGGTCAGGACCGGAACCGGTGGAGGTGGTGCTGAGCGTAGGCCGCTCTGCTCAACCCGGCACGGCCGGGGCCTGCAGGTTGGCCTGACGGATCAGGCTGCCGGAGGGCACGCTCACCACCCGGGTCATGGCGCTGGTTTCGCGCTGCACTAGGGCCTCGATGGAGGCCCGGTAGGTGTCGGTCATCAGCCGCGGGTAGAGGCCGATGCCGATGATGGGCACCAGCAGGCAGCTGATCACGTAGATCTCGCGCGGTTCGGCATCCACCAGATGGGTGTGGGAGGCCAGCTCGCGGTTCTCCTTGCCGAAGAAGATCTCGCGCAGCATGGAGAGCAGGTAGATCGGGGTGAGGATCACGCCCACCGCCGCCAGGATTGCCATCACCACCCGGAAGCTGAGGGTGTAGGCCTCACTGGTGGCGAAACCCACGAACACCATCAGTTCACTGACGAAGCCGCTCATCCCAGGAAGGGCCAGCGACGCCAGGGAGCAGATGGTCCAGAGGGCGAACATCTTGCGCATCTTCTGGCCCACCCCTCCCATCTCGTCGAGCTGCAGGGTGTGGGTGCGGTCATAGGTGGCGCCCACCAGGAAGAAGAGGCTGGCACCGATCAGGCCGTGGCTGATCATCTGCAGCATGGCGCCACTGGTGCCCAGGGCACTGAAGCTGCCGATGCCGATCAGCACAAAGCCCATGTGGCTGATCGAGCTGTAGGCGATCTTGCGCTTCAGGTTGCGCTGGGCGAAGGACGTGAGGGCGGCGTAGATGATGTTCACCACCCCGAGCACCACCAGCAGCGGCGCGAACTGGGCATGGCCTTCGGGCAGCAGCTGCACGTTGAAGCGCAGGAGGGCATAGCCGCCCATCTTGAGCAGGATGCCCGCCAGAAGCATGTGCACCGGCGCTGTGGCTTCGCCGTGGGCATCGGGCAGCCAGGTGTGCAGGGGCACGATCGGCAGCTTCACCCCGAAGGCGATCAACAATCCCGCATAACAGAGGATCTGAAACTTCAGGGGGAAGTCCTTGGCCATCAAGGCCGCGTATTCAAAGCTCGTGTTGCCGCCGTAGAAGGCCATGGCCAGGCCCACGATCAGGATGAACAGGGAGCTGCCCGCGGTGTAAAGGATGAACTTGGTGGCGGCGTACTGGCGCTTCTTCCCCCCCCAGATGGCCAGCAGGAGGTAAACCGGGATCAGCTCCAGCTCCCAGGCCAGGAAGAAGAGCAGCATGTCCTGCACGGCGAACACGGCGATCTGGCCGCCATCCATCGCCAGCAGCAGGAAGTAGAAGAGTCGTGGCTTGAAGCTCACAGGCCAGGCCGCCAGGGCCGCCAGGGCCGTGATGAAGCTGGTGAGCAGGATCAGCGGCATCGAGAGGCCGTCGGCCCCCACCGACCAGGCCAGCCCCAGGCTGGGCAGCCACTCCACACGCTCCACCAGTTGCAACCCCTCCACCGCGGGGTCGTAGCCGTTCAGATAGCCGCCGACGGTGAGCAGGAAGGTGGTGAGCGCGACCCCCAGAGCGAACCAGCGCACCTGGCGGCCGTCGCCCTTGTCGGGGACGAACGGAATCAGCAGCGCGGCCCCGATCGGGAACAGGATCGAGGCGCTCAGCCAGGGAAAGACCACGAATGCAAGTCGTCCGTTGGCTGGAGTGTAGAAATACCTTTCGGGCCGCCCCAGGCCTGGTGGTCGGAGGCACACAGTCCGTAGCGGCTCGAGCCATTCCGGCTCCTCGTGAGCTTCCGGCGTCCCCCAGGCCAGCTCGCGCCTTTGAACCTGCGCCCCTCAGCCCAGGGAGCCGAACAGCACCACCAGGGCGATCACGCCGCCGAACACGATCAGGGCATAGAACTGGGCCCGGCCGGTCTCGAAGTACTTGAGCCCCTCGCCGCTGCCCAGGGTCATCAGGCCGGTGAGGTTGACCACCCCATCCACCACCTTGGAATCCACCTCGAGCACCGAGCGGGCCAGTTTGCGGCTGCCCTGCACGAAGAGCTTGTCGTTGATGGCATCGAGATACCACTTGTTGGCCAGGAAGGCATTCACCGCCGGGAAGCGGTTGGCGAACAGGGCGGCCATGTCCAGCTTGCGCAGGGCATAGGCCAGCACGGCCACCGTGATGCCGGTCACGGAGATTGCCACCGAGGCACCCGCCAGCGGCAGGAACTCGCCCCAGCTGAAGTGCTCGGCCATCTCGGCGCCCTCGTGGGGATCGAGCAGGAAGGCGAAGCGGCTGTTCCAGGGGGTGCCGAGCAGGCCGATCAGCACCGACGGCACCGCCAGCACCGCCAGGGGCATCGCCATCTGCCAGCCCGATTCGTGCGGGTGCTCGGCGTGGTGGCCGTGATCGTGGTCCTCGTCGTGGTCGTTGCCCTTGCCGGCAGCCGCCAGCAGCGCTGCCTGAACGGCGGTGTCGTTGCCCCGGAACTCGCCCTCAAAGGTGAGGAAGTAGAGGCGGAACATGTAGAAGGCCGTCATCCCGGCGGTGATGAAACCCATCGCCCACAGCAGGGGGAAGCTGTTGAAGGCCTGGCCGAGGATCTCGTCCTTGCTCCAGAAGCCGGCCAGGGGCGGGATGCCGGCGATCGCCACGCAGCCGATGAAGAAGGTGGCGGAGGTGATCGGCATGTAGCGGCGCAGGCCTCCCATCAGGCGCATGTCCTGGGCGAGCACCGGTTCGTGGCCCACCACCTCTTCCATGGCGTGGATCACCGAGCCGGAGCCCAGGAAGAGCATGGCCTTGAAGAAGGCGTGGGTCACCAGGTGGAACATGCCGGCCACCGGGGCGCCGCAGCCCATGGCCAGCATCATGTAGCCGAGCTGGCTCACGGTGCTGTAGGCCAGACCCTTCTTGAGATCCTGCTGGGTGAGGGCGATGGTGGCCCCCAGGAACAGGGTGATCGTGCCGATCACGGCGATCGTGATCTGCACGGCGGCGAAGGGCTCGTACACCGGCTGCAGCCGGGCCACCAGGAACACACCGGCGGCCACCATCGTGGCTGCGTGAATCAGGGCCGAGATCGGCGTGGGGCCCTCCATCGCATCGGGCAGCCACACGTGCAGCGGGAACTGGGCCGACTTGGCCATCGGGCCCATGAACACCAGCAGGCAGAGGATCACGGCAACGCCACTGTTGAGGCTGCCGCCGGCCACGGCGTCCTGCAGGCCGGCGCCGATCTCCTCGAAGCCGAAGCTGCCGGTGGCCCAGAACAGGCCGAGGATGCCCAGCAGCAGGCCGAAATCCCCCACGCGGTTGGTCACGAAGGCCTTCTGGGCGGCATTGGCGGCGCCATCGCGGTCGTACCAGAAGCCCACCAGCAGGTAGGAGCACATGCCCACCAGCTCCCAGAAGACGTAGATCTCGAGGAGGTTGGGACTGATCACCAGGCCCAGCATCGAGCTGCTGAACAGGGCCAGGTAGGTGAAGAAGCGCACATAGCCCTTGTCATGGGCCATGTAGCCATCGGAATAGACCATCACCAGCACGGCGATGGTGGTGACCAGGCTGAGCATCACTGCCGCCAGGGCATCCACGCGGAAGCCCATCTGCAGATTGAACGTGCCGGCGCTGGCCCAGTTGAACAGCACTTCCGTGGGACCTGCTCCCGCCAGCTGCTCGGCGAGGATCGCGTAGCTGAGCACCGCTGCGGCGCCTACACAGCTGATCAGCAGCCAGGCGACCGGTTTGCGCAGCCGGTTGATCGTGCGGTTGAAGCTGATCAGCCCCAGGCCCACCAGGCAGGCTCCGGCCAGGGGCAACACCGGGATCAACCAGGCAAGTTCGGCGGCTGAGGGCATCCGGCTGGGCTCCCGGGAGGCTGGCTGCAGCCGAGTGTAGGCAGGACGCCTGGGGATCTCAGCCCA
>Ga0194134_10001265_pt1 | contig 34597 bp, 26 predicted proteins | sample TA2KigOff0mmetaG_FD_148602 | JGI IMG/M metagenome (GOLD analysis project Ga0194134, IMG submission 148602) | Freshwater microbial communities from Lake Tanganyika, Tanzania - TA2015056 Kigoma Offshore 0m | ecosystem: Environmental > Aquatic > Freshwater > Lake | place: Tanzania: Lake Tanganyika... | reverse complement strand
ATGTCAAGCCTAGGATAAGGTTCTTCGCGTTGCTTCGAATTAAGCCACATGCTCCACCGCTTGTGTGAGCCCCCGTCAATTCCTTTGAGTTTTAATCTTGCGACCGTACTCCCCAGGCGGCGCACTAATCAATTTTTCTACGACCGAGAAAGCGTTCAACTCCCTCGACCAAGTGCGCATCGTTTACGGCGTGGACTACCGGGGTATCTAATCCCGTTTGATCCCCACGCTTTCGTGCCTCAGCGTCAGGTGCGGCCCAGCGGCCTGTCTGCACCATTGGCGTTCCGATAGATATCTACGCATTTCACCGCTCCACCTATCGTTCCGACCGCCTCTACCGACCTCAAGACTCGTGGTTCACCAAGCAGTTCCTCAGTTGAGCTGAGGGATTTCACAAGGTGCCTTCAAGTCCGCCTACGCACGCTTTAAGCCCAGTGATTCCGATTAACGCTCGAGCCCTCTGTATTACCGCGGCTGCTGGCACAGAGTTAGCCGGCTCTTCCTTTGGGTCTCCTCATGTTGTTGGCGGACCCTGACAGTGGTTTACACCCCGAAGGGCTTCATCCCACACGCGGCATTGCCCCGTCACGCTTTCGCGCATTGCGGAAGATTCGTTACTGCAGCCTCCCGTAGGAGTCCGAGCAGTGTCTCAGTCTCGATGCGGCGGGCCGTGCTCTCACACCCGCTACCCGTCTTCGCCTTGGTGAGCCATTACCTCACCAACTAGCTGATAGGAGATTCCCCACTCCAAAGGCGGCAAGCCTTTGGTCTCTCGACCACATCGGGTATTGATTCGGATTTCTCCGAGGTATCCCCGACCTCTGGGTATGTAGGAATCTGTTCCTCGCCCTTTCGCCACTCCTGGATTGCTCCAGGCGTTCGACTTGCATGTTTTAGCCATGCCGCCAGCGTTCAATCTGAGCCAGGATCAAACTCTTCACTTGAATTCGTTGCTGAGCGGGGCAAGCCCCGCGTTGCTTCAAACTTGGAAGGTGACCCGGCAAACTGGATCTGAAGATCCAGCCGGTCTACGTCGCTCAACATCGCGACGCCATCGGGAAATCCCGATGGATTTGAAACACGTCCCCACCATTGCCGGCAAGCCGGCGTGATGAGGTCCGTTGAATTGACCAATCTGGCTTTGTTCACGGAGGACGTGTTTTGCCAAGCGCTGTGACGCTTGGTCTCTGCCTTGTTGGGCAGATTTGGCCCCACTTGACTGGCCCGTGGACCGATCAAGAGAGCCTCACATCCTCGCGGCTATCCAACTGTTCACTTGTCAAAGAGAACTGCATGCCGCCCAAAGGGCGAAATGCAGGGTCGGTCATGGTAGCGAAATTGCCGACCCTGTCAACACCCTGGCAGAGCACCATTTTGATGTGGACAACTTGCCGATGATGGGTTGTGGCGTCCCGTGTTGAGCGACGATCGCAAACTCATGTTGGAGAGTCATTTACGCCTAGTCTCGCACGCAAATCACAGCCGGAATCACCTCTCTAGCGCCATGCCTCTCTAAAAGTTCTCGGGCCTTCAAAAGCGTTCCCCCTGTCGTTCGAACGTCGTCCAGGAGCAGCACCGATGAGGCCTCCGGAATCCGGGAACGGCCGCGCCAGACCAACCCAGAACGCTGCAGGCGCTCGGAACGACCAAGCGAGGCCTGCCGCACCGACGAACGGGCTCGCAGACAGCTGGTGCAACGAATACCAAGCTCCCTTCCCACAGCGCGTGCCATCGATCCCGTGTGGTCGATGCCGCGTCGCAACCGGCGAAGCGGCGGCGACGGGATCGGAACCACGATCCATCCCCCCGGTGGTCGCGACAACTTCCGCGAGATCGCGCACGCCAACGCTCGGCCGAAGGCCTCTGCCACATCGTGCCACGCGTTTCCCTTCACGCGCTGCACCAACCTGTCGAGCGGTGGGGCGTAGCGCCCCAGCCGTATGAATCCGTGGAACATGGGCTGCAGGCGGCACCGCCCACAAAGGCGAGTGGCCCCGTGACCAACCGCGGACGGTCCGCTGGTGTCTTCTTCAAGTGATCCTCCGCACCCTTCACACCAGCGTTCCGAGCCGCACAGCGCGAGCGCCTCTCGCACAGCGCCTTCCGCTTCCGGACGGGTGCGACCCAGGAACATCCTCTCGAGATATGCCACGTCGCCACGGAATCGCTGAAGCCAGGTGCGCATCAAGAGACGCAGCATGACAGCGCCGCACGCGCAAGGCGTACGGCGCTGCCGTTTTTCCAGCATTTTGACGCGATTCAGGCCGAGGCCATCTTACGCAGCACGAACTGCAGGATGCCGCCATGGCGCAGATATTCCACCTCGCCCGGCGTGTCGACTCGGCACAGCACCGTGAAGGACTTCACGCTGCCATCGGGCTTGGTCGCGTTCACCGTGAGGTCCTGACGCGGCTTCAGCGCGGCAGGCACCTCGATGTCGAACGTCTCGGTGCCATCCAGTCCAAGGCTCGCCGCCGTCTCGCCCGACTTGTAGGTGCATGGCAGCACGCCCATGCCCACGAGGTTCGAGCGGTGAATGCGTTCGAAGCTCTCGGCGATCACGCACTCCACACCAAGCAGCATCGCGCCCTTCGCGGCCCAGTCGCGACTCGAGCCCATGCCGTAGTCCTTGCCGGCCAGCACCACCAGCGGCATGCCCTTGGCCTTGTAGCTCTCGGCAGCGTCGAAGATGAACTTCTCCTTGCCACCATCGACGAAGTCGCGCGTCCAGCCACCGGTCTTCTCCGGCGTCATCTTGTTGCGGATGCGCGTGTTGGCGAAAGTGCCACGGGTCATCACGCGGTCATTGCCGCGACGGCTGCCGTAGCTGTTGAACATGCTCACCGCCACACCGTGCGCCTGCAGGTACTTGCCCGCGGGCGAGTCGGTCTTGATGTTGCCGGCCGGCGAGATGTGGTCCGTGGTCACGCTGTCGCCGAGCGACGCCAGGCAGCGAGCCCCTCGGATCGACTGGATGGTGCCGGGCTCCTTGCCCATGCCATCGAAGTACGGCGGATTCTGGATGTAGGTGCTCTTGGGGTTCCAGGCGTACATCTCGCTCGCCTCGGTGCGGATGGCCTGCCACGCCTCGCTGCCGTCGAACACGGCGGCGTATTCCTTCTCGAACTGCGCGCGCGTGACGTTCTTCGCCACGGCCGCGTCGACCTCGGCCTGGCTTGGCCAGATGTCCTTCAGGAAGACGGGCTTGCCGTCCTTGCCGGTGCCGAGCGGATCCTTCGACAGGTCGATGTCCACCGTGCCGGCGATGGCATAGGCAACCACCAGCGGCGGACTCGCTAGGTAGTTCGCCTTCACGTCCTGATGCACGCGCGCCTCGAAGTTGCGGTTGCCACTGAGCACGCTGGCCACCACCAGATCGCCGTCCTTGATGGCCTTGCCCACGTGATCAGGCAGCGGTCCACTGTTGCCGATGCAGGTGGTGCAGCCGTAGCCCACCACATCGAAGCCGAGCTGCTCAAGCGGCTTCAGCAGACCGCCCTGCACCAGATAGTCGGTGACCACCTTGCTGCCGGGCGCCAGACTGGTCTTCACCCAAGGCTTGCGCGTGAGGCCCTTCGAGCGAGCCTTCTGCGCCAGCAAGCCAGCGCCGATCATCACGTTCGGGTTGCTGGTGTTGGTGCAACTGGTGATCGCGGCGATCACCACGGCGCCGTGCTTCAGCTGGTACTCGTTGCCCTCCTCGTCTCGCACGGCCACCGCGGCGGCCGCCGGGGCCGTGGCAACCGCCGCGCCGCCACCGGCCGGGGCCTTGGTCGCCGCCGCACCCTTCTCAAGAAACTTCGGAAGCTCCTTCTGCCAACCGCTCTTCATGGCCGACAGCGCGACTCGATCCTGCGGACGCGCCGGGCCCGCTAGCGCGGGCTCGATGGTGCCAAGGTCAAGCTCAAGCACCGCCGTGTATCGGATGTCCGCCGCGTCATCGCGCCACAGCATGTTCGCCTTGCAGTAGGTCTCGACGGTCTTGATCTGGCCTTCGCTGCGACCGGACAGCCGCATGTAGTCCAGCGTGTGCTGATCCACCGGGAAGAATCCGATCGTGGCGCCGTACTCGGGCGCCATGTTGGCGATGGTGGCGCGGTTCGCGAGGCTCATGCTGGCCAGACCCGGGCCGAAGAACTCCACGAACTTGTTCACCACGCCGAACTTGCGCAGCATCTCGGTCACGCGCAGCACCAGATCGGTGGCGGTCGTGCCCTCGGGCAGACTGCCCGTCATCTTCACGCCCACCACTTCAGGAATCAGCATGCTGATCGGCTGGCCCAGCATCACGGCCTCGGCCTCGATGCCGCCCACGCCCCAACCCACCACGCCCAATCCATTGATCATCGTGGTGTGGCTGTCGGTGCCCACGCAGCTGTCCGGGAAGAGCACGCCATCGCGCTCCCACACCACCTTCGCCAGATACTCCAGATTCACCTGATGCACGATGCCGGTGGCGGGCGGCACCACGCTGAAATTGCGGAAGGCCTTCTGGCCCCACTTCAGGAATTCATAGCGTTCGTTGTTGCGCTCGAACTCCAGCTCGCCGTTGATGCGCAGCGCGGCGCCACTGCCGAACGCATCCACCTGCACGCTGTGATCGATCACCAGGTCGCACTGCACCAGCGGGTTCACGCGCTTCGGGTCGCCACCGAGGCGCTTCATCGCGTCGCGCATGGCGGCCAGATCCACCACACACGGCACGCCGGTGAAGTCCTGCAGCACCACGCGGCCGGGCATGAACGGAATCTCGTCCTCGCCGGGCTTGGTGGGGTCGTAGCGACAGATCTTCTCGACATGCTCCTTCGTCACCATCACGCCATCGCAGTTGCGCAGGCAGGCTTCCAGCAGCACACGGATGCTGTAGGGCAGCCGCTCGATCGCGCCGAACTTCTTGAGCGCCTCCAGCTTGAAGTAGGTGCGGTCGCCAGCCGGGGTGTTCAGGGTCGCCCGAGCGCCGAAAGGATCGTGATTCGCCATACTCCGGCCATTCTAGGAGCCCCTCGCGAACCGCCCAGCGACAAGAAATCCGATGGGCAACGCGGTGGATCCGGTGATGGCCAGATCCGCAAGCGCCTCCCCAATGACCGGCATGAACTTGAAGCCGTGGCCACTGAACCCACAGGCCACGAAGACGCTCCGGCATCCTGGCAGCCGATCCACCACGAAGTGACCGTCTGGACTCATCGTGTACAGACAGGTGGATCCTGCGGTCACCGCTCCCGCCGCACAGGGAAGAAAGCCGTCCGTCGCCCCTCGGATCGCTTCCAGTTCATCCGGGGAGGCCTGGCGTCTTGGCGCGTCCGGATCCACGACCACGCCGTCTCCGTGCATCGCGACCTTCACCCCATGCGGCGATCCTTGATCCGGCGCGATCGGCACTCCATACAGGCCGCTTTGGCCGGGGCGATCGATGTACCACACCGGCATGGTCGGCACGCGACACAGCTGTTCGTCGCGCGGTTGAAGCCACGCGATCGGCACGCGCAGAGGCACCATGGGAACGCCAAGTGCGGCCGCCATGCCAGCGGTCCACGCACCGGCCGTCAGCACCAGGGATCCGGCCTCGAACACGCCCGCATCGGTCTGAACACGGATGCCGGTGGTGGTCTCCTGCCAGCCGAGCACGCGAAGGCCCTCGCGGAGAATTGCGCCCGCTCGCATGGCCAGGTCGCTCGCCGTGCGCACAGCGCGCTCCGGCCTTGCGAACCCTGCGCCAGGCTCGAAGATCGCGTGCCATCCGTCCGGCATGCGGAACTGGGGAAAGCGCGCACAAACACCTGCGGCGTCCAGCGACTCGAAGGGAACATCGAAGGCCGTGCCACTGCGGGCCGATTCGCGGATCACCTCGCTCTCGGACGCGCCCAGGTAGAGCACGCCACACCGATGCACGATGCGCCGCCCGCTCTCCCGCTCGAGTCGTTCCCATCCCGAACGACATCGCAGCAGCAGCGGCACATAGTCGGGCGCCTCGAAGTAGCAGTCGCGCACGATTCGACTGCCTCCATGCGAACTGCCAAGGTCGTGTCCCAGACGATGCTGTTCAAGCCCGAGCACGCGCTTGCCCCGACGCGCCAACTCCAGGCATGCCGCGGCACCCATCGTGCCCACCCCCACCACGATCACGTCGAAGGTCGTCGCGGATTCAGCCACGGCTCTTCAGCACCACCTCGGGGCGCGGCGCCTTCGCCACGCTTCCCGCAGGCACGCTCTGCATCAGGAACACACCACCATTCACCGTCGCGTCATCGCCGATCACGGTGTCTCCCCCAAGAATCGTGGCACCCGCGTACACGACCACGCGGTCCCCGAGCGTCGGATGGCGCTTCTGCCCCCGTATCACGCAACCGCCTCGGTCCAGTTCCGGCGTGAGTGCACCCAACGTGACTCCCTGATAGATGCGGCATCGCTGTCCGATCACGGTGGTCTCGCCGATCACCACGCCCGTGCCATGATCGATGAACAGTCCGGGACCGATGCGCGCGCCGGGGTGAATGTCGATGCCGGTGCGCCGGTGCGCGATCTCCGCAAACATGCGCGGCACCAGCGGAACGCCAAGCGCATGCAGCACATGCGCCAAACGATGCGCGATCATCGCCTGCAGGCCCGGATAGCACAGGATGATCTCGTTCAGGCCGCGCGCCGCCGGGTCGGCGACCATTGCCTCATTCGCGTCTTGCGCGAGAAGCGCTCGCACCTCGGGTGTCGCGACAAGAACCTTGCGACACCAGTCCTCCGCGCACGCCGTCGCACTCTTGCCCGCGGCCCCACCGGACCCGACGGCCCGCGCCAGTTGCGGGGCAAGGGCGTGCTCGAAGATCCGTGCCGCCTCGGCAAGGAATCCGCGCACATCCAGTTCACCGCCGGAGCGGGACCCGAAAAATCCTGGAAAGCAGATCGCCCGGTAGATCTCAAGCGAACGCTCAAGCGCGTCCGGATCCGGCACATCCTCGCGACCGATGCGATGCGTCTCGGGCAGTGATTCCACGCTCCGCGCAAGCGCGTCCACGATCGGATCGATGCCGTGCGACTCCGGGGGCTGCACGACGCGATGCTATCGGCGCGCGCTCACTTCGCCGGGTATTCGAACACGCCACGACCGCTCTTGTCGCCCAGCCGGCCCGCCAGCACCAGCTGTCGCAGCAGCGGACACGGGAAGAACTTTGGCTCGCCCAGTTCGCGGTGCAGCACCATCATGATGTCGTGGCACACATCCAGGCCGATGAAGTCCGCCAGACGCAGCGGCCCCATGGGGAAGTTGCAGCCGAGCTTCATGATCTGGTCGATCTCCTCGGGGCCTGCCACACCCCCCATCCAGGCATGGAAGGCCTCGTTGATCATGGGCATGAGCACCCGGTTGCTCACGAAGCCTGCGCGGTCGTTTGCGGGAACCGGGGTCTTCCCCAATGCCTTCGCCAATTCAACCGTGCGCTGCGTGGTCTCCGGCGTTGTCGCGAGGCCCTTGATCACCTCGACCAACGCCATCACCGGCACGGGATTGAAGAAGTGCATGCCGATCACGCGACCTGCGTCGGCACCCACCGCAGCGGCGATGTCCGTGATGCTGATGCTGCTGGTGTTGGTCGCAAGCACCGCAGGTGCCGGAAACGCCGCCTGCATCTCGCGAAAGATCCTCTTCTTCACCTCGGCGTTCTCGGTGGCCGCCTCGACCACCCATTCCGCGCCCCGGGCGTCGGCCATCGACGGCACATAGGCGATGCGCGCCAGCGCCGCATCGGTATCCGCACGTGAAATCTTCTGCTTCTCCACGGCCCGATCCAGCGTCTTGCGGTGGTAGGCCTTCGCGCGCTCCAACTGCTCGGGCTTCACGTCCACCTGCCAGACCTTCAGCCCTGCCTGTGCTGCGACAAGGGTGATGCCGGATCCCATCGTTCCAGAACCGATCACCGCCATGCTTGAAACCTTGCCAGTCATCGATCGGATCCTTTCAAGAGAAGGTTTTGAGGGCATGGAATCTAGCCTTGCACGCATCCAAAGTTCCGATCCGCACGCATTTATGTCCGATAACAAATGTGTCGTGCCGCTGAATTTTCCGCTCGAAATGCACTCCTGGGGATTGTCACAGCCGATCCAAAACCATCAAAAAAGCGAAGGAATACGCTTGAATTCGGTCCATCGCGGCAGCCCGTTTCGGTGTCACAACCAAAAACATCGCCTGCATTTACGCGTTTTACTTGCCGCTCCTTGGAACGGGGCTAAATTGCACCTGCCGGTTTGAGTTCCCCTCCGCCCGGCACTCACGTTCCCTCACTGTCCGTTCCCTTACTCCAAAATTCAATCACTGCCACTTGAGTTCGTCCCATTCCTGGGCTGATTTCAGGCGCTTCCCTCCTGAGTCAACCCAGATCTCACTCGTGTTCGTTCCCTGTTCTTCTGGCCGACAAACGGCCATGTTCCCTCACTTCTGAGCTAAGGAGTCCCTCCAAATGCGTAACGCTTCTCTCGCCGCTGCCGCGACGGTCGTCCTGACCGGTTCGGCCTTCGCGACCATCACCAACCAGCTGGCCGGTGACAGCTACATCGTCAAGGTCGGTGCAGGCGCCGATGCACGCTTCTACTCAGTCATGGATGTTTACGTGAAGTGCACCGCGTCGACCGACATCGTTTCCAGCACCTTCGGCGTCAGCGCCTATGTGGCCAGCACTGTCATGAACCAGGGCGATGCCTTCGTTCAGGCCGCTGGCAGCAGCTGGGCCCCAACCACCAACAATGACGGTGGCGTGGACAGCTTCGTGACCGCGGGCCTTCGCTCGCAGGGCTCGCTCAACTTGCTGAACATGCAGGGTGACACCAACTTCACCAATTACAACACCCCCGGTGCTAGCGCGATCATCAGCGCTGCTGGCTCCGCCGGCGCCGGTTGGTACCCCGGAATTGGCGCCAACACCAACTCCAACCCCTACGCTCGCGCTGGCTACTACAACGGCGTCAACAACGTGGCTAAGGCTGCCGCCACTATCGCCGGCAACAACATCAGCGTGGGTGGCAGCCTTGACAACGCCTGGATGGTTGGCCGCTTCGTGATCGATGTCACGGGCTTGGCTGACAACGCCGTCAAGACCATGACCATGAAGTTCGCTGTCGCCGGCAAGAACAACGGCGTCACGACGGTCACGGGCGCGACCAATGCGGCTTACCGCTACAACCAACTCCTCACCTTCGCGGTGCCCGCTCCCGGCGCGGCCGCGCTGGTCGGACTGGCTGGCCTGGTCGGCCGTCGTCGTCGCTGAGTTCCAGCGAAGCCGACTCACTCCTTCAGCTCATGACAGGACCCCTCGCGAGGGGGGTCCTGTTCTTTTTTAGTGGAGTGAAAGTGGCTTTTTTGGCCTGAAATCGGTGCTTTTGGTGATCGAATCGCAAAGTCGATCGCAGTCTTTCTGAAATTTCTTGCCCATTTGTGGAACCGCGCTATGTTCACTTCGCTGAGGACATCGGGCCTCAGTTCGGCAACGAGTGGGCCGATGTGAGTGCGAGGGGTAAATCCAACATTCTGTCTAGATGGAGAGAAGAGGCGTCCTCGAATCTCCAAGTCGAGCCGAAGGTCACTGCTTTGTCATGGCCCGGAGTCCGACTTCGTCATGCACTTTGCACTTGTAGTTCTGCAGGCTTCCCGCCATTCACTGGCACCCTGCATCCCAACTTTCCTTTCCCCCATGCCTGATTCGACCCACGAATCGGGCAACAACTTAGGAGTTCCACACATGATTCGTTCTGCGACTGCCGCCGTGGCGCTTGCTCTGACCAGTGCATCCTTCGCCACCGTCACCCCTGGCACGCTGTTTGGCGACAGCTACATCTTGAAGGACGGCGAGGGCGCCAGCGCGCGCTTCTACTCGGTGCTTGATGTCTACATCAAGGGCAGCAACGCCTCCGACATCATCGCCAGCACCTTCGGTGTGACCGCCTACACCAGCGCGTTCACCATGAACCAGGGTGATGCCTTCGTGCAGAGCAACGGTGGCGCCAACAGCGCTTGGCTGCCCAGCGCCGCCCAGAGCGCGTGGGATAGCTTCGTCACCTGCGGCAATCGTGCTCAGGCCAGTGCCGCGAGCACATTGAACATGCAGCTCGACACCAACTGGGGTTCGGGCAGCGGCTCGTCGATCAACAACGTCACTGGCACGGGTGGACCGGGTTGGTACCCCGGTAATGGCGCCAACACCAGCACCAATCCTTTCGCCCGCTCTGGCTACTACAACGGCGACACGAGCTCGATCAACACGGCCAAGGCGATCACGAACATCGCTGGCAACGGCATCACGGTGGGCCAGAGCCTGAACAACCACTGGATGATCGGTCGTTACACGATCGATGTGACGGGTCTTGCTGATAACGCCGTGAAGACCATGACCCTGAAGTTCGCGATCGCCGGCAAGCAGAACGGCACCACGACCTTCACCGGCGCGACCGGCACTGCCGGTCGCTTCAACTACACGCTGACTTTCGCGGTTCCCGCCCCTGGCGCAGCCGCACTCGTGGGACTGGCTGGATTGCTGATTCGACGCCGCCCGCGCACCTGAACGACTGCCTAAATGTCTTGACGGATCAGCAGAACAAGCCGCCCCGGAACATCCGGGGCGGTTTTCTCTTTTTCCACGGTCAATTTTGTTGATTTAGCGGGAATTTGCTGCAGATTAGCGTTGGCCATTCACCGGCTGGCCGCGTTCCCCGAAAGCCGGTCGAGCGAGTCAAGAAAAGGGTTCCCAAAGGTTATAAGACTTACGGTCGGAGTGGCTGCAAAGGGCGCTGTGCCATTTGGCAACGGCGATAGGGTGACTGACACCCCTCTTCAACTTGCTTGATCGCGCCGGTCTTCCCGGATCGTCGCGGCCCTTCCCAGGGTTGGCGCCTCGCGCGCCGGCGGGTGCACCTCTCCAACCAGCTTCCCACACGGTCCTGCACGGCATCGCCGAAGCTCGGCGGTCGCCTGCAACGACCCAGGCCGCACGACGCATGCCCAGATGGTCAGGCGGCCGGTTCCGATGCAAGGGAAAACGCTCGCGGGCGAGATGAATCCACGAAGTGGAGTCGCTGTCCTGCGGTCATGCAATGAAACGCGGCGCCGCGAGGATTGACTAGACAAATTTGCACAGCATTTCTTGACTAGGTACAGATCCGTGACAGAGTGTGCATGTCGACGACACAAGGCCAGGTGCCGACGACCGATGGACTGACTGGCCAACGGCGAGTGGACAAAGGGCGCCCAGGCACGCGCATCGCGCGAGCGTCGGGCGAATCCCCCCTTCCAAATCCACGCTCCGGTTCCCGAGTTCCCCCTGCGGCCATGTGGCCGCCACGTCACTTCGTTTCCCCCCAACACACACAAGCTTCGTCCCTCATCAGGCAAGAACCATGCGCATCGAACTTCACAGCTCGAATCGTCCGAACCGGCCGTTGGGAACCGGCCGCTCGGCGATGCATGGAACGACCCTGACGGGATCGTGGCGTCGAACCGCACATGGACCAAAGGGAACGGTCCAGGGGAACTGCGGCTCCGCCACACAGGGAGGGATTCGGGCGATGCCCGGGTCCCTCCCTTTCCAGACTTCCGCTTGCGACCGGGCCATCGTGGCCCCGGCGCTTTCCCTGTCGCGTGAATCGCAATTTCCGGGGCCGAGAGTCCTCGGCGATGCACGCGGCGACATTTCACCTCACATTCCGAAGAGGAGTTCCTCCATGTCCGTTTCCCGCATCGCTTCGCTGTCCGCTCTGGCCGTTTCGGCCACGGCTTTTGCCACCGTCACCCCTGGCACGCTGTTTGGCGACAGCTACATCTTGAAGGACGGCGAGGGCGCCAGCGCGCGCTTCTACTCGGTGCTTGATGTCTACATCAAGGGCAACAACGCCTCCGACATCATCGCCAGCACCTTCGGTGTGACCGCCTACACCAGCGCGTTCACCATGAACCAGGGTGATGCCTTCGTGCAGAGCAACGGTGGCGCCAACAGCGCTTGGCTGCCCAGCGCCGCCCAGAGCGCGTGGGATAGCTTCGTCACCTGCGGCAATCGTGCTCAGGCCAGTGCCGCGAGCACATTGAACATGCAGCTCGACACCAACTGGGGTTCGGGCAGCGGCTCGTCGATCAACAACGTCACTGGCACGGGTGGACCGGGTTGGTACCCCGGTAATGGCGCCAACACCAGCACCAATCCTTTCGCCCGCTCTGGCTACTACAACGGCGACACGAGCTCGATCAACACGGCCAAGGCGATCACGAACATCGCTGGCAACGGCATCACGGTGGGCCAGAGCCTGAACAACCACTGGATGATCGGTCGTTACACGATCGATGTGACGGGTCTTGCTGATAACGCCGTGAAGACCATGACCCTGAAGTTCGCGATCGCCGGCAAGCAGAACGGCACCACGACCTTCACCGGCGCGACCGGCACTGCCGGTCGCTTCAACTACACGCTGACTTTCGCGGTTCCCGCCCCTGGCGCAGCCGCGCTCGTGGGACTGGCTGGATTGCTCACCAGTCGGCGGCGTACGGGTATCTGACTTGGATCGTGGATCTCGACCGCGAGAGCGTGCGGCCGGGATCCTGCGTGGGCGGCATCTGAGGGGATGTCGTCAGGCGCCCCGCATCCGGCTTGAGGGAGCCCGATGCGACTCAGGGAACGGATCTGGGACCGCATACCGATCCGAACACGTCCGATGGAACTTCGACGATGGAAAAGCGTCGAATCTATCGGCCCGCGCATGAAACGCGGGCAAGGACATACGGGCCGCGGAGGGCACGGCTCGTACCAGCACGCAAGGGCGGGGCTCCTGAGGGGGAGCCTCGCCCTTGTCATTTCTGGTCAATCGGAGACTGTTCCGACGCGGCGATCACCAGTGGCGAAGCGCCAGTCCGGTGTAGTCGGCAAGCGGCCGGATGATGCGGTTGTTCTGGTGCTGCTCCATGATGTGCGCACACCAGCCCGTGATGCGTGCCGCCACGAAGATCGGCGTGTACTGCGGCACCGGGATGCCCATCACGAAATAGGTCATGCCGCAGGGGAAGTCCACGTTGGGGTGAATGTTCTTGTCGCGCAGCATGATCGCCTGCACCTGATCGCCCAGGTCGAACCACTTGCGCGCATCGGCGCCCATGCGATCGGCGAGCTTCAGGCCCCACCCACGCAGGATGGGCGCACGGTGATCGCCGTTCTTGTACACGCGGTGACCAAAGCCCATCAGCTTGCGCTTCTCGGCATAGGCCCGCTGCATCCAGGCGTCCACGCTCATCTTGCCACCGGCGCAATCGCCGTCGATCTGCTTCAGCATCTCCATCGCCATCTCGTTGGCACCGCCGTGCAGCGGACCCTTCAGCGCGCCAATGCCGCCGCAGACCGCGCTGTGCATGTCGGTCTCGGTGCTGGCGATCACGCGGCAACTGAAGGTGCTGGCGTTGAAGTCATGCTCGGCGTACAGCGTGAGGCTGACATCCATCACACGCGCCTCAAGCGCATCAGGCTTCTTGCCCGTGATGAGCCACAGCAGGTTGGCGGCATGATCCAGCGAGGCATCGGGCGCAAGCACCGGCTTGCCCTCGCGACCACGCTGGCAGGCGCCGATCAGGGTGGGAATCTGCGCCAGCAGCCGCTTGCTCTTGCGAAGCTCGGCCGTGGGCGAGTTATCCTCGCACTCTGGATCCAGGTGCGACAGCATGCTCACGCCCGTGCGCAGCACGCTCATGGGGTGCGCATCCGGTGCGTCCTTCGCGATCTTGGCCACGGCATCGCGCACACTGGCGGGAATCGCACGCAGACCGGCGACTTCCGTCTTGAAGGCGGCCAGCTCGGCGACGGACGGCTTGTGCCCCACCAGGAGAAGAAATGCCACCTCCTCGAAACTGGCGTGTTCGGCCAGATCCGCGATCTCGTAGCCGCGATACATGAGCTGTGTCTGCGTGACGGCGCAGATCGACGTTTCGCCGACGGTCTGTCCGGCGAGACCTCGCGTGTCCTGGGGCTTGGCTGGTGCGGCGCTCATGCGGCTCTCCTGAAACGGGGATCGGAAGCGTGGGATGCTAGCATCGCCACCCATGCATCAACGAGCGATTGCAGCGGCTTTTGCGGGAGTTCTGGCCTCCTGCGGCACCATCAATCAGGGTCCCTTGCCGGCAGAGCCCGCGAGAAGCCAAGCCGTGGAGCAGGTCGCGACATGGATGGTCGGGACCTATTCCAGTGCCAAGCAAGCGACCGATTCACCCGCCGACTACAAGCATGTCACGCTCCACATGGCGCTGATCTGGCCCGAACGACGCGATGGCCGTTGGATCTACGTGGAACAGGCCATGGCTGACGCGGCCGACAAGCCCTACCGCCAGCGCATCTACAAGGTGGTTCCGCACGGCGAAGGTGTACGCAGCATGGTGTTCGAACTTCCCGGTGATCCGCTGGCTTTCGCAGGCGCATGGTCCAAGCCTGAGCGTCTGAACGCGCTGGAGCCATCGCTGCTGGTGCCACGCGAGGGCTGCTCGGTCGATCTGAAACGCAGCGGGCCGGCGCAGTGGAGCGGTGGCACGCGACCCGAAGCATGCGAAAGTTCGCTGCGTGGCGCACAATACGCCTCCAGCGAGGTCACGTTGGAAGTCGATCGACTGACCAGCTGGGATCGCGGCTATGACGCGCAGGGCAAGCAGGTCTGGGGCGCAACGAAGGGTCCCTACATCTTCCTGAAGGAGGGCGTGCGATGAACACCATCCACCCCGGACGACGCCTGCGAGACGCGATGACCCGTGGCGTGGTGCATGCGCCCGGTGCCTTCAACGCGCTGGTGGCCCGCGCGGTGCGCGAAGCCGGCTTCGAGGCGGTCTATGTTTCAGGAGGCGCCACCGCCAATGTGGCCGGATTTCCCGACATCGGCCTGCTCACCATGACCGAAGTGTGCCGCACGATCCGCGAGATCGCCGACGCCAGCGGTCTGCCCGTCATCGCTGACGCGGACACTGGCTACGGCGAGGTCGAGGCCTGTGCGCGCACCATCGTGGCTTATGAGCGCGCCGGCGCCGCGGCCCTGCATGTGGAGGATCAGATCTTCCCGAAGCGCTGCGGGCATCTGGACGGCAAGGATCTGATCCCGTGCGCCGACATGGAGGCGAAGGTCCGCACCATGGCCGCGAGTCGGCTGTCGAAGGAGTTCGTGATCATCGCGCGCACCGACGCTCGACACGTGACGGGTTTCGAGGACGCCGTGAAGCGGGCGAACGCGTATCGCGCCTCAGGTGCCGACGCCATCTTCCCCGAGGGCTTGCAGAGCGAACAGGAGTTCGCGGATTTCGCGAAGGCCTGCCCCGGTCCCCTGCTTGCCAACATGACGGAGTTCGGCAAGACGCCGGACATCACCGTGCAGCGCTTCGAGGAGCTGGGCTACCGGATCGTGATCCACCCGCTCACGATGATGCGCGTGGCCATGGGCAGCGTGGCGCGAGGTCTGGCGCAGTTGCGCACGGATGGAAGCGCGCGTGAACTCCTTGGAAGCATGCAGACGCGCAAGGAGCTCTACGCCCTGATGGGTTACGAGCCTGGGCGCGAATGGCGCTTCCCAAGGGGCTGAACCTCGTTTTTGGTTCAGAAACGCCTCTTTTCGGTGTGCTCCGATGTGCGCAGTGGAAAATCTTCAAAAACGGTTTGCCCTTCACGCAACACCGGCCCGGACATATGCGAACATGAACACGTCAGGACGGTGAACGGGAACTCCCGTTCTGATGGCACGGCTGAGATCTTGAAGCAAGCAGTTACGGTCGTCTGAGGTGAGGAAAAGGGACCTCGACTCAGATTGAGAGATTGCGAGGGAAAGGGAACCTCTCACAAGCTCTTTGGGCGCAAGCCCAAAACCAAGCTTCGAGACACCAGACGTGCAGGAAAGGTTGAGGGAAAGGGAGGCCAGCCGCAATCCAGAAAGGGTGCGGCTGGTTTCTTTTTGTACCTGCACACGCGTCGGACTTCACGCCGTGGCCCGTGCATTCGGGTATTTTCCCCGTCCCATGCGACCCCACTCGGCTCTCGTACGGACCTGCCTGCGCATCGCCCTCTGGAGCGCCTTGGCTGTGCTGCAGACCGGCGTTTCAGCATGGGCGCAGGGTTCGAGCGCGCCCTCGACGCCCGCATCCCGGCTGCTCGACGCCGCAGGATCTCGCGCGCTTGGCTATCAACCCGGATGGCAGAGCCGGTTGCCTCTTCTTGCTGGCGGATCGCTGGTAGGCATGCGCTTTGAGGCGGCCCAGCCAGGCGCGGCGGATGCGTCGCTCTTCGCGTGGGACGACGAGGGCGTCATCCTGAAGGTGGATGCCGCATCGGGCGATCTTCGTTGGCAGTCGGCCAGCGTGCAGGCGAAGTCAGGGAAGCAACTTCTTGACGTCAACATGGCGGCGACCTCGGGCCGTGCGGTGGCCGTCGGCCTTGGTGACACCACATGCCTGATGCTGGATGCCCGCAGCGGCTCCGAACTCGGCCGGACCCGCTACCAGCACATCCCGGTGACCCCGTCCATCCGAAGTGGCACGGACTTGATCTTCGGCAGTCTCGCAGGACACCTCGTGTGGATGGGATTCCGGGACGAGCAGGTTCCCTCACGCGTGGAGATCAAGCCCGGCGACAAGGTTCAAAAGGAGACGCGTGTCTCGGCCGTACACACCTTCGCCTTCGAGGAGCAGGCGCACCAGCTGAAGGGGTCGATTCAAGCCAAGCCCGTCCTTGCGGGGGACATGATCGTCGCCTGCAGCACCGCTGGCCAAATCTCGAGTTTCTCGAGTCTGAACCGAAATCGCGTGTGGATGGTCGAGTTGCCAGGTGGCATTGTGGCGACGCCCGCGACCGACGGCGATCTGCTGTTCGTGGCCTGCCGCGACCAATACCTGCGATGCATCGATGTGCAGAAGGGGCGGACGAAGTGGAAGTGGTTCTGCGAATCGCCACTTGAGAATCCGCCCCTGCTTGCCGGAAATCTGGTGATGCTGCAGGTTCCTGACCTTGGGCTGGTGGCCTTGGACGCTGGAAACCAAGGCGGTCTGACTCGTGAGCCGAAGTGGATGTCCAAGGTTTCCGGGAATCCAATCACGCGTCTGGATGAGGGCGTAGTGGTGTGGGATCAGGCCACGAGCACCTTGAGCCTCGTCGATGACGCAACCGGCATCGTCCGTGAATCGCGTGCGCTACCAGGGGTCCATGGGGTGCAGGCGAGCGCAGCCCTTCACGGCGACCTGTATCTGATGTCGAGCGACGGGCGTGTGCAGCGATGTGCGCCCATCAGCGCGCCGCGAAGCACACCGGCGCCATCGGCCGTCGAGACTGAGCAGCGTGCCGAGGCCATCAAGACCGAGGTCACGTCGCCCTCCTCGGACGAAGTGACCGCGGGCACGGCGGACGAGCCGACGCCCGAACCATCCGCGGATCCTTCGAGGACCTGATCGCATCATGTCCGTTGTGGCGAAGCACCGCGCGCTCCTCTCGGTCAGCGACAAGCGGGATCTGGTTCCGTTCGCCTGGGCGCTTGAGGCGCTTGATTTCGAGCTGGTCTCGACCGGCGGCACGGCGAAGGTGCTTGCCGACGCTGGCCTGCGCGTGACGCCGATCGATCAGGTCACCGGTTTCCCGGAGATGCTGGATGGACGCGTGAAGACGCTGCATCCAAAGGTGCATGGCGGCCTGCTGGGGCGCATGAGCCTGCCCGAGCATGTACACGCGATGCAGGCACACGGCATCGTTCCGATCGAACTGCTGTGCGTGAACCTCTATCCCTTTGCCGCAACGATCGCCAGGCCGGGTGCCTCGTTCGAGGAATGCATCGAGCAGATCGACATCGGCGGCCCCGCCATGATTCGCAGTGCGGCGAAGAATCATGAATCCGTGGCGGTGGTCACGGATCCAGGCCAGTACGACCGCGTGATCGAGGCGCTGCGCCGTGGCGAGGGCCGCATCGACGGGGCCCTGCGTCGCGAGTTGGCGGCCGAGGCCTTCGCCCACACCGCTCGCTACGACGCGACGATCGCGGCATGGATGCAGGGACCGGGCGAGTTGTTCCCCGAGACGCTGGAACTTCGATTCACGCGCGTGAGCAGCCTGCGTTACGGCGAGAACCCGCACCAGCGCGCGGCGGTGTACCGCGACGCCGGCACAGCCGAGCCAGGCGTAGTCGACGCGCGCGTGGTCGAGGGCAAGCCCCTCTCCTACAACAACATCCTGGATGCCGGTGCCGCGCTGGAATTGGTGACGGATCTGCGTGCGCTGCCCGGCGCGGTGGCGGCGGCCTGCGTGATCAAGCACACGAATCCATGCGGCGCGGCGATCGGCGCCGATGTGGCCGAGGCGTTCGACCGCGCCTATGCGGGCGATCCGCTTGCGGCCTACGGCGGAATCGTGGCGATCGCGGGACGCGTGGATGCCGCGATCGCGGACCGCATCGCGAAGCCCGACCGGTTCCTGGAGGTCGTGGTGGCCGAGGCGTTCGACGATGCGGCGATCGCCACCCTGGCGAATCGCTGGAAGAATGTGCGACTGATCGCGACGGGCGCCCGCTCGACGGCCGCGGCGAAGGCGCACCGGCTTCTTCGCAGCGTGCCGGGCGGCCTGCTGGTGCAGGAAGCGGACGATGTGCCCGTGAACGGCGCGACGTTCCAGCACTCGGCGGGTCCCGAACCCACCGATGCGATGCGCGCGGACGCGGCATTCCTGGCCGTGGTGAGCAAGCATCTGAAGAGCAACGCGGTGTGCATCGGCGGTGGTGGCTCGCTGTGGGGCGCAGGCGCAGGCCAGATGGATCGCGTGGCGGCCTGTCGGCACGCCGTGGACAAGGCGAGCGCTCGACTGAAGGCCGCGGGCAAGATCGTGCCCGTGGCGGCAAGTGACGCGTTCTTCCCGTTCGATGACGGTCCTCGCACGCTGATCGACGCAGGCGTGGGATGTCTGGTGCATCCAGGCGGAAGCAAGCGCGATGCCGACACCGAAACCCTCTGCCGCGAGCGGGGCGCCACGCTGCTGATCAGCGGCGTGCGTCACTTCCGTCACTGACGCATTCACTCCGGAAACGAAGGCGGCGCGCCCGAGGTCGGACGCGCCGCGCATGCCTTTCGATTCAGTCGCGAATCACTTGTTCGCGTCGTTCGGGTCGGCCTTGGGCTTCAGACCCTGCTGCTTGGGCGCAGGCGCCTTGGCGGCGGGCTCCTTGGCACCCTTCTTCGCGGGTAGCGGATACTGGCTCGCGAATTCAGGCTTGAGGAAGAGGTAGTACATGGTGCCCTCGGAGAGCTGACCGCCGGCGAGGATCTCGGCCGCCGGACCCACGCCCATGTAGATGTCGGCGCGGCCGGGCGCCTGAATAGCGCCGCCCGTGTCCTGATCAAGCATGTACTTCAGGAAGCGCTGCTTCTTGCCGCCGAAGTCGATCGACTGCGTGTCCACCAGCACCACGCCGCCGCGCGGATAGACCTTCTTGTCGGTGGCGAGCGATGTCTTCTCGGTGACCTTGAAGCCCAGCGAACCGCTCGGCCACTTCTCGCCGTCATAGTCCGTGAAGAACACGAAACTCTCGTTCTTCCACATGAGTTGCTGGATCTTCGCGGGTTCCCGCTGGTAGAGCGCCACGATCGCGCTGAGCGAGAGCTTGTCCTTCGGGATCAGTCCTTCCTCCACGCAGGCCTTGCCCAGACCGTAGTACGGGCGGTCGGTCTTGCCTGCGTAGCCGACATAGGTCGTGCTGCCGTCGGGCAGGATGATCTTGGCGCTGCCGTTGACCTGCGCGATGTAGACGTCCATCGGCGACTGGAGCCAGATGAGCTCGGAACCCTTGAAGGCCTGCGACTCCTCGAGTTCCTTGCGCGATGGCCACGACTGCGTGGTGCCGTCCTTCATCTTGCGGCCCTTCGGTTCGCCGGTGACGGGGTCGGTCACCAGATCCGCGGGACGCTTGTGGAGCGGGTACTTGAACTCCGCGGACTGCGTGCGACTGCCCTTGAACTCGGGGCTGTAGTAGCCGGTGAAGAGCACGACACCCTTGCCGTTCCAGCCGACGGTCTGCCAGACGTCGAACTGCTGGCGCAGCGCGCCGACGAAACTCGCCTCGTCCTTGCTGTCCTGCAGCAGCTGCTGGAACGCGACCGTGCTGGCCGCCGCCTGATCCCACGTGCACACCTGCATGAACGGGAAGAACGTCTTGCTGCTCGCCGCGCCGAACCAGCTCACGCTGCGACCAACCGCCGTGGTGAGGTTCGGATCACGCACGCGCCACGCGGCACCCACGTCAGGCCACTCACCGGGATCAAGTTTTCGAAGCGCACACTCACCAGGGCCGAGCTGCCGCGCGTAGTCCGGCGCAGGCTCGACCTTCTCGTCGGACTTGCAGCCCGAGAGAACGGCGCTCAGGGCGAACGGGACCAGAAACGCGAGGGCCCGCATGGGCCGGAGGCTGCATCCTTGCATGGCCGGGAAATTACAACGGTTTCGTGGCCGCGGGGCCGATTCGGCTACTATGTTCTCCATGGCCCCATTCCTGACCCCGATCGGTCTGATCGCCCTCGGCATGCCCCACGGCTGGGAGTGGCTGATTCTGGTCTTCATCGCCCTCCTGATCTTCGGTCGGCGACTTCCGGATGTGGCCCGCAGCGTGGGTCGCAGCGTGACCGAGTTCAAGAAGGGCCTCAATGAGGTTTCCAACGCGGCGACCCCGGAAAACCGGGAAAGTGGCGATCCCAGCGCCAAGTTGCCCAGCGGCGACCCCAATTCGGTGGCGCGCGGGCAGACCGAAAACGCCGACAAGGCCTGACGACGGCCGAGCCGACGCCCCCCTCGCTCGACGGGCCGGGTGCCGTAAGGGCTGCGTGGCTTTTCCACGGGGCCCCGTTACAATCTTCCTCCCGACGGGCGATTAGCTCAGCTGGCTAGAGCGCACGGATCACACCCGTGAGGTCGAGGGTTCGAGTCCCCCATCGCCCACTGCAGCAGGCCGGAGGCCAACGCCTTCGGCCTGACGCGTTTTTGGGGGCGGCTTTTTGGAGGTTGGCGGGGAAGCCCGGTCTAGCCCGCCGCGATCTCGGCCCGCTTGTCACGCCGCCCCACCACCCAGAATCCGACAGCCGCGACCGCAAGCACGGAGCCGCTCACCAGGCCGTGTGCGCGGAAACCATCCACGATGACGTCACGACGCACGCCTCGCAGGTCCTGCAGTTGCGCCTCGCTCAGTTCAAGGTCGCGCCCGATCTGGGTCGTTGGAACGTTGTCCCTGATGGCCTCGACAAGCGCCTCTTCCATGGCGGACGCCACGTGGCGGTCTTCGGCCTGACGCATCGACACGCTCATGGTGCGACCGACCGAGGAGGCCACCAGCAGGAGCGCGAGCGCATTGCCGACCCCGTTGGCCGCCATGCGATACGAGGAGACGATACGATCCTTGCCCGGCGGTGCGCACGACATGATGGCCTGCGAAAGACAGACGCTGACGCCGATCTCCGCGACGGCGGCGACGCACAGGATCGCCATGACGATCCAGAGCGGATTGGTGAGGTTCGTCGTGCAGGAGAGGAACATGGTGCCGCTGTAGAGGGCGAGTAGCAGCGTTCCGGTGCTGCGAAGGCCGGCTCGACGAATCAGCCAGCTCGCCAGGCACGCGCCGCCGAGACCTGCCAACTGCGGGACAATCATGGTCAGCGTGACCTGCAGCGCCGAGAGTTGATGCACGAAGCGTGCGAAGGCCGCGACATAGAACCAGAGCTCACCGCAGTGGCCGATCATCGTGATCAAGAGGGTCGGGATCAATCCTGGCACACGCAGCGTGCGTCCATCGATGGTTGGATTCGAGAGAACGCGCGTGAGCATGAAACATGCCGATGCGGCGGCAAGCGTGCCGGCGATCCAGACCATCGTCACGAACGAACCATGACCATACGAGGTGATTGCCCGCAACGACCACACCATGCCGACCAGCGTGATGCCGCCAAGGATCGGCGTCCATGGCTCTCTGCGTTCGACGATCTGCGGTTCATGGGTGGGGCGTCGCATGAGCCAGCCCGCAAGGGCGAGCACGAGCGCACTCACCATCCAAAGAATGCCGATCTTTCGCCAGCCGCCCACACCCAGCATGGCCCCCGCCAGCACCGGGCATATGATGGACGCGGCCGGCGCCGCCCCCCCAATTATGGCGAAGGCGGATATGCGGCGAGATTGATCCTTGATCGTGGCTCCGATCGCGGCGAAGGCCGCGACCCCCACCACACTGCGCCCCACGCTCAGCAGGCTCAAACCCAGGATGAGCCAGCCATATGATGGCGCAAACAGCATGAACAAGGCACCGACGAACGCCGTGACGGCGGTGATCGACATGAGGCGCGACGCACTGAACTGCGGCCCGAATGCCCCAACGGCGAGAACGGAGAAGAGCCCAACGATGTCGGGTACCTGCCGCAGCATAACCTCGGCACCGGCACTGGCATGAAATGCCTGCGGCACCGCCAGGCTGATGAATCCCCAGCGGCGCACCGTGGCATGCTCCACCGCCAGCAGGACGATCACCAGCGCCGCACCGCACAGCGTGGAGCGATCCTGCGCGGGCCAGTCCGCGAGCGTGATGCGACGGAGCATCCTCATTGGGCGGGCACCGCACCCGTGGTTCGCCCCGGATCCTTGCAGAGCAGCCGAAAGCTCTCCGCGACGACCCTGCGCCATTCCCTCGCTGACCCCGCTTGCAGGTGACCCGAGGTCATCGTCAGGCGATCCGCTGACTGCGCAGCGTGCAGCCGAGCAGCTTGTAGAGCACGCGCGCACCGACCGTGCCGTTCCACTCGTCACCCCTGGCGCCCGGTGCCACCTCGCAGAGGTCGAAGCCCACGACGCGCTTGCCGCTGTGCGCGAGCAGCTCGAGCAGATGGCAGATCTCGGGGAAGGTCAGGCCGCCGGGCACGGGTGTGCCGGTGTGCGGGCAGTGCTCGCTGGTCAGGCCGTCGATGTCGAACGAGATGTAGACCTGCTTGGGCAGCGCGGCGATGATGCGCTTGCAGACTGCGGTCCAGGTCGCGCCGCCGAACTGCATGTCGCGCAGGCGCTGGTCGTAGAAGGTCTGCACGCGACCCTTGGACTGCTTCGCGAAGGCCACTTCGCGCGAGCCGACATCGCGAATGCCGACCTGCACGAGCTTGCCGACCTTCGGCAGGCGCGTCATCACATTGTGGAAGATGCTCGCATGGCTCCAGGTGAAGCCCTCGTAGGTCTCGCGAAGATCGGCATGCGCATCGATCTGCAGGATGCCGAGGCCGGGGTGCCGCTTCGAGAGTTCCTCGATCAGCCCGAACGGGCTCGCATGATCGCCGCCGAGCAGTGCCGGAATGGCGCCGCGATCGAGAATGCCACGCGTCTCGCGACGCACATGCTCGTGCACGCGCTCGCTCGCGGCGTTCACGGTGGCGAGCGCGCGAGCGTGGCTCCTGTCGCCGGGCGTGGCGCCGCCCGCACGGATGATCGGTTCCGCGGCGGCGCGGGCCCTCTTCGAGAGCGACGCGATCGACTTGGGAACGGGCAGTATCGCCACGCCCGCCTTCCAGATCGGTCCGAACTGGATGTCCTCGAGGTCGACCTGCATGCTCGCCTGCAGCACATGTGCAGGACCGGCCGCGGTGCCGGGGCGATAGCTGGTCGTGGCGTCGAACGGGATCGGCATCACCACCACGCTGGCATGTTCGGGCGTGGTGTCGAGTCCGAAGAGGCCGTCACCGGTCGCGGCGGCGTCCGGATCGAACCCTGCGGGAACGACGGCGGCAGCGGGCTTCGAGGACTTCACGGCACGGGCGCGCTTGATGGGCATGGCGTGGGAAGGGTACGAAATCGGCGCAGTGTGCGATGATACGGGCGTGAGCCACGTGACCGCCACCACGCATGCGCCCGGCGCCGAACAGGTGCTTCAGCTGCGATCGCTGGTGCAGGTGTTCCTGAACGAGCTGCGCCCGATGCCTGGGCGCGTGCAGGCGACCATCCGCGCGACCGTGGCCGTGATGACGGGTGTGGTGCTGGCAGCGATGGTGGCGGATCCGTCGTTCGTGATGTGCCCCGTGACCGCGATGACCGAGAGCACGCCCGGCACCGCGCACTCGCTCGGTCTGCTGTGGCGGCGCGTGCTCGTCAGTTTCCTGTGCTCGGGTGCGGCGATCGTGCTGGTCATGAGCGTGCCGCAGTCGCAGCCGGTGCTGTTCCTGGGGATCCTGCTGCTGATCTGGTGCGTGATGTATCTCGCGCGCGTGCTGCCCGTGGGAAGCAGCGGCCTGCGCGTGGCGATCTGGACGCTTGGCCCGCTCTTCTCGAAGCCGCTGACCGATCCCGCGCACTTCGAGCAGGCCGCGCTGATCAGCGCGCTCGGCGTGTCGACGGGCGTGGTGCTTTCGTACGCGGCGTCCGTGCTCATTCTTCCGGGCGCGGAATCACTGCGCGCACGACAGGCGGTGGACGGCCTGCTCGCCGACTCGGCGACGAAGTTGCGCGCGCTTGCGCAGCGCTGCCGACGAGGCGAACCGATCGGCGCCGAGCCCCCGCCCATGGACGAGGCGGTGCTCGTGCATATCGCGGTGCTGACCGACGCGATTCGAACGTTCGTGGAGCCGCGGGCGAACTTTCCCGAACTCGCACCGCTCACGCGCATCGCGAGCGTGTCCGACTCGGTCACGGTGCATCTCGCGGGGCTGGCGCACGAGGCGGGCGATGCCGCAGGGCCACGCGAGGTTGCGGCGCGCATTGCGGTGCGCATGGCGGATCTCTTCGACCGTCTCCGTGGATTGAGTTTCGAGCGCCATTGGGCACGGCCGGGCGACTCGATACCCGAACTGGACGAGCTGGCGCGCGAAGCCGAGGGTCTGATCGAGGAGGGTGATCGCGTGATCCGCGAGGGCACCGCCTCGGTCGATGACATCACGCTCTCGATGGCCGGCTTCGCACGCCGCGTGGGCGGCACGCTGCGAAGTTCGCTCACGGACCGGCCGTTGCCGGCGAACTTCGGCACCACGGCGCTGGCCCTTCCACTCGGATTCGCCCCGGCCGCCCCCACGGGCCGCGCGCCCACATTGAGCGCGGCGCTCGCGAAGTTCGATCCGGCGGCAGCGACCAGCGCGGCGGCGGCGGCCTTGGGGCTGGGCGTCGCGATGCTGGTGACGGCGTTCTACCTTCCCACCGAAGCGGGCCCGTCCGCGATCGGTGCGGCCTTCGTGATGCAGTCCACGATCGGAGGGACTGGACGGCGCGGCGCGCTGCGGTTTCTGGGCACCCTGCTCGGCGGCGTGCTCGCGATGCTCGCGATGGTGCTCTTCGCGGGCGGCCTGCAGTCGCTCGGTTCGTACGTGGCGATCCTCGGGACGCTGACGGCGATTTCCGCGTGGGTGTTTGTGGGAAGTCCCCGCACCAACTACGCGGGCCTCATGATCGCCGCGGCATGGATCACCGCGATCGTGGTGGACCCCCAGCCCGCCGACTCGGTGACGCCCGCCATCGAGCGCGTTGGAAGCGTGATGGTGTCGGGCCTGTCGGTGACCCTGATGATCTGGCTGTTCGCCACCGCGAGCGCGCGTGCGGCGCTCATGCGATCGATCGCGGACGGCTGGAGGCGGCTCGCCGAGCTTTCACGCACGGCGTCGATGCTGCCCGTGAAGCCCGGCGATCTCGACGCGTGGCGGCGCGCGAGCCATCTTGCAAGCGGGAACCTCGCCAACACGGCCGACCTGCGCGAGGCCTACATGTTCGAACGCCGCGCGGCGAGCGTCATCTTCAAGCCGGTGCTGCAGACGCTGGCGGAACAGCAGCGCACCCTGCTCTTGGCGCGCGCGATGGCCGTCGGACGCTTCCATGATCATCCGCTTCCAGCGCAGGCGACCGAGGCACTCGACAGGGCCCTTCAGGCACAGGCGGAACGGCTGGATCGCCTCGCACGATCGTTCGTGAACCCACAAGCCATCGAAGGGGCAACCGTCGCCCTTCCTTCGCCTCACGAGACTCGGGTGGCGGCCCAAGAGGCGGGCTGCAGCGACGAGGATGTGGCACGCCTCGCCTATCGACGCGACGCGATCCTGATGCTTGCGCAGACCATCGACCGGGCCGAGCGCCTCGCACGCTTCGGCTTCATCTGGCTGGATGGCAAGCTTGAGAGCGTGACCGTGCAGGACAGTTTCCGTGACGACGACGCCCGCCGCGCAGCTATGCTCGCCGCCGAATCGTGATGCGAGCCCGCGGCCCCATGCAATCGATCGAAGCGCTGCGACGCGGCCTTGGCGCGGCGGCCGGCGTGCTGGCGCTCGCGGGATGCAATCCCAACCTCGACATCGATGGCGCGCTCGTGCCCGCATGGATCACGGCCGGCGTGTTCGGCATCGCGGCCACCGTAGGAGCGCGAACCCTGCTCGTGCGCTCGGGCATCGATCGCCATCTCGTCGCGCGGCCCGCCGTGTACCTGAGCCTGGCCGTCGTCTTCACCTGCGCGGTGTGGATCGTGGTGTTCCGATACTGACCCATGAGTGCCGTCACACCCATCGAGATCCGCAAGGACAGCGACCCGCGTCGCCAGCGACTGGGGCGCGTCGTGAGCTACGCGTCGTTCGCGGCTGCACTGCTCAGCCTGTTCGTGGTGTGGAACCAGCTGCAGCGCTATCCGCGCACCGACGACGCCTATCTGCGCGCGAACACGATCGGCATGGCACCACGGGTGTACGGGCAGATCGTGGAACTGCCCATCCGCGACAACCAGTTCGTGAAGACGGGCGAGGTGCTGTATCGCATCGACCCACGGCCGTACGAGGTCGCGATGGCGCGAGCCGAGGCGAACCTGGCACTCGTCGACTTCGAGGTGCGCGCGCTGAACGACGCGGTGCAGGTGGCCGAAGCCCACGTGGCCACCAGCAACGCCGACGTGGCGAAGTCGCAGGCCGACATCGTGCGCCGCAAGGCCGACGTGAAGGCGGCGCAGGCGCGCGCCGACTATGCGGCCGACTATCTCGGGCGCATCAAGCCGCTGCTTGAGCAGCAGTTCGTGACAGCCGATCGTGTGGCGCTTGCCGAAAGCGATCTGCAGGCCGCCAAGGCGAACGTGGCGGCGGCCGAGGCGGCGGTGGCCAACGCCGACGCGGCGTTGATCGCCGCACAGGCCGCGGTGGTGAGTGCCGAGGCCGAAGTGAAACGGTCGCGCAATGCGCTTGCACAGGTCGGTGACGTGAACGCGCGCGTGGCGGCGGCGAAGGTGGAGATCGACGAGGCGCGCCTGAACCTGCAGTACTGCGAGGTGCTCGCGCCGATCGACGGCTGGGTGACCAACCTGAACACGAATGTGGGCGCCTTCGTGAAGGTGGGCGACAACCTCTTCTCGATCGTGCAGAACACCGAGTGGTGGGTGATGGCGAATTTCCTCGAGACCGAGATCGAGCAGATCCGCGTGGGACAGGAAGTGGCGGTCTACATCTACGCGTATCCGGGCCATCGCTTCCGCGGCACGGTGCAGGGCATCGGCTGGGCGCTCTATCAGCCCAACGGTGCCACACAGCAGACGCTGCCGGATGTGAAGCCGACCCTGAACTGGGTGCGCCTTGCGCAGCGCTTCCCCGTGCGCATCACCATGGAACCCTTCGACCCGAAGTACCCCTATCGCATGGGCGGAACGGTGACGGCGATCGTAAAGACCGAAGGGCGCGATCCGATCCTTGAGCAACTGGGCCTGATCGGCTCGCCGTTCGGCAAGGCCGCCGGCCCGTTCCCCGCGTCGGGTTCAGGTCCGACGCTGCTTCCCACGAAGTGACGGTCAGCGAACCTCGCCCGGGCCGCCGCCCGAGGCGAAGAGCAGCGCGGCGCTCGACGAAAGCAGGCTTGAACGGCTCTCGATGCGCTGTGCACGCGCGAGCGACAGGTCGCGCTCGGCATCGAGCAGTTCGGGCAGCGTGGTGAGCCCGAGCTCGTAGGCCTTCTTCACCGACTCGAAGGCGTCGATCGAGGCGACCAGTTGCGCCTTGGCGGCGTCGTATTGCGCGCGATCGCTCTGCAGGGTGTAGTAGGCGCGCCAGACCTCGTCGGCGGCGTCCAGGCGCGCCTTCGCGAGCTTCGCGCTGGCCGCCGCGCGGTTCGCGGTCGCCTCGGCGAGGGCGGCGTCGCGCGCACCATCATCGAAGAGCAACCACCGACCACCGACATACGCGGAGCCGGCGAAGCCCCAGCCCTGCCCCTCGATGGAAAATCCGGGCGTGTCGAAGTTGAGCCAGTTCTCGCCGGCGGTGCCGCGCGCCACCACCTCGGGCAGGTAGTCGGCCTGCGCGCGACGCATCTCGGCCTCTCGCGCACGAACCTCGAGCACGGCGGCGGCGAGATCGGGTCGACGCGCAAGCGCCTGATCGATGATGCCATCGATACCGGCAGTGAGGATCTCGGGCACCTCCGTCTCGGGCGTGGGATCGATCGGCAGCGCGACACTCGCCGGAATGCCCACACTGGTGCGAAGGTCGCCCTCGGCGAGCAGCACGCCGCTGCGGCGCTTTTCCAGCTGATAGAGCGCTTCGGCATAGGCCTGCCGCGCGACCAGCATGTCGGGCCGCGTGGCAAGACCGAGGGCCAGGCGCGCTTCGGTCGCCTTCAGCACGCTGCGTGCGGCGATCACGTCCTGCTCGGCCGCGGTCCGCAGGCCAAGGGCGCCTTCGAGCCTGAAGTACGACTTCTGCACGGCGAACACGGTGCGCTGGATCGTGCGGTCGTGCGACATGTTGGCCGCGGCGAGTTCCGCGCGCGAGCGATCGGTGTCGGCGTCGCGGCGGCCGAAGTCGAGCAACAGCCATGACGCGTACACCTGTGGCGAGAACAGCGCTTCACGATCGGGAAGCGGCTCTGGCGTCTGCGACAGGAACGGCTCCTGCGAGTAGCTCATGCCCACCTCGACCCCGATCTGCGGACCGTACGCGGCGAGCACCTTCTGCTCACGAGCGGCGGCGGCGCGCGCACGATGCCACGACTCGCGCGTGGACGGATTCGCATCGAGCGCCATCGCGGCAAGATCCGGAAGGCCCCAGATGCGTTCGATGCCAGGGCCGGGGCCGTCGATCTGCTCCTGCTCCCCGCGCGCCTCGGCCTGCATCGCCTGCGACTCGACCGCGCTGTCGATGCCCCGACGGATGGCCGCCGCCTGCTCGTCATCATTCCGGCGGCCAAGCGCCTTGAGTCGCGCGACCATGGAGTTCGGGTCGTCCGTGGAAACGGGCCGCGACGGCTGCGCGGCACTGTCGGCGACGGCGGCGTCGATCTTCCGCTCCGCGTCGGCCAAGCCGTCATCCCACAGATCGGATCGTTGCCGGCATGCCGCCGACACCATCAGCGCAAGCGCGATGCTGCTTGCGGCGCGGCGTCCTGCCGAATGGGGTGGCCTTTCTGGCACGATCGGCAATATACGCCCGCGATCGGCCTGCTCGGCAAGCCGGCGGGCGTGGCTCAGGACTTCTTGCCAGGTTCCACGTCGGCGACGACGGGCGGGAAACCATTGAGTTGCCGCCAGATCTCCTGCCACAGTGGGACCAACCGCAGCCACACCCAGCCCTTCCTGCGCATACTCGGAGATCAGCAGTCGGATGCGTCACCGGTCTGTGAGCGGCAGGCCGCGACGGCCTCTTCCCACGCCTGGCGGCATTCCGCGGGCACCATCTCCAGCACACCCAACATCTGCAGCGCGGCCAGCAGCGACGCCGCATCCATGCCCCGGTAGACCACCGTTGCATCCACGATCGGCTTGCCCAAGATCGCCTCCAACTGCGTCTGCGAATACGTGGGCTTCACGGCGGCGGTCGACTGGGTTCCGTACTGATTCAGGTTGCTGGCGAAGATGCCGGCGGCGCTCACGGGCAGGAAGTCCTCGTATCGAAGGCCCTCGACCTGAAGCATGCCCGCGTGCAGCAACTCGGTGATGTCCGCGCTCTTCAGCGTGCCTCGCGCCGCCACCCCCTTCGGCGTGACCGCGTAGCGGCCGAACACGAGCGCTTGGGCAAGCAGCGCGGGCAGCGTCTTCGGAAACGGCGCGAAGGGTGTCGCGTACGCGGCCTCGTAGGCCGCGAAGTCGCGTGCAGGAAGCGATGGATCGCGCTCACGCATGGCTTCGGCCTGTATCAGGCAGTCGTCGTACAGCGTGCGTCCCTTCGGCGTGGTCGCGTAGCCGCGCTCCTCGATCTCGCCGAAGCGCGCGGTGTGCACCGTGTCCACGATCGAGCCATCCGACTGGCGGAACTGCACCGGCTCGGTGAGCGCCTTGTAGGCGTCCTGGCGAAGCAGGATGGGCGTGTCCTCGCTCGGACCCTCGGTGGAGTCCTTGAAACCGGCGTGCTTGAGCCTGGCCAGCTGGAAGGGTTCGCCGCGGAAGGTGCCGACCAGCGCGTCGACCCAGCGGCCGATGTCCGCCGTCGCGACCACACCCGACTGGTACGAGTCGATCTCGGCATGGCTCAGATGCTTGAAATGCAGGCGCAGCCAGTCGCGATCGGCCGTCTTGCATAGGCGCGCCATCACGAGCGTGGCGCGGGAACGGAACTCCGGCTCATCCAGTTCCCCGAGACACCGCTTCATCGATGCCACATAGAGATCCAGACAGAACGTGTTGGGCGTGAGGTGATTCAGGTGGTGCGACTCGAAGCAGGCGATGTCCGCCGCGATCTTGAACCCGGTCCGGCAGAGGTGCTCGTAGAGCGCGTGATCGCGCGCACGGCCAGTCCAGCGGAAGATGCGACCGGTCGCCTCGCCGATGAGCGCCTCGAAGTCCTCGCGCGCAAGACCGTCCTGTCGCTCACAGCGCTCGATCAGCTCCTTCGCCCGCTCCGAGAACACCTGACGCGTGGCCAGCAGCGACTCGATGCGCTCGCGGGTCTGCGGATCGAAGTAGTCCGTCATCAGGAGCGAGGTGAACACGCGATGCTCGGGACGCACGACGGAGCGGAAGGCGGTGGCGATGATCGGCTGGCTCTTGGAGCCCACCGCGGTCATGTCGTAGAAGTTGTGCGGCTCCATCGCGAAGCAGCCGAAGAACCGACCGATCCAGCGGTACTCGTCGGGACGGCCGATGCGGATCGCACCGTGTCGCTCGCCGCTGGTCCGGTCGAGCTGCGCCTCGCTGATCGCGAATCCGACATGCAACTTTCCTGCCAGTTCGCACACGGTGCGGTTGCACGCCCGGTTGACCAGCAGGCTGCGGTCGTACATGGGCACTTCGCGGGCGAACAGCGCGGAAAGTTCCGCGAACAGGCGGTTCTGCATCTCGACGCGGTCTGCGAACGGTCCGGACATGGGTCGCTCCTTCGTCAGACTTTACACTCGTCGGTGCCATGGCCGAGGAAAACCTTGACGACGTCCGCCGGCGAATCCGCGAGATGGACGGGCAGATTCTCGGATTGGCCGCCGAACGGCAGCGTCTGGCCCGCGAGGTCGGCGAGATCAAGCGCCGCGTCGGCATCGCCACGGTCGATTACGCACAGGAACGCGCGGTTCTGGAGCGGGCCCGGGCCACGGCGCAGGAACGTGGGCTTGATCCGTCGATCGCCGAGGACCTGCTGGCCCGTCTGATCCGCGCCTCGGTGAACGCGCAGGATCAGGACAGCATCCGCTTCAGTGCGGCGGGGGCGGGACAATCTGTGGTCGTGGTGGGCGGCGAAGGACGCATGGGACGCTGGATGCAGCAGTTCCTGTCCGCAGGCGGTTTTCGCGTTGCCTCGCTCGACAGCGCGGCGACCGCGGAATCGCAGGCCCAGGGTCGTGCCGCGCTGGCAAAGGCGGACCTCGTGCTGTGCTGCACCCCACCTGCCGCGACGGCACAGCTGTACATGGAGTGGACCGCTCGTCCCCCTACCAGCGTGATCGCCGACATCGCCAGCATCAAGACACCGCTGATTCCGGCGATTCGCAGGCTGCAGGCGGCTGGCGCGCACGTGGCGTCGATCCATCCGATGTTCGGCCCGTCGATCGCGCTGCTGCGCGACGCCGACGTGGTGCTGTGCGACACGGGCGACGCCGCTGCGCTCGACGCGGTGGAACGACTCTTCCAACCGACGACTGCCCGGCTCGTCCGAATGCCGCTCGAGGCACACGACCGTCACATGGCCGACCTCCTGTCGCTGGCGCATGCGACGGCCATCGCCTTCGCGCTGGCGCTTCCCGAGCACGAGCACCCTGTGCGCAGCACGACCTTCGGCGCGCTGGAACGGCTCGCCGCGAACGTGGTGCGTGAGAGTCCCGACGTCTACTTCGAGATCCAGTCGCGCAATCCGCACTCCTTTGCGGCGCTGGAACGGCTCCGCACCGCGGTGGATCGTGTCATGCATGCGGTGGCGACCGGTGACGCATCGGGCTTCGCGTCCCTTATGCGGGATGGCGCGTCGCGGACCGGTGATCGAACCGTGCCTGGCGCCTGAAGAGGACGCCGGGCGCAGGTCGTTGCGTGTTCGGTCCACGCCCATGGCGTCGCGTGAGGATGCACCACCGCAGTGACCGTGCATCATCTTGGACATGTTGAAGATCGGCAGCAGCATGGCGCTGGCGATGCCGCCGACGATCACGCCTATGCCGACGATCGGCCAAGACAGCGAGCCCTGGTCCATCGTGCGGCGACCCATCTCGCTCCGCATCCATGCCCAGGCGCCAAAACCCAGGGCGATGACGCCCGGCACCTACAGCATCCAGCCCGTGCGGATGAACTCCGAGAGCCACAGCAGCACCTTGGTCGGCGTCGGCAGCGCATCGCCCCGCATCTTGAAGAGCGGTGCGAAGCGTGGCATCACCGACGTCATGATCACGCCCACGGCCAGCACCGCGACGCCCGCGATGTGATGCTTGGCCTGTGTGAGCAGGTCGATACCGCCGGCCGCAACGCGGCGATCCTCCGGTTCGCTGCGATGCGCATCGGCGACGTGACGCGCATGTCCAAGGCAGGGCGCGCACTCACCCAGTGCCAGCCCGGCCGCTGCGACAGCTGGCTCCTTCTCGGCATGGCAGCGCTTGAGCGTGGCGATCGTGCCGAAGCGACCCGCCTGCTTCGCGAGGCTGCGGCTCGCGAACCCTGGCGCGAACTGCCTCGCAGGCTGCTTGCGCAGGTCGAGCAGCACGAGGCCGGCGCGTACCGCGCACTCGCGCAGCCTTGAATTCACCGTGGATTTTGAGCCATTTTGGGGCAAAATACCCGTTTTGGGCTGAAAATCCGGCTGTCGAAGTTTGAGGCCATCGAATTTAGTGGGATTTTCTGGCCATTCCTGCCGACAAAGGTTTGTGCGGTGGATCCACGGTGGATCGCCTGCCCCGCCGCCCGGCGGAGCCGAGGCACGCCTCAAACGCGGGAAGGATCCCGCAACGGAGATCAGCGAATGGATAGCTTCAAGGTCGTGAAGGGTTGGATTCGCGAGTTCGTGGATGTCGCCGTCCTGTTCGTGGCGGTGGGTGTGATGGTGCAGATCCTGTTTGGCAATAACGTGCCGTTCTTCAACAGCGTCACCACCAACCTGATGAACTTCATCACGCAGCTTGGCAGCAACGGCCTCGTCGGCCTGATTGCCCTGTTCGTGATCGTGTGGGTGTTCCAGAAGGACAGGGCTCACTGAGCCGGACTTCGCCGCACACGTTTGGATGACTGTGAAGGCCCCCCGATGTTCGGGGGGCCTTCTGCTTTCTGGAGCCTCCCAGGAATCTCTCGCCCCTACTCTCTTGAGATGGAACGGCTCTGGACACCTCTGCTCCTCGTTGGATCGAACCTGTTCATGACCTACGCCTGGTACGGGCACCTGCGTGACCTGAAGTCCAGCCCACTCTGGATCGCGATCCTGGTCTCCTGGGGGGTCGCCCTGCTGGAGTACACCCTGCAGGTGCCCGCGAACCGCATCGGATTCCAGCAGGCAGGCTGGTCGCTGCAGCAGCTGAAAGTGATGCAGGAAGTGATCACCATGGCGGTCTTCGCGGCCTTCGCCGTGCTGTACATACGGGAAAAAATCTCGATGAACTTCGTGTGGGCCGGCCTGTGCCTGGTGGGTGCGGCATGGTTCATGTTCCGAGATCTGAAGGCGCCCGCATGAGTGACACTGCCAACTGGATCTTCGACTTCGACAGCACATTCGTGCGTGTGGAGGCGCTGGACGAGCTGGCCGAGATCGCGCTGGCGGGCCGCGCGGACCGCGACACGTTGCTTGGGGCGATCCGGGAGATCACCAATCTGGGCATGGAGGGCCGCCTTGCGATCGACGAGAGTCTTCGTAGACGCATGAGCCTGCTGGCGATCCAGCCGGACATGTTGCCGAAACTCGTGCAGCGGCTGGTGGACAACCTGACGCCGAGTTTCGCGCGCGGCATGGGACAGCTGCGCTCGATGCGCGAGCGCGTCTGGATCGTCAGCGGCGGATTCCACGAGTGGATCGACCCGGTGGCGGAAGCTGTGGGCCTGCGCCGCGACCGCGTGATCGCGAATCGCCTTCGAGCACGAGCGGATGGCCTGCTGGAGATCGATCCCGCGGCGTCACCCTGCGCCATCGACGCAGGCAAGGCGCATGCGATCCGCGCGGCAGGCGTGCCGCGCCCGCGCGTGATGGTGGGCGATGGCATCACCGACTGGCAGGTTCGCGAACATGGCGCGTGTGAGCGCTTCGTCTGCC
>Ga0194134_10001248_pt1 | contig 34946 bp, 49 predicted proteins | sample TA2KigOff0mmetaG_FD_148602 | JGI IMG/M metagenome (GOLD analysis project Ga0194134, IMG submission 148602) | Freshwater microbial communities from Lake Tanganyika, Tanzania - TA2015056 Kigoma Offshore 0m | ecosystem: Environmental > Aquatic > Freshwater > Lake | place: Tanzania: Lake Tanganyika... | reverse complement strand
AATTAATCGTAAAGGTTAACTTTTAATAATTAAAATGTATGAATATTTTAATTGATATCGTTTTACCAGTTTTAGGTTTGTTTCTGACCATAGGAGTTTTTATTTATATGATTGTAAAGAATGGCATAGAAGAGCGTCAGAAAATGAAGGAAGAGCATATCCACACTGAAGCAGAGATTTTATCAAAAAAAATGAAGGAATCTAACGTTGAAATAGCAGTGAAAAAGCCCCAATCCTTCAAAACCAAAAGAAAGCCCCAAAAGAAGCTTGACAAGTGAAGGTAAAGGGGTAAGAGTTATCTCTTACAAAAGATAAGGAATAGATAAGATAAGTGATTAAAGAATAGTAGAGAAAACTTAAACAAGAGAAAACTATATTAAAGCGAAGAAAGATTAAATATTGAAGGACATATCTGCTCGGCCCCATTTTTTATTAATTTATATTCATTTTCGCATTTTTTAATTAACTTTGGTTTACTGTTTAAATTAACTATGTTATTAGCTCGTTTTTCATCCTTTCTCCTTATCCTAGTTTTGTTTTTGTTTGTTGTTGTTCCAATCGGATTGGCGCTAGCAGCAATTACAACTCTAGTTGTGTTCGTAAGTTTTTGCAATACAACACTACGAAGCTTATTAGAACATAGAGAGAGCTTACTGTCAATACATTCTTTAACCAAAACAATCAAAAAAGTATTTAAAAAAAACACGATTGACATTTGACAAATAACTCAAACATAGCTTGACAGAGTGTAAATATATCTAATTATGAGCAAGCTGGGGCTAAATATACTACTGGTGCTTTTGTTGACCGGGTGTTCAATGTTTAATAAAAAACCCCGGACAGACGCAAGAGGAGAAACAGTTGATAAAAATGCCCCTGTTTTTATAACTCCGAAGACGAACGCGAACTCGGTAAATAAGCCAATCGCGAATCCAGTTACGCCAAATAAACCTGCACAGGTCTCGTTTAATGCAGAGAACTATGTAATGGTGAAAGAAAAAGATTTAAATATACTAGTAAATCAAAAAACGAACGAGACTTTATTAAATATTAAAAAATCAAACGCGAACGCGGAGAAGCCAAATAAGGAGCTAGATGCGGTAATTGATGCTCATATTCAACGCAAAAAATCAGACGATTCTAGCGATAGTTTAACGACAAATGTTTTGCAATTGGCGCCAGTTGAACAAGAAAAGGCGTCCAATCAGCCCCCTCCAATTCATCCATTTTTTGCTTTCATTCTGATTGTGGTGTTGATAGCAGGGTTCATTTTAACCGTAGGATATTTCTTCTTCATTAAGAAGAAGGCACCAAATGAACCAGCAACCTCGACCACCCCAACAACAGCCCGCACGCAGATCTCCAAGATGGCAACCGAAAACCCCACCCAAGATACAGCCAACAAAAATACTGAAGCCAAGGAGCATTAAAAATTAATTAAAAATAGCCATCGTGACTTCACCCTCTTGGAAACTTGAGGGTGATTTTTTTTGAAAAAAATTCGAGAAACGCTTGACGAGGGATTAAAACCTCGTACATTCTCCCTCGTATGAATAACACATCTACCGTTACTAAGCGTGGTCGTGGTCGCCCCGTGGGTTCGACCTCTTTCGTTAACGTCAGCCTCGCTGACCTTGACCAGTTCGTTGGCACCAGTTCCGCAATTCCTGTTTCGCGGATTTGGCTTCAGAAAATGGGCTTGACCATTCAACCCGTCTCGCGCACCATTCAAGAAGCTGAAGGTGAGGACTCCTCGCCCAAGGTCGAGTTCAAAATCTCCAAGCTCTAAACTATACTCAAATGAAACGTTTTGCTGAACTAGTCGGACAAGAAGATGTCAAGAAGAAGTTGGGGTTCTACCTCGACGCTTTCTCTAAGACCCGAAAGTTCCCTTTTCTTCTGCTGACGGGAGCAAAGGGAATGGGTAAGACCGAGTTCGCGAAAGAAGCTGCGCGTGGCATTAATGCCAAGGACGGTGCGCCTCGCTCGTTCCTTGAAATCAACTGCGGCACAATCAAGAACGCGCAGGTGTTCTTTGAGCAAGTGTTCGCACCCGTGATTCAAGGCAACGAAGTGACGGTGTTGCTCGACGAGTGCCATGCGCTGCCCAAGGACTTGATGACCGTGCTTCTTTCTGCTTTCAACACTGAGAAGCTGGATACCAAACAGATCAATTGGCGCGATGGATTGTACGAGTTCAACTTCAAGTTGCAGAGCTTTATGCTCGCGACTACTGAGGCTGATAAACTGTTCGCGCCGCTCAAAGATCGCCTCACTCCTGTGGACTTTCAACCGTACACAGTTTCTGATGTTGCTAAGATTGTAGAGAAGATATTGCCAGACATTTCCTTCAAGGGTGATGTTCTGGAAAAGATCGCTGCTACAGTTCGTGGCAACGCACGCTCTTCCGTGCAGCGAGCCAAGCAGATTGAACTCTACTGCGCCACCAAAGCAAAGAAAGAGTTTGGGGTAAAAGAATGGAACGATCTGTGCGATAAGATCGGGATCAACGCATCTGGACTCAACAACACTGAGATTCAGATTCTCCGTGCTTTGAAAGATCGCGGCGACTGCTCGTTGAATATGCTGTCGGCTATTACTGGTATGAGCCGTTCTACGCTTCAGCGCGACTCTGAAGTTTTTCTGCTTCAAAAGGGCTACATGAAGATCGAAGGCACACGCAAGCTAACTGCCGCAGGGTCAAAGGTTCTGGAGAATCTTCAAAAAAAGAGTTAATTCCTTATGAATAAAAATAAAATGGCTATCTGGGTCAAAGACGGAGTTATTCAAGGTACTCGCTCAAACATCGACATCGAATTAGAGATTATTGATATAGACTCAAACATGAGCAGGCGGATGGGTCGCTGGTACTGGGACGTAGGCGCGGCTTACGCTGTCGGTGATGTGGCTGCGGTTCGCGAGGTGATCGCGAATCGCGCCAAGAATAAGTTGGAGTGGAGTGATTACGCTCTGATCAACGCAGATACAAGAGATGCTGCTGAAGCTAAGTGGAAGACTTCCGAGACTGAGCTACCTTTCGAAATTTATTAATATGAAAACATTCCGAATACAATTCGTGGACGAAATTACCGCAGAGACAGAAGAAGATGCATACGAAATCCTGATTCGTTATCTAAGTGATTGCGGCAAATATGGAGACGTTACCGCATTCCAATTTGAGGAAGTTGAGCATAAAGATTATAAAACGCATTAAAAATTGTTCTATGTGGAACATTAACGAGCGCACCTTAAATAAATAAAAGGTGAATCGATAATGAGTTAATAATAAATAAATAAAGGTGCGAGACCGGGTGACCGGGTAACCGGGTCAAAAAGTGGGGAAAATTCCCCAACCGGGCCGGGCCCGGTCCCCGCCCTATATAGCACTATATACAGCACTATATAGGCGGGGGTTAGTTATATTACGCCTTTGTTATTTCGTAGTAACTGTCCTCCTTGTTATTCTTCACGGACAGCTTCACTTGAGTCGCTACCATCTCATTTTCATGCTTACCCTTGCTCATCTTGTATAAACGAATATACTTTTTAGTTTCGCCAACGGTAGCGTTGGAAACATCCGCGATTTCCTGAATATCATAAACAGCTTGGTCGAAGCTATTGACGAAAAAACTATATTCATGCTTATCGGGATTCAGCTTGGCATTAACTAGGATCAGGTATTTTTTATTCATTTGTATTTTTTTTTATTGGTTATTATTATTACTAAAATTAGGAAAAGAAGTATTGAGGGGGGGTTATATCTATGTGCGAACAAAAGACTGTAGGCTTTTACGCTCTTTCTTTTTAGGCTTAGGATTCTCAGCCTCAAGTGTGGCTATGCGCTCTCGCAATCTTTCGATTTCGTATCGAGCGGAATCTAGAGATCCGAGTAAACAATCAATCACAATCTGCTTATCTTTTATTTGTTTATTTAGTTCGTTTGTCATATTAAGTGCGCGTGTTATCGATACGCGCCCCCGATTCTGCTAAATCATTCGCCTTGATAGTAGGAGTATCTATATACAGTTGGGAGACTCACCGAAAACTTTGCGGCGATCTCGTACAGGTGCAGGGCGCAGTCCCTGCGCCGAGTGCGGCGAGGGAGTTTTTGAGCGTAGAACGCAATCTTCCAACGCTCATCTTCATTCAGCCAGCCGTTGCGCCTGTATATAGTCACTACAGACTCACGGGCGAACATCTTTTCGGCTTCCTCTGGCGTTTTGTCGCCAAGCTCCTCAAGACTCTTCAGAGCTTTTTGAATTCGCTTCTGTTGAATCTGATAACGTGTCAGCATCCACTCCAATTTGATTTTGTCATTCATAGCAATTTTTTTTTCAGTAAGATAGCTATCAGCACTAAAAAAAACAGGACTGAGAGCAGCATAAAAAAAAAGGGGGCGCTGTCACCGCCCCCCGTTTGATCAGACTGCCACAGGCTCGGGCTTCAGGTCAACCGTCAAGTTGAGACCAGCGAAGGGGTCGAGGATGCTGTGCAGGGCTTGGCTCCGCTTGGGGAGCGCGATGAGGTTGCCCTTGTACACCTCGGTGAAAGCGTTGTGCAGAGACCAGAGATTGCGCGGGGCAAACTCTTCATGCACGGGCTTTTCCCATTGGTCGAGAACGTCGGCAATCATCGTCTTGCCAACCGCGCCAGCGCGATAGCCGCGCAGGATGAGAGTGCCAGCCTCGTCATCGGTCAACGGGGTCGCCTCGTACTTGGCAACGCGAGCCTCCTGCTTGTTCCACATATCGGAGAGCGCACCGATTCCACGCGAAACGATCTGCGGCAGATCGCGCAGAACGTTGGTCGTGTGACGGCGAGCAAACACAATTTCGTTGTGGAATACTAGATTGGAGCAGACGAAAGGCGCATTGCCAGCGCAGAAGCCAGCAGGGAAGCACTTGTCATGCGAATTGCGTAGGCCCACAACAGTACCAGAGGAACCTTGCTTGCCCATGTCGATCTCGAAAAGACCGAAGTAACGCTGACCGAAACGGGCAGTCGTGTGGATTTCCTGCTTGATCGCGAGACCCGCAAGCTTCATCTGCTCGCGGAAAATCGAAACGAGATTCGCGTGAGGGATGGGCTGGTAGGTATCGGTAGCGTTGGGAGTCGCGACCTTGGCGAGGTCGGGGAGGCTGATTTCGGAATTGTCTGCACCGCAGACACGGAGGTTGATCGCTTGCATTTTTTTATTTGGTTGAGGTTAAACTGACAAGGGAAAGCGTGGGCTAAACTGCACCAGACTCAAGAACTTTTTCAAGTTTTTTTGATGCGGCGGCGAACAATTTTCGTGCCAACTGAATTTTAATTCGCGCTTGGCATAAAACTTTTTTTGAGAAAAGTCTTGACAGGGGGGGGACCGGGCCGGGCCCGGTTTGATATAGCGCTATATAAACACTATATAATTTCGGTGGTGTTTAATGAATGGCGAAAACCCCCAGTGCCGCAAGCTCTCCTTGCGTACTATTCCACCGAAAAAGTTATACAATCATGCGTAGGCGAGGCGTCCCTCTGTAGTAACTACAGAACGACGACCCTCTGCGCCTTCGAGGTATTCCTTCACCTCTCCACCCGTAGCGCGGCGCAAGTAAGAGTTAGGCCACCCCGCCAGATCCTCGCGATGAAAAGAAGTCGCGCATACACGCGGCCCCGTTGCGATCACGCGCTCCACTCGGCGCGTCATTGTATTGTACCACAGTTGACCGTTTTTCATAATGTTATTTATAGAAGATATGATTGCCGATTTGCACCGTTTGCGCAAGCTTTTTCGCCCAACTTGGGGAAACTTTTTTCGCGTGGTAGTGAGTCGCGCCGCCTGTATAATTCGATTTATTTTTTACTAAAGCTAAAGCTTGCGACCATTTCGGATGCTGCTTTGCAATTTCAATTCCACGCTGCGGGGAAATTTTATTCCAGCACGAAAATTGTTTCGGCGCGAGGCAAACGGCAAGTTCCGTTTTATTCTTGGCACGATTCGCGATCACCTCGCGAACCGCAGCCATTGCGCGGGGATCAGCCTCCCCACCCGCTTCCAAGATCAGAGTCGCCGCAACAATCTCTCCACGCGAGACGCTGACCGTATCGCTCTGCCCCCGCAGCGATGAAACCGCCCCAAAAAGCAGCATCAGTAGAAGCAGGCGCAAAGCCGCGCAAACGAAGATGGCTTTCAACAAGCTGGGTGTTCCATTCATATTTTTGCAGGAGGTAGGCATAAATTTTTTCGGTGGTGGTTTTCATTTCGCGTGGGTCTTCAGGTAATTTTCAGCGTAAGCCTCCGCATTTTCTTCGGCTTTGCAAACCATTTCGCGCAGCCATTTCTGAATCTGTTCGTGGTGTTCGTAGGGAATGGTCGAGGGAACCAGAGCAAACCGCATCTTGGCCGACAGTTCAGCAGCAAGGGAGATGTTCGTGAGGGTGGGTTTAGTTAGCATAGGGAAAGGTCGATCTTGGGTTTCATGTATCAAAAATTGTGATCCAATTTGAGCAGGTTATTCTCTACATAGTCCTTGGCATCCTTGAGGGAAGTGTTGGGGACGAGAGTGCGAACCGCTTTGATGAGGCTGATCTTGTTGGGGGAAACCTCCTTGCCCTCACGGTGATTGTCTTGAATGGTCATAGCCTCATCGAAAATCGATGCGATTGCGACGCGAACATCCGCGTCGTGAATCGAATTGACCTTTGGGAACGAGGGGACAATGGGCTGCGACACAATGTCGATTTCGATTTCGTGACGATGCACTCCGTACTTGTAGACGAAGGCGTTTTCAATGTCGGTTCTAGTGATGACGAGTTTCATGTTATTATGATTTGAGGATGTTGTGAGCCTTGAGGTGAGTTTCGTATTCTGCAAGCAGTTTCTTTTTGTCGCGAGTGCGGGAACTGCACAGTTTGCGAACATCGTTTGAAACCGAGCCGCGTGAACTGATCAAGCCGAGAGTTTCGAGCTTTAGTGCGCTCCGAAAAGCGAGCAAGCGATAAGCGAGGATAAGCGAGGGAGTGTCAGCAATCATGGGGAACAGTTTGAATTAAAATTGGAGCGGCATTGCTCATCTCCCAAAAGAATGACAGAGTGTGCGCGTTCTGCAAGATTTATTTTGAATTTTTTTTGTGGTAGAGGGTGAAGATTTTGCTTGACACGCCTGTGCCGGGCCCGGCCCGGTGCCAAGCCGCAACCAAAAAGTTACAGCGAGGCACCGATTTTTTTATTGACTTTCTTCTTCGTTCTCCTCCATTGGCTCCCAACTAAACTCGTCAATTGCAATGCGTTTCCATGCATCGGTTGAGGCATCGTCTTCATGCTTTCCGCCCAGATACTCGCCATTTTCCCAAGTGCCATATCCAACGAAACCCATTCCCTCTTCAAGATAAGCGAGCTTGAATTTTAATTCAGGGAACAAAGCAGCGAGAGATTGAATTGCCATTTGAGGAGGAGACCAAGCGGTAGAGAAGTGAAGCGAAACCATCGTTGGGTCACATTCCTGAATGTTTACATCGTCAATGTCCCACTTGGTTCCCCAGTTAATCACGCGCCAATCGTACCAATCAGTCGCACCATATTTGCGCTTGAATTCGTGGCGGCGCGGATGATTGCCGTTGAATGGTTCAGATTCCTTTAACTCTTTTGGCATGGGGTGGATAGCAGAAAAAGAAAAACCCTCCTTTTCTTCCAGCCACTTGTTGAAGCGAGTGAGATCGCCGCAGGCGTGCAGTTTGCAAAAACACCAGTTAGGCATATGATTTGTTTGTTGAGGTTATTTCGTCCAGCTTAAACTTTCGCAAAGGCGTTTCGCTTTACCGTGGACACTAACATCGTCGTAGATCGTGTCAAGAAAATGAACAAGATGCTCAACAAGTTGAGTGTGAGGAGTGCTGGCAATTACTTGGGTGCAATAGCTGCCGTCTTCAATGCCTTCCCAGCGCAAGCGGCCAGATGGCTCACGCACAAGTCGTGACACATCGAACCGCAAAAGATTTTCGTCATTTTTATCGTTGGGGTCATAGTCGCCATCGTGGCCTTCCTTCAGATTGACCCAATCTATCCTCACGTTCTTGCGAATGATAGCGGGCAGGGCATATTTGTTGAGCGTAATCGAATAGTTTTTTAGTTTGATTTTCATGTTTGAGCAAAGATTCTTTTCCCGTAGATGGCAACGTAACGGGCATTTTTAATTGGCGACCCATCCTTTGCAAGCACAAAAGTTGAGTATTTGTAAGGGTTGTAAGTCACCTCGACAGAATTTTCGGGGATAACTTGACTGATTGCTGTGCGGAGGTAGTTGTCCCAATCGCCGCGAATCCATGCGTGAACATTCTTGCGCCGATTCTTCAGCACCCGCTGACGCCCCGATTCGCTAACGTGGAACGTGGGATTTTCCAGAGTGATCGCAGGAGCGTGTGCAACTACCTTGCCATTCACACGAATCGACAGCAGGTGCTTGCGTAGGTTGAAGTAGACTTCTGTTTTGATTTTCATGTGTTAATCGGAGCCACCACCATCAGAGAAAATTTTGTACCAGATGTGCGGTGGAGTTCCAGTCATGATGAACTCGCGCTCATCAGCGAGCAGAAAATGAAAAGCTTCTTGAATCAGAGCGCCGTTTTCCCACTTGGCCATAGCCTCATGGTATTGGCTGGGAGTCATGTCGGGGAAATCCATCGTGTGGAGATCGCCTGTGAATTGGCAGCGTTTGGTTACTTTCATGGTTAGAATTCTGATTAAAAAATCGGCAAATGCAACAGAAAAAGAACAATCAGCAAATAAAAAAATACGAAATAAAAGCTTGACAAGGGGACCGGGCCAGGCCCGGCGCTTAACAGCAAATACATAAATACGAAATAATGATTTGGCCCCTTTTTGACAAAAAACGTACCGGGCCCGGCCCGGTTTGTAAAAAATTTGTAAAAATTACGCCCCAACCTTATTTGCTAAGGTAGCACCGAGCAAGCAAGTGATCGTCTCGAAAGTCGAGATAGCTGGCATAGATGGGGATGCCTTGACGAGGATCGTAGAAGTCCAGATCAAAGAACTCATCGCGAACCTGAGCGTCAGCAAATTCGCCGTCAACGTGGTCACGAATCTGCTGGAGGGTCACGCCGCGCAGAGCGGGGCGATACTCCCAGAGGTTGTCGAAAACAACGTCCCATTTCAGATTGGGGTCAGGAGTCCAAGGCGTGAGAGAGGCAGAGGCGGTATCGGTAATTTGATTCATAGGGGGAAGAATAAGAAAAAATCGGTGAGAGTAAAGAAAAAAGTGAAAGAAAAAAAAGGGGCGCTTACCGCACCCCCGCGTCAACATCCGCCGCGAATTGCACCCAACGCGCTTCGATCTCATCGTTGACGGAATCAACGAAAGAAAACCAAGCGTCCATCTCGGCAATCTCCGCAGGGGAGAGAGTGGCGATTTCGGCGGCGGCGGTGGAGGGGAGGGAGTTGATGAGGTTCATACGGGGTAGAATGATGGTTTTTTCCGTGCGGTCAACTTTTTTTCAGATTTTTTTTCAATTTTTTTTCTTTTTTTTCTTGACAAAAAAATGGGCCGGGCCGGGCCCGGTTTGTAAAAAATTTGTAAAAAAAGGGGGCTTGCGCCCCCCGATCAGACCCCGTCATCCTCCCAAGGGTTGTGGTAGTCGTGAATCGGCTCGCAGTCTTCGCGGCAACGTTCGGCATCAGCCTCGGCGTCGCTGCGGAAGAGGTCGCTCTCCTCCGCGTCGGCCTCGCGTTCCGCGAGGTTGATTTTGTACTGAACGATATCGATCAGGGCGTCAATCTGCGGGGCGTTGATGTCCTGCGCGGAGTTACGCAGGGCAGCGAGGACAAGGGCAGCGTCGGTGGGGGTGAGGGCGAGGTTGATCATAGGATGATGATGGTTACAGGAGAGAGAATGACTCGGTTTTTCGTGCAGTCAAATTTTTTTTCATTTTTTTTTGGTATTTGATGCGTTTTTTTTCTTGACAAAAAATGGACCGGGCCGGGCCCGGTTCACCCTATATAATGTTTGATATAGCGTTATATAGACACTATATAGTAAAGGCGGGGGCTTTATATAGCCCCACTATATCAATCCGAAGAATCGATGGTGTAAGTCACGCCAGCTTCTGGCACGACGTAACGAGTGAGGCAGCGAGCCGTGTCGAACTCATATTTTTTCATGCCTTTGAACTGGGCGAACCAGCTATTTGGCAGCCCGTTGGCGCATCCGAAATCTTGCAACGGCGCACCACCGCGAGGAGTGATGACGCAGCCGTCGATGTCCAGGATGAAGCCGTCGATCCATGTGAGGGAATGTTTATTCATAAAAAAGAGAGTAAGGGTTGAGTAGAGAGTTGCAAGCTTTATTTCGTGCGTTTTTCGAAAGCCTCGGCGCGAGTCTCGGCGTAAGCCTCGGCGTCTGCGAGACGGTCAGCGAGCCAAGCCTTAACCGCAGCGTGGGCTTCCGTAGGGATTGAGTCAGGCAAAAAAGGATGCCTCAACTCCATCTTCAGGAGAGAGGCAAAAGCAATGTCGCGGATGTTGTCGGAGTTCATGCTGTAAAGAATAGGGAGGGACAGGAGGGTTGCAAGCGTTTTTTTTGCTTTTTCGAATTTTTATTTGCCAAGGTAGGCCATCACTTCCTCACGGGTTGCGCGGCGGAAATTGTTCGCGTTGGACACGCTGGACAAGTTGTGGTGACGGTGCTCAATCGTCTTGCCATTGACCGTCACGATGCGCTCCACGCGAGCGAGCTTAGTGTGGAAGTAGAGGTAACCCTTTTTCAGCGTATTGTTATTTTTCATGTCTCAGAGTATGGAGAAAAAAGAGCCGCACACAAGTTTTTTTTTGATTATTTTTTCGGACAATTTTCGTGCCAAGTCATTTTTTTTGTGCAGTTGGCACGCAATTTTTTTTCATTTTTTTGCTTGACAAAATTTGACCGGGCCCGGCCCGGACCCCCTCCTGTCAAGTCTTTTTTTATTTTTTTTTCAATTTTTTTTTCTCGCCTTTTCGGCGCAGCGTGTCAAACTTCCCGCCTTTTTTCCCTAGCGTTTGCAACTGATTTTTTTTTCTTGCGAGTGTACGCGCATGGCCTACTCTCTCGCGCATGAAATTAAATCTTCTTTCGGTTGGCTCGGATGCCAAGACTAGCAAGGGCGAAGCTTTCGGATGGCTCACGGCTATTCTCTACCTTGCGCCAGCGCGTCAAGCTGGGCGCGGCGAAGTCTGCGGTAATCGTTCGAAAGGTTGCACGCTTGCGTGCCTTTATTCGGCAGGGCGTGGCAAGATGTCCAACGTGCAGCAAGCGCGTATTCGTCGCACGCAATTGTTTTTCGATGACACGCCAACGTTCAAGGCTCTTCTTTTCGCAGACATCCGCGCTTTCGTTGCTAGTTGCGAAAAGCAAGGAATGCGTGCTTGTGTTCGTCTCAATGGAACATCTGACATCGCGTGGGAGCGGCTGGGCGTGTTCGCTGCGTTCCCTACTGTGCAATTTTATGACTACAGCAAAAGCCCGATTCGCGCCTTGCAATTTGTCAAAGGTGCAATGCCCAGCAACTACCATTTGACTTTCTCGCGCAGCGAGAGCAACGAGGCGCAAGCTCTGGACGTATTGCGTGCAGGTGGTAACGTTGCGGTGGTGTTCGCTGGCATTCTTCCCACAACGTGGCAAGGGTTCGAAGTAGTCAACGGTGACGAAAGCGACTTGCGTTTTCTCGACAAGCGCAACGTGGTGGTTGGCCTCAAGGTCAAGGGCGACGGTAAGAAAGACGCAACGGGGTTCGTGGTGCAACTGGAGGCCAGCAAGTGAACGGGGACTTGTTTTCCCTTCTTGTGTTTTTAGTCCTTGTCGTTGCGCTACTTACAAAACCGCAAAGAAAAAAATGAAATTCCGCTTGCAATGCGGGGCGCGTGTGGTATCTTCAGAGCATGAAAAACAAAATGATGATTAACGGTAAGGAAGTAGAAGATTACAAGCTGCACGTTCAAGGCGATTGCGGCGATGACTCTTGGGTCGAATGGGCTGCGTTCGTAGATGGAGCGAAGCTTGAGCCGAGCGAACTAGAGGAGTTCGAGAAGCTCTATCTCCCGAAATTGGTGTGGGGTTGAGGTCGCCGTCGTGCCTGACACTCTCCCCCATTAATTAAAAATCGCGTCCCGCGCTTCTGTGGGGCGCGGCGGGGGGTGGTATTTAATCCGCTCTACTTCAATTTTCCATACTCCAAATGCTTATTCTCTCTCTTTGTTCTTATATATTCTAATAACTATTCGATCAGGTCTTATTAATGCACAGTATAGTGCTATATATTGAACAATAATGGGGTTAATGCCCAATATATAAGGCGTTATGGTATTAGAGGTTTATACCCCCCCTACCCCATTTATAGAAAATGGGGAAATTTCCCCACTTTATTTATGTTTCTTGAGCCTGGAAACCGGGCGGCTCATCAGTTAAAGAAAATTTTTTTAAAGATTCTTTAAGAAATTTTACCTCTGACTCGTATGGAGTTTTTAAAGTAAAGCCGCTGATTATTGTAAAGTTACTCATTTTTTTATATACCAAGATGGATCTGTTTTTTCGCGAGTAACATGTATTTTATATCCAAGCTCTTCCTTTAAAAATTTATTTACATTAAAAAATGTTTTTGGCCACCTTTTTGGACAGTAATCATGACCAGAAAAAATTCCGCCCTTTCTAAGTTTTGGGAACCATTCTCTTAATGTTTTACCGCCATCTTGTCCAGTATGCGCATATCCATCTATATAAATAAAATCAAAAAAATTGTCCTGAAAATTAACTACGGCATCAGAAAAAGAAGAATGTATTATTGTAACATTTTTTTTATTTTTGAATAAAATCTCAACTTTATTTTTTTCATTTTCGTTATGATGATCATTCCATTTATCTATACAATAAAATTTTTCAAAATCATAAGCGCTATTTAGCCTATAACTATAAAATCCAGCCGCAACTCCAAGCTCTGCTCCTATTTTTATATTTAATTTTTTAAATAAAATTGGCAAAAATACTCTATTTTTTATCATAAAAATTTTAATTTATTTTCGGCAATTTGCGTCGAGAAGACGCATGATTAGTATTTTTTTTATTTAAAATTGAAAGCAGTTCGCCTACTTTAATCTGTTTCCCTTCGTGAGTCGTGTAATGCTCTTTCGGGATTCTGCTTAGTAATTCTATTTGATCCATGTAAAATATTAGTTAAGCGATCAATTTCTTCTTTACCAAATGATTAGCTGTAATATTCTCCACCTTTTGAAGCAAATATCCACAAAGACTTTAATGACTCGGAGTAATCTTTTAACGCCTCATCATAAAAACAAAAACCAATGAAAAAGATTATAGAGGCTAGAAAAAAAAGCGGAACGCAAATTAAAAATCTAAATGGAGTAAAAAATATTTTAAATAGAATTTTAGGGTTCATATTATGTCCAAAAATATTCTCTGTTAGCGCTTACCCAAACGCACATTTCATTATCAAGTTTATCTATCGTTTCATGTTTCCTTGCCCAAGTTTTGGTCTTTTTAAAGTCTGCCTTCAGCTTTGATATTTTCATTGGGAGGGAATTATCAGCTTCATTAAGCATTTGCGGTCTTGTTTCAGTAACATATTTATAATATTTTTTCAAATTTTTTTCGAATTGTCCGCTTTTTGATTTATTCGACGAAGGCTCAATTTTATCGAAATATTTTTCTCTTTCGTAAATTTCTATAATAACTTGTTTATTAAAATTAAATATAATCTCTGGCAGATCTTCATATCTAGCGGGAAACACAATTTTTCTCATCTCTTTTCTTGGATTAGAGATGCGGTTTCTAATTGCCCAAATATAATCGTTTAATTTTCTCCTGCAAACCCAGAGTTTTAGAGTCAACTCTTCTCTAAAGAAATATTGAATTGGATGCTTCTTCTTTATCTCGGCTTCAAAAATATCCCAATCCTCCACGGATAATGCCCAAGGCTTTCTGTAAAGCTTGATCAATTTGTTCTCGTATTCAATTGGCAATGCACTTGGTATTGTTTTATATTTCATTTTAATATCCTCTCATTTTTTGACCAACGAAAATAATTCCATCCGCAATCTTGTTGCAGATTTTTCTTTTGAACCAGAGAAAGGGAGCGGTGTGAAAAAAATATTTATTATACCAGAGATTATTTTCGCGATCCAATCTCTCCTCCCATTTTTTTGACTGCTCCTTTCTTCCTTGATTATCAGTTTTTTCAAACTTAAAAAGTTCAATGCGTTCAAGTTTTGAATCTGTAAAAATTGCCTTAAATTCTATCCAGCAATCCCACTTATCTTGGACATCGTATTGGTTATCGTAAAAATGAATGACGCCGTGCAAATCTACTTTATCCCAATACTCATCAGTTCTTTCCATGCGTCCTGCACGGTCAGCAAAAGACTTGCCTTTTGGATCGGCTTGAATCCACCTTTGGTTTTTATATTTCTTCTCGAAAAGTTCACCATGCTGAATGCAATATTCAGACAATGAACAATCTAAATCTTTGGTTTGAAAATCTCTATTGTTCTTGTTCAAACCAAGATCAATCATTTCCTGTGAATAAGGAAGCTTGTCTGCTACAGATATATTATCGAACATTCCCATGTTATTTTTTAGTTAATTTAAATACGCCATCAGATTGCTCGGCCCAAATGATTTCGTCGTCTACTTTCCAGCCCAAACCATCTAGTAGCACTTTAGGAATCTCAATGAATTGGTCGCCGTTGTCAAGTGTTTTTATCGGAACATTTGCTTTTTTAGCGAAAATTTCATCCCAATTTTTGTCGAATTCCTCCTTAGAAACAGAAGGAGGTCTAGGCTTTGATCCTTTACCGTTCATCTTTAATTATAATTTTTATAATCAGGATAATCGAAATGCTTTTCCAGCAAACCCTGAAGCTCATCAAAAAAAGCATCGTCAGCTGTTACAGAATTGAAGTGAATATTATTTTTATCTAGATTTTTATAAAGATTAAGAATAATATTCTTAACCTCTTCCATAGAAACTTCTCTGTTAATGTTTTTTTGATCCATGTTAGTGTATATTTATAATATCGATATTCTTATTTTCGTCAATGTCGAAAATAAAAGGCTTGTTGAGCGGAACATATTCCTCAGTGCAGATTGAGGCGTTAGCGTAAATGGTGTGATCCGTAGAAAAAATCTGACCACCTGAAGCGTGGATATGACCAAAGACATGCAATTTAGGTTTAACTTTTAAAACCTTATCTAGCAAATCTTTGCATCCCACATTTTCATAAGAGCCAAAATTCGAGCGAGGAGCTTCGTCTAAAATCTTGTAAGGTGGGCCATGAGTAATGAGAACGTCGGTGCCGCTTGGGATTTTATCCCAATGCTTTTTAATATCCTCTCCTCTATCTCTGTTGAACGCCCAGTTGAGGAAGCGAGGTTGAACAGGACTACCCCAAAAATTTATTCCGAAAAGGTTGATGCCGCTATCGTTGAGATAATTGGTCGAATCATTCAAAAAGATATGCGTGAGCATTTCAATATCATGGTGCGAACCTTGCTCAAAAACAAGATCATGGTTTCCAGCAATAAAAATTTTTCTTTGGTGAGGTTGCGCTTGAAACCAACCCAAAAATTGGATTGCATCTTTGTATTGGCCATGAGAGCAGAAATCACCACAATGTATGAGAACGTCTCCGTCTGGCAAAGGAGCGCCATGCTTACCATGAGTGTCTGAAATTACGACTATTCTAGTCATAAAAAATATCTTACTCTAAAAATTTCCTTTGTCAATGGTTTTCCCTCAAAAAAGTGTAAATTATTAATTAGGCTTTAAAATATCAAAAAAAAATTAGAATAAATTCTAATGGCTTACGTTTCATATAATAATATTCGGGCATTTGTGTCCAATGGAGATGAGCAAAATACAAGCACAGGAGTTTGTAACGTATTATACGCATCTAATTTTAACGCCAATAATACAACTCAATTAAAAAGAATAAAAAGAATTGGTCAAGAGTTAGATTATTATATTCAAACTGGGCCTAAAAGCTCGTCTGTGTCTACAACAGTATTGCCCGTAACAGGCGCTGGAGTTAATCAATTCACTGGATTTCTCGCATTAACTGGAGATTTTACAAGTGGATCTTTTATTCATGTACCTTCGTATAGATTTGACAAATGCTTTTTAAAAAGCATGAGTTTTTCTCTTGAGCCTTGGAAGCCCATGTTTTTAGACATGCAGTTTGATTCTTATGGTCTTGCGACAGGCAGTGGTATATATGTATACGACGGTCAAACAGTTGAAACAGGAGTAATTTCTCCATTGAGAAACATGACAATTAATTTGTCAGGAATTAATTTTACGCAGCAAATTAACGAGTACGAAAATTTAAATTTTAGTATTGAGATCGACAGAGCAGCTAATTTTGAAATAGGAAGCACATACCCAACAAAAGTTAGCGTAAGTAAAATAACAAAATCATTGCAAATAAATGGTATATCCAATATTGATTGGCTTTCTGATTTTCAACCTAACACAACGGTTTCTGGCTCAATAACGATGGCAGACGGAAATTCATTTTACATGTCTGGTGTTTTAAATTCTCAGACAGTTTCGATTGATAGTAACGGTGTAGCGAAAGGAGGGCTACAGATAATCGAAGAGATGGTGTAATTTTATGGCAAAAAAGCCCAAGAAAACAAAGTCGGCATCTTCGGAAGTAATTATTCCGCAGATGAAAACAGAAATAAAATTCAAAGAGCGTAAATTCAAATTCACTGATAAACAACAACAGCTATTAAAAATACTTTTAGGAGACGAGACCAAAATAGTCTTTGTCGCTGGACCAGCGGGAACTTCAAAGACTTTTATGGCAGTCTACGCGGCGCTCAACCTCATCAACCACAATGAAAAAGATATTATCTATATTAGAACAATCGCTGAAAGCGGTGAAAAATCTCTTGGCTCGCTGCCAGGAACAATTGGTGAAAAGTTTCAACCATACCTACTTCCTCTTGAAGACAAAGTCCAAGAAATAATTGAAGCCATTGACGCTCACCGATTAAAAGAGGCTGGTTCAATCTCTGCGACTCCCATTAATTTCCTTAGAGGTAGCACTTTAACAGATAAAATTATAATAGCAGATGAAGTGCAAAATTTTACATTCAAGGAAATCACAACCCTGCTTACCAGAATCGGGGATGGGAGTAAAATTTTCCTATGCGGAGATTTTATGCAATCAGACATCAAGGGTAAAAATGGATTTTTCGACTTTTACAATTTATTTTCAGACGAAGATTCCGAGCGACATGGAGTTTTTTCGTTCGAGTTCACAGAGGAAGATATAAAACGCAGCGAAATTTTAAAATTTATTATCAGAAAAATTAAAAACATCGATTACGAAGAGGGTATAAAGAAAAACAGGGTTCCTTTCGAACAATCAAATTAATAAATTGAAATTCAACGATATACAAATACAATATTGGTAAAGCTAGAAAATCTCAACAGTAAACTTATAAATTAATATGGCAAGCGCTTTCTGTCCAAATTGCGGCGCGAAACACGAATATAGCGGCTTCGCCCCAAACTTTTGTTCAAAATGCGGTTCTCCTATGAACGGCAAGGCTTCATCGCAAGTACAAAAAAAGCCAAGTAGAAATACACATCAAGATGATATAGAAGAAGATTCGGAAGATAATACAAATATCAACGAACTCCCTCACATAGATAATCTTGATGTCGAGATTGAAATGGAGGGCGGATTCAGAGCTTTTAATTTAGAAGATTTATCGCGGAACCCTCAAGCTGGAGTAAGGAAATTTACTCCAAAAAGAGTTGGTGGGATAGATAGCTTATCTCCTACCAAATATGGAACTACAAAAGTCAGACAAGATTAAATACGAAGATAAGCAAGACGTAGTTGATAAAATCATAGAAAAGCACAGGTATATCTGGCAACTTAAAGCCGTTGCTTGGATGGATTACGAAGATGTCGCGCAAATAATTCGTTTCCATATTTTCAAAAAATGGGAGATGTGGAAACAAGATCGTCCACTTGAGCCTTGGATTGCGCGCATCACCGTCAATCAAATTAAAAATCTTTTACGAAATAATTATTCAAATTATGTTCGTCCATGTTTATCTTGTAAGTTCAATTTGGGTAATCACCCCCCAGCTTGCTCTATCACACCAAGCGGTAAACAATGTTCAGAATGCCAATTGTATAGAAAATGGGAGAAAACAAAGAAAGCCGCATATGATGTTAAACTTTCCGTCTCTATAGAAAATCATTTTGAATCTATCCAAGAGATGAGAGATTTAAATTTTAATATTATAGGTAGCGCGGCAAGACTTCACGAAGAAATGAAGCATCGTTTAGCGCCTAAACAATATAAGGTTTATTCTAGGCTTTACATTGATGGGATAGATGAAGAAAAAGTTGCGATAGAAATGGGATACAAAACAAATGAAAAGGGCAAGAAAGCTGGGTATAAGCAGATCAAAAATCTTAAAAAAATATTTAAACAAGTCGCAATTAAAATTTTACAAAACGAGGATATTTTAGGTGGTTAATAATAAAATAAGCTTTTCAGAAGAAGACAAAAAGAAAATATTGGAAATATCAAAAGAGTTTCCAGATTTAAATAGTATTACGCGCAAATTTTTTAATGACGAAAGTCTAGACGGGCGCACAAAACAAGGCATTGCGATAAGGTCTCTTTTAGCTTCTAATAAAATACAATATAAAACGTCAAAGTACGAAAAGGTTGGAGATCTGCACCTTACCCCAGAACAGGAACAGTTTATAGAAGAGCAAGCCAATAATGGCATTTCTAGCCTGAGAATTGCTGAACTTCTTTATTCAGATAGGCCAATATCAACAATGGGTTTGGAGCATAGAACTGTTGCCGCTCATATTAGAAATTCTGGCTGCGAAAACAATGGGGTATCTGACGACGCCATTTTTGTTAAATACCAAACGCCGCGATCAATAGAAAGAGTTATTAACCGAATTAATGAGGCAACTGGAGAAAAAATAGATAAAGATAAACTGACCAGACATCACAAAATGTGTGCGGAAAAACTTTCTATTAATCTGGGGAATTCTAGATTTCAAAAGATTATAAATTGCTATACCGCAGAAGATGACAGGAATATTTTTGAGCAAGAATTTATCCGCATGACATGGGACAAGCCTGATTTGACTGCTGATGAAGTTAATTTGTATATGAACGTTTGCAAAGAGATTATCAATCTAGAAACTATCTCTCGACACTTGGACAAACTTAACAAAATGTTTGAAGAGACGCAAGAGCAGAATGAAATGAGTATTCGTTTGGCCGAAATTATAAAAGCCAAAAGCAGTGAATATCATCAATGCGAAGGCCGAGTAGAAAGCTTAATTAAAAAATTACAAGGAGACAGGCGCGAGAGAATTTCTTCCAAACAAAAAGAAAACGCCTCTATTCTTTCTATCGTTCAACTTTTTCAAGACGAAGAAGAGCGAGCAAATATGATTAAAATTGCAGAAATGCAAAAGTCTTTAGTTATCGATGAAGCTAAAAAAATGGAGACTATGGTAGAATGGAAAGCTCGTATATTAGGAATATCATTAGACGATGCAACCTAACGACTCTAACTGCTGCAAAATTTGCCGCAGTTCCTTTTCTTCAGAAAGGAGTCTCCACGCGCATTTAAAAAAGCACAAGATTACTATTAATGAGTATTACGCTACTCATTACCCAAGAAAAAATCTTTTAACAGGGACTTATTTGCAGTTTAAAGACAAAGAGTCATATTTCGAAAAAGATTTCGAAAATAGAGAGCAGCTTTTAAGGTGGTGTGAAATAGAATCTCCAGAAAAGGTAAGAGAGCAGATTAAAAAAATGCTAGTGTATAGGGTGCAGAGTAAAGATTTAAAATATGCACCATGTCATTTAGAGTTGGAAACTAGTGATATGCCAACTATTGATCTTTATAAAAAATATTTTGGTTCATATTCTGCAATATGCGACGAGATCAAAATTGAGACTATGTTTAGAAAAAGTTTGCCTAAAAAATTTCGCGAAGACTTTTCTGACGTTGAAATTTTTGTTGATACAAGAGAGCAGCAGCCCTTGAGTTTCAAAAGAGAGAGACAGGTTAAATTAGATTTTGGTGACTATACCGCTGGTGGGGCCAACTATACAAAAACTTTTGTTGATAGAAAGTCTGAATCTGATTTTAAAGGAACTTTAGTTGGAGATAACTTGAATAGATTTAGGCGAGAGCTACAAAGATGCAAGGAAATGGAATGTTATTTGTTTATAGTTGTCGAATCTACTTTAGAACGTATAAAGAGTAATAACGACTTTACTCCTCATAAGGCGAATTTGAAATTCATATACCACAACATGAGATTGCTGCAACATGAGTTTGCGGGATATTGCCAATTTATATTTTCAGGTAATAGAACTAATAGTGAAATTCTAATTCCCAAGTTGACTGCAATCGGCAGTCTTCTTTGGGGCGTGGACGTTCAATATTTTCTAGACAAGGATTTATTATGGCTTGGATCGAAGGAAATCAAAAAAGAAACGGCTTATTCCGTAACGTAAATCAAGAAATTCTTAATAAGCGAGGATTTCTTGAAGAAAGAGAGGCCAAAATTCTTCTCTACAAATTCTTGCGTTCAAATATTTCATTTTCTTCGGAGATTATTTGCGGCGTCAAACTTTTTCCATTTCAACACATGGCAATTAAAACCATGTTTGAAACAGATTATTCTATGATGGTATGGAGTCGTGGATTATCAAAGAGCTTTACCTGTGCAGTGTTCGCTTCTTTGGATGCGATATTAAATCAAGGCGTACACATTGGCATTGTTAGTAAAACATTCCGTCAAGCAAAGATGATTTTCCGAAAGATAGAAGAGATCGCTGAAAAGCCTAACGCGGTATTTTTAAAACAATGTATCACCAAAGTATCCAAAAGCTCTGATGAATGGACAATGGATATTGGGCGCAGCAAAATTACTTGTTTACCTTTGGGTGATGGTGAAAAGCTTCGTGGCTTTCGTTTTCACCGTATGATGATTGATGAATTTTTACTAATGCCAGATCGTATTTTCAATGAAGTTATCATCCCGTTTCTTTCTGTTGTTCAAAATCCGACCGAAAGAAAACAAGTTTATGATTTAGAGACCGAGCTTATAAAACGCGGAGAATTAAAAGAAGAGAACAGATTTATTTGGCCTAATAATAAAATCGTCGTTCTTTCGTCTGCGTCTTATCAGTTTGAATATATGTATAAATTATACAAGCAGTACGAGGATTTGATAATGGTCCCCGAAAAGAATGCTAAAGCTTCTGCTAGTAGAGCAATTTTACATTTTTCTTACGATGTAGCTCCTAACGGTTTATACGATGAGAGCTTACTAACTCAAGCTAAAGCAACGATGTCCGAATCGCAATTTAAAAGAGAATTTGGCTCACAGTTTGTTGATGATTCGTCTGGTTATTTTAAACTTAGTAAAATGCACGAATGCACAATCAAAGCTGGTGAAGGACAGTCAATTGAAGTCGCTGGCGAAAAAAATGCCGAATATATTTTAAGCTTTGACCCATCGTGGGCAGAAAATGAATCTTCTGACGACTTTGCCATGAATATAATAAAAATTGATAAAGCGGCTCGAAAGGGAATTCTTGTTCATAACTATGCGCTTTCAGGAACAAATTTGAGAAAACATATTGAATATCTTTATTATTTATTTAATCACTTTAATATTGTTGCAATGTGTGGTGACTATAATGGTGGATTACAATTTATAAACGCCGCAAACGAAAGCGAATTATTTAAAAATAGTAAAATTGAAATTAAGATATATGAAGCTGATTTTGATACGCCAGAAATTTATCAAGATGAGTTAAGAAAAGCAAGAAATGCATATAACAAAAGCGCAAATAAAATTTGTTACTTGCGGATACCAACAAGTTCATGGATTAGATATGCTAATGAGCTGCTGCAATCAAACTTCGACCATAGGAAAATTCTTTTTGGAGCAGAAGCGGTCGATAATGATTTTACCACCCAAAAAAATAAAACTATCCCAATTAAAAGTTTAAAATTTATTCGAGACCAAGAAGATAGCCAAAGTATTGAAGCCAAAATGGTCGATTTTGTTGACCATCAGGCTGATATGATAGAATTGGTAAAAGCGCAATGCTCTCTTATAATGCCTACAACAACGGCTAATGGACACCAGAGTTTTGATTTGCCGCCAGAGTTAAAAAAACAAAGCGGAGCAGAAAAAACGAGAAAAGACTCTTACTCCTGTTTGGTTTTAGGTAATTGGATGACTAAAGTATATTTTGATATGATAGATGTGAAAGTCGAAAAAAGTACTTCTACATTTGCCCCGTTTTTCGCTCGGTAAAAGTTATTGAAAGTACTTTTGATACTTTTAGTGTAACTTTTAATATAAGAAAAATGGCACGCCAATATAATAAAAAATCTGATTATTGGACTAAATTTAATAAAGTCGAGACTGTTCAAGTTTCTCAAGCTTCTTATGAGCCGAAACTTATGGGAGAGTCTTTCTACAAAGAAATATCTCAGGCTTCATACGCAAGGACGAAAGACAACCAGTCTTCAACAAAAACAAAAGTTCCGAGAAATGGAAGAGATGTTAATATTGGTAGATATTCGCTTTTAAGTCAAGGACTTTTGCCTTATGAATATACAAAAGATGGAGTAGATATAAGAGACGCAATTATGCTTTGTCAAAAAGCATATGCTAATGTCGCGATAGTCAGAAACACTATAGATATAGCTACTGAATTCGCGAATACCGATGTTTATCTTGAAGGGGGGACTGAAAGAAGCAGGGAGTTTTTCCAAAAATGGTTTAATAAAATCAAGCTTTGGAAATTAAAAGATCAATATTTTCGCGAATATTATCGTAGTGGAAATATTTTTCTCTATAGAATCGACGGTAAATTTAATGCAGAGGATTTTAAACTACTTTCTGGTTTAAGTGAAAACGGCATAAAAAACAACAAAGTTCCTCTTCGTTATATTTTAATTAATCCATACGACATTGTCGCGAAGATTTCTAGTTCGTTTGCGGAAGCGGTTTACGAAAAAATTCTTTCCGAATATGAACTCGAACGTCTAAAAAATCCCAAAGATGATACTGATGTCGAACTTCTTAATGGATTTGATCCAGAGGTTCAAAAACAAATCAAAGGTAAACAGTATTTCAGAGATGGTTTGAAAATGAAACTTGACCCAAAATATTTACTTTATTCTTTTTATAAAAAACAAGATTATGAGCCATTTGCGGTTCCTTTCTCTTATCCTGTTCTTGAAGATATTAACGCAAAAATCGAATTAAAACGCATCGATCAAGCTATTGCTCGTACTGTGGAAAACGTAATTTTGTTAATTACGATGGGAGCAGAACCAGACAAGGGTGGAATTAATCCCGCCAACATGACAGCTATGCAAAACTTATTTATGAACGAAAGCGTTGGTCGCGTTCTCGTTTCCGATTATACAACAAAGGCTGATTTCATAATTCCTGATCTAAAAAAAGTTATCGGTAAAGAAAAATATGAAGTTTTAAACGAAGACATTAAGGAAGGTTTGATGAACGTTATGCTTGGTAATGAGAAATATAACGGTCAAAGCGCGAAAATTAGCTTTTTTATGGAGCGCTTGAAAGAAGCTAGAAATGCTTTTCTAAATGATGTTCTTCAGCCAGAAATTATTCGCATTTCAAAAGATTTGGGGTTTCGCACTTGGCCTATGGCGAAATTTACTGAGATTGACTTAAAAGATGAAACCCAGTACATGAGGACTATTAGCCGTTTAATGGAAATTGGCATTCTTACTCCAGAACAAGGCATTGAATCAATTAGTAATGGTAAGCTTCCAAATCCAAATGATCTTGCTCCCGCGCAAGAAAAGTTTGTTTCAGATAGGGAGAAAGGGTATTACAATCCAATTATAGGCGGGGTTCCAATGATTCAAGACACAGCACCGACTCCAACCGCGATACCAAAAGAGTCTGGTGCTGGAAGACCAATTGGGACAACAGCCTCAAGAAAAGATATTCAAACAACTGTTTATGAAATTGATGCCTTTATGAAAGCTGCGGAAGACTTTACCGCAAAGAAATTTGGAGTAGCGTCTTTAAATTCAGATCAGCAATCAAACGTGATAACACTTTGTAAAAAAGTTATCGCGTCAAGTTTAAGAGAAGATTGGGTTTCAAACGTGCAAAAATGCATAGGTAATGTCGATGAAATAGAAAAACTTCACCCTATGCAATCTGTTCTTGATAAGGCTGATGAATTTTTACTTGATGAATATTCTGCGGCTATTTTATATCATTCTGCTGTAAAATAAAACATGGCATTTAAGTATAGCACAATTTTAGATAATGTTGCTGTTGCTTGTTATGGCATTTCTGACGAAAGATTTAAAGTGTCCAAAGCATCTTTGGACGAACTGAAAAAACTTTCTCCCAAAGTTGATTTCGAAGATAATCCTGATCTTCTTGGCGTTTCTTTTAATCTTGCCGTACCAAACATGATAAATAATAATGGCGATGGAATTTCTGGGGCCACGGCCTCAAAAATTGCCAAGCGCTTCATGGATAAATATCTTAATATTGAGCATAATAAAGAGCGCATTGTCGGTCATATTACAAATTATTCATTCAATAAAATGAGTGATAATAAATTTTTAACTGAACAAGAAGTTGGCCAAACTCTTGATCCAGTTTATTTGTCTGTAGCTGGAGTGATCTATAAGACAGTTGATAAAAAGTTTACATCATTGATGTTAAGAAATTCTGATTCAAAAGATTCTTTATATAATTCAATTTCTGCAAGTTGGGAAATTGGTTTTAGTAATTATTATTTAGCTATCGGCAGCAAGTCATTAAAAGAGGCTGACATTATCACTGACCCAAAACAGATCGAGGAGTTTGCTCCGTTTTTAAAAGCAAAGGGTGGTTCCGGTAAATTAAAAGATGGCACTCCAGTTTATAGATTAATTGTTGGAGAAATTTATCCTCTTGGGGGTGGATTTACTGCAAATCCAGCCGCACAAGTTAATGGTGTTGTGGCATTTGAGAACACTCCGTCGTTTTCTGTGCAAGAAGACGAAAAGAAAAATGAAGAGACTGAAGCTACAGAAAACTGCATTGAAGAAGTCAATGCATTTTTAACCAATAAAAAATCAAATTCCATTTTAGACAGAAAAAATGTAAAAATAATAAACCATATGGACTTAGAAAAACTTATCACAGAGTTAAAATCTGCTCTTTTGGAAAAAAAGTTTGGCGAAGAAGCTGTCGCTTCAATGACAACTCATTTCGCTGAAGCTATCAAACAAAAAGATGCGGAGTACCGCGATTCCATTGCCGCCGAAAAAGCTGCAAAAGATAAAGCCGAAAAGCTTTATAACGAGACTGTCGCTTCAGTAGAATCAATGAAAGCAGAACTTTCTAAAACACAAGAAGAGCTTAATAAAATTAAAGAAGCCAAGGCCCAAGAAGAAGCCGTAGCTCGTCTTAACGCTCGCGTTGGTGAACTTGATGCCGCTTATGATCTTTCTGACGAAGATCGTAAACTTATTATCGGTGAGGTTCAGTCTCTTGAGGCAACAGAAGAGGCTTTTGCCTCTTACAAAGACAAGTTTGCTACCGTGTGGAAGCATAAAAACAAAGAGTTTATTAAAGCCCAAGCCGCTGAGATTGAAAAGAAAATATTAGAGCAGGTTGAGGCTCGTCTTAAAGAAGTCAGCAAAGCGTCTGCCACTGCCGAAGTAAAAGTGGAAGAAGAGAAAAAAGCTGATGTAGCTGCCGCATTGGATAATGCTACAGCAACCAACAGAGCACCCGACAGCAAAATTGCTGTTGAGCAGTCTTTCCGTGAGAAGTTCGCAAAAGCCTTCTCTCGCGAAAATATTAGCGTAAGCTATTCCAAACAATAAAAATTAACTGTAATAAACAATTAAAGGACAACTAATATGGCAAATCGTCTCCTACCATTCCGTCAATACGACGACAATGATGTGGTAAATATGTACGCTCTCGTTGACGCAGCCGTCAACGATAACGTAACCGGCGTTGGAACTGGTGACGCAGGAGTCTTCGTTAAAGTTTCCGCTGGTAACTTTGACCTTGACCCTGTTTCATACGCTTCCGACTCTTATCTCGGCAAGACCGACTATCCTCATGTCGGTGTTAATCAATATCCCAAGGTAAATCTTAAAGTTACTCCTGCCGCTTCTGGCGACTTGACAAACTGCCTCGGGATCACCCTTCGTCAGACCGCAAAGCACGACGAGAACGGTGAGAAACTTCTCTATTATCGCCAAAAAGCTGAAGAGCTTATGTGCGTACTGCCCGGCCAAGCCGTTCCAGTCGCCACTCGCGGTATTTTCTCTCTGTCCGCAGGTGCAATTGACGGAACCCTTACTGTCGGTTCAGGCTTTAAGCTTTCTGAAAATGGCGGTAAAGTCACTGGCTGCGCTCATACTGATGCCGGTAAACTCGGCATCGTTCTCGGCACAGGTTCACGCGCCTCGCTCACAAGCATTACTGACGCTTTCGCGGGCAACTTCGCGGTAATCGGCCTGCGCATGTAATAACAAAGGAAACTACTTAAATGAAAATCACATTAAAGCGCACTCCAGAACAAATTGAGCTTGTTAAAGCAATGGCCAGCCGTAATCGCACCGTTGCTTATGACGCTCAAGTCGCACTTGCTGAGTTTATCGGACCCGTTCTTGCAGAGGTAATCAACAATGCTCCTACACTGAGCAATCTGTTCACAAGCCTCTCTTACAACGCTGATGATAATCCCAGCATTCCTCTTGACCTGTATTACGATGTAACTGACGAGGACTACATCACTGTATACTCGCAGTCCGTAGCTGGTGGTCTTCCCACAAATCAGGTTCTTCCAACCGTCTCCGAGATGAAGCTGTCCACTTATACATTAGACAGCGCCCTCTCGTTTGACCGCCGTTATGCGGCCAAACATCGTATGGACGTTGTAGCTAAGACATTCACCCGTATGGCTCAGGAAATCCTGCTCAAGCAGGAGCGTACCTCTGCCACACTGGCAATGACTGCTCTTGCCAACGCTACCACAAATAGCAAAAAGCACGTTCAGCGTTCAAACACCTCTGGCCGCTTCCTTCTTGCTGACTTGAACGAACTGCTCACACTAGCCAAGCGCATCAATACATCATGGGCCAAGGGTACACCTGCCACTGGTTCACGCGCTGGCCTTACCGATCTTCTGGTTTCTCCAGAAATCGTTGAGCAGATTCGTGCAATGGCTTACAACCCCATCAACACCGTTGCTGGAGTTACAGCCACTGGCGGCACAGGTTCGACAGTTGGAATTACAGCTACTGACGAAATGCGCAGCGCTATTTATAGCGCCGCTGGCATTCCCAGTTTCTATGGCGTTTCTATCCTTGAGTTCAATGAACTCGGCAAGGGTCAGAAGTTCAACACGATCTTCGACACTGCCGCTGGTGCTACAGCTTACACCACAGCTGCTGGTGGTAGCTCGGGAGCATTCGACGGAGACGCTTCAGAAATCCTCGTCGGTCTTGACCGTACCCGTGATTCCTTACTGCGCGTTGTCGCAACTGATCCAGACTCCAATGCGGAGTTCAATCTGGTTGCCGATGACCAATACAGCATCCGCCAGAACAAAATTGGCTACTTCGGCTCTCTTGAAGAGGGGCGTGTAGTCCTTGATGTTCGCGCTCTTGTTGGTAAGATCGTCTAAGGTTTAAAAACCCACCAAACCCGCCTCGAAAGAGGCGGGTTTTTTATTTCATTTATAAAATAGAAAAGTGTAAATGTTACGATAGTATTTAGTATGGAAATCTCAACTGGACAATCCAAAGAAATTACTAAAGCTAGTCTATTAGATCAGCTTAATTCTATTGTGGATAAAAATTCATCCGAATATCGTTCGAAAGTAAGAGAACTAGAAGTCGCGCTAGGCATAAAGGAAGTTAATATTTTTGGCACAGCTAATCGTAAAATTTTTGAAGAGAACATTGATGCGATGTCTCAATTACAACTCCAAGATTTTGCGCGAAAACTCAAAATTGATGGGTCTGGTACTATGGCCGCTATCAAAACGCGTCTTTTGCGTCAATTTGACACTCAAAATATACAATCCAGAGGATACTTCTCTCCCCAACCAGAACAAAAAGAATTGTTCTCAAAACAGCAAAAAGAAAAGCTGTATAAGATTTTAAATGGCTAATTTATTTCAAGTCGCTAGTGGAATTTTTTTTTATGAATTTGACGCTGACACATCAGAGGTCAATATTAGTTCAATCTCAGGCTGGTTAGAAGCAAACATTGGAGAATTAAATAATTTATTATATACAAGTTTTAGTGGAACTAATGTTGATTTAAATCCAGAACAGGCAAACATTTATAAGCATTTGTATCTTGGCCATTATTACAAAAAAAAATCCCGAAACGCAATCAAAGCATTGGGTGCAGGTTCTGGCAGCGCGATTTTATCGATTAGAGATGAAGACAGTTCCGTTACATTCGTAAATAGTAACGAAATTAGCAAACAGTTCCGTCAGATATCAAAAGACAATTTTGAGGAAATGAATCGTTTAGTCAATTTTTACAATTCATATCAGGCCGCGCCCGTTCAGGTAGTTGGTAAAAATATGGTTGGCGACGCGTTAACATTGACTGGCACAGGATTAGTTTAATATATTTAATATTAGATTTAAAAGCGCATCGTAAAGATGCGCTTTTTGTGTAAATTTAGTAATAGCCATCATTATGCCCGCGTCAACACATAATATTTCAATTGAAAGAAATGCAAATTTCGGTGTAAGTTTAATCTTAAAAAATGCTGACGGAACTCCAATTGATGTTACTAATGCGACCATAGATGCAGAAATTAAACAAGATTATTATCTTCCAACCTTAGAAACATTTACGATTACTAAAACGTCACCTGCCGTTGGTCAAATCACTCTTTCTTTAACCTCCGCTCAAACTGCCGCTTTACATCCTGGTCCGTTAAAATATGATGTGTTGATTAAGTACAACAATAACCACTTTCAAAAAATTATGAAAGGTGTGGTATTTGTTGATACAAACATAACAACATTATCATAATATGCCAGACACAATAGAGTTAATTATAATATCGGGAGCCGCTAGCCCGATCTCTCTAGTTGAAGTGTCGGGAATTAATGATCCGATCTCTTTAATCGACTCAGATTCATCTCTTCACAACACCTCGCATGATTTGCAAGGAGGAGGATCAGGAGAATTTTTTCACTTAAATAACCAACAATATTCGTTTGTTACAGGAATTTCACAAGATAAAATCGATCCAAGTAATGACGTTATTTTGGAAAAAAATGCCGCTATAAGCGGAACTATTTTACAAGGCTCTGGATATTCTAATTATCTTAGCGGGTTAAGGGTTTTGGCTGATGGAAAATTTTCCATCTCTGGAGACGCTCAAGTTTCAGAACATATATTAAAAAAACAAACAACCGATGGACAGGTTCATGAGCTTGAATTCTCAAACTCTTCCAAAAAACTTTCTCTTCCAGACAATTCATCTTGGAATTTCAATCTAAGAGTTGTTGCCAAAGACACCGAGAATAATACTGCGACCTTTAACGCCGACGGCGCAATTAAAAAAGGCATAAGTGCTGGTTTTACTGAGATTGTTGGGAAATGCCAAATAGTTAATTTAACTAATGAAATTGGGTGCAGCGGCATTTTATTTTCTGCTGACACTACATATGGCTATTTAAAAATAGATGTAGTGGGCAAAGCCGACACAACTATTCGTTGGGTTGGCTATTTAGATTTAATCGAAGTAAGATAAAAATTGTGTAAATCATATAACTGGAGAATATAAAAAATGGCAATTTATTATACAGGAGTACAAGTCGGCAACCAAATTAATTTCGCTACTGGTGATGCGTCAATAGTAGCTTCCGATGTTAAACAACATTTTATACAACAAAGTGTTACTGGCGGAACCACGGGAAGTGTTCCTAGTAATAAGGCCGTTTTTGATTTTGGTACTGGCCTATCGGGCTTTCTTTACACAAATGCTGGTGGTCTATATCAATTATCTGCTCTTCCTAGCGGTACTGACGTAGCGGCAATTAATTTAACAGGCACCGTTAGCGGAGCATCATTTGTTGATAGCGTTAGAATTTCTGGCGGTGAAGCTATAGATGTTTCTGTTTCAAGCGACATTATAACCGTTTCTCATACCGATACATCTAGTGTTGAAAATGTTACGGTGAACGCCATTGCTGGATCAGCTATTACAGGAATCTCATTTACATTTGATACATATGGCCACGTTCAGACTGCGACTGGTACATCCGCTGTTATTGTAAGAAATCAGATTCAAAGCGGAGTAACGGCCACTGCTCCTAGTGAAGCTGCTGTTCATGGTCTTTCTGGAACACTAAGACCTCTCATCAATCAAGCTCTTGAGAGAGATCTGCAAAGCATAACAAATAGCGGAAACAGTACAAGTAACGGAATCAATATTGGTGGCGATCTCGTTGTAAGCGGAAACACGATACTTGGTAGTGACGCTTCTGATTCAGTTACTGTAAAATCTGGTCCAGTTATTTTAGAAGCAGCGACAGCTTCGGCTGACGCTCTTATTTTTGGCCTTAATGACTCCAATAAAGTTTCGGTTTACAAATCAGATCCAACAGTTTTAAGAATTGACGGTGGACTCATTATTACTGGTAATCTTATTGTACAAGGGACAACGACAACAATTGACAGTAATACAGTTGCAGTTGGGGACAACATAATTGTTTTAAACAATGATTTTACCGGATCAACTCCAGTCGAAAACGCTGGCATTGAAATTGAGCGCGGTACTCAAACAAATGTCAATTTAATTTGGAATGAAGGAACTGATCGTTGGTCATTCACAAATGATGGAACTAATTATTCCAATATTCCAGTAAGTTCAGATTTGACTCTTAATGCGGTCACTACAAATGGGGCTTCAACTGAAAATGATATTACAATTGGAGGCTTGACTGTTTATGCGTCCGCACAAGCAAAAAGTGATCATTTTGTAGTTTACTGTACAACCGCAAATAATGTTGTTACAGAAATGTTTTTAAACGGAACAAACGGAAGAATTTCTATAGCTCCTAATTCCGCAGTTTCCTTTGAAGGACAAATTACAGCATTCGACTTAACTAATCAAAAAGCGGCTTCTTGGGGATATAAATGCTTATTGGCTAACAAAACTGGTAATACAGCAATTGTTGGGAGCGCTCATGTTACAAGAATTGGCGATGATTCGAATGGTATCTGGGAAGTATTTGTTGATGGCGACAATACTAATGATTCGTTTAAATTGCAAGTAAAGGGTGAGGTTGGTTCAACCATTAAATGGACAGCGAGTGTATTAACCTCTGTTGTTTTTTAATGATTGAATAGATCGTTTTACAAAATACTATATATTTAGGTTATGGGGAAGTATTATCTAGGTACAGGTAGTCAACAAATTAATTTCCAAGTAGTTGATGCTACTGGAGTTATAAATGATTTAAATTTAAGTGGTTTGTATTTAAGTGTTACTGGCAAAGCTGCCGATGCTGATAAACTAGATAGCTATGATAGTTCTTATTTTTTAAATAATTCAAATGTTAGTGGGGTACAAAATTATTTAGCAAAATTTACGCAGACAAATTCTGTTGGAATTAGCTCAATATACGATAATGCATCAGGTCAGATTAGATTTAATGGATACACTTCTACATCATCATTCCCAGGAACAGTAGCAGGTTTCATAGGTTTTGATTCTAGTGGTAATTTAATTACTGTAGCAGCAAGTGCAGGTGGCCTTGGTGGTTCTGGTATTACAAACTATGTAGCTAGATGGACATCTAGTTCTGCTATAGGAACAGGAGTATTATATGATAACGGAACAAATGTTGGTATAGGTACTACAAATCCAAATCAAAAATTAGATGTTCGCGGATATGTAGTATCTGATGTAACAGGAGCTGTTAACGAAGGTGGGTTTTATCTAGGCAATAGCGCTCATGGAATCAGAAGAGCATCTGCTACAAATGACGTTTATGTCTATACAACCAGCGGTTCTCTTTACTTGGGCGCTAGTGGAGCCAGTACGCAGCACGTCGCAATAAGTTCTGCTGGAAATGTTGGTATAGGTACTACAGCACCTGCTGCTAAACTTAATGTAAAAGGAGGCGATGTCTGGATAGATAATAGGGCAGCGGGTTCATATCAGGCAACTAAAATTTCATTATTCGCAGGCGATTCTAGCGGCGCATGGAATATTTTTGATATTAAATATACTAAAACGAATTTAGTTGATAGAATTGGATTTGTTGACGGCGGCGCGACTGAGGTAATATCTATTCTAAATGGCGGTAATGTTGGTATTGGAACAACAAGTCCTAATGCGAAGTTGGAGGTGGCGGGCAACGCGACGGTGGGCGGGACGCTTGGTGTCAGCGGAAAGGTCACTGTCACCAACGCGAATGTCCGCTTGTCTAACGCCTATGCGTTGAGTGGGAATCTTGTAGCCGGAACGGAGATTGCGTTGATCCTGAGGAATTCCAGCGATAAGGTCGGAATTGATCCAGACGGTTACGGAATCGTGACTGGTGGAGCCGCGACGGTGGGCGGGACGCTGACGGTCAGCGGCGCGGGAGACAGTAGCGTGGCGGGTAACTTCGGAATTGGAACGACGACTCCGAGTTATTCGCTACAAGTATCTTCGTCCAGCAGCGCCAACTACTTTCCGCTAGCTCTTTCTTCCGGTCTGATCGGAACGATTGGAAATACGGTTGGCGTTCGTTTTGGATACATCGGGTCAACCTACCAGAAAGGCGCAATCATTTTCGAAAGCACAAGCGTCAACGGCGTTGGGAAAATGCACTTCGCGCTGAACGCAACGGAAAACTCCAGCAATGCTGTTTTAGCTGACTCAAAAGCGGTTCTCACAAGCAGCGGCAACCTCCTCATCGGCAAGACTACTCCTGACGGCGGGCAGAAGTTGCAGGTGGCAGGAACGGCAGACATAACAGGAGCCACCACGGTGGGCGGGACGCTGACGGTGAGCGGCGCGGGAACGAGCAGCTTTGCGGGACGGTTGCAACTTACAGGGTCGGGCACATACCTATCGCTGGATAACTCGTGGTCTCATAGCAATTCATACGGAACGACATTACAGGCAAAGGTCGGAACTTTATACGACTTTTCTATAGTTTCTCCAGCCGGTTCGTTAGACATACTGCGCGTTCCCACCGGAACGAATAATGTGCAGTTGCCCGGCAACCTCACCGTCATCGGCGCGGGCAACAGCAGCGTGGCGGGCAATCTGTTGTTTAATACTAGCACGGCTCGCGGAATACTCACCATTAACAAGACCGCCAACGATACTCTTTCCACGGCAAACGCGGCGGCGTTTATCGGTCAGCCGGATAATTTGGAAGCTGGTCTGCTTATGCAGCAGACGGCGTCTAGCCCGTACTCGTTCGTCCTACAGGCTCGCAGTCCCTCCGGTATTTACCAGTTCCCGATCTCGCTCAATCCGCAAGGCGGCAACGTCCTCATCGGCAAGACTACTCCTGACGGCGGGCAGAAGTTGCAGGTGGCAGGAACGGCAGACATAACAGGAGCCACCACGGTAGGCGGCAACCTGACCGTCAGCGGCGCGGGCACGAGCACCATCGCGGGCAACACCGGCATCGGCGGGACTCCGCTGAACCTCGGCACGTGGAACCGAGCCTTGAGCGTGGTATCAAGCGGCAACCCTGTCGTTGAACTTGTCGGCGGCCTTGGCGTGGACGGCACGCTCGCGGGCCTTGAAGCAGTGCAGACTACGGGCGGCAATGTCCGCATGGGTGGAGTGTTCTTCGACCGCGCTGGGGCGAACAATACGAGCAACGTCTTGATTGCCACAACAAACGCAGGAACAATGGGCATTGCAGCGACCTTCACGGCGGCGAAGAACATGACGCTCGCGGGCAACCTCACCGCCAGCGGCACGGGTAATAACATATTCAATGTCAGCGGCGGCAACGTCGGCATTGGAGCAGCTAGCCCGAGCGGAAAACTGACCGTTTACGGCGGGCAGATCGAGTGGGGAGCTAACCCTTCTCTCGGATTTCTTGGCTACACCGGAGGCAATCCTATTGTCGGAGCCATTGGTGCGCTTTCGTTGCTACTGTACACGAACGGAGCCGAAAGGGCACGCATCACAAGCGGCGGCAACCTCCTCATCGGCAAGACTACTCCTGACGGCGGGCAGAAGTTGCAGGTGGCAGGAACGGCAGACATAACAGGAGCCACCACGGTGGGCGGCAACCTGACGGTGAGCGGTGGCACTTCAACGATCAACGGCGGCGCTGGGGCGATAAATATGCTGGTCCTTGGCGGCAATGCTACGAGTGACGCTGCCCGCGTTCGGATGTTGGTGCCATCTACGAAGTACAACTGGCAAATCGGCGCACAGCAGAACGTTGATAATGGGTTCGAGATCACGCCATCAACGGCGGTTGGTGGCACTACGTTCAGCAGTCCCGCCATTCAAATTGCGGCAACAACCGGAAACACGTCGATCAATTACGCTTTGACGGTGGGCGGCAACGCGACGGTGGGCGGCTACATCAGCACCACAACCAACGCTGGAACCAACGGGGTGGGCGCCTCGTTCTTGGCAGGCAATGCAACTTTGAACGGGTTTACCGCCTATGCATCAGGAGCCTCCGCGGATCAAAAGTATTGGACTTGGCAATCTGGCAGCGCGATTGGCGACGGCGTTTTTCGCCTTCGCGCTCTGAATGACGCACTTTCCAACGGAATAAACGCCATTACTGTGACGCGGTCCGGCATCTCGTCCGTGGCTGTAACGCTTGGCGGCAACCTCACCGTCAGCGGC
>Ga0194134_10001243_pt1 | contig 35047 bp, 51 predicted proteins | sample TA2KigOff0mmetaG_FD_148602 | JGI IMG/M metagenome (GOLD analysis project Ga0194134, IMG submission 148602) | Freshwater microbial communities from Lake Tanganyika, Tanzania - TA2015056 Kigoma Offshore 0m | ecosystem: Environmental > Aquatic > Freshwater > Lake | place: Tanzania: Lake Tanganyika... | reverse complement strand
GGTGCAAATCCATCTCCCGCTACCAAATTATGTGGAAGTGGTAGAGAGGCCCAATACAAAAGTCTGCAAAACTTTAAAGCCGTCGGTTCGAATCCGACCTTCCACTCCAAAAACGTTCCGACTCATAATCGGATAGTGTGCGCCGCACGATGAGAAATGAGATTATTACTCATAGGACCTTACCCTTAGGTAGTGAAGGGCGCTGGCAATGCGACAACTTCCCCTGGGTCGCGAAGCGGATGGAGGCATGTGTGATGGTATTGAGACCTGTAAAGGCAACTCAATACTTAACGTGCTATAGTTACCGCCGCAGGGGGAGAGCAACTTATACGGGCAAGCGGTGAAGTTGGAGAGTCACAACAGACTGTAAATCTGTCGCCAATCGGCTGAGTAGGTTCGAATCCTTCCTTTCCCACCAATTATAGGAGTTAATTATGCCAATAGATATTCCACAATCCGATGTTATTCATGTTCAGGAAGGCGAACAGCAAAATGAGGGAATGATTTTTCTAAAAGCGGATTGCCCACAAAAACATTCAGGTCAGTTTGTCTATGCAGTTGTTGATGATATGGTAATTCGCAAGGGTTGCTATAAATTCACAGAGCATAATGGTCAGCAGACTGTAAGTATTGTATGGCTCGAAGAAAACATACTAAATGAAAAAGCGCCGGAGATTGAACGTGTGCCTGTATTTCCTGATCCAATTATTATATAGGGACAATAGCTCAGTTGGTAGAGCAAAGTGTTGATAACGCTTAGGTCCATGGTTCAAGCCCATGTTGTCCCACCAGTTTAGGAGTGTTGGCTGAGAGGTCTAAAGCAGCAGGTTGCTAACCTGTCGTACTAAGTAATTAGTACCGATGGTTCGAATCCATCACACTCCGCCAGATAAAGGCCCGTTAGATCAGTTGGTTAGATCGCATGCCTGTCACGCATGAGGCCACCGGTTCAAGTCCGGTACGGGTCGCCAATTTATGGCAGTGTAGCATAGCGGCTAATGCACTTCCTTCATACGGAATAGATCGTGTGTTCGAATCACACCACTGCTACCAATAATGTCTGTCATCAAGTAGTTAAAACCATAGGTTTTAAACACGTTATTTGTAGATTAGATTCTATGCAGTAGCAACATTAATATGATAATTATGATAAATAGATAGAGGATATAAAAATGAGCCAGCCCCACTTAGTATTATTTTGGACATATGATATACCAAATCAGAAACTTTTTACAAAGGTTGCTGATGATTTAGAATATGTTGCTATTGAAGGGGGAACTAAAGGCTTTAGCAAAACTTTTAAAGGGCAGGTAACAAACATCGAGGCTGATCTATGGGACTCGGAAAAGCACTGGATTAGTGAAAACTATGGGGATATACATGGCTATTACCAACCCGACGATACAAGAACAAAAAAACATCCTGAGTTTGATTGGGAAGAAAATTGCAGATTTGGATTAGGTCCTGACGGCAATTTTTTAGATAGTTTACAAAGAATGCAAATTATTATGGAAGGTCATGACATGGCTTCTATATTAACCCCTACATTTAATAGTTTAGGTAATGTCGGTATAGAAGCAAACAGTGCTTTATTTACAACTCCCGATAAAGGATTAACAATTTATAAAAGAGTTGCTACACGCGATGTAAAACATCCTGAGAAAGATCAAGATGAATCCTTATATTGGTTAGATGATGCTCAACCATGCAATATGCAATATAAATCGAAAAGTTATAATTTAAGTGACCATGACGAATTATTAGCAGCAGGATGTCCTGCTGCGGACGTTGAGAAATGTAGGAATGGACAATGGGACTCTCCCAAACATCCAGAGTTGCAGAAATATTACGTCTATCCCAAAACTAAAAATCCTAATTTAATATGAGCCAGCCTGATTTAGTTTTAGATTGGACATATGATATACCAAATCAAAAATTGTATATCAAAATTGCTGACGATTTAGAATATGAAGCAATAGAAGGCGGTACTAAAGGTTATACTAAAACCTATAATAATGTTGTAACTCATGTTTCTACTTATGAATGGAATAATAATGAAAAGTATTGGATCAGCGAACAATACGGCGAAAAATACGGTTATTATCAACAACATCCTGATTTATTTGTTCAACATCCTGAGCAAAATTGGAAATCGCCTTGTTTGCATGGATTGGGCAAAGATGGCGAGTATCTTGATCATTTGCAGCGTAGTCAATATGTATTAGAAGGACATGATTGTGCCACTATATGGATATCTGATTGGCAAACTAGTAAGGCTCCAACATTTAATTTATATGCAACACCGGACAAGGGACATACTATATATGTAAGACGTGGATATAATGATGTACTTTATAGTCCAGCACAAGACAACCCAGAATGGAAATGGGTAATGCATCCACAGCCTTGCATGATGCAACCACGTAGTAAGAGTTATCAATTAAGTTCACATGCTGAACTGGAAGAAGCAGGATGTCCGCAAGAAATTGTAGACAAGTGTAAGAGAGGCGAATGGGATAGTCCGTTGCGTCCAGAATTACAACAATACTATATCTATCCAACCGCTTAATATTATCATAACTATCTATTGAAATATTTGAAAAGTCACTAGGGTTAGTTAGGAAGGCTAACTTAAATATCATTTACCCAAAAGTAAAATTGCCTAGTATTTCATTACGGTGACTATCGTCAAGCGGTTAAGACCATAGGTTGTGATCCTCTTATACGTGGGTTCGATTCCGACCCGTGGCACCATTATTTTATAATTTGGTTTACTTCTAATGTAAAATCTTCAACATTGTGTAGACAACTATCATAGGAAAAATATTTATTAAAAACTGTATTGATTTGATCGTGCAAATCGTAATTATGAATGATTTGTTTGTAATTAAGTTTAGGATCTTGTAATACTGTATTACTTACTTTTTCGCTAAAAATTGAATCATAATCGTATAACTTGTAACTAATATTTTTTTGATTTAAAAATTGCTTTATTTTTAAGTAATTAGCAATATCTTGAGCCATCCAATTAATTAAATTACTTTGTAAATGATATTTTTTTGACTTAATAGGTTGATATTTTGCTAAATTATTAAAGGAGAGCCAAATTTTAGTATCAGCAGCAACCTGTAAACTACAACACTGAGAAAAAAAATTATGACGTTCTATTAGATGTAATTGATCATATCGTTCAAGATTTAATACGCTAACTTCATTATTTTTTAAATTATGTCCTAAAATTTTTATGATAAAATTATCTTTACTAAACAATTTAGTTGTAAGATCGGGTAATTGTTTTAATAGGGGATTAGTATAAGTATAATATTCATAATAACAAGGAATGTTAAGATTTTGAAATTTAATAATTTCAACTAACAAGGTGCTACGTGAACGAGCCGACCCGATTATAGCAATTTTCATTGATTTATTTATACGTTTATAGTTGACAAGTTCCGATGAAACATTTATAATTTCAATAGAATGATTGTACATTTGAGAGATTACGGGACCTTAGCTCAGTTGGTAGAGCAGTAGACTTTTAATCTATTGGTCGGGAGTTCAAATCTCCCAGGTCCTACCAATTCGGCCTCGTAGCTCAGGGGATAGAGCAACAGCCTTCTAAGCTGTGGGTCAGAAGTTCGAATCTTCTCGGGGTCGCCACTTCAATATAAGTATGAGTATGTGCGGTGTTGGCATATTGGTTGTGTCCGAGCCTTCCAAGCTCGTCAAAGGAGTTCGATTCTCCTACACCGCTCCAAATTTATGAGTAAACACTTAATAAAATACGAAGGACCCTTTTCACAAACTTATGTGAAAACTATACACATTGGTCGTGTTCGTATTGTACATAATCTTGGTCGTGCGCAACCTCCGGGTAAAGATTGGGAAGTTGAGTATTTACCAAAAAACAAATTTAACTTTAGTTGGAATTGGTGTTTTTACGATAACTTTAGAACTGAAGAGGAAGCAAGATCAGCAGCCGATGATCTATACAATAAAAAGATTGTAGAAGAAAAACGCAAAATTTTTGAAAAAAAGGTAAAATAATTATGATGGATAGTAAACAGTTAGCACTAATTTATTTGACTGACGAAGCCAATCGTTTGGCTAGCGTCTGCACAAGAAATGTGCATACCATTGAAAAATCTAAGACAACCAAAGACTTAGAAAAACAAATGGGAGTTCTTTTCAGCGCCATGCGCGAAGTAGCAGAAGAATTCAAGTTGGATGAGGACAACGTTCAGAAACACGCCGAAGAAGAATATCAACGACGATTCAAAGATCGATAGTTTCTTGTAATTGTGAATAAATGGTATTAGTATAATTTACTAATTCATCATAATTTATTATGAGATTTTTGTAATTGTATTTTGTGTCTACTGGCATATCTATTGATTGATTATAATTTCTTAAGAAGTTAGGAATATCGTTATAATCAAGATATGTATAAGGTATATTATATTTTAGTAGAATTTTTTCTATTTTTCGTTGTATCAAATAATCTAAAATATAAGAATTTACAGCAGGGTACAAATTGTTAGTGAACTCAACAATTTTTCCAACAATATATTCTTTATATATTGATTTACCCACAATCAAGGAATATGCATAACTTGCAACACTTTCAACAAGATTTCGGTCTAAAAAATAAACACTGTCATATAACTCAAGTTTGCAACTTTTTTTTAGATTAGGCATAATTTGTGCATTTTTAAATTGATCTGAATGTAGAAATACCGGATGTGACGAAATCATTTTACTAAATAATTTTATTCCAAAATTGTTTTTTGTAAAATAGTTATTAGTGCGCTCTTGAAATTTCTCGCTATATTTCCCCCAATTATGTTGATGTCTTTGATAAAAAATTGGGGTAAAATTAGCATATTGTAAAGCACAGGAATACGAGGTAGGAAGAGTAAAGTAGTCCTCATTATAGTTGTGTAAATTATAATGATTACACATGGTTTTTAAGAAATAAGTAGACCTAGTGCGCAACCTACAAATAACTAAAATGTTCATGTTGATATTTAGATCAGTAAAATGGGTACAAATCATTTGATTTGATCTATAATATAATATAATATTTAAATAGGAGTTGATTATGACATTTGGATGCAGTTGGATTACAACTTGCAGCAGTCATTGCCATAGTAGTTGGAGTCTATGTTGGTCCGCTATTATATGTAATGTGTAAAGATAAACAGAGAGGAGTATTTGCCCAGGTGGTGGAATGGTATACACGGTGGTCTTAGAAGCCACTGCCGAAAGGCATGGAGGTTCAAGTCCTCTCTTGGGCACCATACATAGGAGATTTATAATGAAGCAGGCAGTTTATGAAAATATTTACAATAAAGAAAGATTTATTAGTAATGGTAAATATAATGCAAAATTTATTGATGGCATAGCATATTTAAAGTTGCTAAAAGAAGGTACTAAACGTGAAGTTTTGGTGCGTAGAGATTTTTTAAAAAAGGTAAATAAGTAAGAGGACTATATGGCAGTGTTGGCATTAGATGTAGGCGGAACTCCCAGACAATGGGTCAGCCATGACATGGCAATCGTATACCAGGCTAAAAATGCAGTTGCATGGTCACTAGGAGAGGTAGTTGCAAAATACCGCGGTGGCTTTCAAAATGATGGTAAGCAATCATTTCTAGAAACACCAAGCATCATAGCTATTAAGGGCCATGGCTATAATCCTGCGAGGCAAGGTCGTGTCACACTAACAAACAAAACACTGTTTGGTCGTGATCGTCATATCTGTGCTTACTGTGGCGGACATTTTCCTAGTTCTGGACAATTAAGTCGTGACCATATTGTGCCACGTAGCAAAGGCGGATCAGATGATTGGATGAATGTTGTAAGCGCATGTAAGCGTTGTAATACACATAAGGGTAGTAAAAGCCTTAAAGAAGCAAAACTTGAATTAGTTTATATACCCTATATACCTAATCACTTTGAAAATTTAATATTACAAAATAGAAATATTCTTGTTGATCAAATGGAATATTTGTTAGCAGGAGTACCTAAACATAGTAGGGTGTTATGCTAAAGACGACTGGTAAGTTTGAGATACCTTATTATATTTACAGACCTGAAAACACTGTAGAACTTAAGAATAAAATATTAGAAGTTTTACAAGATTCTCCTGGAGGAAAGATTTTGAAAGATATGGAAAATGTTTACAAATCTGATTGGCATACCAACAAAGATGTAAATTATTTTCAAAAAAATTTTGTTGATGCTAACACTAATAACTATTACAAAATTCTTAGTCCATATGTAGATGAAATAGTAACAGATTTGACAAAGTTTAATAAAGACTCTATTTTTCGTATAACACAAGGATGGTTCCATCAGTACTATAAACTAAATTATTATGATTACCATGAACATTTAGGAATTAGATGGGCAATTATATATTATGCAGAATTACCTATAGATGGTCCTAAGACCGAATTTGAGAATTTTTTTGGTAATCCAATAAAGTTAGATGTAAATGAAGGAGACTTTTTAGTTTTTTCAGGGTGGCTGAAACACAGAAGTCCTCCCAACTTATCTGCAAAGCGAAAAACTATTATTGCATTAAATGTTGCGGAATTTAAAAAATAGTTGTATACTAATTATGTAAATAGTAACACGCCCACTTAGCACAGCGGTAGTGCAACTGATTTGTAATCAGTAGGTCGGGAGTTCAAATCTCTCAGTGGGCACCATTCTTACGAACGATAGTCATTCAATCTTGTACAGCCTATTTACTGTACAAAAGTTATACTTTTTGGCCAACTCGTATAAATACATTTGCGCGTTTCGCGCCATACCTATCAGGAGTTTAAAAATGAAGAAGTTTGTTATTGGTTTTTTGGCACTAGTCTCTGTCACAGCAATGGCACAGGACCGTGTATCAAAGTTTGACAAGAACGGTGACGCAAAGGTAGACTTTGCTGAAATCACAGCAGTTTGTGAAGTAAGCAAGAGTTTATACGAAAGAGCAGATAAAAATGCTGATGGTTTTTTAAACAATTCAGAATTACAAGTTGCACGCCGTTATGTATTAGATCGTTGCAATAAGGAAGCAAAGAACGCCTGATAGGTGTTTTTATAAATCCACTCCAGAGGATTTGGGGGCGATAGAAATATCGCCCTTTTCTTTTATATACTAAATATTTTCACGTTGGCGAGTAGCTCAGAGGTAGAGCAGGTGACTGTTAATCACCTGGTCGCTGGTTCGATCCCAGCCTCGCCAGCCAGCCCAATTAAATTGATATTAATTAAGCATATTATATAATAATGAAGAATACTCGGGATGTAGCTCAGTCTGGTAGAGCATTAGCTTTGGGAGCTAAGGGTCCAAGGTTCGAATCCTTGTATCCCGACCATGATCTTTAAAAACTTGTGCGGGATTAACTCAGCGGTAGAGTGTCGCCTTTACACGGCGAATGTCGGGAGTTCGAGCCTCTCATTCCGCACCAATCATATGCCTCGGTGGTGAAATTGGTATACACAACAGACTTAAAATCTGTCGGCTTAGGCTATGCCGGTTCAAGTCCGGCCCGAGGCACCATTACTGCCCCTATAGCTCAATTGGTTAGAGCGACGGACTCATAATCCGCAGGTTCCTGGTTCAAGTCCATGTGGGGGCACCATTTAAATACTATTATGTTTAGACAAAAAGAATTTGAAATTATTGATAATTTTTTATCCAAAGAAGAAATAGAGTACCACTCTAGTTCTTTGCAAAATGTTGAACGTGCAAAATTTCAACATGATATGCATGTACCCGACGCATATAGCATTTATAACTATATTCCACATGTAGAACTGTTATGTAATAAACTACATCTTGTTGCAGGGTGTATAGATGCGCCATTATTGCCCGGGTACGCATACGCAAGAAAATATCAAAATAATAATGATTTGTATAAACATACCGATAGAGAATCTTGCGAAATAGCGGTATCATTACACTTGTATGGTGATATGGAATGGCCTATATTTTTTGAAAAAGTTGATGGAACTGTATTAGAACTTATACTAAAACCCGGACAGGCTTTAGTTTATGAGGGACATGTAAATCAACATTGGCGAGAACCATACAAAGGTATTGAATATGGACAAGTCTTTCTCTTTTATGTAAAAAGTAGAGGTAAGTTTGCAAATCATTATTTTGACTTAGATGTTCAATCTATGCGGGCTATAAGTGAAATGCAGCGTAATAAACTCTTGGCCGCAAGTAAAAAGTTCAAATAATTATATACAACTACATAACATTCAAAATACTCCGTAAATAATACTGAGGAAGCAAAACAATCCTCTGGAGGAAATAAACATGGATGCATTAAAAAACATGATGACTATAGCACAAGACTTTCTAGGTCATATCACACACCTAGGCGTAAAGTTGATTGCTGCAGGAGTCGTATTGCAGATCCTGTTTGGTGCGGCAGTACCATTCTTAGGACTTGATGTAGTAGGTGCAATTACAAGCTTTGTAGGCGCACTTGGCGAAAAAGGTCTAGTAGGCTTAATCGCATTGGCTGTTATTTATTGGTCATTCAAGAAGTAACACCAACTGTCGCACAGATATGCGGGCCCGCTGTAACAAGCGGGTCTTTTTTTGGTGTCATCAAAATGCAATAATAAAATCTCCTACATTCTGTAAATATTTGCGAAACAAGGAGATATATAATGAAAATCAAAATGGCAGTTTTTGCTGCATTTCTTACAGTCTTATCAACAAATAGTTTAGCAGAAGATTTACAAGAAGTTACGATCACAAGCATCCGCGATTCAGCAATAGTCGCAGCAGAGCAACAAAAGAACGCAGACGGCGTTACCAATGTTGTAGCAAGTGATACAGTTGGCAAGTTGCCAGATAGCAATATTGCTGAAGCATTACAGCGTGTTGCTGGTATATCAATTCAAAGAGACCAGGGTGAAGGTCGTTATATCAATGTTCGTGGTGCTCCAAGCGAGTTCACAAACATCACAGTCAATGGTGTAAGCTTACCAGCACCAGATCCATTCACCAGAGCAATCGACCTTGATACGATTCCAAGTAACATTGCTGACAGTCTCGAAATCAATAAGACATTGACACCAGATCAAGAAGCAGATAGCATTGCTGGCGCAGTCAATATCAAAACACAAAGTCCATTCAAGAAAATTGGTTTTCAGTTCCGTGCTGAGAGTGGCAGTTCATACAATCAGTTTGGTGGCACCAACGACAAGCGTGGTGCATTTACCGTAAGCGATACAATGTTCAATGATACATTTGGTATATTGTTGTCAGCAAGTTACAGTGAAACAGATCGTCAAGTTGACAACATTGAAACTGTTTGGGCCCGTTATAGTGTAGCAGATGTTACTTGTTTAGCAATAGGTTGTCCATCAACACAAGTATTTGCTCCAGTAGAGTCATTGTTCAAGGACTATGACACAAACCGTGAGCGTGTTGCTTTCACAAGTGCATTAGAATATCGTCCAAGCGACGAAACAAAGATTTATCTAAACTCAACTTGGTCACGATATACAGACGATGAATATCGTAATCGTTTGAGCATCCTTTATAGCGAAGGTAGAATCGTCAGTGGTTCAACTGACCTAAAGGGATCATTTACAACTCCACGCATTGAGAAGCAGATTCGCCATCGTATTCAACAGAATCATATCATATCAAATGAACTTGGTTTGAAACAAGATTTGGGTGAGGGTGTTCTAAAGGCAAGTGTCTCATACGCTACCGCAAAACAAGATTACCCACGCCGTGATGAGTTGTTATTCCGTAGTTCATTGCGTCCAACAATCAGTTATGATTACAGCAACAACAGCAAAGAGCCAGTGATCTCATTGTTCAATACAAAAGAACATTTAGACATTAGCAAATATGCTTTCCGTGAAAATGCTTATCGTAACTCTGTAACACAAGAAGATACATTGGCATTTACAACTGACTATGAAGTTGGTATGTACAAGTTTGGTGTAAAGTATAGCGACAGCGAAAGAGCAACAGATGGCTCGCGCTGGAGAAATCGTGCCACTACAGCAGCACCAAAAACTAATCTTGCTGGTTTCTTGATTGATGAAGAATCAAAGAACTATCAGTATCTACTTGGTAACAAAATCAATCAAAGTTTGGCTGATGAGTATTTTGATCTAACAAAAGCAAGTTCACCAATCAGAGTAGAACAGTCATTGACAGAAGATTATAATGTTGATGAGAAGATTAGTGCTGCTTATGGTATGGTAAAGTATAAGGCAGACAAACTTGGTGTTGTTGCTGGTGTTCGTGTAGAGAATACAAAGAACGAAGGCAGTGCACCTGTATTCAATACTGTTACCAGTGCGATCAAAACACAATCAAGCGAAAACGATTATACTCATATCTTTCCAGGTGTCACTGTTCGTTATGCTTTCAATGATGGTTTGATTGGTCGTGTTGCATTGACAAGAAGCATGGCTCGTCCAAACTTTGATGACATTGTTCCAAGAGCAGTTGAAAGTCAAGAAGGCACACAGTTAGTTGTAACAACAGGCAATCCTGATCTCAACGCAACACTATCAAACAATGTTGACCTATCATTGGAATATTATTTTGATGATATCGGTATTGCCAGCGTCAGTGCGTTCTATAAGGATCTAAAGGATTATAACTATGTTCTACGCACAAATGGAACATATATCAATAATCCAGCAATCCTTGTTCGTCCAGAAAATGCACCGAAGGGTGAAATCACTGGCGTTGAAGTAAACTTCCAGAAGCAGTTAAAAAATGGCTTGGGATTGTTTGCCAACTATACCATTGCTGACGCAAGTATTGATGTAGGTCGTGCATATGCTGGTCGTAATAAGTTTCCACTTCCAGGACAAAGTGATTACACAGGTAATGTTGCTGTGTTCTACGAAAAGGGTAAGATTAGCGCAAGACTAAGTTATACTGATCGTGGTGAGTTCTTGAACGAAATCAATGCCGATGATGGTGCATTGGATCTATACTGGGATGGTCGTGGTCAACTTGACTTCACAGCAGGTTATAAAGTTGATAAGAATATCGAGGCTGTGCTGGAAGCCAAGAATCTAACCAATAGTGCTGGTGTTCGTTATTACGGATCTAAGAGCCGTGTATATGAATATGAGAAGTTTGGTTATAGCATTTATTTTGGTGTCAAGTATAAGAAGTAATGAACAAGTATAAGTCAATATTCATATCAGATGTTCACTTAGGTAGCAAGGGTTGTAAAGCAGATTTGCTTTGTGAGTTCTTGAAAAACAATACAAGTGAACATCTATATCTTGTTGGCGATATAATAGATGGTTGGAGATTGAGGCGTAAGTATTATTGGCCTCAATCTCATACCAATGTGATAAGAAGAATACTCACAGCAGCAAAGCGTGATACAAAAGTCACATATGTAGTAGGCAATCACGATGATGTATTGCGTGGACTATTACCATTTGATATACACTTTGGTAATGTAGATTTAGTCAATCAATGTCGTTATAAAGCAATCAATGGTAAGACATATATGGTCATACATGGAGATATGTTTGATACAGCATTACGCAATAAACTAACTTGGTTATATCATTTTGGTGATATGCTGTATAGTGTATTGCTTACTATCAACGCAGGATTATCTAAAGTTAGATATTGGTTAGGATTACCATATTGGAGCCTTAGTGCTTATCTAAAAAATAAGACAAAAGAGGCGGTTGCGTATCTTAGCGACTTTGAAACATTGATTACTGATTATTGTCAAAAGCAAAAAGCAGATGGCGTTATTTGCGGTCATGTACATCGTCCCGATATCAAAAAGATCGGAGATGTTGAATATATGAATGATGGAGATTGGGTAGAAAGTTGTACTGCTCTCGTAGAACACTATGATGGTTTTTGGGAAATCATAGATTATAAACCCTTGCTAAACGCAAAAACTGCTACTATTTCGTAGTAATAATATAGTAATATTTTATACTGCCTAAAATCCTTGTAAATACATTATGTCCCAGTAACATGGGACACAATGCCATTGTAAGATGGCGCAACAAGGAGAAAGTAGATATGCGTAAATATATAGCAATTGCTATTTTGGGTGTAATAGCCTCAACTACTGCATCAGCACTTGATGTCAAGGGTAACGTTGGTTATCGTTATGATAGCCAGGAAGTAGGTAATGCTTCCGCCGTTACACAAGACAAGCTGAAGGCAGAGTTGGCGTTGTCAGCCGATGTCAATGACAAGACTAAGGTCGTAGTCGGGCTTCGTACTGGCGATGCTAAGTCAGCATACAGCACCTTTGGTGGTGGAGCTAACTTAAAGGGTATTGATCTTAACTTAGCATATGTTGAATACGCACCAATTGCATCAACTAAAGTAACATTTGGTAAGATGCATCAACCTTGGGCCGATAGTTCAAGTTTCTTTTTTGACAAGGACATAAAGCCAGAAGGTTTAGCGGTAGCGTTTGATGCTGGACGAGGATTGAGTGTCAATGCTTATTCATTAACGATAGCAGAAGGCGGTCAAAATTCAGACAGTAAAGTAAAGGGCTTTCAGGTCGGTTTATCTAGGGATGTACTAGGTTTTGATACAGCAGCCTTTGCTGGTGTTATGAACCAAGATTTTGCTATTCCTAATGCGACAGGTGTAACAACACCTCCGCGCCGTTCTGTGATTGAGTTACATCGTGTGGGTGCTAGTGTTTCTAAGGGCCCGTTCGGTGCATTCGTAGATCGTGCGGAAAACGACAAGGCAGCACTTGGCAAGGACGATACAGCACTTGCTTATGGCCTATCCTATGGTAAGGCAGAAAAGCCAGGCAGTTGGGATGTTTCAATTGCACGCCAGAAGGTAGAAAAGAACTCATTATCAGGTTTTTGGCTTGATAGCGATTTCGCCCTTTCAAATACACAACATGAAGGTGAAGCAGTCATCGTAAATTATGTTGTAGCAAAGGGTTACAAAGTCAGCGGTAAGTTCTATAATGCTGAAGTCGGTGCTAATAAGGCCGATAACAAGCATATCATGGTAGACTTGAACTATACGTTCTAATCAGAACACACATTTAAGTCAAGATAAGGGGAGATAGAAATATCTCCTCTTTTCTTTTGTGTAATAAGTAAAATATAATGGAGGGGTGGCAGAGCGGTTGATCGCAACAGTCTTGAAAACTGTCGAACATGAAAGTGTTCCGTGAGTTCGAATCTCACCCCCTCCGCCAAAAAGTTATGTTACTAGAAATTGATAATTTTTTTAATAATTTACAATATAAATCTTTAGATGTGTTTCTAAAAAAAAATAATTTGTATTGGCGATTTTTTCAAAATCCTTCATTAGGTGAAAAATTTTATAAAAAATACTATCCTAACAGTACAATCGTAAAAGAATCTCCTGCATTTGTTCATATTTTTCATAGATATGATGAACCTAAAAATAATTATAATTTTGACATTTATTCTTTATTTTACAATAAATTGAGTAGTATCTTTAATCATAAAATAAAAATTTTTAGAATACAGGGTAATATAGGTGTACCTTGCCCAAATTTTACTCATCAATATAATTGCCCACATGTAGATTGGGAAAATTTTCAACATAACACATTGATCTATTATCTAAATACAGTTGACGGCGATACTATATTGTTTGAGGAAACATATCCCGAATTTCAAGAAAATAATGTTAAGAATATCTATAGACGATGTAATCCTAGAGAAAATAAAGCAATTATTTTTGATGGATTTAGATACCATGCGTCATCACCTAGTACCACAAACTTACGTATTGTTATAAATGTAAATTTTGCTGTACAGGATGATATATAATTTATAAGTATCAAAATTATGCAATTTGAAGAAGTCAAGTTATATAACCCAGGAATTTTATGTAGTACCATGCCGGAATCAGTGTTTGAAGACCTAAAAAAGTCCTGCCAATTCCAAATTGATAATAAAAACGTTGCAAAAACTTTAAAGAAACTTACTTTTGACGATTTTGACGTTAGCGGCTTGCAAGAATCATTCACAATTAACGTTCCTAATTCATTTAGAAATTACTTACAAGACTTTGCACAAGAATATGCAAGATTTTACAATTCGAAAATACCACAGCCTAAGTTACTTCAGACTTGGGTAAATTTACAAAAAAAGCATGAATTTCGTCCACTACATAAACACTTAGACATGACGGGCAATGGGCTTAGTTTTGTTACATATATTAGTATTCCGTATGACTTAGAAAAAGAAGATACCTATGAAAATCACCATAATCGGGCAACTATCCATAGAAACGGTAGATTAGAGTTTATGTATAACAGTTTAACAGGCCAACAAGGAACTTACCGTTTGGATATAGATAAATCATATGAAGGTAAAACAGTACTTTTTCTAAATTCACTATCGCACCAAGTTTATCCCTTTTATACATCAGACGATTACAGAATTTCTGTAGCCGGAAATATCGTCTTTGTTTGACATCTTGAACCGCATAAATACTAAGAGGTTACAAAAATAGCAGATTTGTATTTATATTAGCATAAATACATAACTACAGGAGCATACGGATGAGATATTTAATTGACTTTTATAATTCCGCCACAGATGCAGAAATTAGCCAATATATGGCTGATAATAACTGCACTATTTTAAAAGAATGGGATAATTTTGAAAAAGAATTTTTAGTAGAATGTAATTTATCTCCTCCTAAAACATCAATAGTCGAACATCTCGCTGACGACGAAGATGTTTTAGCAATAAAGCCATTAGATGTGACAAATATCAATTATAATTTTGGAAAAAGTGTAGTACCCGGTTTAGACACAGTAACTATAAACACTACGGATACGAACGATTGGTGGAAAAATTATGTTTTAGATAGTCCGGAATTTGACCAGCCTACAACTACTATCAGTAGAAAAGGTAGTACTATTCCTGTTTATGTTATGGATAGTGGTATTAAGGCAGATCATCCTGATTTCGTAGGAGTAACTATTTCAAATATTTGGTCAGTTTTTCCCGGAGACTTTACAGATACAGGCGGTCACGGAACAGCAATGGCAAGTGTAATTTCAGGTAGAACTGCAGGATTATGTGACTCTCCATTAAAAATTGTAAAAATCTTTGGTGCAAATCATATGACATTGCAGAGTGAATTTGTAAGTGCTTGTAATGCCATAATGAATGATTTTACTCCAAACAGTTTAGCAATTCTAAGTTGTAGTTTTGTAATGCCTAGAAATCTTTACATTGAAAATAAACTACGAGAACTAAGCAATGCTGGTATTTTTGTGGTCTGTGCTGCCGGCAACAACGGAGTAAGCATTGAGAATCTTACACCTGCTTGTATGCCCGAAGCACTAACTATAGGTGCCTATAATCAAAATTTAGAACCTTGCGACTTTTCAAATTATACAGGTGAGTTGAGTACCACTACTAATGTTGTAAATCACGGCGAACTGGATGCATGGGCTCCAGGAGAAAACATACGTGTTGCAAGTATCAATGGTAATTATAATATGGCTTCTGGTACATCCATTGCAACAGCAATCGCATCAGGAGTATTAGCATTCGATTTACATGATTTTATTGATCCGGCTACTGGCAAGAGAATTTTAGGATATCACGCCATGCCTTTCTTATCAGCAGGGCATTTTAATGGTAATTATGCAGCAATTATGAATAAGAGAGACGGATTATTAGATTTGTCAGATCCAAAATATGCAAGTTCTACAAACAAGATAGTAACAATTGTGCAGGGTGTAGATAAGATAGTATCCAATAGAACAGGAATCACAGATTATATAAAATGGGTAGTACGAGTGGGGGATAATTACGCAGGCCCTAACACAACAGATAAGTATAGTACGAGTAGTATAGAGATTTTAGAACCACTACCCAATGGTTTCGGCATTTCTAATAATAGTCAACTTTATGGAACACCAACCCCGGAGCAAGGTCCCTCAGCAGGCGAAGATTATAAACTTTACACAGGAAAAATTAAGTGTAATTATTTAGATGGAACATCAGAAGAAAAAATTGTTGACATTTATGTAGTGCCCGCTGACATTGATATGAATAATATATCAGAAGATAGTCCAATATATATTTTACAAACAACTATCTGCGGTGGATTTCCCTCATTTTGCGGTCCAAATATAGGCTCCTCGTGTACTTCATTTTGTCTATATTCATGTTGCGATATGGCTTATAAAGGCGCGCCGTGTGAATGTCTAAGCTAATTTATGATAGATTGGATTTGTATAGAAGAAAATAATAATTTTTATAATATTAAAATTCCAAGAGTAAATCAAATTACTGCAAAGTATGGGCTTGATGCAGCACATTATAATATAGATTATATTACTAAAAATTATCCCCCTCCATATACGTTATGTCTAAGTGGAGGGGTCGATAGTCAGGCTATGTTATATGCTTGGCATACATCAGGTAAATCTTATAATACCATGTCAGTTAGATATAATAATGATTTAAATGATCACGACCTTCAAACGTTGGTTCAATTTTCAACTATACACAATATAAAAATAAATTACGTAGATTTTGATTTGTTAAAGTTTTATGAAACTGATTATTTGGATTACGTACATAAGTATAGATGTGGTAGCCCGCATTTTTGTGTATATATGAAATTTTCAGAAATTGTTCAGGAGGGAACAGTTTTGTTTAGCGGTACTCATACTACATCAAATTTCAAAACACTGTTCGGGACAAATGAATTAGGATTGTATAGATATGGTAAAATATCAAAACGAAGTATAGTACCTTATTTTTTTTTAGAAACTAAAGAAATTGCTTGGTCTTTTATAATACCAAAAATTCGTAGTAAAGAAACAAAGGGTCATATTGCTAGAGATAAAATTGAAAGATTTAGATATAACGGTTATCCAGTTATAAGTCAAAAAATTAAAATTACTGGGTTTGAAAAAGTAAAAGATTACTATGATATACATTATAGTCATATAGTAAAACCTAAGGATAAACTACAGGGATTAAATAAAAGTGTTAGAACGTATGATATATTATTGCGAAATAAATATGAAAAAATGTATGATGATAAATATCAACAGGTGATGGTAGATGAATAGATTACAGCAAAAACTCAATAGTTTACAGCAAGCTGCATCAAAATTAGCAAATGAAACTATACCGTTTAAAAAAGTAACACCTGAAATACATGCGAAACGATGGGAAATTTGCCAAGCATGTGAACATCTATATAAAGTTACGAATTCATGTAGAAAATGTGGGTGTTTTATGGAAGTAAAAACTTGGATGGCAACACAAAGATGCCCTATAAAAAAATGGCATGCCACAGACGGACCATTAGCTGTAGCAGAAGAAAAAAATGTAGAGAATGAGGATAATGGCTCAACAAGGTAATTCAAAAAGACAAACAGTTATCAAGCGTACTAGTCAAGGTGGAATGAATCCTAAAACTAGCGCAATGAACAAGGATCGTAAGCGTAGTTTTAAGGCTTACCGAGGACAGGGTAAATGAGTGGAAAGGGTAGTTGTCCCAGACCCTATAGCGTTGACCGCAAAACTTTCAGCAAAAAGAAAATACAGAAAAAGAATAAAAACTTGCTAAACAGTAAGACAAGATATATAATTAAACAAGCGCGGGTATGATGTAATGGTTGCCTGTGACCTTGCCAAGGTTATCGTGCGAGTTCGATTCTCGCTACCCGCTCCAAAATTCTACTAAATACTACATGCTATACATTTCGTATCGTGGTATTTTTGACGGCAATGACTTCCAAGATGCCAACACTCCAAAACAATTAGGCAAAGCATTAGGTGCAGGTTTTAAATGCATGATAGATGTTTGGCGTGCTGATGACAAACTTTATTTAGGTAATGATACTCCAACTACAGAAGTTACTGCAAATTATTTAAAAGGAGCCAAGTTTTACATAAATGCTAAAAATGCTGCTATGGTATCATGGCTGGGCAGTCAAAGTGCTAGTGATTACCCGAGTTGGTTTTACTTTGTGTCAAACGCTATCTATCCTCCTGACTATGTGACAGCAAGCAACGGCAAATTAATTACTCCAGGCATAGAGCCTATAAATTTAAATAGTATTATGTTTTTGCCAGAAATTACAGATACAGCGATGTTTAGTATGGTAAATGTAAAAAGTTTTGGAATTATAAGTTCTTACTTGACTTTTATAAAAAGAATGAGACATGAAGGTATATACTATTAAAATTTACGGATGCAATAAGCATTAGTATCATTTTCGCTTTTTTCCCAATCACTTATTAATTTGAACTTAGCCTTTTTATAAGTATTCCAACTACTTTTTTTTGGATAACTCCAAATACTATCAGCACGTTCAATTTTGGCTTGCTTAACTGTTTCAAGTAATAATTTATTACCGTACCCATGCCCACGATACTCAGGAAAAACAAATAAGCCACGTGACCTATATGTATTGTCAAAACATTTGTGTCCACTATTACATCCAATAATTTTATTATCCACAATGTAAATAAAATAAGAAGGTATATAATTAAAATTTTTTAAATCGTAAGTACGGTCGAGCAACATAGCACTATGTGATTCAATTTTAGATTTTCTTTCAGGCCATAAATGCGTTTGCCAAATTTCAAGTATCGTGGAAAAGGTTGTTTTTATTATCATAAAATTTTATTTATAATCCTTAAACAACATATAATTATATTAAAAATAAATTGGGTAAACCTCCTATTGATATTTGTATCCGAATCGTTTAAACTGTACTTGTTGATTAACTTATGGAGTTACTTAATGTTTTCGATTAGACCTAAGGTTAAGTTTGATCCCTATAACAAGGACCATAGACTATGGTTGGGTGAGTTTACCCGTACCCGCAGTTGGGGTAATTGCCCTATAAGCTTTAGCACTAAGGGCAATGGCAATACGATTGCCCAAATGCAGTTGCAACTGTTACAATATTACACTGACCGTGAATTTACACAGGCTTGACTTTAAACCAAATATCCTATAGGATATACATATGAAAACTGATCGTATATCGTTTGTTGTAAGGGCCCCTAAGCAGCGCAAGCATCGTGTACTGTTTGATAGGGATTATAACTTCCGCGGGAAACGCCATGATGACAAGCATGAGTATAAGCGTAAGCCCAAAAACAGCCGCTGGGATATAGAATATGAGTACTGACCTAAAGCAGGAAGTCATTGATTTACGAGCCAAAGGTCTGGACTGTAGCCAGATCGCTAGTAAACTTAACTTGCCAGTTCTTGAGGTTGAGGCTATTGTCTATGGCACTAGTGAGCCTGACGATCTTTTGTTACAATTTTGGGCAGGCCAACATCACTAAAATCAAAGGCTTACGTAAGTCATTGATTATATTAGGTTTATAGTTCTTGATTTAGGCATAGTTTGGGCGCATACTATCTCTATAGTTGATTCACGGAGAATGTAATGAAACTTGTCATCCAAACGCAATATTGTGAGAATTACGGTTCTACGAACAAGCCCTTTTGGAAATTCAAGGGCGGTGACACATATATCGTCCCTAACCTTACCCCTGCCCAGGCAGAGCGTATTCTACGCGATGGTATCCCTACCCTCAAGTCGTTAATTGATTACAAGAATTCGGGGTCTGAGGAGTATGTAAACTACTATCGTATCGTGGAAGATGATACTATAGTTTGTGATGAATGGGAAACCCCTTTTATACTGTCGTGGGAAAACAACACTTGGGTGTGCCGTCAGACTATGCTGAACGACGGTAGTTTTACAAAGCCCGTAGTTAGCAAGGTCACTAAGTACACATTAGGCATGGGTGGTTACAAATCTGACTTGCTAGTGTCTTATGTCATGGAGAATGGTGATATCATTCCCTACAAGGATGTTACGGACTACATCAAAGGCTACGAACAGGCTTGACATTAGGTTCATATTCTGTTACCATATATCTATAGTTGATTCACGGAGACTCTCAAATGTATACCGATGTTACAATCAAGGCTGATGACTTCAAGGCGCTTCACAATGCCCTCTGGGAACTTCAGTATAACGATGGCGATGTAAAGCAGCAGGTCGAGGTCATTCGTAATAGTCTCAAGGATGCTTACAAGCAGGATGCTAAGGCAGCCGACGATCGTTTCAATCACTACCTCACTGTCAAGACGGATCTGGGTCTTGATGCGATCTGGAGTATGACTGAGGTCAAGGATCTGAATGAGAGGCATACTTATAAGAATGCCAAAACTATGACCTACAAGGATAACTGGGGTGGTGACGCTTTTTCTGTGCCCATCAATGGTTTTACTTGGGCTAGTCTTTATGTCGCTGCTAACGCCGCGATTCGTGACAGTGGTGATGAGCATCATGTATATATTGAAGGGTTTGAGCAGGTTGGTGACACCCTGCTGTTGATTACTGGTTCGTAATATGAATATTTTAGATCCTAAACTAAAAGCCTATACTGTAAATTCACGGATTCTTTCTGGCACTTTCAATGCCGAGGAGTTAGAAACTATAGTTCAGGCAATCAATCAGGAAAAAATTCGCCAATCTTATGTACGGTCGTTGTCTGTAGGTGACATGGTAACATATCGTACAAAGTATGACAAATTGGAAACCGGAAAGATTATTGAAATTAGCAAGCACCGCGGGCAAAGTTATTTTGTCACAGAGGTACAGGGCAAGGTTCGAAAAGTAAAACATGCTACATTCTTTTGTGATGTAATTTTATCTGAATCAATTTAGGGAGAAACTATAATGGATATCAATGAAATTTTGCGTCAAATTCGTTTTGGTTCACTCAACAATGATGAGTTGAATACTGTACTTGACGCTGTTCGTTATCGTCGCAGCCAATTGACGGAACAAAATCGTTATACATTGAGTGTAGGCTGTACAGTTCAGTTTCGTAATAACCGAACTGGTCAGATGATTATCGGCACTGTCAATAAGATCAATCGCAAGTATGTATTGGTTGGCAGTGGTTTAAATGTTTGGCGTGTGCCTGGCAACATGTTGGAGAAGGTGTGATGAACGAACGAATCCGTACACTGGCTGATCAGGCTGGATTGAAATACTATAATTGGATCACAAATGAAAGCAATGTTGTTGATTGCGATTTTAGGTATCCCAGAGCAGAAGATTTACAAAAGTTCGCACAGTTGATTGTGAAGGAATGTGCGGATATCGCTACTATGAACTCGCACCAATGGGAATCGCCTGGTTATTATGTGAAAAAACATTTTGGAGTTTTATAATGTCAAAAATTGATAAAGGTGCATTGCTAGCAGTTATTGTAATCGCGTTACATTCTCTAATTCCATTAATAATCTATTATGGATTATATCATGGCTGGATTACTATACCCGGTATAACATTCTAATGAATGAAAACTTGAAAGGTTTGTTATTTCTTGTAATGTTTATACTAGTAGGTCTAGGACTAATATATACTGCCTTTTACCTTAAGTTATTTGATTTTGGTTTAGGTATTAATCTAGGCACTTGATATTGTGAAAACAATAGAAAAAATTTGGGCACGGGCTACTGGTCATCTTATGGGACAGAATGATGAAGACCGTCCAGATGTGCCAATACTTACAGTCAAAGAAGCAAGGATAGCCTTATTTTTTAAAACATTTTGGGTGATCATACATATTGTTACTTGCTTTTTTATCATGGCTAATATCATACATCATTGGTAATGAAACATCCAATAAGACAATGGACTGCTGTTCACTCTAAGAGTTTGAATTTTGTATACAATACTCTTGAGCGTGTACTAGTATTCTTGCATCCATTGATACGATTTATTGGATACGATAGACTAGAGAAACCATTTGCCTTTACTGAGAGACAGGTCAAAGGATTCTTGTTTGATTGTAAGATGTGTGGACAGTGTGCTTTAAGTTCAACTGGCATGGTCTGCCCTATGAACTGCCCCAAACAGTTACGCAATGGTCCCTGTGGTGGTGTGCTTGAAAACGGAAACTGTGAAGTGATAACAGACATGAAGTGTGTATGGGTCCAGGGCTATGAAGGCGCTGTCAATATGCCTGGTGGCATAGAAAGAATGCGTGAGTATAGTTTTCCTATAGACCATAGACTGTTTGGACGATCATCGTGGCTAAATGTAATTAGAGGTTACAATGAACGAACGAATACTTGAGTTGGCAAAGCAGATTTGGCCTGATCCTAATATCAGCCATACCAATCATATAAAGTTCGCACAGTTGATTGTTACTGAATGTATCAATACTGTAAACAAACGATACATGGGCGACCTCAATCGTGAGGATATGGAAGTGCGCCGTTGTGTTGAGGATTTGAAAAAGCATTTTGGAGTTGAGTGATGCGTGAGGATTTAGACAAACAACTTTGCCAAAAGTATCCTGATATATTCAAGGATAGGCATGGTGATATGCGTGAAACCGCCATGTGTTGGGGATTTGATTGCGGTGATGGTTGGTATAACATTATTGACAATCTCTGTGCCACTATCAAAAATCGTGAGTATAATCTAAAACTCAACAAAAAAGAATTTGTTCCAGTCGTTGCTACGCAGGTCAAGGAAAAGTACGGTGGACTACGATTTTACTATAATGGTGGTGATGACTACATAGATGGGGCGGCAGCACTTGCCGAATACATGAGTGAAGTGACTTGTGAGAAGTGTGGCAAGCCCGGCAAACTGCGTGGTCATAGTTGGATGTATACCGCATGTGACGAACATACAAGGGAAGAGGATAAGGATTGAAAACCTTATTAGCATATATGTGTTATTACCTTGGTGACTTTGTTAGCAAGTTTCTAACTATTACCAATGGATATGTATACCCACTCTATAGCAAACTTATGCTATGGAGCAATGATTTGGATACACAACACAAGATATGGAGTAAGCCCAATGAACACCTATCAAACAAAACGTGACGAGTGTGTGATCATATCTTATAACGACCGCCAGGAATTTTTTTTCTGGTGTAAGAATCATAAGATTATTGTAGAATATGAGGGTAATCTTGATCCATGGCAACCCTCACATAATCATACAAAGGATAGAAAATTAGGCACTGATCCAAAAGAGGTATGGTATATCAAAGATCAGAGTCACCGAGCTTGGGCAAGGTTGCGTTGGTCGTAATTTACCCAAATTATTATGATACATAGTTTTGACATAATTAAAGGTCGTGTGGTACGGGACGGTTGTGTAGCCGTACTCTATAGTCCTGGCTATGGTGCTGGCTGGTATAGTTGGCATCGTAAAGAGGAACTATTGTATGACCCAAATATCGTATCTATGGTTTTAAGTGCAGATAAAGATCGTAAAAATATCGAGGATTATCTGTCTTACAAATATAGGGACGATGATGATGGTGGACCATATACAGGCGCTGCCAATGAGTTGATGGTAGAATGGGTGCCAATTGGTGAAAAGTTCCGCATAGATGAGTATGACGGTGCAGAGAGTGTGGTCCTTGCTAGCCGGGAAAATTGGCTAACCGCATAGGATTTAAATTTTAGCGCAGGGTTTTCACACTCATTTAACCCTAGTTGCACTTGGCCCCGTAGTGTGCGCGAAACGGGGTTTTATTTTGGATGCCTAGGTAGTTGATATTAATTTGTATTATTGTTATAGTAGTAATGTGGTAGCACGGTGTTACTACAAAACATAAATTAAATTTAATCCAATAGGAGAACGTTATGAAAATTTATGAAGTCATTGTGTTTGTTAATGAAAATGGTTATGATGTTCGTTGTCGAAACGACATTGATAGTAAGCCTGGGTTTCATCGTGAGATTGATGAAAACGGAAATCCAACTGGTGTAATCGAAAACGAAATTTTTGAGACCGGTGAGATTCGTAAGGGCTATATCGTATACTCAGGCCCTGAATCTAAAGCAAAAAACTTTGCTAACCTACTTAAGTTTGGTTACATGGGAAATCATGTTGCACGATATTTCCCCATGGCATCTACCTTTGATAAGACCCGAATTAAAGTTCGGGTATCGGATCTGAAGGCAAACGAAAATATTGCTAGGACTCTAGAAAAGTATGATATGGTAGAAATTCAGAAAAATTTTAAAGAGTCAAATAATGTCTAAGAAAATTTAATTTCGTTACTTTGTAATATATTGATTTTGTTGTATTAATATTTATATTTTAATTATAGGAGATTACAATGGCTGTCGCTAAATATGCTCGGAGAAAGAAAATGAAGAAACCTACTACTACATATGTATCTATTGATGTTTTGGCCTGGGAACAGGCTAAGAAAAATGTTACGGCAGATCAACGTCCAGTAAACGTATTGGATAAGAAACCGCACGAACATGATGCCAAGACACTTGAAGAATTGGTGTTAGGCTTCATCAATGATCCTATTGGTAAGCTTACACTCAAGAATATCAATAAGAAAACTAAAAAGTTGTGCCAAAAGGGCAATAACAACTATGATAAGTTGGCAAACTATCACAAGATTCCGTTGCGTAATCTGTTGAGCGCACTTGCTGTACAACGGCCGCTTTCTTACAAGCATCTTAAAAAGATTCTTGAAAAATGGGACGATAAGAAGGTACAGTATGTTAACGTACTTAAAATTAAGTATAATGGAGTTTATTACTTTTATGTGATTGACGGACAGCATACTGCGGTTTGTTATGGTGTACAGGCACTTCGTGGTTATTATGATGTTGAAGATTGGCTTGACGTTGGAGTAAAGTGTCAGGTTGTTGAATGTAATAACTTTACATTTGCCCGTGAACACTTTTTAGGTATCAACGGCGGCGATAAATTGAAACTTGCGCACTTTGATAAGTGGAAGAACTGGGTGCTTGCAAAGCGTCAGGATAGCCCCAACGCTACTACATTGGATACATATGAAGATGCATATGCACAACAGGTCATTCTTGAAAGTTATGGCATCATTCCTAGACATGAAAGCAATGAGGAAGATAACGGTAAGCCAGGCTCCTTTAAGCGCACTGACCTCTTGAAGAATGTTAATGAGGATGAATTGCACTGGTTGTGTCGCGCACACCAAATTAACTTTGATGATCGTGAAGTTGATTCTATGGAAATCGCACCCATCGTTAACTTGTATAGCAAGATCAAAGGTGATAAGTCTTTTGACAATCAAGAGATTTATGACTTTGTGGTAGCACTTGGTAACATTATTAAGAATGTTGCTGGTAGCCCTGAACAGTTCCGTGTACTTACTGAAAATACTTATAAGGATTGGCATAAGGAAGCATATCCAGAAGATAAGGTTCCTAGTACCCCGTCTGATGCCGAACTTGCATTGATGCTTCAAATTTACTATGAGGCAGGTGGTACTTTCAATCGTGTAAGCAAACGCTTTCTTGATGACTATGAAGATTCTGGCTACAAGTTGTTTCATGCACTTGACCAAAATCTGCAGGACATGATTAAGAAAGTTGACTAATGGAAATTGTAAGTCTTTACAATGCTGAGATTATTGATCGTGGTAAAGCCAAACTACACAAGATTGGCATTACTGAAGATTTCTGTAGTCGAGGCACCACTTATAGCAAGGGCGGGAGGAAGGTAAAGTTTCATTTCGTAGCCATCCCCCGCCCTGGCTTGAGTAATCTTATTAAGACTATTGAGAATGATCTTAAAATTGAATTGAGTCCGTACTTTGAAAAGTTTAATGCGATTAATAGTACAGAGTACATTGATCCAAAAAAACACAAAAGTATGACACTTAAAAATATTGAAAAGATTACAAGAGAACATCTTGCAAGATATCCGGGACGTGTTTTTATTGTCAAGAAAAAGTGCTTGCCATTGACATTAGAAACTACTGATCTAAAAGACTTTGTTGCTAATGCTTTAAAGTATCCTGACAAATATCTAGAAGGTTTCTAAAACGCTTGTTTTATAAGGCCTGTAGGAACTGTAAGTCATTGATTCTTAAAGCCTTTAAGTTGTTGACCTAGATTGGGTTTGGGCGCATAATATATCTATAGTCGAGTTAAGGAGATAGATATGACCAAATTTGTAAAAGATAAGTTTACAGCAGGCGAGACTGCTACTTACAACGGTAAATTTGTAGCCCGTTTTAAGCGTGGTGGTCGGGGCAGTTTTCTGACTTTCCTCTGTAAGAATTTCACGGTCGAGGAATATTTTAGCCAACTTGACGCAGGCGTATCGCCCCTCACGATTCTAGAGAGTAAGGGTTATATTCTCCCCCATATCAAGAAGTATCTCAAGGAAGGGGGTTATCCTGTTACCCGTGAAGGGTACCAGAACTTTCTTGCTGCCCGAGTAAATCTTTTTTACGAAAAGGCTTGACATTTGGGTAACATTGTGTTACCATATATCTATAGTTGATTAACGGAGATTACGAAATGGCTTGGATGAATCAAGAGAAGAAGGCGAAGATTGCGGCGAACTTGAAGCCCATTCTTAAGAAGTATGGTGTCAAGGGCACCCTCAGTGTTCGTAACCATAGCACGATCTGTCTGACCCTCAAGTCGGGCAAGATCGACTTCATCGCTAACAGCAACCGTGTGTGTGGTGCTAGTCACTGGCAGGTGCATAAGGGCTTTCGCCCGAACACGTCGGGCTATGCTGATGTCAATGTCTACTGGTTTCAGGATCACTACGACGGTAAGGCTAAGGCTTTCTTGACTGAGGCCCTCGCTGCTCTCAAGTGTGCTGATTGGTATGATCGTACTAACGCCCAGATCGACTACTTTGATACGGCGTACTATGTTGATATCAATATCGGTAAGTGGAACAAGCATTACGTAGTAACTAAATAAACTAATTGGTACGGAGGATATAACCATGAATGTTCGTATGTACAAATGTATGTGTCGTTATAAGGATGAGCCCGGCGCGGGTTTTGGTTGGGTCTATGTTCAGGCTACTAATCCGTTTGAGGCTTATCAGTTTCTTAAGGCTCAGTATGGGCGTTTACTCATAACGGAGTATGCGGTCCCTGCGTAAAAATTGGGTAACATCTGGCTTGACTTTGGTCTTGCCAGATGCTATTCTAATAATATAAAGTGAAAACTTTATAGTGTGTGTTGTTTATTTTTATTAACTTGATGAGGTAATTTTTTATGTCTAGTAAGTTGTTTACTGTTGCTGGTATCGTTGTTCAGAATAGTCGCACGACCGTTCGCTTTACTGAGGATTTGGGTCGTCGCGTGAAGCAGTTTTCTAAGGGAGGTGCTACTCGCATCGACTTTGTTGAATTGCCTAATGCTATGAACAAGATTGACGCCTTGCGTCATCTTATGACTATGCCCAAGTTTGCAAGTGCTGAGGATCAGGCTACTCTCTCAGAGTATCTTGCTGATCGTGAGCGTGACGCACTTAAGGGTGAGGTCAAGGTTCAGGCTAAGCCTTCGCTTGATACTATCAAGGGTCGCGCTAAGTCTAAGCAGACTGCTTCTGTCTAATCAGTATTTTATTGCTGAATCGAAAAGCCCCGTAACAGGGGCTTTTCTTTTTTCTGCGTTTATGAAATTCTTTACTAGAAGTCCTATACGACGATTAAAATCATATAGCTATACTCAGATATAGCTTAACTCAGCGCCGCTTATAGGGCTTTATAGGGCTTTACTTGGTCCAATCAAATCAATGACTTACAGTTATTTAGGGTTGTTGACTGACTTAATTATCCAAAAGTCACTACTCATAGTTTTATCTTCTATTACACTAAATGGCATATAGAAGTACCCTCGATCACCCCAATTAGTACCCCAACTGTTACGTACTATATAAACTTTGCGTGACTTGTCATATCCAACTAATAATACAGCATGTCCCCCTAGTTTTCTTTCACGTTTAATATTTGGATATGTCATCACACCAGTTTTTATAGTTTGTATACTTTCAAAACTACTATATACATCAAATCCAATTATTACAGGGAAGCCGTTAGTAATTGCATCTAAGCAGCCATTATGATCAATAATTTTTTCGTATCGTGTAATTTTTCTTTTTGATCCATCTAGAATCGCTCTACGATTTGGTTTTATTTTAAATTTACGAATATCATAGGGCCATAAACTTTCCAATGATGCACCATTTCTAAAACATACTTTAATACCATCACGTATGTACGCGCCACTATCAAAGTGTACTGTATTCATTAATAGACGTTCATAATAATATATAAACAATCTACTAATATCACGATATGATTTGTTTCTATTGTTTAATAATTCTATGGCGCTAGCAATAGCCTGACCTGTACAACTACCTAAATTGCCTTGATCTTCAATTGGCGTACACAATGGTCTAAGATCAACTATATTTGTTTGTTTAACTTTACTTAATGGGTAAAGATAGTCCCTTTTATCTTCTTTATCACGTGTCCATTGATATTTAGGATAGTTTGGAATATCTATAATTTGAAGTTTGGGCATAGTACTTATCCTAGAGTATAGCTTTAGACAAAGCCATATTAAGACTCTAGTAAATATTTATCAATTTACAGTATTGGATATTTTCTATGTAAATAATTCAGATTTGTACGAGTTGGGTTACGTTCATACCAGCCTTTACCATTATAAACATTTAATACATTCTGAAAATACTCTTCGTACATTGGAGCAACATTATCTAATGTAAAGTTCTCGGCCCATGTTCTACAGTTTTGTGGTTTTATATTACCTATATTTTCAGTAGCCCAAACAAAGTGATCAAAAGTTCTGCAACGATATCCAGTAACACCGTGTAGATTGTTTTCAACAAAACTGCCCCAATCTGTTGTTATTGTAGGAGTGCCCGACATCAACATCTCAATCTGTACGCCACCAAATGGTTCGATATACATGCTAGGTACATATGCGCCCTTAGCATTAGCCATGAGTTTCTTTCTAGTAGGTATATCTGCATAACCTACGAATTCAACATGTTTTGGAAAATTCATATCATCAGGCTTCTGCCCTGCTATAACAAGTTTATAGCCTGCTGCCTCACTAGCCTGCATAGCAATGTGTACACCTTTCCCGCTATATACGCGACCTAGGAATAGCATATAATCTTCTTTCTTGTCGTTGTAAGTGAAATCATCAATATCAAAATAATTTGGAATTACTACATCGTACCAATCACTTTGACAATGACCCACGCCTGTCATATTATAAAAGGCATGCATGATTGCGTAACTTTCAAATACTTTCCAACGTGCCCAATGTCCCCCAGCATAACCAATACCTGGCTCAATAACAATCATTTCATTTTGGTGTGCATCACAAACCTCACGAACACCTGAGCCCCAGAAAGGTAATATAAAATCGTGTTTTTGTTTACGTTTTCCTACTTCACGTATAGCGTTACTAAAAAACGTTTGATAGGCATGATCAGATTTATCAAACTTAAAAAAGTTTTTACGCCAATTATAATTACCGTATGCGATTTCTAAGTCTTTATTAGTAATAACTGTAACATGTTCATCACAGACCAAATCGCTTTCTTCATGACCATAATGTATGATCTCATGCCCACGGGCTTTCATCATCTTGCCAAACTTGAGAACTTTTTGTGTGTAAGCACAAGCATTATATTCTTTACTTGTGACTGTATGTGGTACAGCTAGAATATGAAATCGCATGTACTACTTATTCTAGCCTTGTAACGTGACTAAATTAAATTTAGTATTATGTTCCTGTTCCTGCAACTAAGTTCCACTGAGTTGCGCCACGAACCTGCATACCTGAACCTGTTACAAATATCATCATACCAGCAACTGGAGAAGTGACTGCTGCATCTCTGGCGCCATTACTTGCGTATGTTGCTAATTGTAACGGTACCGCAGATGTTACTACTGTGTTCGCTAGAACAAGAGTATTTGCTGTGCCAGTTACACTAAATCGAATCTTGTTGTTGTTACCATCAAGATCAATAATTTCTAGACCGCCGTTAGTAATAACGTCAACGTTTGCTTGCCCAAATGATAATGTAGCAGTTGCTGGCGTGTATTCTATTGTATTACCAAAGTTGTCAAGATCAACGTCTGCGTTACCTGTTACTGAAGTAAATAATGGATAGTAAACACTATTACTACTTACGTTTCCGTTATTAACAAATATTTGTTGTGCGATAACGTTTGTAAGATTACTACCATCACCTGTAAAGTAATTAGCATTTGCTAAATTGCCCAGGTTAGCATTTATTGAAATAATGTTGCCTGTAAATACGCCTGCTACTGCTCCAATATTACCAACATTAGCATTACCAGTTACACTCAATGCACCAACAGTAGTTAGATTACCACCTGATACATTGCCTGTTGCAGTAATTAATCCAGCAGTACCTAAATTACCTACGTTAGCATTACCACTGACAGACAACGATGTTAATGTACCTACACTTGTGATGTTTGGCTGTGCTGCATCATTTACTGTATTTGCGACTCCTGCTTTTTCAACATCAAGATTTGCTACTCTAGTTGTTGATGTTACGACTAATGGGGCAGTGCCTGTTGATATGTTTGATATAAATTGAGGGGCTGTTACGTTTGCACTTGCTAATACTTGAGCAGTGCCTAAATTACCAACATTAGCGTTACCAATTACACTTAATGCACCTTCTGTAATTAAGTTTCCACCTGTGACGTTGCCTGTGGCAATTACAAGTCCTGTTGTAGTTAAGTTTCCACCTATGACGTTGCCTGTGGCAACTATAAGTCCCGCAGTACCTAAACTACCTACGATAGCATCACCAGTTACAGTTAATACTCCGCTAGTCGTTAGATTACCACCATTGATTGTGCCGCTATTAGCAAATATATTACCAGTTGATGTAATATTGCCAACATTAATATCGCCTGCATAGTTTCCTAATACATCATAAGTGATTTCGCCAGTGGCATTATTATAAAATAAGACATTAGCAGCGTTTGCTAATCTTACTGGTTTAATAGTTAATGTATTTGCAGTAGTATTGTCTAAATTAGATCCAGTAGCATTAATAATGATAGAATTTGTTGCTTGACTTGTATAACCTGCATTTGCTCCTATAGCAATACTATTTGGTCCCTGTGCGTTGAAACCAGCGTAATAACCAATCGCTATACTGTTATTGCCTTGGCTTTCGAAACCACTAACAACTCCTATAGCAATACTATTTGCAGACTGATTATTTGATGCAGCATCAAATCCTATGGCTACAGCAAAGTTACCTTGTCCTAAATCGCCAGATCCATAGCCTATGCTAATAGCACCTTGACTTTGATCAACTGCACCTGCTAGTACGCCCACTGCTACAGCACGACTACTTGAATTACTATTTGCTGCAAATGCTCCAATAGCAACAGTTTCAAATGCGTTTGCGCCACTGTTGCCAGCATTTCTTCCTAAAGAAATACTATTTTGTCCTGCTTGTGTATTACTACCAATTGCTATTGATTGATATCCTTGATCTGTATTGGCTGCGTCAACTCCTATAGCAATAGCAGCATTTCCCTGATTAGTTGCGCCTGCATTATGACCTATACTAATCGCGCTTAACCCTTGTCCAGTAGTAGCTGCTCCATTACCTAAGTGAACTGTATTAGATGTAATACGTATATCTGCTGTCTGGAACAATCCATTTGCTTTTGTAAACGTTAAATTTGCATTACCGTTTGGTGCGCCAGCATCATTGAATACGATTTCTGTATCCAGTCCTGCGATTGGACCAGTAGCACCAGTAGCACCGTCCATACCAGTAGCACCAGTTGGACCAGTTGGGCCAGTTGGACCTGTTAAACCAGTTGGTCCAGTTGGTCCTGTAGGGCCAGTTGGACCAGTAAGTCCTGTATCACCAGTTGCTCCTGTCGCTCCTGTTAAGCCAGTTGGTCCTGTTGGGCCAGTTGGTCCTGTTGGGCCTGTCGATCCCGTAGCGCCAGTTATACCAGTTGGACCAGTTATACCAGTTGGGCCAGTTGGGCCTGTGGGTCCTGTTGCGCCTATGCCTGTAGCACCTGTACTTCCCTGACTTCCAGTTAGACCGGTTAATCCAGTGGCGCCAGTTGAACCTGTAGGTCCTGTTGGGCCGCCTCCTGGGCCTGTAGAACCTTGTTGCCCTGTTGCGCCAGTTGGTCCTATAGGACCAGTTGCGCCAAGTGGCCCAGTAGCTCCAGTAGCACCATCGCCAACGCCCCAATACAATACTCCGTTACCATATGTTGATAGTACATTGCCACTAGCACCGCCTGTAATACTTACGTTAGCGACAGGGCCTAAATTTGTTAATGCATTAATTGTTACACTTGTATTTGCTACGCTAACAACATTTGCTATGCCATTTACTGATACTAATACGTTGCCATCTTCTACTGGTATACTAACGTTACTATTGCCATTACTAATACTTGATGTACTAATTGTAGTCCAACTTAAATTTCCACTACCATTAGTTTGTAAATACTGACCATTACTACCGCCTGTAATAATGACATTACTATTCGGGCCTAAATTTGAAACGCCATTAACATTTAATTTGCCTAATACTATGTTAGCGTCGATGCTTACTGTATTCGATACATTTGCTACAAGTTTAACTCCATTGTTCAAACGTATATCTGCTTGTTTGAATGGAGTATTTGCTCCAGGTATACCTATGTCTAAAAATTGCAGGTCAAGACCATAATCGAAACCACTATTAGCAGTAGTATTCTTCATGCTAACGCCATATGCTGCGCCTGCTCTTGTTTCACCACCGTCACCATCTAGATAAGCAATAACTGCTGCGTCTGCTGACGTTGTTTGATCACCCACTACACCAAGTACACCAGTCTTTGGGAATACGCTATTACTTGTTCCAGTAACTAAGTATTGTCCTGTAACACCTGTAATGTAATTATGTGTAGCAGTTAAGTTTGCACCTGTGACACGACCTCGAACTGCTTGTGCGCTTGCTGGGCTGTCAACGTCACTACTACCAAAGTCTGAACTTACATTTAATATTGAGCGAACACCTACAGTAGCGCCTGCCCCTACGGCGTTGGCATTTCCTGTAACGTTGGCGCGACCATCATTTACATTTACATTGCCTAGATTGGCATTATTGTCTACAGTTAAATTATTTGATACATCAACAACAGTTAAGAATGAATCACCTGTAGCACTTAAGTTATATGTATAAACAGTATTTGATACATTTACATTTGCCGCACTGACATTACTTGTTAAGTCGGCATTGTTTGCTTGAACATTATTTGTGGCATTTAAGTTTGAAATTGACAAATTGCCCAATGTAGCATTTGAAACGATATTATTTGCTACTGTGGCATTACTTGCCATAATAAATTCTGAATTAGCATTTATGAACCCCATAAATGCATTTTTAACATTGCCTATACCAGCAGCGCCCTCATAATATTCTAGTTGTGTACCACGATCTTTGCCGTCATTTGCAATTAAATTTGCGCCGTTTGGTCCAGTACCTAATAATATTATAGGATCTTCTACACTTAAATTTTCTATATTGATATATGTTATATTTCCATCAACAGTAAGATTCCCACCTATTACTGCATTACCTAAAACTGATAAGTTTCCATTAGATGTTAGATTACCACTAATATTAGCTGTGCCAGTAACGTTTAATACGCCTGTATTAGCAGTAGCGTTTAATAGTAATGTATTAGTTGCTTCGTTAAATATAAAGTTTGCACTAGCAGCAAAATCATTAGAGCCATCATTATATTGAACATAGCCTGTAGAACCTTGTGCTTCTTGTAAATCCCAAGGCTCTCCATTAGCGTAATATAATTTATCAGTGAAAATTCCATTATTAGCATTAACATTGGAAATCTTAATATTACCAGTGTTACTTATAATTTTTGCATTACCGTCAACAGGGCCCGTTAATGTTACGTTGCCCATTCTTACATTAGCATTAGCAACAACTAGATCGTTGTTATCTAGGTATAGCGTGTCTCCTGATGCTATCTCCTGTACTGTAAGTGTTGAACTGTTTGCTATTAATGGAAAATTGTTCGCCATGTTATAAAGTCCTAATATATCTGTATTTATGCTGCCGGGACAGTAACATATCCGCTCTCAGCATTTCGTGCTTTTATTGGTATTACACGCAGAACTGGAGTAATACTTGAAATATAATTTGCATTAGCTTCACGCAGATGCACATTCATATAGTTTGTAGGCAGTGTTTTCCAACCTATTGTTTGATTTGCCTGATTAACTATACCTAATACTTGTTGTGATGTACCTTGCTGTGTGTTAGCATTTGCATATAATAAATTTAAGTTTTGTATACTTAGTGTGTTTGATGTATTATTCCATACAAAAACATTACTAGCAGCAAAATTGTTATTATTATTGAATTGTACAGAGCCATTACTTCCTGCTGCCTCTTGTAGGTCCCAGGGTACACCGTTAGCGTATTGTAGATTGTTGGTGCGTACAGTTCCTGATGATGTGATACCCGTAACATTCAAATTTCCAGATATGTTTGCTTTTGCTAATGTTGTATTATTTGTAACAGTAAGATTTGAAAAAGTCGGACTTAACACATTAGCAAGATTGCCAAGTATAAAATCTCCTAAATTTTTGACTGTAACTTTTTGTGTTTCATCAATATTAATATTAACAATTGGCATTACATCATCGGCATGAATATCAGTGCCGATCGATGTGAGTTCTGTGATTGTAATACCAGTTAAAGCCATCTAAATTATCCTACTCGCCAATTTGTGCCGTCGCTGTATACCGGAACACCATTAGCGCCGCCGCCAACTGCTATATTACCTAAACTTGTACTGTTATAAGCAGCATCGCTATCAGTAATAAATGATCTTGCGCCTGCTCCGGCAGTTGAGGGAGAAGGCAAACTACTTATTCCAGTGGTCCCAATTAAACCAATACCTGTCGCACCAGTAGCACCTGTTGGTCCTGTTGGGCCAGTAGCGCCAAGTGGTACTTGTGTACCGTTAGCATAGTTGACAGCAAATGTATTAGTTGGTAATGTTAAGTTACCTGCGTTATCAAATCTCCAAGTATAACCAGTACCACCATTTGAACCACCGTTATATACAGTGATGTTTGCGCCAGTAGTCGTAGCAT
>Ga0194134_10001226_pt1 | contig 35360 bp, 22 predicted proteins | sample TA2KigOff0mmetaG_FD_148602 | JGI IMG/M metagenome (GOLD analysis project Ga0194134, IMG submission 148602) | Freshwater microbial communities from Lake Tanganyika, Tanzania - TA2015056 Kigoma Offshore 0m | ecosystem: Environmental > Aquatic > Freshwater > Lake | place: Tanzania: Lake Tanganyika... | reverse complement strand
CACCGAGCGGCCGCACAGCTCGCTTGGCTATGAATCGCCGCGACGCTTCGCGGCCAAAAACGTCTTACCAATCTCAGGCTCCGGGCCGGACCGCCAAGCCGGTCCGTCCCTCCGCCTGAGATTGCCACCGACCGCCAACCCCACCATATCAACCAACGCCTCAGACTGACATCAAAGGTGGAGCAGTTCCGGCGTCCCTCTCAGAGCGACACGCGCAGGCCGCGCGCCGGGTTGCCGGTAAGGTCGAATTCCCAGCCTTTGGCGACGAAGGAACTCGTGCCGACGGCGCCGACGATGGGATTGCCGGCGACGCGGCGGGTGTTGCCGAGCGTCTCGATGCGCAGGTTGCGCGCCGAGCGCGTGGGCTCGGGGAGGAACTTGATGATCTCCTGGTAGGCCTGCTCGAACGAGGAGATGCCGACCTGAGCGAGGCCCACTTGCTCGAGGGTCATGCCGCTCGCCTGGGCGTCCAGCATGCGCTGGAGCGAGAGCGTCTCGATGCCGCCGATTGCGTTGTTGATCGCGCCCTGGAGGGCGGGGTTGGTGAAGCCCTCGCCGGCGGTCTCGAAGCGATTGACGCGCGCGGAGAGCTTGCCGCCGAAGAGATCGAACATGAAGCCGTATTCCTTGGTCGTGCCGGTGGGCGGGGCGACGAGCTCGTTGAGGACATTGCGGCGCGTGCCGACCGGGCTGAAGTTCTCCGATCGATTGGCGAAGACGCGCACATCGGCGCCGAGCGGGAGCTTGGGCAGGATTCGCTCCGGGTAGCGCGCGACGACGCTCCACGTGAGGGTGTTGCCCTTGGCGGATTCGGCGGCGCGGGGGTTGAGCGCGATGGCCTTGGAGTCGAAGTCGCCGCGCGGGAGGCGATCGCGGGTGGTGGGGTCGGCGTCGTTGTCGAGGTTGAGGCGCTCGAACGTATCCTGGGCGTCGCGACGGAGGCCCGCGATGGTAATCACGTGGTTCGCGAGCCAGTGACTCTGGAGGCTGGCGACGGAGGACTCGATCTCGCGGCGGCCGATGTTGCCGTTGCGGAGGTAGCGGGTAACGATGAGTTCGGTATTGCGCACGCCGCGCTGGGCCGCGGGCCCGCTGCCGTCGAAGTAATACGCCTGGTGGCGGTCGCTGTCGCGCGGGAGGACGATGTCGAGGGGCTGGAGACGCACGTCGGCCGGGCGCGCGGTGGCGAGCTGCGAGGGTCCGACGTAGGCGGCGATGCCAACCTGGCGACGGAACTGGTCGATGGTGTTGGCAAGGATGCCGGCGAGATCGAGGGTGGCGCTCTCGTAGGCGTGGCCGAAGGTGCGGCTGCGGGTCTGGATGGTGTTGTCGAACCACATGCCGGTGAACGTGTGCCGGCCGAACCAGAAGGCGGCGCGACCGTTGCCGAAGAGGTCCTTGCCATCGAGCGTGACGAAGGCCGTGGCGCGGGCGGTCTCGCGGTCGCTGCGCGACTCGTTCTCGTTGAGGTCGGGCTGCACGAAATAGGGGCGGCCGAGATTGGGGTTGGGCGCGTCGTTGCCGATGAATTGATTGATGTCGATGCGGAGGTCGGCGGCGCCGCCGTTGAACGGCAGGCGCGTGACCGTGCGGTAGCGCTGGTAGTCGTAGCTCAGTTCCACACCGGCGCGGCCCTTCCAGAGGCTCTGCTCGAGCGTGACGGACTGCGCCTGGAAGTCGCGCGCCACGCGGTTGGTCTCACCCGTGTAGAGATTGTTGTAGAAATCGAAGATGCCACGGTCCTGAATCGAGGGGTTGTCAAAGCCGGGGAAGGTGCCGCCGTTGAACGCGTGCTGCGTTGCGTATTGATCGACGCGGATGCGGCCGGGCACGCCGGTCCAGAGGATGCGTCCCTGGCCGCCATTGAGATTGGAGTTGGCGCCCGTGAGGCCCTGCGTCGGGCCGCCGGGCTGGGAATAGACGGCGGCGAACTGGAGGAAATACGGGATCGTGGTGTGCGTCGGCAGCGATTGCTGCGTGAGGTTGTTTATGGTCTGGCGCGGGGTGAACGTGCCGTTGTCGTAAAACGCGGGGAAGACCGTCCCCGTGAAGCGCTGGAGATCGCGCGAGGGGAGCGACCACCACGAGCTGATGCCGTCGGAGGGCGGCACGGGGTTGGGCGGATTGGTGGTGATGTCGCCGTATTCCGCATTTGCGCGCAGCGTGGTGGCGCCGAGGAAGGGGCTGCGCTTATTTTCCGCGAGGATGGCGGTGATGGCGCCGTAGACGCGCTGGTCGCGGTCCCACGCGGGGCGCTGGGTGTGCTCGGTGCGCTTGTTGAGGCCTGCGATGCGCACGGCGACTCGGCCCTTGATGAGGGTGCGGTTGAGATCGAAGGACTCGCGGTGGCCCCAGCGCTCGGAGAGTTGGATGCGCACCTCGTGGAAATTGGAGCCGAAGACGGGGGCGAGCGTGGCGTTGTCGATCACGCCGCCGGGGGAGCCGATGCCGAAGAGAAGGGCGTTGGGGCCGCGGTTGAGGGTGACGCGCTCGGTGTTGTAGGAGTCGAACGGGATGTCGGAGAGGAAGAAGTTGCGCGTGAGCTCCGCGGAGGCGAGGCCGCGCACGCGTTGGTTGCGCTCAGGCTCGGCGCGGGCGCCGCTCTGGTCGTTGCGTCCGCCGCCCATCGAGCCGCCGGCGAAGTTGCCATCCACCCCGCCCACCTCGGTGCTGACCGTGTAGGGCAAGAGCGTGCCGCTGTCAGCGGCGACGAGGTCGTTGAGAAATTCCTTGGTGATGACGGAAATTGAGGTGCCGACCTCGTTCAGCGGAGTGTTGAGACGCGTGCCCGCGAGGGTGTTGGTGGCGGTGTATCCGACATCTTTGGACCCCGAGACGGTGAAGGCCGAAAGCTGCACGGCCTCCTCGGTGGCGGCGGACGACGCAGTGGATGCGGTCGCGACTTCCGCGGCCGGCGGGACCGGGGCGGTTGGCGGTCGGGCGCTGGGCGCGGTTGGAGCCACCTGCCCGAAGGCAGAGGCGGCGAAAACGCTGAACGCAGCAGCTAGGCGGGACGTCGGGGTGAAGGTCACACGAGAAAACGACTCCACGAAGCCGTTTTCCCACGGGCTGGCGGGCGTGATGTAGATGGTTTTGATGTTTTGCGCGGGGTTAGAATGTAAAGGTGTTGGCGAGGGTCCAGCGGGTTTCGTTCGGGATGCGGACGACGGCGATCGTGCCGTCGGGATTCGCCTTGACCGGGATGTCGTGGTCGTTGCCCCAAGCGTTGCGGACATTGAGCTGCACGCGCCAATCAATGTTTTTGAAAATCTTGCGGCGGTAGGTGAGCCAGACATCGCCGGCGAGCTCCGCCGGGCCGAAGAACGGATTCGCGAGGTCGGGGAACTGGGTTTCCATGATCGCACTGTTGTCGGCGATCTGGGCGACGCTCGTGTAGCTCTTGTTGGTGGCGACGATCTTTTCCTTGAGGCGTTGGCCAGTTAGAAACGGATTGCCGATCGCGACGCGCTCCTGCCAGCGGACGGCGGTGCCGACGCTGAACAGCTTGAGCAAGCTGTGTTCGAAGTCCTTCAGGTCATAGGTGGAGATAAAATTTGCGCGCCACTTGCGCTGCTCCTGAGCGACGGCTCCGTCGCGGGCAATCGTGGACGCGAGCGGATTGGCGATCTGCACGGCAAATTCTTCGCCGATCAAGCGGCTGCCCGCCAAGGCCGGCGCGTGGTCGATGCCGAGAAGATTGAGCTTGGTGAGATTGGCCAGCGTGGCATCGGCAACTTCCTTTGTCAGACGCGCGGAGCCGTTCACGACGGTCTCCTGTTTCGCAACGTTGAAGGAAACTCGCAAATTGCGGGTCACATTGCCGACGAGTTCGGCTTCGAATCCGCGGGCATCCAGATCGGTGGTATCGGTGAGGCCAGCGATGGCGTCGGTCTGCAACGCGCCGGAGGCCGTGAAGCGGTAGCGTTTCAGCGAGTTGGTCGGTTCCGGCAGGACCTTCATCATTGCGTCGATGAACTGTTGGTAGGACGTGTAGCCGGACGCTGCCGCTCCGCGGATGCTGGCAAACGGAATTCCCTGGGTCTGCGCGGTGAGATGGCGGCCGATGTAGACGTCAGGCATATTGTAGAGCATCCCCGTGGCACCCTGCGCGTTATTGGACGAGTTCGACTGGACGGTGTGGAACCAATTCAGGCGCAGGGATACGCGCCGCTCGAGGAATTCGAGGAGAAAACCGTATTCGTCGGTCGTGCCGGCGGGGGCGGCGATGATTTGTCCGTTCAAGTTGGCGCGCACGGCGATCGGGTTGAAATTGCCCGAGCGGTTGAAGTAGCCGCCGATCTCAGTCCCCAGGGGCAGGCGGGCGGTAAGTTTGCGGGGAACGCGGCCGACGAGGCTCCACGTGAAATTATGCACACCCTCGTCGAGATCAGGCTTGGCCCGGAGACGGGTGCTGGAGACGTCGAGCGTGTTGTCGGGCAGGCGCCCGTTGCCCGCGCTGGAGTAGGTCGCGAGATTATCCCAACGCCACCCGAAGACACTCACGATGTGGTCGCGGAAGAAGTCGCTCTTCACGCTGAGGGACTTGGAGTCGATGACTTGCCGGCTCCTAGAACCAAAGTTCAGGAAGTTGCGGACAGTGAGGTTGTCGGTTACGAGTTGCTTGGTCGTGAAATCGAAGAAGATGACTTTGTGCGTTTCGCCCTCGCGCGGAATGTGGGCGCTGAACGGGTCGGTGATCCGCACATCGGCCATCGAGTTGGCACCGAGCACGGAGGGGCCGACGTATTTGATGACAGTCGGGCTGATGCGATAAGCCGCGCTGAAATCCTCTTGGAATACATCGGTGTTGAGATTGCGCGTGGTGCTGGTCCAGCCGAGCTGGTAAGTGAGGCTGAAGAGGTCGATCCGCTGCCGGTTGAAGAGGCCGGTGATTGTGTGGTTGCCGAGCGGAACGCCGAAAATATTTTTCCCCCGGTTCTCCAGATCCCATTTGTAAAAGGCCGTGGCACGAAACGCCTCGCGATCCCTGCTCTCGGTGCGATCCGACAGACCAAGCTGCTGGATGAAGGGACGACCGAGATTGGGATTGGGCTGGTCGTTCGTGAGGTAGCGGGAGACGTCGATGTAAACGCCTGCGGAGCCGTTGGCCCCGCCGTTTTGACCGAAAGAGAACGGCAAGGCGCGGGAAGACCGGGTCTTTTGCTGGTCATATGCTAGTTCCACGCCGCCGCGGCCGTCGAAAAACTCCTGGGTGAAAGCCAAGTTGCCGGCCTGCAATGTCTGCTCGACGCGGTTCGAGCCGCCCGAAATCAAACGGCGGCGGTAGTCGAAGATATTGCGGTCCTGCAAACTGGGTTCGGAGAAACCGGACAACCACGCGATGCCCTTGCCGGTGGCAATCGCGTCGATCGCCGCCCGCCCGTTGGGCACCTGGGTATAACGCACACGGCCCATGATGCCGGCGAGGCCAGCCAACGCGGGATTGGTGCTGCTGCCGAAACCCGGTGCGACCTGACCCGGAGTATCGTAGATCAGCGGGATGTGCACAAAGTAAGGCACGCCGTAGTAGCCGGTGAAGTTTTGCGGAATCGCGGCCGCCGAGGCGCGGTTGTCGACGGTGACTTTCGGTGCCCACATGTAGGTGGGAGAGCCCTGCTTGATGCGGGGGTCGAGCGTGACGCCGGGGATGCTGTCGATCGACGCGTCGGGGGGCTGGAAAAAGATGCTGAAGTCGTTGAGCGGCGGAATCACGTTGACGGGGGTGGACTGGGTGTCGCCCAACTCTCCGGAGACGCGCACCGTGCTGCGGCCGAACCAAGAGGTGCGGTCAGATTTGCGCAGGACCACATCGAGGGTGCCAAACACGCGGCGTTTTCGGTCGAAGGCCGGCTCTTGCTGGAAATTGTTCTGCTCGTTGACGGTCGCGATGCGGAAACCGAGGCGGCCTTTCTCGAGCACGCGGTTGATATCGGTCGTGCCGCGGTAGGAACCGTAGGAACCAAACCGCGTGCCGATTTCGGTGCGGTGGCGATGCAGCTCGGGGCGGATGGTCGAGGCCTCGATCAGACCGGCGGGATTGCCGATGCCGAAGAGCAGGGAGTTCGGGCCGCGGCTGATCGTGACGCGCGAGAGATTGTAGGAGTCGAAAGGAATATCGGTGATGAAGAAATCACGGGTATTGGTCGCGGCACCGATGCCGCGCACGCGCTGGTTGTTGCCCGGGCTTTCCCGCGCTTCGGCCTGGTCGGGACGGCCGTTGACCTGATCGCCGCCGGCGAAATTGCCAAACACGCCGCCGACTTCCGTGGAGGTCGTGAGCGAAAGAAGTTCGCCGGCGTTGGTTGAAGCGGTGTCGGCCAAAAACTCCGGCGTGATGATGCTCACCGAGGCGCCGACATCGCGGAGCGCGGTGTTGATGCGCGTGCCGGCGAGCGTGCTGTTGGCGGAGTAGCCGACCGAATCGTTTTCGCTGACGACAAAGGGATCGAGCGCGACGAGTTCATCGGCCCCACCAACACCGCGTGGGGCGCGCGTGACCGAGGGCGAATCACCGCGCGCCTCGGCTTTTTTTGGCGGGCTTTCGACGCGGCCGTCGACGGCTCGTCGGATCGCGAAAGAGCCCGACTCGGCATCGCGCACGACGATGAGACCAGTGTCGGCGACGAGGAGTTCGAGCGCCACCGCTGGGGTGTGTCGTCCGCTCACCGAGCGGGTGGTGATGCCGCGCACGAGGTCGGTGGGGAACGCGACCTGCACGCCGGCCTGCGCCGTGAACTGCTTAAGGGTGGTCTCGGCCGGTCCGGCGGGCAGATCAAACGATTTCGCGCCGGCTTCGGCAGCGCGCCCGGCGAGGGAGCCGAGCAGAGCGCACAGCACGACCAAAACGCGGAGAAAACCTAGCGACCACGGTTGCGGTGGGGAGAAACAGATCATGGGGGTAGGGTTCCGCGATTAAGACGAACTCCCCGCCGAAACCTTTACGCCAAAGTGCGGCGCAACTCCGAAATCCAGCAGCCACGCGGCGCTCACTCACGCCCGAGCAGGAGGCGGTCGGAGTGGTCTTGGTTCAGCTTCAGTCCGAACGTCGCCGAGGCCAGGCGCGCAAACGTCGCCGGATCGTCCTGCGCAAAATCGCCGCTGATGCGCAGCCGCCCCACCTGCTCGTCCGCGACCGCCAGCTGTATCCGGTTTACCCGGTTATACGCCTGCACGGCGTGGACCAGCTCCACCCCGTCGAACTCGAAGCGCGGCACCCGCCACGCGAGGAGCCGGCGAATCTCCTCGGCCGAAAGCGTGGTGACGTGGGGAGCCACCGACGCGGCAGCACGATCCACGATCACCTGCTGGCCCGCGGTGAGCAAGGGGGGCGACGCGCGCTCGGCCGTGACCGGCGCCGCGGGTGGACGAACCGCGTCTTCGACCCGCACCTTGCCCTCGGTGACGAGAACGGACACCGCGCTCGAATCGAGGCGGACGTTGAAAGACGTGCCAACCGCATGGGCTTCGACACCGGCGGCGGAAACGATGAAGGGCCGCGTGGCATCGGGTTCGACGCGAAAGAGCGCCTCGCCCCGCACGAGCTCGACGCGGCGTTTCCCGGCATCGAATTTCACGGCGATCACCGCACCGGGTTTGAGTTCGACAAGCGATCCGTCGGGCAGGCGGCGCAGCGGCTCAAACGCCCGAGCGACGGCCGACGCGCCGCCCTCCAAGCCACCTGGCGACAGCGCCGACCAGGCCCAGAGGCCGGCGCCGAGTAACACGAGCGCGGAGGTAGCGGCCAGCAGCCGATGCCGGGTCCGGCGACGCGCCCGCACGACCAATCGCGTCACCAGCGCGGGAGCCGTCCCGTGCAGGCGCGCGCGCTGAAACACGCCGGACATCCCGTCGAGCCGACGGAACGCCTCGGCGTGCTCCGGGGCCGCATCGTGCCAGCGTGCGAATTCGCGTTCGGCAGCCGCATCCAAGCCGCCCTGACGGCGCACCACCCAGTCGGCGGCGACGGCTTTCACCTCAGCGGAAGAAGGCGGGACGGGATTCATGGCTGGCGCAACCGACGGTGCACAAATTCCTCACAGCGGAGCAAGCCGCGGGCCGATTGGACCGCGACCGTATTTTCGGAAATCCCGAGGCGGCGCGCGACCTCCGCCTGCGTGAGGCCCTCGACCTGGCAAAGGACAAAGATCTCGCGGCAACGCGGCGGCAGCGACTCGACGGCTTCGGCAAGGAGTTGAATTTCCATCTCGGTCTCGGCGGAGGCATCCGGAGCCCCGCTCTCTAAGACGAGCAACTGGGAGGAATCCTTTACGGCCACGAACGGAGCGCGTTGTTCGCGTCGCACCCAATCGAGCGCAATCCGGCGAGCGACCGTGAAGAGAAACGCCTGGGCGAGCCGAATCGGCTGGATCGCGCGCGCCCGCCAAACGCGCAGATAGGATTCCTGCACCACATCGTCGACGTCACGGACCGTGGGAAACGTGCTCCGCAAATACGCCTTCAGCTTCGCATCATGCGGCTGCACCTCTTCCGTGAACCAGCGGGTTTTCTCGGCATGAGGCATGGGGTCAGCAAACGCGGAGCGCCGTCGCAATCAGGCCATAGTTAAGCGCGGGCGGAACGCAGCTCCAGCAAAATTTCATTTTCACGGCGGAGATGCGACGCACGGAACGACACGCGAGAAACGCCTAGGGAAACGCCCCGACGCGTGACGTCACGGGCGAGGTTCGACGAGCCGCCAGTGGGTGGGAGCGGAGAGGAAATCGATGGTTACGATGCCGTCGGCCGCCGGGGCGAGGGCGATGGTTTCGCCGCGACGGCCGTCGCCGATGCGGGGGACGGGCGGGAAGGGGGGGAAGTTCTCCGCAACCCCTCCCGAATTCAATCCCCCAGTAAATCCGGTTTCCTTCCAGTTCTACACGCCCCAGACTGTCACCGCCAGCGGATCAATTATCGGCGGTCACCTCACTGCCCGCGCCCACGTCCCGTAGGATGCGGACTTTCTCCTCAGTCTTGTAGCGTTTTCCTTTCCTGATCTGGGTCCTTTCGGTTGGACCCAGACCGAAACTTCAAGCGACTCGAATTTCCGGGATCACGTCAGTCCTGCCACCGAGCGCGAGGTTTCGCTTGCCGAGCGGGCTCGATGCAACGGATGATCCGGGTCTATGGCCCCGTGCCTCCACCCCGCAGCCGCACTCGTTTCCCTCCTCTTGTTCTCCGCCGGCGTCCTGCTTTCCGCCGAGCCGGCCCGTGCGCCGATTGTCACCTTGTCGCCGTTCCAGGTTACCTCTGAAAAGGCCACCGGCTACCAAGCGGCCGACACCCTTGCCGGGTCGCGCCTGCGGACGAACCTCGCCGACGTACCCAATGCCATCTCGGTGTTCACGCCCGAACTCATCACCGACCTCAACGCCTTCGGCGAAGCCGACCTCATGCGCTACTCCGCCTCCGCCGTGCCGGAGCGGACCGACCAGACGGCCAACGCGCAGGGCATCTCGATCGACACCGGCGGGTTCCAGTTCCGGATCCGCGGCCAGCAGGCGTCGCGCGCGCGCAATTATTTCGGCACCGCGATCATCCCCGACACATTCAATGCCGAGCGCTTCGAGGAGGCGCGCGGCCCCAACGCCATTCTCTTCGGCCTTGGCGGCGCCGGCGGCATCCTCAACACGTCCACGAAGACCGCCCGCCCTGCCCGCACGTTCACCGCGATCGCGCTCACCGCGGACAATCACGAACTCCTCCGTTTCCACGTCGACCACAATCAGCGCCTCACCCCGCGCCTCGCCTTCCGCTTCAACGGTCTCACGAGCCGCGCCCGCGGCTGGCAGCAGCACATGGAGTCGGGCAACGACCGCATCGCCTTCGCCGCGACGTGGCGCCCGGTCGACCGGCTCACGGTGCGCGTCGACACCGAGTGGGGCCACGGCCGCAACACCCTCTCCCGCTTCTACGCGCCGTTCGACAACGTCTCGCTCTGGAAACTCAGCGGTGCCCCGCTCGTCGTATCCGGCACCGCACCGGCCGATGCGGCCCGCGGCATCGGCCGCCGCGGTGCGCTCACCCGCGTCACCTACGTCGCCAACGACAACGCGTGGCGTAATTTCTCCCAGACCGTCTTCAGCCAGCCCCTCGCCACGCGCAACAACTCCGTCATTCTTCCGGGCGATTGGGCGGCGTTCGACCGGGTGAACCCTTTTCCCGAGACGGCCAGCTTCGCTGGGCCCGGCGGCACGAGCGAATTCAAGCAGAAGAGCCTTGGCGCCTTCGTCGAACTCGAACCGGCCAGGAACCTCTTCCTCGAGTTCGGCGCGCTCAACGAGCTGCGCGATCACGATGTCTACGATACCACACACGATGTTTTCCGCGTGCTTGCCGAGCCGGGGCAGACCTTCCGCGACGGCGCCGCCAATCCCTACGCTGGTCTGTATTACACCGAGACGCGCTGGGTGCTCCGCCGCGCCCGCGACAGCGGCGAGCGCTTCCGCCTCACCGCCTCCTACACGCTCGACCTTGGGAAGTGGGGCCGCCACTCCTTCGCCGGTCTCGCCAGCCGCGACAACACCGGTAATCCCCGCCACGTCGGCTTTCTGGTCCTCGACGGTTCGCCGTTCAACCCGCAGCCGCAAAACACCGTCAACCAGGTTTGGACGCGCCGCTACATCACCAACGCGTCCGATTTGTCTCAGTTCGCCGCGCCGGATTTCCGCACGCTCCCGCGCACCCTCAGCGTGATGCTCGACCCCGGCGCCGCTCCGCGCACATTTTCCACCACTTGGGCCTACAACGAACTCAACGACCAGTGGGGCCGGACGGACGGGCGACTCGCGAGCCTGCAGAGTTATTTTCTGCAGGATCGTCTCGTGACCACCGTGGGCTGGCGCTCCACCCAGCTTACCAGCTACGCGCGGCCCACCAACAACCCCAATACCCAGGTCGCCTCGCGCCCGGATTCGCTCGGGCCGCTGCGCTTCCTCGGAGCCGCGCCACCGGCCTCGCCCTACGACTTCGAGCGCCTCTCTTGGGGCGCCGTCGCCAAACCCCTGCCCTGGCTTTCGCTCTACGCCAACTATTCCGAAAACGCGCAGCCTCCCGGCACCACCGTCACGCTGATCCCCAACAGCTCGCCTCTCCCGCTCAACGCCGGCCAGGGCCGCGACTACGGCGTCCTGGTCTCGCTCTTCAGCGGCCGCGTTTTCGTGCGCGCCGGCCGGTTCACTAACGACTCGGTCGATCAGGCCGCGGCTTTCGGCGCCAACAACGTCTCCGAAAGGAACAACCGCATCATGGATGTGATGCTCGCAGCCGGTCTCATCGCGCCAGCCAACGCCGTGCGCTTTACCGGCGATGGCTTCGACCTCGCGGACCTTTCCACCCAGGGCCTCGAGCTCAACATCACGGCCAATCTCACGTCGTCGTGGCGGCTCCTGCTCAGCGGCTCCCGTTCTACTTCCGTCCAGACCAACATGCTCAAGCGCAGCCGTCCCGCCGCTGCACAGGTGCTGCCCCTCTGGCGCACGCCCGCGGCGCAGTCGCTTCAGACCGTGGCTGGCGTGACGGTCGCGCAGGAGATTCTCGACTATCAGAGCTGGCTCGCCTCGACCACAGCGGTCGAGAACAAGGGCACGATCGGCCACCGCGAGCTCGAGCTGCGCGGCTTCACACGCTATGAAATCCGCGAGGGGCGCGCCCGCGGCCTCTTCTTCGGCGGTGGCCTCAGTTACGGCTCGGCCCCCGTGATCGGCCGCAGCGTCGCGGGCGAGTTGTTTCGCGCCCAAGTCCGCCGCGAAGCCGACGCCCTCCTCGGCTACCGCACGCGCCTCCCGCGCTGGCTCGGCGGCGTCCAGTCCGACTTCCAGCTCAACGCGAAGAATCTTCTCCAATCCAGTCCCTACACGCTCGTGCGCCGCGACCCGGACGGACAGCTCTTCCGCGCCGCCCTCAACCCGCCCACGACCTACACGCTCAGCGCACGGCTGGCGTTCTGAGCGCGGCCATACGCCCCGCCGCGCCGCCCGGCATCCTGCGCCGGCCGGAGGTCGACCGAACCACCGCAGGGCTATCAATCCGGTTTCACCCGCCGGGCCGGCGGCCTGATCCCGGTCTCATTCGCGGGCTGGCGGCTCGCGGAGGACCTCCAGCGCTTCGTCGCCGAATCGTGACGCCGCCGCCATGAACCCGCCACCGACGGCTGCGAATTTGGTTCCTCCACCCAAACCACTCCACCCCCGCACCCCCATGCCGCCGCCGACCCGTTCGCGCCGGCGCTGGCTGTTTCTGCGCGGCTGGCTGCGCGCGGCCGCGCTCACCCACGCGCAAACCATCGGCTCGATCTTCGGCAACGTGTCCGACGCCAACACCGGCGCGCTCCTCGCCGGCGCCAAGGTCACCGTCACCGGCAGCGCGCTCGAGGCCTACACCGCCGCGGACGGTGCGTTCACGCTCACGCCTGTGCCGGCGGGGACGCACGAGGTCGTCGTGGGCTATCTCGGCTCAGAGAACAATCGCGAGAGCGTAACGCTCGCCGCGGGGGCGCGGGCCGTTTGCAACGTCACGCTCGGCGGCGAGGTCGTGCTCACGGCTGCCTTCACCGCCGAGGGGGCCGCCGGCGCGCAGGCCAGGGCCATGAATTTCAAGCGCGCTGCGGGAAAGCCTGCGGCGGAGAGGACCCGCCTCGCCGTCGCGAGGACCGCGCCCAGCTCAGGCCTTCCTCAGCAGGAACGCGCCGCCGCCGTCGTGGCCCGCCACCCAGGGCTGGCTCACCACGGAACGCTCTAGGCTGAACGGCCCGCCCGCCTTCCCGGCGAGGAAGGCGCGCACGACGTGCTCGTTCTCCTCCACGTCGATGCTGCAGGTCGAATACACGAGGCGCCCGCCCGGGCGGACCAGCCGCGCCGCCGCGTGCAGGAGCGACAACTGTTGTGCCGGATGCTTGCGGAAATCCCCCGGCTGCAGGCGCCGCTTCACGTCCACCCGGTGCCGCATCACACCCGTGTTGGAACAGGGTACATCCAGCAGCACTCCAGCATAGGCCTCGGGCAATCGATGCTCCCGCAGCACCATTCCCGGCTGGCCCAACAGGTCCGCCTGCACCAAAGCGACATCCACGCTGCGGGTCCGGGACAGGTTCTCCTTCAAGCGCTCCAGCCGCGTCCCAGGCTGATCCACGGCTACCAGGCGGCCGGCGCCCATCTGGTCGGCGATCAACAGGCTCTTGCCCCCGGGGGCGGCGCAAAGGTCGAGCAAGGTCTCGCCCGCTTGCGGGGCCAGGAGTTCCACCGGCAGGCGGGTGGACGGATCCTGCAGGTACATCTGGCCCGCCGCCAGCAGCGGCTCCACGTCCCCCCAATGGCCGGCCGGTACGCGCAGGAAACCTGGCCACGCCGTCGGCTGGAGGAACTCCGGCGGATCAGCTGGCCCCCGCCAGCGGCCGTGCACCGGCGCCGGGGTTTGGTTCCATTCCAATAGCGCCCGCGTTGCCGCCGGGCCGAATTGAGCCAGCCAGGCTCGCACCAGCCAGACCGGATGCGAGAAATACTCGGCCAATGCCGCCGCGTCCGCCTCTGCCGGCGGCGCGGGCTGCGCCAGGGGCGCCGCGAGGCGCCGGGCGACCGCGTTCACCATCCGGGCCTCGGCCGGGCTGGCGAGGGTCTTTGTGCGCTCCACCGCATGGTGCACGATCCGCGGCACCCGCCCCGGGTCCGCCTCCGCCGCGGCTGGCGCCTCCAGCAGTTCCAAACCCGCCATTAGCAGCACCGCGCGCACCTCATGCCGCGGGGCGTGCGTGACCAACCGCGCCAGCGCCGCCTCCAAGCGCCCGTGGTGCCGCACCACCCCCAGCACTCGGTGCTGGCACTGCGCTCGCGCCGGGCCCGTCAGCGCCCGGGGCAAGGTCTCCAGCAGCAGGTCAAGGCGCTCCCCGCGGGCAATCCAGCGGGTGAGTAGCAGCGCGGCGGAGTTCCAGGCGTCGGGCGGCAGAGCAGATTGGGTCGGCATTAGGGCGTCTTCCCAGAATGCCCGGGGTGACACTCGGTTTGACAAGGCGGAGAAAGGTCCGCTCAAATCTCCAGTTCAGGTCCTCAGTCACGCAACCATGAATTCCGAAGCCGTTTCCGCGCTCCTCGCCAAAATGCCGGCCCTCAAGCCGGCCAAATCGAAACTCGAGGCGATGGTGCCGGGTGCTTACGTGGTCCACCGTAGTTGGGGTTTCGGCCAGATCCGCTCCTACGACGAGTCCGCCCAGCGGCTGACGATCGACTTCAAGGGCAAGGCCGGACACGCGATGGATCCCGCCTTCTGTGTCTCCACGATGGAGGTGCTCCACTCCCGCCACCTCTTGGTCCGCCGCGAGACCGAGCCCGCTCGTATCAATGAGCTGATCGCCGACCAGCCCGCACAACTGGTGTTCGAAGCCCTTCAAGCCTACCCGAATCAGGCCGCCACCGCCATCGAGCTTGAGATCGTGCTTGCCCAGGTCGTCGGCGAGGAGAAGTTCAAGAAGTGGTGGGCTGCCGCCCGCAAGCAGATCGCCCAGGACCCCCGCCTCTCCGTTCCCGTTAAGAAGACCGAGTGCTACGTCGTGCGCGAGACGCCCGTCTCGGCTGAGGAAGGCATCCGCGAGCAGTTCACCAGCACCCGCTCCGCCCGCCGCCGCATCGCCCTCGCCGAGGAACTGATGGCCGCCGTCAACGGCAATGCCAGCCTCGGTGACCTCGGGGCCATTCTGGACGGCCTCGCCGAGTCCGTCCGCGATTCCAACCAGCTTGATGCGGCGGAACGACTTTACGGGGCCGCCGTCCGCGACGACCTCGCCAAACTGCTCGGCCGCACCGAGGCCTTGGAGCCGGCCCAGGCCACTCTAATCGCCAACATCCGTGACCTCCCCGGCGTCGCCGAGAAGATCCCGGTCCACTTCCAGGCCCGCCTCCTGCGGCTGATCCGCGACACGCACCCGATCGAAGTGCGCGACGTGCTCTTCCAGCTGCTCAAGACTTCCCAAGGCAAGTTCACCACGGAGTGCATTAACTTCTTGATCGAGGAAGGGCACGCCGACCACCTCGCCGAGACTCTCCGTCGCTGGCAGACCGAGCAGAACCTCCGCGCCCCGGTGCTCCTCTGGATCGTCAAGAACCGCGACTCAAAGAAGTTCGCCAAGCTTCTTCATGACTTGATCACCCCGCGGCTGCTCAGCGCCATATTCTTCGCCATCGATTACGAGGCCCTCCAGGCTGCCAGCGCCCGCCGGATTCCGCTCGCGGACATCCTCTCCGAGGACCCCGATTTGATTCCGGACCTGCTTGCCACCGCCGACCCGGAGACCGCCCGCGACCTCGCGAACACTCTGATGCTCAACCAGGGCTTCGAGGAACTCACCAAGAAGTCGCTTCTCGCCCGCTTCATTAAGATCTTTCCCAAGATCCAGTCGCTTGTCGCTGCCGACGCCGAGGGTAAGGATGAGCAGTTGATCGTGTCCCGCGCCAGCTACGACCGGAAGCGCGAGGAGTACGATCAAATCGTGGCCAAGAAGATCCCCGATAACTCCAAGGCGATCGCCGCCGCCCGCGAGCACGGTGACCTCCGCGAGAATTCCGAGTTCAAGATGGCCAAGCAGGACCAGTCCGTGCTGATGGCCCAGAAGGGCCAGTTCGAGCGCGACCTCGCCCGCGCCCGCGTGACCGACTTCAAGGACGCCACGACCGACCAGGCCAGCATCGGTACGGTGGTCGCAGTGCGGAAGGTGGCCGATGGCTCGACCGCCACGTTCACCATTCTCGGCGCCTGGGACGGCGACCCCGACCGGCACATCATTTCCTACAAGACGGCCTTCGGCGCCGCCCTGCTCGGCCGCAAGCTGGGAGAGGTGGTCAAGGTCAAGACGGCGGGCGTAGACGAGGAGTTCACGGTCGTCGGGATCACCCGCTACGTCGCCTGAGCAGGAGCTAAGGTCTCCACCCAGCTTGGGATTTAATTTTCCCGGGCCGCGCGCGCCGTGCTGTGGCGCCGAGTGGCCTCAAGGAGCGCCGGGAGGTTCGGCAGGGGCCGCACCTCCGCGAGTAACTGGTACGCGAACCACCCCGGCGCTAACCGGATGAGGGCCCGTTGTACTGCCAGCAAGCGCCGGCTCCACGCGGGATCTGCCACCGCTAGCGGGATCGGGGCCGGCACGCCCGTGATCCGCTCGACCTGGAATCCACCCTCGCGCAGCAGGCGCTGCAGGGAAGCCACGGTGAACAGCCGCCGGTGGCGCACATCGAGGATGCCCCGGCGCGTGGGGTTGAAGTGCCCCGCCAGCAGCATTAGCCGCGGCACCACGAAGCCGAGGTTCCCCGTGGATAGCACCACTTTCAGGCCTGGCCCCGCGGCCGCCCGCAGCGCCGCCGCGTACGCCTCGGGATCCGCCCGCCGCGAGAGTTCATCGAGCAGCAGCACCACGTTGATGCCCCGCAGGTCGTCCGGCGGTAACTCGCCCCCTGCCTCCGGTCCGCGCACTTCGTCGTAGGCCCCCGCCCGCTCCGGCGGCACGGCCCAGCCGAGCACGCGGCAACCGCGCGCCCGCAGCGGTCCGCACAGCTCCGCCCCCGCGCCCCCGAGGTCCAAAACCACCGTGCCCGCCGGCACCGCCGCCAGGGCGGCCGTGAGCACGGAGGGGAAACTCAGCCGTCCCGGGGCCGCCGGGGTCCCCGCCGGCGGCAGCACGTCGAAGTTCCGCCGGTACAGCAGCCCCCAGTCCTGCAGGCGCGCGACCAGCGTCGTGCGCAGAGTGTCCCAAGCGTAACGCACTCCGTTCACGCGACAGATCTCGTCCCCGTAGCGGGTGGGGAAGGGGACCTCCGCGATCCGTGCCCCGGTGCGCAGGGCCTGCACGATGAACTCGGGATCGAAGTGAAAGACGTTCGCGTTCAGCTCGAATGGAATCCGGCGCAGCAGGTCCGCGCGGAATGCCTTGCAGCCGGTGTGGTACTCGCTCAGCCGCACGCCGAGAATCCGGTTCTGGCTAGCGGTCAGCAGCCGGTTGCCGAGGCGCTTGTACAGGGGCATCCCGCCCCGCCGCGCGCCGCCCGGGGTAAGCATCCGCGATCCCAGCACGAAGTCCGCCTCACCGCGCCGCAGGGGGGCCAGCACATCCGGCAGGCTCTCCGGCGCGTATTGGCCGTCCCCGTGCAGGAGCGCCACGAGGTCGTGTCCCTGCTCCAAGGCGTACCGGTAGCCCAGCTTCTGGTTGCCGCCGTAGCCCTGGTTCACCGGGTTCACCAGCACGGTCAGGCGATGCGGGCAGCCGCCCTCGTCCCGCAGTCGCTCCGCCACCTTGAAGGTGCCGTCAGCCGAGCAGTCGTCGATCACCAGCACCTCCACGTCCACGCCCGCGAACGCCGGCAGCCGCCGCAACACGCCGGGGATCGTCGTCTCCGCCTGATACGCGACAACCAGGATGAGCAGGCGCGGGGCGCGCGCCGGTCCAGGGAGGGTCGCGTTCATCCCCGTCAGGCGGCGCCCTTGGGCAAACTCATTCGCGGAACCCCTCCGCCCGCTCCACGATGAACTTTGGGCGCGCCCGCACCTCCTCGTAGATGCGGCCGATGTACTCGCCCAAAATCCCGACGCTGATCAGCTGGATGCCCCCGAGGAACGAGATGAGGATCACCAATGTCGGATTACCCCACGCGATGGGCCAGCCCATCAGCTTGTAGAGCAGGTAGATCCCCATCAGCAAAAACGCCCCGGCCGAGACGAGGAAGCCCAGCCAGGTGCTGAGGCTAAGCGCGTAGGCGGAGAAGCAGAAAATGCCGTTAAAGCCGATGCGCATGGACCCGAGGAAGCGGTTGTAATTGGTCTCCCCGGCGAAGCGCGCCGGACGGTCGAACGGGATCAGCGCCTGCCGGAACCCCACCACGGCCACCATCCCGCGCAGGAACCCGTGGGTTTCCTTCAGGCGCGTTACCTCCGTCGCGACCCGTCGGGAGATTAATCGGAAATCCCCCGTGTTGGGCGGGATGCGCACGTCCGCGATCTTGTTGATCACCTTGTAGCCGGTCGCCGCCACGAGGCGCTTTACCCACGGCTCGCCCGTCCGCTGGCGCCGCTGCGGTAGCACGACGTCGAACCCCTCCCGCCACTTGGCCACCATTTCGCCCAGCAGCTCCGGCGGATCCTGCAGGTCCACGTCCATCACCACCACCGCCTCGCCCGCCGAATACTGCAGGCCCGCCAGGGTCGCCATCGGCTGGCCGAAGCGCCGCGAGAACCGCAGCAGCTTCACCCGCGGATCCTCCGCCCGCGCCGCCAAAATGACCTCCTCGGTGCGGTCGGGCGAGGGATCGAGCGCAAAGATCAACTCGTAGTCCTCTGTGATGGCGCCCAGAATCGGCCGCACACGGCGCAGGAACTCCGGAACATTCTTTTCTTCCCGATACACTGGGACAACGAGGCTGAGGAGCATTGCAGGTAAGGGTTACCAGCGTAGCCCGAAGGCGAGGAGCCGCGCCGTCAAGGCCCCGTGCCACCGGGCGCGCCGGGCGTGATGCTCCATCTGCGCCGCATCGTCCGACCGTTCCCCGTGGAAACGGATCCGGATGCGCCGCATCTCCTCCGCCCCGGTGCTGTGGATCGCGGTTGCGGTCTTCTGCTCGGCGTGCACGCGGAACGCACCGAGAAAGTACGGCACGCGCCGGATCACACAGCCCGCCTGCTGGAAGCGCGCCAACAGATCCCAGTCGAGGGCGAATTGGAAGGTCGGGTCGATCCCGCCCACGCGGTCCCACGCCCGCTTTCGCCAGAACACGGTTTCCTGCGGCACGTAGTCGACCCACTCCAGGGTCGCCGGATCGTGCCGCGGCAACACCCAGCGCCCGATCTCTCGGTCGTCCTCGTCGATCAAAATCCGGTGCCCGTAGATCACATCCACCTCCGGATGCCGCGCGAAGTAGCCCGCGGCGAAGGCCAGTGAACCCGGCGCGAGCAGGTCGTCCGAGTTGAGCCACGCCATCACGTCGTCGGGCGCGAGCTCCCCGGTGACGTGCCCGAATCCCCGGCGGATCGCGTCCGCCTGACCCCGGTCGGGCATGGATTCCCAATGGCGTAACCGCGTGGCGTGGCGGGCGATAAGCGCCGCGCTGCTGTCGCGCGAACCACCGTCCTGCACCACGTACCGCAGGCCGGGGAAATTCTGGTCGAGCACGCTGGCGAGCGTCCGGCCTAAAAACCGCTCCTGCCCGTAGCTGGGGGTCACGACCGCGACGCTCAGGCCGCCCGCCGCTGGCGACCGGTGGCGCGCCAAAGCGCGGTCCCAGCGTAGCGGCCGCGGCTGGTGCTGGCGCAGCACGCCGAGTTCCCCTGGTTGCCCCTCCACGAGCCGCACGTACAGGCAGGCCTGGAGCGGCCGCAGCCAGCGCTCGCGGACGTAGCCCCGCAGCAGCAACGCGATCCGGCGCAGGTCCGCCGTCGAATGAGTGGTCTCCGATGCCACCTCGCGCAACACGCGGTCCCGGTGCGCGATGCCGGCACTCAGTCCCCGGATCACGAGCTCCTTCTCGCCGAGCAGGCGACCGTAATGCTTGGCCTGCTCCAGCTCGTGCAATCCCGCTTCCCGATTGGCCGCGCCCCGCCGCAGCTCCTCCATCTCGGCGGTCTGTCGGATGCGCACCGCCTCGAGGTTCCGGATATGCACCGCCTGGTCCTCGAGTGCGCGCGCCGCCCTTCCCGGCTCGCCGGTCACCGCGGCCAAGGCCCGGTCGCGGACCTCCTTCTCCGCCTTCAGGAGATTGTTCTCCGCTTGGAAGTACCGCACGTGCCCATCGAGGATCAGAATGGTTTTTTCCCGCTCGTCACAGACCGCCTTCAGAGCGGCGATTTCCCCCTGCTTCTCCCCGATCGCGAAGTCCTTCTCGCGCGCGAGGGCCGTGAGCTCCTCCAGCTTGTGCTGCCGGGCGAGATGCCCCGCCTGCGCTTGGCGGTGCCGCTCCGCGGTGGCGCCCAGCACGGTCCGAACCTCCGCCGGGATACGCTCGATTACGCTTACGGCGAAGGCCTTGCCGGCTAGGGCGGCATCCAGTGCGGCGATCGCGTCGGCGGTGGTGATCGCCTGCAGGCAGGGAGCGTCGCCAAAGGGGCAATCCCACCCGCAGCCAAAGCAGGGCAGGGGATGCACCACCGCCGCCCCGAGCGCCGCCGCCGGCTGGAAACGGGGCCAGGTGCCCCCGCCAAAGACCCCCACGGTCGGAACACCCGTCGCCGCCGCCAAGTGCATCGCCCCGGTGTCGTTGCCCAAAAACACCGCCGCTCCCGCCAGTAACCCCGCTAGGACGGATAGATCCGCCGGCCCCTGGCCCAGCCAAAGGTGCGGGCCCGCGAGGGGCGCCAAATGCGCCCGTTCCACCTCCGCGCCCACCCAGAGGGTCAGCAGGCCGTGCCGCGCCCGCAGGTGCGCCGCCGCCTCCGCAAACCGCTCTGCCGGCCAGGTCTTCAGGCGCACGTTCGCGAACCCCGCCGCCGCGCAGACCGCGTATTTCCCGGGGTTAAGCCCCAAGGCCGCCAAGCGCGCCAGGTCTGGCTCCGCCCGGATCCTTGGCGGGACCGCCGGCAATTGCCGGCCCAGCACCGCGGACGCGAGCCGCAGACCGCGCCGCCAATCCAGCTCGTCCGCCGGCGGGATCACCCGTTCGGGAAACACGCCCGCTGCTTCAATGCCCAGCGCTACCCGCAGCCGGGTCGAGAAATACGCGTCCGCCGCCTCCGCGCCCAGAGCCACCCGCCGTGCGCCCGGTGCCGCCGCCGCCACGGCCGCCTCCAGCCAGTTGCCCCGCGCCGTCGCCGCCATCACCACCTCCGGCGCCCGCGCTCGCACCGCCGCCAGCAAACGCGCCCGCTCCGCCGCCTCCTCTTCCGGACCGTGGCGGAATGGATCCAGCGTCGTAGTCAGCCATTCCACCGGAGCCTCGCCCGCCCTTGATGGCACGAGCAACGTGGTTAGCCCCGCGTACGCCGCGCGCACGACCACCGTCAGCCGCGTGGCCGGCCACGCCGTCCGCAACGCCTGCAGGGCCGGGGCCAGCAGCACTAGGTCGCCAAGGGTGTCCAGCTTTAGGACGAGGGCGCGTTGCGGGGCGTTCATGGCGCGGGCTGCAACTCCATTGAGACCAAGCGTGCGGTGCGCCGCCGTTGATCCGGTGCGGGCAAGGGAAAGTCTTCCGCCGCCCGCAGCTCGAGCAGGCCCACCTCCGCACTCGCCGCCATGGGGAGATCCACGGCCGAATACTGCGCCGCGGGCAAGCGGTGCTCACGGATCGCGCCTTCAGCCGCGGCGGTGGCGTCGGGCTGAAGCACCGTGGTCAGGCGGCCCTCCGGTAGGCCGCTCCAGTCGGGGAACTCCAGCCGCAGGCGCAGCGTCCGCCTCCCGCCTGGGGGCAGGTCGATGGTGGCGCCGCGTTCCAGCCAGCCGTCCTGGTCGATCCCGCGCGCCGGCAACCGCGATCCGCCCGCCGTGCCGAAGTCAAAGGTATGGGTCGGCAGGCTCGGGAACACTTCCACCAGGTTCAGGTTCGCCCCGATCGGGCGGCGGTCCTTGCCCGGCAGCGGCGCCTGCGCCGAGAACGAGAGGCGCAGGTGGGTGGTCGCGGCGGCCGTCGGCAGCGGCAGCAGCCAGTCGAACCCGCCCACCGGGGCCGGTACCGTGTAGGCGCGGTCACCCACCCGCACCCGGATCACGCCCGCCCCGAGCGGCCGTCCCGGCAGGTCCGGAACGAATCCGCGGATCCGCGCCACCCCGCCTGCGGGGGTGCCGGTCAGGATGAACTCGCTCCCCGGCGACACCCAGCCGTCCTCATAGATCCCCGCGTACTCCAGCCCGGAGGCGAATAGCAGGTCGTCCGGGAAACGCCCCAGCCGGGCCGGCCGGCGCAGCGCCGCCACCTCCTCCCTCCCCAAGGCCGAAATGTCGCGCGCGTAGGCCACGAGCTTGCGCGAGTCCAGGGGCACCTGCGGGTTGTACAGTGACGCCAGACCGCCCCGCTCATAGGGGAACTGCACCGGCAGCTCGTGCAGGTCCAGGGCGAGGTAGGCCGCCCCGCCCAGAGTCACCGGTCGCACCGGCCCGAGGATCCGGTTGACTGCTCCGTGCCCCGTCAGGCCAAGCGGCACAGGCTGGGTACCCAACAGCTTAGCCTCCGGCGACCACGCGGTGTGGCCCGGACCCATGAAGGTCTTGGTCGCCAAGAACCTCACGTACACCTCGGCGTCAGGCCGCTCCACCCGCAGGAGCAAGAAGCGCCCGATGCCCGTGAAGTCCTGCCGCGGAGTGTACGGGTCCGCCTCCTGCTGGAAGATCGCGATGCGGTTGCGGTCGCCCAGGTAGTAGTGGTTGCCCCGCCCGGAATGAACGAACACCAAGTGGTTGCGTTCCTCCGCCACGGGCAGGAGGCGAAAAAAGGCCCGCGGCTCCAGCGGCGCGGGGTAGCGGAATTTGTTGAAGAGGCCCAGCGCGGGATCGAGCGTCAGGTAGGTTTCCGCCGCGCCGGGCGCGTACTCTAGCCGCGGCGCGCGGAAGGTGGTCTCGAAAAGGCGCAGGGTCTGCGTCGTCCGCTGGTCTCGCTCCGCCAGCTGCGGCCGGGCGGACAGGAGCGCATCGAAATGCGGGTGCAGGCCGACCAAGGTGGTGCCGAGGCGCTCGTACTCGATGGGCGCGATCTGCTGGTAATAATCGCGCGAGAGGTAGCGCAGGTCGGTGCCCCGCAGCGCCGCCGCCGCCAGCTTGGCCGCCACCAGATTGTTCACGTCAGCCAGCACCCGCGTGCCAGCCGGCACCGGCGGTGTCTCCGTGCCGAGGGCGGAGGCGCTCTTCGCCTCGGTAAGGCCACCCGCGCGGTCGCCCTGGGAAACCCCGGTGTAGTGCAGGGCCGTGGGCGCAGCCGCGAGGGCCGCGAGGGCGAGGGCCAACGGCGCGGTCAGCCGCGGCCGCGGCAAGCGTAGGAGCAGGCCCGCTAGGCTCGCCGCCAGCGCCGGCTGCAGGAACATTGCCAGCTTGTAGAGGCCGAAGTCGTTGCCCGACGTCATCAGCCGCAGCGCGAGCGCGAACTGCACCAGCAGCAGCAGCGCCATCGGCACGCCCCGCGAGGCCTCCCGCACCCCCGCCGCCAGCGCCGCCAGCAGGGCCAGACTGCCTGCGACGATCGTTACCGAGGTCCACGGCTCCGGGAAGTTCACCGCCAGGGGCATGAGGCCAAACAGGTTCGCCAGCCCCGTCGGGATCATAAAGTACGGGAACAGCGACAGCGACAGGTCCACGCTGCGGAAGCCCGACCCCAGCTGCAGCATGATGGTGAAGACATACGCCAGCATGTTGGTCCGCAGCAGGAGCATCACCCCCGCCACGCCATACAAGAACAAGGTCAGCCGCGCCGCCGGCAGCCGCCGCTGCCACACCGTTTCGAAAGCCGCCGCCACTAGGCCCGCCAGCCCCGCGAACGCGGTCACCTCCGGGTAGGTCACGCACAGCGCCGCGCCCAGCACCGACAGGATCACGATCGCGGGGATCGCCCCCGCGCGCCGGACTGGCAGGCGCTGGGTTAGCACCACCGTCGCCGCCAGCATCAGGCCCAGCCCGCCTACCTGCGCGATCAGCTGGTACAGGGACCCCAGCATGAACAGGGGACTCGCCGCTAGCAGGGCCATCGTCAGCCCGGCCCGCCGCCGCCAGCGCCCGCGGTGGAGCACCAGTGCCCCCGCCGCCGCCAATTGCACCAAGCCCAGGCCCAAAATCACCGGCATGAAGATGCTCAGCGACTTCAGGCCGGTGAGGGCCGACACCCACGCGAGAGTGATCTCGCTGCCGAAGCGCATCAGGCCCGGCACATGCATGAACCAGTAATACTGCGCGAGATCGGTGCCCGCCAACTCCGCCAGGTGTGGCGCCCGCCAGAAGCCGAAGTCCCGGAAGCGGTCTGCGGCCAGGCAGTAATTCACGAAATCGTCGTTGACGTAGCTCAGCCAGTTGAAGCCAAACCGCAGCTGGGGCCAACCGGTCCACAGGAGCGACGCCACCATCACCGCCCCGAACGGGGCGAGGGCCCGCCGCGGCCAGACGGTTCCCTGCCAGCGCAGGATGCCCGCCGCGATTAGGCCGAGCCCTAGGGTCAGCGGCCACGCGAACGCCTGCACCGGCAGGCCCGATTGGTTCAGGACCATCAGGGCCAAAATGACCACCGCGAGCCCCACCGCCGGCGCCAGCAGCCACGTCCGCAGGATCCCGCCCCGCCAGCGGCACCCGGCCAGCAGCCCGCCCCCGAGCAGAGTCAGGTAAGCGACAAACGCGAGCGACAGCAGCAGCGCGGGCATAAGGGTTAGTCTTTCGCGAAGGCGCCGGGGGTGCCGAGAAAAATTCAGCCGCGGATCGCGGCGAGGCAGGCCGCGACCGCCGCCGCCGCCTGCTCCGCCAGCGCGACCGGCGGCCGCCGGGGACCTGCTTGTGCCGTTGCCAAGGCCTTCAGGACTACCGCCGTCGGGGCTTCCGGCGCGATCGCTGGGGCCCGCAACTCCTCCGCCACCCCCCGCAGCTTCTCGTTGGTCGCGATCACCACCACCGCCGACCCCGCCCACGCTCCCAGCAGGGCCGCGTGGTACCGCGCGCTCACGGTCCGCGCCGCCCCCGTCCAGCGGTCCAAGGCCACCGTCAATGGAGCCCCTGGCACGTCCGGCGCCAGCAGCCGCCATCGGGCCCGTTCCGCCGGCGGCAACCTCGAGTACAGGATCCTCTCCGCCCCGGGCAGCTCCCGATCCTCCTGCACCAGCCAGACGCGGTCCTCCACGCCTAGGGCATCCACCGCCGCCAGCAGCGCGTCGCGCCCCGGCCAGGGCCCGAAATCAAAGTTTGGCGTCAGGTTCAGCCGCCCCGCGACCGCTGGCCGCGGTGGATGCGCACGGAACCACAAATGCGCCAGATCGCTCGCCGCCACCACCGGCCGCCGCGGCGCGAGGCTGGCGAGGCTTTCCGCGGATGCCGGATCCCGGGTCCAGATGCCCTCCGCCTGCGCGACCAGCCGCTGGACGGCTGGCCCCCGCGCCTCCGCCGCGCCCTGCACGCCCACCCCAAGGTAGAACATTGGCTTGCCCAACCGGGCGCACGCTGCCGCCTCCGCGGTGAGGTGATCGATAAACCACGCCGACTGCGCCTGTTGGAAGGGCGATCCGCCCAAGCCGAGCCATGCGTCCGCCCGACGCAGGCACGGCTCCAGATTCCCCGCCTCGTAGGGCAGCCACTCCACCGCCGGGAAACGATCCCGGAGCGGGGGCAGCGGGAAGGGGACGCGGCACGAACAGGTGGTGCCCGGGGCCTGCGCGTGAAGGGCCTCGAGGAAGCCCCCCAGCATGAAGTCATCCCCCAGGTTGCCCGCGCCGTAGAAGTGTTGCCCGAGGTGGAGGTGCAAGACGACGATGTCTTGGCTTTTCTCCCCGGGCCTCGCAAGCGCGGACCCGCCGGCCGCGGGTGCGGCTTGCCAGCGGGTGACCGACCGCGGGAGAGTGTCGCTCGATGGAGGAAATCAAGGACACCGCGCGAGCCACGGTCCGCATCGGCTTCGACGGCCGGGTGCACAAGACCTTCCGCGGCCACTCCGCGCGGGAGCGCTTCGACCACGAGACCCGCTTGCTCCGCCTCCTCCAGGCCCGCGGCTGCGACTTCGTCCCCCGGGTCCTAGAGGTCGATTCGGCCCAGCTCCGCTTGGTCACGACCAATTGCGGCCGCCGCGTCGATCACCTCGCGCCGGAGCGTCAGGAGGAACTGTTCGCCGCGCTGGAGCGCTTCGGCGTCCGCCATGAGGACCGCGCCCTCCGCAACATCACCTACCGCGTCGCCGACGGTCGTTTCTGCGTGATCGATTTCGAGTTCGCCACGCTGCTCGAGGACGACGGCTCCGGCCTGCCCCTCACCCTCAAGCCCACCTTGGCCCGATGAGCGCCGACACCCGCCGCGGGGACCGTCCCGCCCCCGACCTGCAATGGTCCGGCCTGACTCACGTCGGCCGCGTCCGCCCTAACAACGAGGACTCCTTCCTCGCGCTCGCCGTCGACGGCCGCGAGGTGCGTTACTTGGGCAAAACCGGCCGAGCCTCCCTGTCCGCGGCCGACTTCGTCTTCGCCGTGAGCGATGGGATGGGCGGGGCCAAGTCGGGCGAGTTCGCCAGCCGCTTTACCGTCGACCGCATCACGCGCCTGTTTCCCCGCGCCTTCCGGTTGGCGGCGACCGGAATCGGGGTCGGCTTCGCGGACGTCCTCGGCGAGCTGGTCACGCAGATCCACGAAGATCTGACGCGACTGGGCAACTCTTACGAGGAATGCGCCGGGATGGGGGCCACGCTGAGCCTCGGGTGGTTCACGCCAGAGTGGATGTACTTTGCGCACGTCGGCGACAGCCGCATCTATTCCCTTCCGCTGCGGGGCGGGCTCACCCAGGTGACGCACGACCACAGCCACGTCGGCTGGCTGCGGCGGCAGGGCCAGATCAACGAGCGCGAGCAGCGGACCCATCCCCGCCGGAACGCGCTGCAGCAGGCCCTCGGCGCGGGTAACCAGTTTATCGAGCCGCAGCTCGGCGCCGTCGACCACCGGGCCGGGGACCGTTTCCTGCTGTGCTCCGACGGGCTGATGGACGGCCTCTGGGACTGGCAGATCGCCGAAATGCTGCCCGCCGCGCCGGAAGCGGGGGCCACGCCGCGCCCGCCCGCGCAGCGGCTGGTGGAAGCCGCGGTGGAGGCTTCCGGCCGCGACAACACCACGGCGGTGGTCGTCGAGGTCCTACCTCCCGCGGGCGCGCCGTGAGCCGCCTGCTGTTCGTCTACGGCACGCTCCAGCGCGGCCGCGTGAACCACGGCCAGCTGGCGGGCCAACGGTATTTGGGCCCGGCGCGGACCGTGCCGGGGTTCCGCCTGCACGACCTCGGGGGTTATCCCGGCCTAGTGCCGCACCCGGCGACGCCGATCGGCGTGACTGGGGAGGTCTGGGCGGTGGAAGCGGCGGCGTTGGCGCGATTGGATGCTTTCGAGGGGGTGGGAGAGGGCTTGTACCGGCGGGGCTCGGTGCCGTTGGCGGCCCCTTATGAGGGCGAGGTGGTCGAGGCGTATTTTCCGCTGGCGGACGTGTCCGGGCGCCCGGTGGTGGGTGAAACGTGGCGGGGGCCGTGAGCCGTCGCCGGTACTGGTACGAGCGTCAGTGGCGGCAGGGATATCCCTCATCCGGAGGACCTCGGAGGAAAAAAAGGCAGTAGCCCCGATCTTGGCGCGGAAGCTGTCGGGCCCGAAGGCGCCCGCGAAATCCTCTGCCAACGGCATTTGCCTTGCCCCGGCGTGGCGGGGCAAGGGAGATGGGGTTCTTATGGCCGATTCTGGGCGTCACCCCTTCCTGCAGGGCCTCAGCAAGCACCGCGGCGCGCCGCCCACGGTGGTGGTCATCTTCGGCGCATCCGGCGACCTCACCGCGCGCAAGCTCCTCCCGGCCGTCTATAACCTCAGTCACGACAACCTCCTCCCGGCGGATTTCCATCTGGTGGGTTTTGGCCGCAAGGTGATGGCGGACTTGGAGTTCCGCGCGGTGGCGGAGGCGGCGGTGAAGGAGTTCTCGCGGCGGGAGCCGGAGCCGGCGGTCTGGGCCCGGGTGGCGGCGCGGACCTCCTACGTGGCCGGCGGGTACGACGAACCTGCGGCCTTCCAGCGCTTGGCGGTCCAGTTGGCCGAAATGGAGCGGCAACTGGGCCGGGACCTGCAGCGGATCTTCTACGTGTCGACCCCGCCCTCGGTTTTTGCGCCGATCATCGAGCAGCTCGGGGCCTGCGGGTTGGCGGCGGTGCATCGGGACACGCCGTTGCATTCGAAGGTCATCATCGAGAAGCCGTACGGCAAGGACCTGGCCTCGGCGCTGGCCCTGAATGCCGCGATCCGCGGCGTGTTCGCCGAGCATCAGGTTTACCGCATCGACCACTACCTCGGCAAGGAGACCGTGCAGGACCTGCTGGTGCAGCGCTTCGCCAACGCGATCTTCGAGCCGCTGTGGAACCGGAACTTCATTGCCAGCGTGCAGATCACGGTCGCTGAGGAGGTGGGCGTGGGCCTGCGCGGGGGCTATTACGAGCAGAGCGGGTGCCTGCGGGATATGCTGCAGAACCACACAATGCAGCTGCTCGCGTTGACGGCGATGGAGCCGCCGGGCTCCCTCGCGCCGGAGGCGATCAGGGATGAGAAGGTGAAGGTGCTGAACGCGATCCAGCCGCTTGCCGTCGGGCCGGGCGGCGACGTGGCGCGCGCGCAGTACGCGGCCGGGATGGTCGCGGGGCGGCCGGTGCCTGGTTATTTGGAGGAGGAGGGGATCGCGTCGGCGTCGGCGACCGAGACCTATGCGGCGCTGCGGCTTTCGATCAACAATTGGCGCTGGCAAGGCGTCCCGTTCTACCTGCGCTCCGGCAAGCGCTTGGCGCGGCGAGTGTCCGAGATCGCGGTCAACTTCCGCCGGCCCCCCGGGACGCTCTTCGCGGGGGAGGCGGCCCGCTTTGACCTTTCGGCCAACACCCTGTCGTTCCAGATCCAGCCCGATGAGGGCCTGAGCCTGATCTTGAACACGAAGATCCCGGGCCTGGAGACGCGGACCCAGCCGGTGAAGATGAGTTTCCGCTACGCGACGACCTTCGGTTCGAACACCGCCGAGGCGTATGAGCGGCTCGTGCTCGATGCCATCATCGGCGACGGTACGCTGTTTATCCGCGGGGACGAGACGGAGGCCTCGTGGCGCCGGTGCACGCCCGTGCTCGATTCGTGGCGGGCGGCGGGGCGCGAGGGGATGGACACCTATCCGGCGGGGAGTTGGGGCCCGGCGAGTGCGGATGCCTTGCTGGCGGGCGCGCAGCACCGCTGGCGTCAGCCCTGAATCGGATCACGCTGATCGATGGAGCCGATCTTCGAGGCATTGCCGGGATTGGAGGTGCCGGTGGATGGCATTGGCCGGAGTCTGGCGCGGATGTGGGCGGAAGAAGCGGCAGGCGGCCGGCCGGCGCCGGAGGCAGAGGACGCCAAGGCGACGCAGGTCAACTTTGTGTTGCACCTCGGATTTAACACCGATGCGGCGGATGCGGCGCGGCAGTTCGCGACCGTGTTGCGTTTCGCGCAGCGGTATCCCTGCCGCGTGGTCGGGCTTTGCCCGCGGGACTCGGACGCAGGCGGGCCGCCGCTGCGGGCCAAGGTTTATGGCGAATGTTTCCTTGGGCGAACGCGGGCGGACAAGCGGTGCGTCGAGTTTGTCATGTTGAGTTACGACCGTCGCGCCCGGGCGCAATTGGAGGACCAGGTCTCGATCTGCCTGTCGACTGATCTGCCCTTGTATTATTGGGCCCATCGTTTCGCGGACAGTGGCCGATTGGCGGATTACCGCTTCCTGCTGGGCCAGGCGAAGCGGGTGATTCTGGACAGCGCGGGGTCGCCGGCGGATGCGATGCGGTACCCATGGCCGAATCCGGCGGCGATCCGGGATTTGGCGTACTGCCGGCTGCTATCCGTACGGCAGAGCGTAGGCCAGTTCCTAGCGGCGTACGCGCCGGCGGCGCTGACGGAGGGATTGAGCGGCGTGGAGGTGAGGCACGGGCCCGCGTGGCGGGCGGAGGGTGGGGTGTTGGCCAAGTGGGTGGGCGAGCGGTTGGCGGCGTGCGGGTGGGCGGCGGGAGCGGGAGAGGTCGAGGTGAGGGAGCGGTTGGCGGCGGGCTTGGATTTGAGCTTGCGCTTCCGGTACGCGCAGGAGCTGAAGGCATTTTCGTGGAGCGGCGATCTGGCGGCGGGCCAAGCGCTTTTCCGGGCGGATTTCGGTCTAGGCCGGACCGAGCTGACGTCAGGCGTGGCGTTGCTGGCGCCAGAGGTGGCGCTAAGCGAAGCAATGTTTTTCTAAGGCGGCAGGGAGGCGGATCAAACAGCAGCGGCAGACGGCAGCTCGGGAACGGGGCGGCGTATATTCCCCCAGTTTCCGGCATTGCCAAGGTCACGGCGGACACGTCGGTGGGCAATCGCGCATCAGCCACATCAGAAGATCAGCTGCGCACGGCAGCGCTCGGCTCGGCGCGCTGGGGATGTTTTTCGACCTTTTCGGATCCCCGGAGTGCTCGCAAAAGGGCTGATCAAGGGGACTTTCCCCATTAAGCAGCATCGAAGGCGGAGGCTAGAATCAGTGGAGGCATACGGGAGGTTGGCGGAAAAGTCCTAGTCGCGGTGAGAATTTCCATCTGGTTCCCGCCCGCCGCAGGGTCTGCCCGCTCCTCGCGCGCCCAGCCCGGCTAAGGCCCCAGCACCTTGCGGATTTCCGCCGCGGTCACCGGCGAGATCAGGCCGTGTTCGGTGATCAGCCCGCGGATCAGGCGCGCCGGCGTCACGTCGAACGCGGGATTGTACGCGCGGGCGCCGGCCGGAGCCGCGGGGACGCCCAAGGGCGCCAGCACCTCATCGGCGGCGCGCTCCTCGATCGGGATCCCGGCCCCGGTCGCCAGCGTGAGGTCGAAGGTGCTCGAGGGTGCCGCGACGAAGAATGGGATCCCGTGTGCGGCCGCGGCGAGGGCCAGGCCGTAGGTGCCGATCTTGTTGGCTGCATCCCCGTTGGCCGCGATCCGGTCCGCACCCACGATGCAACTCCCGACCCGGCCGCTGGCGAGAAGCGCCGCGGCGGCCCCGTCGCAGAGGACAGTCACCGGGATGCCCCCTTGGACTAGTTCCCAAGCAGTGAGGCGGGCGCCCTGCAGGAGCGGGCGAGTTTCGTCGGCGAAGACCTCGAAGCGGCGGCCCTGGTCCCAAGCGGTGGTGATCGCGGCGAGGGCGGTGCCGGCGCCCCCGGTGGCGAGCCCGCCGGTGTTGCAATGAGTGAGGACGCCGCCCAGGGGCAGGGCCGCCGCGCCGTGCCGGCCGATCGCGGCGCAGAGGAGTTCGTCCTCCGCGTGAATCTCCCGGGCGGTGGCGAGCAGCGTGGTCCCGAGGGCGGCCGCGGGGGCGCCGGCGGGGAGGGCGTCGAGGGCGCGCAGGCAGCGTGCGACGGCCCAGCGGAGATTTACCGCGGTCGGCCGGGCGGAGGCGAGTTCTGCGGCGCGGGCCCGCACGTGGGCAAGGGCGGTCGCGGGGGAGAGCGCGAGCCGCGTGGCCTCGGCGGCGGCGAGGACCGTGCCGTAGCCGCCCGCGATGCCGATCGCCGGGGCGCCGCGCACGCGCAGGCTGCGGATCGCCTCGACCACAATCGGAACGTTGCGGCAGGCGATCCAGTTTACGCGGCCGGGCAGCAGCGTCTGGTCGAGGAGTTCGAGGCTGCCGGCGGCATCGCCGGACCAGCGCAGGGCCGCGGGAGTCATCGTGGGGGGATTCGATCCGGTGCGTAACGGTTCCGCAAGCCAGGGGCGTGTCGCGCGGGCCTGAAATCAAGCGCCGACCGACCAACGCTGGGGTCAGCCGGTTGCGGGTTGCGCCGATCGGTGTCGCGTGGCGAGCCGCGGCAACTTTTAGCGCGCAACGTGCAACCGATGGACCCCATCCGCAGAGAGCCGGGCCGCGGGGGCGCGGCTGGCTTGCAGTACTCTTCGCGGCGGCCAAACTAGTGGCGTGAACGTTTCCCCGCTACGGTTCGCGCTTCCCGTGTCTCTGCTTTTACCGATGCTCTTCTCCGCCGTTCCCCCGGAACGCCTGCCTCGCCCCGATCGCCCCGGCACCGCCTGGTCGGTGCGGGTGGCCGACCGGCCGCTCGTCTTCACGGCCGCCATCACGGCCCCGGTTTTTGGGGGGGCGGACGAGGAGGCGCGGGCGGCGCTGGCCGAGCTTGATGCCGTGGTGCGGGCGGCGGGCGGTGATCCCGCGGGCCTCTTGCGGCTCAATGCGCTGGTCGGGGCGGACGCGGATCTGGCCGCGGTGGAGGCGGCGGTGGCGCGGCGGTTCGCGGAGACGCCGGTGGCCTTCACGCTGGTGCGCACGCCGCTGGCGGCGGCGGGGCGGAGGGTGGCCTTCGAGGCGGTGGCGCCGGGTGGAGGGGCTCCGGCCGAAGGTGGGTTGGCGGGAGGGCGGGCGGCCGTGTTGCCGGCGGGGGGCAAGGTGTTCGTGTCGGGCCAGGCCGAGAAGGGGGCGGATGTGGCGGAGGCGGTGCGGCTGACGATGGCGGGCCTGCATCGGACGTTGGCGCACTTGGGTTTGGGGGCGGCGGATGTCGTGCAGATCAAGGCCTTCCTCGCGCCGTTTGCGGACCATGCGGCGGCGGGGCGCGAGGTGGCGGCGAGTTTCGGGGGCGGGCCGGTGCCGCCGCTGGTGCTGCTGGAGTGGGTGAGCAGCCTGCCGGCGGAGATCGAGCTGATCGCGGCCGCGCGGAACCTACCGACCCCGCCGGGGGACCAGGTGGCTTGGCTACCGCTGCCGTGGCTGAGTGTCTCGCCGCGCTTCTGCCGGGTGGCGCACGTGGGGGCGGGCGTGCCCCTGATCTTTTTGGGGGGCATCGACGGCGAGGGGAGCGGGGACGCTCGGGGGCAGATGAAGCGGATCTTCGAGCAGATCGGTTCGGCGCTGTATGAGGCGGGGTCCAGTTATCGGAACCTGGTCAAGGCAACTTACTATCTGGGCGACGCGCGGGCCCGAGGAGAACTGGGCGAGATCCGGGGCGTGTACTTTGATCCCACGCGCGCGCCATCGGCGTCGGCGCTGGAGGTGCGGAGCCTCGGTCAGCCGGGACGCGGGGCGCGGATCGATCTGATCGCGTTTCCGGTGAAGTAGCCCCCCTCATCACGGCGACGAAGGGCAGGGATCCCCCGGCTACATCAGATCAACCGGCCCTGTTCCTCGCTCCCCGCTTCTCAACTCCCCTCAATTCCCGCCCGCGCCCGCCGGAACGGGCGGCAGCAGATCTAAATACGCCGCGTCCGTCGCCTGCAGCTCCTGCCGCCAGAGCGCTCGCAGGCGCGTCAGGTCCGCGCGGTGCCGGGGGTCCGCGGCGAGGTTCGTCAGCTCCTCGGGGTCGGCCTGCAGGTCGTACAATTCCTCCGGCTCCCGGGCCTCGAAGTAGCGCACGTACTTGAGATGCCCGTGCCGGACGGCCGCGAAGTACGGCACGCCGGCGTGGCGCGGCGCCTTGGCCCCGCGCAGCGTCGCCGCGACGCTCGCCCCGTAGTCCTGCCCGGTGTTGGTGAACAGGGTCGGGTGGTCCCAAGTCGCCCCATCAGGGTCGCGCAGCAGCGGCGAGAAATTGCGGCCGTGCATCTTCCACGGGAGCGGGATGCCCGCCTGCGCGAAGAAGGTGACGACCACGTCGGGGCCGTTGACCACGTGGCGGGATACCTTCCCAGCGGGGATCTTCCCGGGCCGGCTGACGATGAACGGCGAGGCGTAGCTCGCCTCGTAGGGGGCAACCTTCTGCTTCAGGCCGTGCTCGCCGTTGGCGTAGCCCTGATCCGAGGAATAGATAACGAGCGTCCGCTCGAGCTGGCCGGACTCGCGCAGCGCCTTAAGCACCTCGCCGACGCCTTCGTCGACGGCCTGCAGACACTCGTTGGCCTGGCGCACCCAGTCAGCGTGAGTGGAGCGGCGATTCTTGTCGAGGGCCTCCCCAGCCGGGCCGCGTTTCCAGGCCTGCGTGTCCTCGAGGTAGGCGGGTTTGCCGGGGCGGGGGCCGAAGAGGTCGCGGGGCGGCGCGACGGGCGCGTCCCGGAGGGTGCCGCGGTGGCGCGGCGCGGGGATGGTGGGACCGTGGATGGCGCCGTAGCAGAGCCAGAGGTACCAGGGCTTGGCGGGATCGCGGCCCTCGCCCCGGATGTAGTCGGCGGCCCAGCGGCTATAGTTGTCGGTGGCGTAGCCCTCCACCGTGCGGCGCTGGCCATTGAAGTGCACGACCTGCGGCCCGTAATAGTTCCCGGCGTCCTCAGGGTTGGCGGGGCGGTTCCAGACGCGCTGGTAATCCCAGTCGCGGCCCCAGCCGGCGTCGGTGCCCGTGTGCCACTTGCCGATCTGGGCGGTCTGGTAGCCGTGGCGGCGGAAGACGGCGGGCCAGAAGCGGCAGATGGCGGGGTCGTAGGTGCTGCGGGGATTGGAGCCCGTCATCCGCATCGACTCGATCGCGTGCGGGTGGAGGCCGGTGAGGAGGGTGGCGCGGGAGGGCATGCACCAGGCGCCGAGGTAGCCGGCTTGGAAGCGGATGCCCGAGGCCGCGAGGCGGTCGAGGTTCGGGGTGCGGGCGAGCGGGTAGGCATCTTCGTAGGCGCTGATGACCTTACGCGAATGGTCGTCGGCGAAAATGAAGAGGATATTGGGCGGGCGGTCCGCCGGGGCGGCGGCACGGGCGGGCCCGGCCGCGGCGGCGAGGACGGTGAGCAGGAGCGGGAGCAGGCGAGGGGACATCGGGCTAGGGGACGGCGGTTCAGGGCGTCACGGGACGCGTGCGGGGCGTGGCGAGGTTTACCTCGTCGAAGACCTGACCCTGGTCGTTGACCGCCCCGATCCGCGCCTGGCCGGAGGGCTGCAGCGTGACGTGGAAGAGGTGCCGGGTGGGTTCGGCCTTAGCGAGCCACCAGCCTTCGGAGGGGCTGGGCACGGTCCGGGTGCGGACGCCCCACGCGCCGTCTCCGAGGAACAGCAGCCCGTTGTCGTCGTCCCGCCGGTGCCCGCGCAGGCGGTGGGAGCGCTTGTAGTTGTGGTGGTCGTTCTCGAAGACCGCCGTGGCGCCGTAGCGCTCGAGGTGCGGGAGCCAGTGCTGGCGGATGGCGACGGAGCGGGGGTTGTCGATGGGGAGCTTGCCGGGGCCGGTGGCCTTGGCGGTGCCGTAGGCGGGGAAGTGGTAGCAGGCGAAGAGGAAGGTCTGCCGGGTCCGCGCGGCGAGGGTTTCCGCGAGCCAGGTGGCCTGCGGGCCCTCGATCGTCTCGGTGTGCTCCGAGTCGAGGTTGACCAGCGACAGGTAGGAGCCGAAATCGAGCATGTGTCGGGCCTTGCCGCCGGGCAGGTCGAAGAGGGTGTAGAACTAGGAGGCCTCGACCTCGGGCCGGCCGCGGTAGCCGCCCACGACCTCGTGGTTGCCGATCACCGACACCATCGGGATGAGCCGGCCGTTACGCCCGCGCGCTTGGAGGAGCCCCGACTGGAAGAAGTCCACGAGGCGGGTCGCGTCGACGTTGTTGGCGTAGGCGAGGTCAACCCCGATGAGGGCGAAGTCCGGGTCGAGGCGGCCCGCCTGCTTGTTCATCACGTCGACCATCTCCCGCGAGTGCATCAAATCGCCACCGGTGACGAAGCTCAGCGGGCGCCCGAATTCGCGGGGCATTGTGCGGAACGGGTAGCCGGTTGCGGTGCCGGCGGGCGGTTGCGCGCCGAGGGCGACCTCGTAGCCGGTGTCCGGGGAGAGTTCGCGGAGCTGCACGCGGCGGACCCAGAGGCCGGAGGGGCGCACGG
>Ga0194134_10001223_pt1 | contig 35482 bp, 55 predicted proteins | sample TA2KigOff0mmetaG_FD_148602 | JGI IMG/M metagenome (GOLD analysis project Ga0194134, IMG submission 148602) | Freshwater microbial communities from Lake Tanganyika, Tanzania - TA2015056 Kigoma Offshore 0m | ecosystem: Environmental > Aquatic > Freshwater > Lake | place: Tanzania: Lake Tanganyika... | reverse complement strand
GCGATGCGCCCGCTATCGGGCCTCGCCTTGGGCTTCAAAGAACGCTTGCCGGGATTTCCGTCTAGCGCCTTCTCGGCGGCTGTTTTTCGTTTCATAATGCGGGAAAATCTTTGCGATTGCGGCGGGATGTACGTGCCTCATCGCGCGGTTTCTTGGGTAACCTCTCCAACTTATAGAAAACAAAGGACTTACAAACTCCGTTGCTCGCCTTTATTCGCCCCTTGCCGTCCGCCTGCTATGGCAGGGCTTACACAAGGCCATCAGGTTGCTGCGGTCTAGCCGCCGCGCGGGTGCGTCGGCCACCTTCCGTATGTGATGCACTTCGCTAGCTGGCACGCTGCGCCCGGTAGCCATACAGTCGCTACACACCGGACACTCAGCCAGCACCAACGCCGCTAGTTTGCGCCAGCCTGAGTCATATCCTCGCTGAGTCGAGTTGCCTCGGTGCTCGTCGCGTCTGCGATGGTGGGCCGCGCTGTGCTTGGCACAGTAGCCGCGCTTGACTCGCTCATTGCATCCGGGGGCGTTGCAGTATCGAAGGGGAGCTGTTGGCATTAGCTACTTAAGCCACTGAGCCGCCCTATGATGCTACAGCGTCGACACTTCCACGGTAGCCAGGGTCTAGCGCAGCAAAGCCGTTAGGATATGCCGCCTTTAAGAGCCCGCCAACCGCTCCCGACAAATCCGCGCTTTGCGCGGCATTGATTCGCGGCACGTCCTCGGCGCAGTCCCAACACTCATAAATCTTGCCTGGTTTATCTGGCGTCAAAACAAAATCAGCGCCACAATGGGCGCATCGCTTGGTCATGATGTTACTTTCGTAATGGGTGCCGCTTGCGCGGCTAGCCACCTAGGCAGGAATGAGAATCGGTGGCTGGAGAGGCCGTCTTTCCTTAGCCGCTGGCATCCGTCGGACGGCGTTCCATCCGTGCTGAATGTATTTATCGGTCGGTGTGCCGTCGCGCCGCTTCAGTGCAATCGTGGAGCAATCCGTTAGCGTCTGCTTGTACGTACAGATTTGCGAGTCCCCAAAAAGTTTAGGGCGCTGTGAAAGCGCCCTAATTTCAATAATGCTGCCGTCTTTGTCTCGCCTAACTACATGTTGAAGCGAGTTTTCCGCGATTCGCTCCGCTGCCTTTTCCGTAATGGGCACCGACTGCCCGTTGCGGTTAGTAAGATAAATTTTTTTCAGTCGGGGCACAATTCTCCCGTCTGGGGAGCGTTGCCGCCTTCCCCACCACTCGGACTTGCATCCGGGGCACGCTTAGGATATTTAGCGACCTCTAAGCAGGTCCAAAAACACTTCCCCTCTAATTTCAGTATGACAGTTATGCACATTTGCATGCAAGAACTGAATGTGCATACATATTGCATACTTTATGTAACCGTTATGTATGCAATATTCCGAATATTGTCTTGCAACCATCCTGTAACATTCCGAGACTCTCAGAATATTGTATTTTGGCCGCGCAGGGATGTTCGGAATATTGTCGCACGGCCATAATGCAATATTTGGAATATGCCCGCGCTCGTATACCGCGAAGAATAGAGTAGAGGGAGAGCAGAGGGAGAGAAGAGAAGAACATAAGCTCGCTCGCTGCGCTTGCTCGCTTATGTAGAGATTAGTCTTTTTTATATATAAGAAGGCTTTTCTTTTGGCTTTCCTCATATCGAGGCCGCGCAAAACTTTTTTTGTATTTGTGCATTTTCTTCTTGACACTAACACCATGCTGTTATAAGCTTATGAATGTAAGGCAGCGATGACGCAGCCGAGGAGACACAATATGAATCTGTCACAATTCAAGACCGCCCTCAATAAAGCAAAGGCACAATTGCAACCGCTTCGCCGCTCAAGGCCCGGAGTCGCACTGTTCTACGAGAGCAATGCCGCGCAAAAGGCTCACAACCAAATCAAGGCCGCTCGCCGCTGGCTGATGAACAGCACCGAGGACCAAGCCCACGGCATCACTTATGAGCAAGGCGGAACGCGCTTTGATCAAGCCGAAGCCGCCAAGATGATCGCCGGGATTCGCCGCAACCTCGCCGCTGCACAAGAGTCGCGCTAATCGGAATTGCTCATTACAATCGAGGCTCAAACTCAATTTCGTCGGCAATTGACCGGGCCAGCACAGCCGTTGAATTTGATGTTATGGACCAACTAAACGCAATACAAAATTTGGCTTGCTGAACCAATCGCCCAAAAGCAGATTGCATGAACCTCTCCACCCTCCCCCACTCCGATCAAATAGCGGTCATCCTGACCGCCAGCGATGCCGCCCTTAAATCCGCATGGGCTGCACGCTGCTCTTCGATGGTGAAAAAGCGATCAGGCGGGCCGAAGTTTTCAACCGACCGTTGCCCCTGCGGCCTGATGACGCGCGACCGGGCCGCAAAGCGTAAGCACAAGTGCGAAGCGCCGCCCAACCGTTAGACAATTTTAAGAGTTCGTCGGGCCGTAGAGATGGCCGCATTGAAGCGTAGAGCGGCCAAGGTTGCATCGCCGCGCGCGTTTGGTATTAAGGGTGCGGACGGCTAACGTTAATCGCTTATAGGCTCTTCTAGCGCATGTCTACCCTATAGCACTAACGCCGCGAGAAGCTCTAGGCCGCTGGCGAAATTGCAATAAAGGCTGGCGAATGCTTAACAAATTTTTATAACTAGATGCGCGATTTAGTTAATGTCCTTCATTAGCAATAATTGGCAAGTGTTTTATTTTACGGTTGTTGGAAACTGTCTAGTAGCTAGCCTAACCTCTTTCGTCGCACCATCCCAAGCTCGGAATCCCACGCCAATGCCCCATCTTCCACCGCTGCTCCGTGCCTCATGCGTCGCTCTAATTTCTCTGTGGCTTTGACCGCCAATCTATGCGCCTGCCATGCCGACGCCTGAAGCCGTGATATCTCGGCGAGGTCATCTTGGCTGATCGTGGTCGCAGACATCGCGACGATTACTGGGGTTGGTGTCTTGCGTTGCATGGGGGCCTCTATGCTTGCTTAGCGTTCTTGCCTAGCTTATTTGGTTGGGGCGGCGCAACCCTGGCTCCTATCGGCTGATCGGCGACTAATGCGCGAATCGTCGCGAGAATGTTCTCAGCCGTCTCTGGTCGCTTCTCTATTAGTTCGTCAATAAGTGCGTGAGCCGCTTCGTTGACTATCGGGCCGGGTTGAAGCACCGGGATTTCCGCCGTTTCTACAAGTCTATTCGCGTAGCGGTCTAGGTAATTGTGCAATAGCCGCTGGAAGTTGTCCTCCCCGAGATCGTCAAGCATACGAATTTTTGCCTGCCTGTGCAGCGCGGTCGAGACGCGAAGTGTAATTTTTTTCTCTTCCATATCAATGACTTAGCCAAATATGCGGAAATAGCTATTGACGAAAGGACGCAATGCCGTCATAATCCAATCAATGAACCAAGCAACCAACATTGCAAATTATAGCAAAGCGTTCACGGTTCGTTTCCCTGCAGGCCTGCGCAAGCGTTTAAAGCAGGCCGCGATGGACACGGATACGACCATGCAAGCAATTACCATTGATGCCGTAACGGGCCACTTGGACCGCCTCGACATTGCAAGCTCAATCAGAGGTTCCCGCCGTGGCAAGGCTTCTTGACTTTCCGACAAATCGTCCGAGCGTTCAATCGATGCGCCCGCAAGTCGTTGACCTGCCGACGTTGCCAACCCGACCGCTGCGCGAAACCATCGTTGACGAATGGCTGGAGCCCCGCCCGATTCACATGATTGCGGCGCGGCACCGCATCAGCGGGGAGACTGTGCAGATGGTGCTGCGCTTCCAATGCGAGATCTGGCACCGTCAGGCCGTCGCCTCGCGCATGGAGCCCCGCCGTGGCTCGTAGTGCGGCATCGGGAGATAGACGCCGAGGTGTGGGCCGAATGGCCGAGCGGGAGGGTTGCGGCGTAATGACTGGCGCCCAAATCTTCGGTACTGATTTGTTTGGCAATCCGATTAGCCAACAGGCACCATCGCCGACCGCTAAGAAGTTCCTCTATCCGCCGTTCACCGTGCTAAACGCTCGCGAGGGCTGGTGGCTTGAGCGCAAAGCAGCGTGGCGGTCCTTTGGGCTTGCGGGCGAATGCGGTCGAGATGCTCGCGCATTCAATATGACGCCTAACGGCGTCTCCATAACCGAAGCCAATAACAAAGACTTGGCGCAGTCACTTCATTATGAAACAGGCACTTCTATCTTTGACCCGGTGCTTTGTGAGTTGATGTACCAATGGTTTTCGCCGCGTGGCGGCGTGATCGTGGACCCGTTCGCGGGCGGATCGGTGCGCGGCGTTGTGGCGAGCCACTTAGGCCGCAACTATTGGGGATGCGATCTGCGCGAGGAACAGGTAGCGGCTAATCGGGAGCAGGCCCTGAAGTTGTGCGATGCGCGTTACCCGGAGTACGTTTGCGGCGATTCGCGGCAACGTATCGCCGAGGCCCCCGCCGCTGATTTCGTCTTTACCTGCCCGCCCTATTACAGCCTAGAGCGATACAGCGATGACCCACGCGACATAAGCAACATGGCAGACCTTGAGTTCTTGGCGGCTTATCGCGACATTATCGGCGGGGCCATTGCCAAGCTGAAGCAAAACCGCTTCGCGGCTATTGTGGTCGGCGACGTTCGCGCCCAGTCGGGCTACTATCGCAATTTTGTTAGCGACACCATCGACGCCTTTACAAAGGCCGGGGCAAACCTTTACAACGAGGCCATCCTAGTTCCCGTAATTGGTTCTCTTGCGGCACGGATTGAAGCCCAATTCACCAAGTCCCGCAAGATGGGCAAGGCACACCAAAACGTGTTGGTTTTCGTCAAGGGCGACCCGCGTATTGCGACGCAAATAATCACCGAAGCGGAGGCGGCGTGAACCGCTTTAATGACGCCGAGCCAGAAGACGACGAGCGCCCCGAATGGCGGCGCATGACTCGGCACCAGCGGCTGTTGCTAGACCCGTTTGGCGACGCACAATTTGACTTTACGGCCAGCGATGGCCGCTCTCATCCCGACGCCGTGACAGGGCTGCGCGATGGGGGCAAATCCAACAAAGAAAGGGTACATAATGAACGCTCTTAGCAAAACCGGGGACGCCCCCACCTCGGAAAAACTTCAAGACAGACTGTTGCAGTGCAAGAAGCTGCTGATCGAATCGCAAATAGAGGCAAGCACGGCATATAAGCGAGCCGAACGGTGGGAGGCAAGGTACACAAACCTTGGCCGCTCATCGGCCTATGTAGCGTTGGGCGCATGGGTGGCTGGTGTGGTGATTGGGCTAATTTTCGGCGTCGCGGTGGCTCGGTAATTATTGAATACCTCGCGCCGCCGCTAGTGCGCTGCACGCGATGCGGCACGCTCGACGAGCTATCTCAGATGTGCCGGTTTGGGCCTAAGGTGATTTGCGGGGTGTGCTGGCTGCAGAACACGAGACAGCGGCACGGAAAACAATTTTAAACGGCAAGGCAGGCACGGCTGGGCTGGGCATGGCGAGGCTCGGCTTGGCACGGCTTGGCACAGCAAGACAAGACAAGGGCAGTAAATGCGGATGGGAAACAGTTTGCTCGGCACGGCTTGGCGAGGCACGGCTTGGCGAGGCACGGCAGGGCAAGGCGGGGCCTGGCGGGGCATGGCAAGGCATGGCAAAGCAGGCAAGGCGTGGCGAGGCTTGGCGAGGCACGGCAAGGCAAGTTATGGCAGGCGTGGCGTGGCATGGCTTGGCTTGGCAGGGCGAGGCTCGGCAAGGCAAGTTATGGCAGGCGTGGCTTGGCGAGGCACGGCAGGGCAGGGCGGGGCCTGGCGCGGCATGGCAAGGCAAATTTAGAAACGGAGAAACAAATGACAAAAACACAACACAAAACACAATTACAAGCGCAAGAGATAGCACTCCCCGCGCTGAACTTACGGCAAGTCACGATTAAGCTCATTGGCGACTCGCCCTTGATCTGTCACGCATGGTCGCATAAGGCCAAGCAGGAAATGCTCGACAAGCAAATGAAGAAAGCGAAGCAGGCCAAAGAGGCAAAGAATCCCGAACAATGCTTTCGCGATTCACTGTATCCAATGCCCAACGGCAAGGGTTACGGATTCCCTGCGGTCGCTTTTAAATCCGCCGCCGTTGACGCCTGCTCACACATCGACGGAGTGACCAAGGTGGAAGCTCGCGGCGCGTTTCACATCAACGGCGACATGATGAAAATCGAGGGCTCCGAGCCGACGCCACGCGAAGACATGGTGCGCATTTCAATGTCGAGCGATATCCGGTATCGCGCACAATTTTTGAATTGGAGCGTGACTTTGCCAATTCGCTATAACTCCAGCGTTTTGACTGTAGAGCAAATCTGCAACCTGTTTAATGTCGCTGGCTTTGCTATTGGCATTGGGGAATGGAGGCCACAAAAAGACGGCAGCTTTGGCATGTTTCATGTGGCACGGGAGGGCGAATAATGATATACCAATTCGCCAACGGTAGCCGACTTCGCGGGGACGCTCAAATTGTAGGGGAAGCATTAGACGCTCTTAGGGCCAAGCGCAAAGCCTTGACGCCCGCTTTAGTGGTAAATGCAGCCAAGCCCAAGGGCCACCCGCTGCATTTGTACTTTGAATGGAACGACACAGCAGCGGCGCGACAATTCCGCGAGTCCCAGGCGGCACACTTGATTCGAAGCGTAACGGTAAAGATTGAATCCGCTCCCGAGTGCTTGCCTGTCCGCGCCTTTGTATCCGTCGGGGATTGCTCCAGCAGATACGAGCCGATTTACGAAGTACTTTGCGATAGTGAGCGACGAGACATGCTGCTTGCGGAGGCGCTACGAGAACTTGAGGCGTTGCGGCAAAAATACTCAACCTTGATCGAGGTTTCCCGAGCTATCGATGACAGCATCATTGCGTTACGAGGAAAGAGAGCCGCATGACCGTATACGGGCTTAATATCTTCCGCGACGTAGACCACCAGTACAGCGTCAACGATCTGTATGTGCCGGTAGTCACGGAGATCCTGAAGGCTGGCTGGTTTGGCGATTTGTCAGTAACCGACAGCGGCTATACTATCGCGCCGGAAGTGATAGAACACAACCGCAACAGTAAGCGAAGACAGCAAGCCAGCAACGAGGACACAGCATCCCGAGGGAGCAAGCCAACCATAGCGACATTTTATTAAGTAAGAGCAAGCCATAAATGGTTGAAACAGCACTACATAGGAGCAAGCCAGAAGATTTGAAACAGCATGCACGGTGAGCAATCCAAAGACTTAAAACCAGCATTAAGTGAAAGACAGCCAAATTTCTCGAAACATCATCATGAATGAGCAAGCCATCTTAATCGAAACACCAGCATGTTTAAGCAAGCCATACTTCAGGACACAGCAATCTCACGGAGCAAGCCAAGTAGCGAGAAACATCAAGTAATAAGAGCAAGCCGAACCCTGAGACACAGCATGACTTACGAGCAAGCCATTTGGTCTGAAACAGCAGCCATCAAGAGTAAGCCAGACTCGGAGATACACTATAAGTTGTAAGCAAGCCAATCACGAAGAAACAGCAATAAGACCGAGCAAGCCACGTCGCGGCAAACAGCATACAGCCGGAGCAAGCCATATGTACTGAAACAGCACTACATGGGCGCAAGCCACTCCACACGATACAGCCGGTCAAACGAGCAAGCGATAGTTCGAGACACAGCATTTGCTGGGAGCAAGCCAAAGTAGTGAAAATCTTATAGCGCTTGAGCAATCAATAACCACTAACCAAGAAAAAAAACCAAATGATCCTAGAACCCATTCAACGCTTAAGCCAAGACATCGCGCAGGCATCCAAAACAATGACGCATGACGAGGCCCGGTATCTTGTCGATGCTTACTACATGATGCAGGAAAACCGCAAGGCCGCCAACAATCAGGTCCGCGCCCTCGGCGAATCTGCTGAGCCTAACAGCGTGCTTGTGTGGCTTGCTGAGAATGAGAGCACTTTGGAACACCAAGTGAAGCGGGCGTTGGACCGCTACAGCGATGCGCAACCGCTGGGGCAATGGTCTAAGTCGATAGTGGGCATCGGCCCGGTAATTGCAGCAGGATTACTGGCGCATATCGACATTAAGAAGGCAAACACTGCTCATCAGATTTGGGGATTCGCGGGTCTTGACCCGGCGCGGACGTGGGAAAAAGGGCAGAAGAGGCCATGGAATGCAGATTTGAAAAATTTGTGCTGGAAGATCGGTGAGAGTTTCGTCAAGGTAAGCGGCAATGACAACGATTTTTATGGCAAGTGGTATTTGAAGCGCAAAAACATTGAAGCGCACAACAACAGCCAAGGCCTCTATGCGGCACAGGCGGCGGCGAAGCTTGAGCGCTTCAAGATTGGCAAGAACACTGAGGCATACAAGGCATACAGCGCCGGGATGTTGCCACTAGCACACTTACACGCAAGGGCGAAGCGATGGGCGGTCAAGCTGTTCCTGTCGCATTACTACGAGATAGGTCGCACGCTTGCAGGGTTGCCAGTGCAGCGCCCGTATGCCTTCAATGTGCTAAAGCATGATGATTCTAGCTACATCGCGCCGCCGATGTTCGATGGTCGCAATGTTGCAACGCAAAGGCCGAATTAAAAGGAAATGACCAATGGAAATACAGAAAACTAACGGGGCTGCACAGGTCCCAATAATTCCGCAAGACGTTGAAGCCGTACTAGTGTCTGGCGACATTGGCAAGATGCCTGCACAACAGCGAGTCGATTACTACAATGCGCTGTGCTCAAGCTTGGGGCTAAATCCGCTAACTCAGCCGTTTGAGTATCTCACCCTTAACGGGAAAGTGAGGCTATACGCAAAAAAAGACTGCACGGATCAGCTACGACGCATTTATAGCGTTAGTGTAACTCTGAGCAATCGCATGATTGCGGACGGGCTTTGCATTGTTTCTGCGCTGGCCACGCAACCTGGGGGCCGTACAGACGAAAGTACGGGGGCTGTGAGCATCGCAGGGCTAAAGGGCGAAGCGCTTGCAAACGCGATAATGAAGGCCGAGACAAAAGCCAAGCGTCGAGTCACTCTAAGCATTTGTGGGCTTGGGATGCTGGACGAATCGGAGATCGACAGCATACCGGGAGCAGTGCGCGAAATCGAAGGAAGCCGAGAGCAACAAAAGGCTGTGGCATATGCGAAGCTCGCGAGCCTTAAGGCGGGGGTAGAGCCTGAGAGGCCGTGGAAGACGCTTGCCGAATTTAAGCAAATCATAAAGGAATTAAATGATCAGGTTGGCGATGAGGTTTTCAAGAAAGCCTTGCTCGAAACTTGCGGCGTGGAAACATTTACCGAGGTGAAGACATCCGCTGACGGCCTGAGCCTTTATCACTGGCTTAAAGGCGAAGCGGAGCGCATGGCTATAAAGATGGAAACAGAACAGGAGGCCATATAGATGGCACAGACTAAAAACTTTATCAATTTGCGCGGGCGGCTAGGCCGTGACGCTGAAGTCAGGCAAACGGGCAACGGCATTACGGTGACTAAATTTTCCATTGCCACCGACTACGGACGCGATGAGAAGAAGGTCACGACATGGCACAATGTCGCCGCATATGGCAGCTATGCCGGGCTGGTGAAGGGGGCCGAGGTCGAATTAATTGGTCGACAGACGCACACCAAGCGAGATGACAAATATTATGCCGAAGTGATGGCCGAGGCTATTTTTGTAATTGAGGCCAAGGGGGATCGCGCCGCCGCGCCGAAGGCCGAGGGCGCATGGCCGGGAGGGGGAGGCGATGACGATATCCCTTTCTGATGACCACGAGAGGCAGCGCTGGCGCACCTTCCACGCCAACGGCAAGCGGCAAGGCGCAAAGGAGATGCAGGCCGCCGTTATCGCCTGCATCCGTTAGCGCATCATCACCGAGCAGCAAGGGCTGAGCACTGGCAACAATTACACCGCAGGGATTTTAAAGGCCCTGCGGTGGGAGGTAGAGAGGCTATGAAGATTCGATTTCCCGACATTGATTCGCATGTTGACCCACAACTTCAACGAATAAAAGGGAGCCGAGGTAATAAGCTCCCTTGGATCAAATACCGCAACCGCGCCGACAAGATGGATGAATACAAAATGAAGCAAGAGGACGACGGCGGAAATGCACTAATCCTCTATTGGGACTTGCTTCATCACTCAACCGGATGCCCTGAGCGCGGAACACTGGCCGATAGCAGCGGCAAGGGCTGGAGTCTTGAGTTCATGGCAGTCGAGACAAAGCACCCAGTAGACCGCCTCAAGGTGGCGCTGCCGCTCCTGATCCGATACGGCTGGATTGAAGACCTAGACCAAGAGATGAAGCCCTCGATGGCTACGGCCAAGGTATTCACGATGCGCAAGGCGCAAGCGAGGATAAAGACGCCGTGGACGCCCATTGCTGCAAGGCTAATTGAGATATGGCAAGATAACGCACTATCAAAGGCCGTACAAGATCCGGTCGTAGTCGAAAAAGCCCTTTCCGATATGTACCAGGAGCGATACGAGTTAGGCGAGCTTATCATACAGAACGCGCTAAACGCCGAGTATAGCCACGCGAAGTATTGGCCTGTCATGACGAGATGGATTGCAGAAGGCTTTGGGACCGCGCCCCGCAAGCTAAAAGTCGTAGCGCTCGACGCGCCAATAAATGCGGAGGCGTGGGAGCGGGACATGCGGGAGCAATACGCGGCGGGGAAGATCACGCAAGAAGACATGGAGGCGATCGGGTTGAAGCTATGAGGTATGAGCCATACACATACACGGGATCACGAAAGCCGCCGACGGGGAAATGGCAGGTTATCGCCGCCGAGCTTTCAAGCGGCATGGCGGTAGACGTGGCGAACATCAATGAAGCCAAGTGCCTACAGCGTGCTTGCAAAAACCGTCGGTTAAAAGCCAGCATTCACAGTTCGCGTAATGGCATGCCACGGGTGATTGTCTGGTGACGGTCGAGCAGGCGCGGCGGCTAATTGGAGAGTGGCCGAAAGAAGCGGAATACCTACTCACAGAGCGATGGAAAATAAAGGACGACGACGCTAGGGGATTCTGGCAGGCGGTCGAGGATACGCGGAAAATTTGGGAGTGGACTTGGGGCAAAGAGGCAGTTAACACGCAATTACGAATCGAGAAGGAGAACCAATGGAAAACATCAACGCAATCATTTTTCTCGGCGCAAGCGCCTTTGTTTTAATCTGCACGGCAATCTGGCTCAGCCCCGATGCGCTGGAGCACTGCATTCTGAGGCTACGGATGCGACGGGCATACATCTTGGCGGGCCGTGATGCCGCCCAGGAGGAGCTCCACAAATTTGAGCTGACCGCATGAATATCTTAGTTCTGCCCGTTGTGGCCGTTATGGCAATCGTGTTCTTAGCTGCTTGGACGGTAATTTGGATTTGCGCGAAGTTGCTGGGGAGGGATAAGTGATAAGACACCGCGCCGCCAATATTAACGGCAACCACACTGCCATTGTCTTCTGCTATAAAGTCAAAGGCGAGCCAGCCCCGCAAGGCAGCAAAAGGTATTTGGGCAATGGCGTGATGGTCGAATCCTCAAAGAAGGTCAAGCCTTGGCGGGAGGCAATTGTTTGGCAGGTCAAGCCGGAGCGCATGATTGAAGGCCCGGTATCCATCGCCATTGCCTTTTCGCTTGCGAAGCCCAAGAGCGCCAAGCGCGTATTTCCAACAGTGAAGCCCGACTTGGATAAGCTGATTCGCTCCACGCTGGACGGTTTAAAGACGGCGGGCCTTTACCGCGATGACTGCCAGGTCGTTAAGGTCGAAGCGCTTAAGCTGTACACCAAAGATCAAGAGCTTGCAGGGGCGACGATTCGGGTGGTTGAGCTGTGACCCTGCACCCCAACCAATTTGTACACTACACCGGGCCGAACGGCGAGACGCACACGGGGACAGTTGTGCGGCTGGTGCCGCCACACCGTTGCAGCAAGGCCAAGCAAGAGACCTGGGAAATTCGACGCACGCGGGACGGGCGAGTGAAAGCCATCAAAGAGGGAGCGATAAGACGCGGCGAAGAGATGCGATGCGACGCCGAGCATGTGCGCTGCATGGCTGAGATTGGGCGGAATGAAGGGGCGCTGATTGGCGCGGCGGATTGGGCGCTGGAGAGAAAGGAAGTGGAGAAATGACGCAGGCCGACTACACGGACATGCTGAGGAAGGCGCTGGAGGCGGCAGGGAAGGCCTATGTATTTACGCCGGGCACAACACCTGATCTGGTAGCAAGAGAAAATGCATATTGCGGCATTGTGGCCGCTCTCGCCCTCGCCCCGCCCAGCGATGCGCCGAGGCCGATGAGCGAAGCCCCGAGGAATGGCAAGCCGGTATTGCTTTATCGCAAATTGGGGGAAATCCCTACCATCAAAACCTGGGATCCAGAATGGCAGCGTTGGCGGTCGTTGAGCTATCTGACCGGAGACGATGATTACTGCGGCTGGCTGCCAGTTCCGGGGCTAGGGGAATAAGTGTGGCTCTAAGTACCGTCAGCCTGTTTTTAGGAGTCGGAGGCCTTGACCTTGGACTCAGAATCGCTTGCCCTAATGCTCGAACAGTTTGCTATGTCGAAGGGGGAATCGAAAACGGTCAAGTTTTGGCAGCGATGATAATGCGCGACAGCAAGGGCCGCGCCGCCATTAAGAAGGCCAAAGGGGAGGAAGCCAATGCCAATTAATATGAGCTACTGCCGCGCCCGCAACACGCTTGAGGCGCTGAAAGAATTATACGACGGCGACATTGATCTGCTAGCTATGGACCGCGACGAGTTTCGCGCAATGGTACGGCTAGTGAAGATATGCAAAGACTTTGCCGAAGAATGGGAGCACTTACGTGACCCCAACAAGGTGAATAGGCTGGAGGCGAGACGCAATGGATAAGCAATTGCGCATAATAGCGCCAGCCGACAGCGCCTTTGTTGATCTGGCAGAGCGCAGCCAGAAGGCAAACACGCTGCCAAGTTGCGAGACATGCAGAATGCAATGCAGGCCACAAAGCAACACCCAGGCCGCCGAATGCGAATTAATTGGCAGGTTGCCACGAGACTTTAAGGGCTGCTTTCACTGGAGGAAGAAATGAACCCGCCGCCGATGACGCAGACCGAGTACACGGAGGCACTTAGGAAGGCGCTTCAAACAGCGGGCAACGCCTATGCATTCCCGCCGCGCAACGCTGCCGATTTGATAGCCATTACAAACGGCGAAAATTCGCTGCTGCGAATTGCGCTATGCGGCTATACAGGCGAACACGTTATGCCCGACTTGTGGCAGTGCGTAGCGTGGACTTGCCAAAAAGGCTATGAGTCGAAGAAGCAAGCAGTAAAGGATAGGAGCCGCGAGCGTATCTGGTTCTCCCCGCACTGCCTCAAGCCGTTGTCGCTGTTTGGAGGTGTATCATGATAGCCGCCGCCAAACGACATATACTAACACCCGCGAGGCTGCTTGCCTTGCAGGGGGACGAATTGAGGCGCAAAGGTGGGCAAAAAGGCACGCTCGGAATCAACGGGAAACAGTGGCAGATTCGGTACAAAGACTGGATCACCGACACTGACGGCAACCTTGAATGGAAGGAAACCAGCAAATCGCTAGGCCCGGTCTCCAGCCTTTCAAGGCGTGCGGCAAGAGCACTTGCTGACCCCATAGTGGCGAAGGCAAACGAGCAAAGCCAATGCGTTCAAGGTTTTGCTACCTTTGAACAATTCGTAGATGCCCGGTTTCGCCCCGAGCACATCGCCGCCTTAAAGAGCACCGGGACGGGCAAGGCTTTTTATGAATCCATTCTGAGAAAGCACGTTCTGCCGACGCTAGGGAAAGTGCAGCTAAAGGACGTTGATTTTTCGACGGTTCAGCGCCTTGTATCCGCCAAGAGCCAAAAGTACTCAGGCCAAACGGTAAAGCACATTCGCAATGTGATAAGCGCCGTGTTGCGCCACGCAAAGAAGCTCAAGATGTTTTCAGGGGATCTACCCACGGACGGGATTCTCCTGCCACGCCTTGAGCCAACGCCGCGCCGCGCTATGACGGTTGAGCAGATGAACGCTTTGATTGCTGCTTTGCCGCCAAAGCATCGCCCCTTGATGGCGTTCCTGACTCGGACGGGGCTGAGGATTGGAGAAGCTGCGGGGTTGCGGTGGAAGCGGGTAAACCTTACCGCTGAAACGGTAATTCACGATGGGTTCATGATCCCGCCTCATGCGCTCATAGTGGTTGATTCGTACATACGAGGCCAATACACCACGCCGAAAAGCAGCGCAGGGGTTAGGGTTGTCGCGCTTGCATCCGTTGCGCTGGAGGCCCTTCACGCGCAAAGAACGGCACATCCAACCGCCGACGATGAAGCCCCCGTGTTTCCTGGGGACCGTGGCGGGCCGATGAACTCAAACAACTTCCAAAAGCGCCACGTCAAAAAAGCCGCCGAAAAGATCGGCCAGCCCTGGATCTGCTCTCACGTCGCACGCCATACCTTTGCCACCTTGCTACACGCAGCCGGAGCCACCAATGTAGATCGGCGGACGGTTCTCGGACACAGCGCCGAGTCCATGAGTGATCGATACACGCATCCCGATTTGTTGCGAATCCGTGCGCTTTTGGATGCCGCCGAGGGCCCAAAACTCGGATAAAACTCGGATAAATAAAACAGCGCGAAACACTATAATGAACAGAATCAACAGGATACAATAGATTATCAGTGAAAGAAAGCTTGCCTCCGAAGCAAAAGGCCACAAGTTCGAATCTTGTCGGGCGCACCACACTACCCAAGAAAACACTAATAAAAGCAATAATTTGATTGCAGCAGCGTCTGACGTGGCCGATTGCCAAAACCAGCAAAAGGTCACAAAACTCGGACAAAACTCGGACAATGCGCATTCCGAGCCCGCCAGCAAAAAAGCACGCAGGGCCACCAAAGGCCCTACGCGCTTGCTCTAAGTGTGTGGTAGTGCTAAGAGCGCAAGAAATGCAAGCGCACAAGTGCCCCGCTAGTTCACCTGAACCGGAATCATCTGCCCCGCCCAAAGCGAGACCGCGAAGATAGAACAGAACAGTGCTTTCATGTGTTACCTCAAGGCGACTGCGGGGCGGGCCCAATTCATAGAAGGCATTGCGGTTTGCACGCCACACGTTGCCGGGAAAGTGAGCGTCGTTGAGCCGGTTGCAAAGTTCCCGAAAAAGTAGGAAAGATTGGGACTTGAAAGATTAGCATTACCGAGCGTTCCTACCGAGTTTTCATCAACGCCATATATCGTATCATTTACCGCTGTGGAAGTAAACGCCAAATAGTAATCACCCGCTGGAACATTGAAAGGGGTAAATGTCCAATCTTTTACTACTGAATTACCAACGGCCACAATTGTCTGAGATGTTGCCACGAGATTGCAAGCACTGTTGTAGATACCCCATGCTTGATTTCCGGCACCGCCATTGACGTATGCGATAAGCCTGGAAATTGTGCGCGCCGTTGGGATCGTGAGAGCAAAGAACGCCAAACGTTGTGCAAATCCGATATTAGGAGTGACCAAAACACCTACATTAGTCGGCCCCGGCAATGCGCCATACGGAAACCACGTCTTGGTCAGTGTCGCAGCACCTGCGGAGCCCGCGCAGCCAGTGAGTCGTTTATTAGCGTCGTAAGTCGGTACTTGACCATTAGAGCAAGCGCTGTTTCTGACCTTGGCGGCTGGTACCGTGCCGATTATCTGCGCCGAAGCGCCAAGAGAAAAGACCAGCAAAGCGCTGGTCAACATTGTGATTTTCATAAAAGGTTCCTTTGCTAATGTCGGGGATACGATGATAGAGCCGCTTTAGTTGTGCTTCCAAAGTCCAATTAGCCAGCTAAACAGCCAGCCGATAAACGAAACTACTGCGCCTATTGCTGCCATCATGCCAGCACTTCGCGCTCGCCATAATTCAAGCTGCGTAACTCGACCATTTGTAATCTGTGTTTGTACCAAAATGCTTTCTAGCTTTGGCTGCATGGCCGATACATCTCTAGCAATTTCGGCCTGTTCTGCTTTAAGACCTTCAAGTGCAATGCGAATTTGATCAGCCATGCGAAGCCGTGCAAGCTCATTCATTTCGTTTTGCGTCATAGTGGCTTGTACTCACCTTTAAGTTGTACAAATTCGAGCCAGATAGGCAGCTGCGCCATCTGCCGGGGTGTTGGTGTGCGGTCGAATCCCATAAACTCCTCAGAGACGCCGCCGCCCCAGCGCTTAGACTGCCAATCCAGTTCCGAGCAAAATAGCGAGTTGCTACGGTCGGTGCCGGGGATTTGAAACCACTGGCCGGGGCCGCTCAAAAGCGCCTCGGTTAGCGCATACGGTTTTCCAATTTGGTCTTCGAGATAGAGGCTTATTCGCGCCGGATTATGTGGGATGCTGCCATTAAAGCGCATTAGGTACACTTCGCCGTTGTATTCCGCGATGCGCTCCGAGGCGTAAGTCATAATTACACCTTTTCCCTCAAGAGCTTCAATGAGCTTTACCCGTTTATCGCCGCCCTCTTCAATCCACGCTACGGGGGCAAAATGAGTAGGCCGCCCCGTGAACGTGCGAATCAGACGCGAATAAAGTCCGCTTCGCCCCACGAAGGCGAGCGAGTCGCCCACTTTTATGCCGCCGCGTATGGCCTCATAGTTACTCTGCCTGGTTTTTGGGCTTGGCATCTTTGCTCTCCTTGGGCGACTTCATCCACCACGCGAAAAGCGCCGAGGCCGCGCCCATAGCTGCAGCCGTCTTTAGCTTGGCCGGGTCCATTGTCCCTGCGTTCGCTACTTGGTCAATCGCGCCGCCAGCGGCAACGGTAGCCATCGAGCCAGCGACGACGCCGAGGCCCTTAAAAAACTTTTTCCATTTCATTAGGCACCCACCTTTGCGGCGATACGCTTCGCCAACGCCAAGACTTCGTCACACTTGAACGCGCCGCCAACAGTCGCGCCCTTGCCGTCATCGACCACCGGATTAGTCCCGATGCCGGGAGCCAGCACGACGCGCTCACCGGATTGTAATTCGAGAGGCCATGGGCGCTTTCGTTGCACCATGCGAAGCTGGTTAGGCTTCAATGCGCTTTGAGGCAAAAGCGGTTCGGGCAATAGGTTAATAGCCGTGGCTTGCTCAGGGAAAATACGGAACGTAGCCAACTCGCACACGCGGTCCTCATCGTAAGCCGGTTGGCCGTTAGCAAGCTGCCGTACTCCCGTATAAGAAATTTCGGTATCGGGGTCCAGCGTTTCGCGAGTGTCTATCCAGTCCTTGACCGGCATGGAATAATCAAACTCTGGAGCTTCAACGCCGAACGCCGCCTTATACGCTGCGCGGGTCTGGAATATGCGGATATGCGCTGGTACGCGCTCAATCAGTGGAAAAAGTGACATAGCTAAACCTCGGTAATTTTAACTTCAAACTCTGTAATGCCAGCCTTGCGAATCTGCTCTATTAGAGTCAGCATGGCTACGTCAAAAACTCTTAAGCAACCGTGAGTGGGCCGTAAGCCGCCAGTTGGCGACGGATGCCCGCCGTGTATCAGCAAGCCTGTACGGGCGATCTGAAAAGTAGGCCGCAATCGAATTGGGGGCCACTTGCCAAAGGTGCGATCAATTTCCATTTGTCGCTTTTCGGTATTGCCGCTGAACCGCCGCGCAATAGTGCCGCGATACAAGCCCGCAGGGGTATCGCCATTGCGTCGCATTTGATCGCGGGTGGGGTTGCCTGCCTGAGCCGCCGCGATGCTGTCAGACTTGCCGTAGCACGAGCAAGAATAGACCTCTGTTTCGCCGTTGAAAAGGTGCAAGCGCCCCAGTTTGCGACGGTCCCGGGGGAGTGTGACAGCTATTCGCATTGACGGCGCTGCAGTGTGTGATAGAAGAGCATTGCATTACAGGCAATGGCTACTAAATTCTTCTCTGTGTCTTGCTTCATCAAAACCTTGTGTAAGTGCTCCCGCAAATGGTCGAGGGTGTATTGGTCCTCGTCGGGCGTAGCTTTTAAATAGTTCGGCGGATTGCCGGGGCCGTCTAGCTTTTCACCCTTCGTCATGTTTTCAACCATTGCTGAAAGGAACGGTTGATACAGTAGGTGCCACGATGGGGCATGGCTTCTCATATAGCCCGATGGATAAATATTGGGCTTTGCGCTTGGTTCTGTGTTCATAAAATCGTGACCCGCTCCGCTGGCGAATAAAATCTAGTTCGGCACTTTATGCGCCCGTTGCGCTGCTCGCTTGCCACGGTGATCCCGCAAGCGCCAATCCAGCCCGCCGCGAAGTCGCCTTCTGAAGGCACGCAATCTAGAAGCGAGCCTTTCCAGCTCTTGAAGGTGCGTGGGTGACTGTGTATGTCGCCTATGACTTGGGCCGCTTCGTGTACCGCTTCGTCTATTGCATCCGAGGCCCATTTATCAGGGGTTTCGACATGCGAGCGGCTAGCATATGCGGCTACATCTGCCGGAATATACAGGCTCTCCACCTCATAGAGATCGCCAACGCGATGCCCTATTAAGAAGGCGTATCGCTCATGGGGCCAGCCGTAGCGACAAACGGCGTGCCACTGACGTTCAACTTTCTTTAACCACCGGAGCCGCATGAAATTTGTAAAAAGGAACTGATCGTACCCTGCCGCTCGGCATTACGGCGCGAAAGTTTCTGCATTCAACAAGGCCCAGTTGACGAGCTTGCTCTATTCGTCTCCCCGCTTGCACATTGTGGATACCCCAAGCGTTTTCAAGTTGCTTGGTGGTAAACCAACCAGCCGGGATTGTATCGGCCTTATCTTGTAACCCTTTCTGGATAAGTGCCAATGCGTCTACAGCGGAAAGCGCAGGGGCTCGCCCCTCTTGGATCTCGTTAGATAAAGTCGTGATTCTGGATTTTTGCTTTCGCATAATTCGCCCCATACGACCCCATGCCCCCATTGCAGCGTTGCCCGACGCCGTCGCGCGTAGTGCATGGACGGGATGTCCGCCAGCGTCCCCACGCAATAGCTCATCGAATCGTTAATCGTGCGGCCTGGTGTTGCCTCTGGTTTGTGTAGGTGGGCCATAACAACAGGTACGCTAAGCATTTCGGCGTGATCTCGAACCGCATTGATGTTGTACATGTATCCGTGACCCCACGCCACGCCACCAAGGCGATGCCAGCCGTACTCGATGTCATACGGAACCGTCTTCGCCTTCAACTCATCAGCCTTGCTTACAAGTTGCCCCCAAAGCGTCGAGGCCGCAAAAGCGACAATCGCCGAGGGATGCGAGCTTAACTCTTGCAGCCGTACATCGTGATTGCCCCATGCAATGTGTGTTGGCCTGTACTTGTCAAGCCAATCCAGGCCGTGTGCCTGATCGGGCCGGGGGTCCTTTGTCTCATCCGCCGTCCCCTTCGCGCCGCTACGGAATGCTTCAGTGTCTACTAAGTCGCCGAGATCAAAACGAATCTCCGGCTTGTAGCGGTCGCAAAATGCGAGCACTTCTTTGAGTCGCGGCTGGCTGGCCTTGTAGCCATGCGTGCAACCGATGGCAACAACCCGCCGCCAAGTGCGATTCAGATTAGCCACGCGGCCACCCCTCGCAGTGCTCTACCTTCGCCCACTTCTTGCTTAGGTCTTTGGCTATTTTCAAGTCGTGTATCCCTTTGTTGCGGAGGTCTACGAAATGGTTGTATGTCTCGGCGAAAGCGTTCAAGGCTTTCATCAGTTCGTCAACTTGGACAGGCGCAAAGCAAGCAAAGAGCAAGCCGCGCCGGGTCATCTATTTGCACTCCACCTCGGCTCGCAAGTTGGGGGCGCAAGTATCAGCCCATCCATACTTTTTCCGCAAACCGGAGACATGCGCGGAATACTCTTGAGCCAAGCGGGCGCGGGCGGTTTCGAGTTGAATTAGCTTTGCGTTGCTGAGGGTTTCAGAGGCCCGATAGCCGTATAACTGCAAATCGGATTCGAGTAACTGCACTTGAAGCAATGCGGTGGCGAGCTTGTCGGCTTCGCTCATCGGCTTCGGTGCCTCGGCTAAGGCCGGGAAAACCAGTAGAAAAACCAGAAGAGGAAGGCTGAAAACTGCTGCATGAGATCGTCGATCTTCGTGATTCATAAATTTTCTAGGGAGTGCCGCAAGTGGCGGTGATGATGCCGCCTTGCTTTACATTTATCGTTTTTACGGCCTGCCCAGCGCCGCATGAAACCGAGCTAGTAAGGCCGTTCGATCCGTTGTAGCGGACCTGCCCATTGATGGCCGCAAAATACTCCGTACCCGCGCCGCTGAAGAACATAAATTCGCCGCCCGTGCCGCCGCCATCACCCATTGAGAATGTGAGGTTATTGCTGCCGTCTCGCGCCATTACGCCAGCTAGAGAGCCGCCATTCGTGCGTAGGTTGAGAAAGCGGCCATAGTGGACGTTGTAGCGCTTAGATGCCGTTCCTTGGTCGCTGCCAAAATGAGAATAGGGGAATAGGTTGCCGTTGCTGTCTATGACCGCTTGAAGCGATACGATGCTAGGGCCAACCGCAACCGTCCCAGTAGTGTTTAGCGAACTTGAAGCAAACCAGGTAATAGCAGCGCCACCGCCGTTCTGAATATCGAGAGCGTTATAGGCGGTCGCCGAGGACACAATAAGAGCGGGAGAGGTTGCCCTGTCGGCATAGATAGGGCCTTGCGCCGAGAGCTCTGCTAAGAAATTTTTGTCACCGCTAAAGTCTTGGGTTGTGGTTGTAACCGTGCCTTCCGTGCTTGCATTTGCTGGCGGGATGTTAACCGTAACCGTTCCGCCGCCAGATGCGATATTTGGGGCTGCGCCAGCAGTGCCAATGGTGATGGTTTGATTGGCAACCGATGAGCCGTTTATGGTCGAGATGCCACCGGGGCAAGTCTGCCAAGTTCCGAACGCGCTAGAGTCGGCAATCAAACAGTGTCCCGCCGTTGCCGATGAGCCGAGCCGCAACGTGGATTGCGCCACCACATGAAAGGCGTTGAGCGTGCCGTATGGCAAAGACGCCGTGCCGATGGACCCGAGGCCCGAAAATAGCGGCGTTGCCGTGCCGCTAAATGAGATGTTGCCCGCGAAGCCAGCAGCGCCGCCAACGGTTAGCGCCGCCGTCTCCAAATCTTGCGTCCATGCCTTTTTGAAGCGCACCGCGTTGGTGCCAAGGTCTACTTGGTTGTGGAAGCAAGGCTCAAACAGCACATCGGAGAGACTAAACGTGCAATCCGCCGCGATAGAATTCGCCGCTTGAATTGCGACATGATTATTTCCGTTGGCTCGCACTTCAAACAATCGCAAGTATGCAGGCGTTGGGCCGGTTGGGTAAAGGCTGAGGCGGCTAAACGAATTGGGCTGCGCTGAAGCCGCCAGCGCCGCCACGAAGAGGATTGCAAGGGTTCGCATTATGCGGATACTCCGGTCGTAAAATGCACTGATTCAACTTCCGACGAGGACTTGAAGCAGACTTCGATAGTGGTCTTGGTTGAGGGCAGCGAAACCACTTCGCCGCCGTCCAGATTCCAGCCCGTTGTTAGCGTCACGGTGCGCCCGCCCGTCGCGTCCTGAATCAGCACTAGACGCAGCTCGCCGCCATCCGTCGCGCCAGTTGGGAAATTCACGGTTACATCGCCCGTCAGCGTGCATCGTTGGTTTTTGCCGTTGGCAAGGTTGGGGGTAATAGTGCTAGCGTAGGCAATCGGGTGCCACGGGGAAGAGGCTGGAGCGCCACCGCCACCGCCGCCAGTCACCGCGCCGCCTGCCGTTGCGCCCGAGGCGGAAGCCGTAAGCGCCTTAAAGTAGTCGAATCCGTTGTCAAGAATCGGTCCGTGCTGCGCCTCAACCCGTCGCGTCACTAGCTGTTTATTCGTGGCCGGGGTTTGCGTCCCAAGCGTTTGAATACTGATTTGCAGCGAGGTGACAATATAAGTGTGATTGCCGAGACCGGATAAATTACAGTCTATGCCGTCGCCGGGGAATAACCCCGCCATTCCGTGAGTCTCGAATATCAGCTTTTTAGAAAGCGAATCCCGCTGATTTAGCGCCGCCGTCGCGTATTCCTGCAAGTCGGCTACGGCAATAGGGTTGTCAAGCTCATAAGCTCTTTCCCAAATGCCCGACGAACTTTCAATTGCGGCCCGCGCCGTGATCTCGGCCGAGTTTTCGGCAAAAGCTTGGTTAAGCTGCTCACCGATGTAGGAGATTTCAAGCGTGTCGCTAGAGCTTAGCGCCGGGTCGCCTGATTCCTGCTCGATTACCGCCGAGGATGGCCGCCAGTACCAATCCTTGCCCGTGTCCACTGACGCCACGCCAACATCTTTGGCCGCGCCGCTCACTGTAATAGTCGGCGTCGAGAATACGAGATTGGTTAGCGTCCATTCCTTTCTCGTGCCGTTTGTTGGCTGGTCAGGGTGCGAGCTATCAAAAGTTTCTGTCGTCTCGGGTAGCGTGGTGCGCTTGCCTCTGGCGATAACCTTATTGTGATACTGTTCTTGCGTCTCTTCGATGCGCAAAGAATCAGCTAGATAATTCTTAGTGCTGCTGTTAATCGTCGCAAAAATCACCGGGGCCGATGGGTCCACCAGCCTTAGTTTTTTCTCAAAGTCAATGCGCCACTTTCGCGCCGACAGTTCCGCGATTTGGTCGAAGGCATCGGAGACCGTAGCGTAATCAAACTCTGCCAGCGACACCGTAGGACCGCCGCCAGCGGGAATTGCCGTTACATCGATTCCATCGCCGCCGAGGCAGTTAGCAACAAGATCCCGTAGGATATCGTTAGCCTTTTCGTTCACATAGCCGGTAGAGCCAAACCGCTCGCCGGTAAGCCGCTTTGCTGCCAAGATGGAATAATCTACTGCGGCAACATCGGAGAACAGCACACCCGTGCCCGCATACTTGCCGCGGGTGATGGACGTGATAAGCCCGCCGAAAATCAGGTCCCCGTTTTCATACACTTTGAAATCATTGCCCACCGTGGGAGTGTATGAGCCATCTAGTGATTCCATCCGTAGCTGCGCCGTCGAGCGTAAGCTTAACTGATGGTCAACTGTAAGTGAGGACGCTTTGACGCTTCGCTCAATGCCGCCAATATAGATATCAACTACAGCCATTAGGGGATCAGCCGCCGCCGCCTCAACTCAGTCGCAAACCAATCAAAAAACTGCGCTTCACCACCGGGCGCAACGAAGGCCGATAGGCTAAAGTTATTCACCGAGCCGCCGCCAGCAACAGCGCCGTTAAAGGGCAGCGTTCCGATCGCGCGAACGGAGGTAATAACCTCGTCCAGCTTTACCCAAGAAAACTGAAACAGCGAATCCAGCTTGCTGAAAAGCTCGTCTTTGCGCTTGAACTCATCGTCCCGCAGATTGGCAAGATCATTGGCGGTTTGTAGCGTATGCTTCACGATGATGTCTAGGGATTTGTTCATCGCCGCAAATTGGAAGTTACTGATTACACCCGACACGGCAGACACAAGCCCACCCACCGCGCCGACAATGCCTGTTAGCGAAGCCGAAGCAATAGAGCCAGCCGCGCTAGGAGCGCCGGGAGCGCCACCCGGAGGAGGCAGGTTTGGGATATTGCCTGAAACAGTATCCGGCAAATTGCTAATAACCGCGCCAGTGCCTTGCTGTACTGCTTGCCCCGTGACGTTCTTAATCACGCCCGAAAGCGTGCGAGAGAAGGCGTCAAGTACGCCTGAAGCCCGCAACAGTTCTTGGATAATAAACGAAGTGATAGAGGCGCCAATCTGCTTACCAATGCGCACAAACACCGCGCCGAATTTCTCGCCGCTAAAAATGGCTTGGCCGATGCCTTGCGACAGGTTGGTTAGAACCGTCGAGACTTCTTGCATGGAGCGCTTTGCAACGCCGCCAGCGTCCTTGTACGCCTTGCCAATGCCCTTGATATTTTCGACGTTGCGCTTTACCGCGTCGGAATTGCTCACCACGGTCAAGGCCCGTTGCAAATCCGCGTTCGGTGATTCAAGTTCCTTGGTCACGGGCACCAACTCAATTGGCGCCGTGAAGCCCAAGACGCCCGACTTTAGCCGGTTGATCTGTTCGAGGATCTGGCTAGCATCCACCCGAGGATTTAGGCCGAGCTCAAATTGGCGAATTGACTGAGCATTGCGGCGGATAGATTCGGCCCGCTCCGCTTCGACAATGTTTTGCCGTTGCGCCTCTACGTTGTACTTTTCGAGTTCGCGCCGATGCGCGGCGGTCCCGAGCGCGGCGGCCACGTGAGCCTTCGCCGTATTGTCGATTTTAGGCTTGACGTCTTCCAACGCCTTACCAACTGAAAACACTCTACTGATAAAATCGCGAGTCTTTGCACCCGTAACTTCTACCACACCGCCGTAGCTGATCTGGCTTGCAATGGCCTCACGGTTTTTGTCGATAACCTCTTGAGTGCTTGCCTTCAGCTGCTCTTGCGCTCTGACAACGTTATCCGTTGCCGTCTTAGTCGCGAGCAACGCATCAACACCCAGATAGATGCCTGCCGCAAGGCCGACAAACGGCACTGCCCGGAGAGCAATGCTGACCGCGCCCGCTACACCGCCAACGCCTACCAGCGCTTCATTCAGCGCTCGATATGCCGTGACGATTTGCATAATATTCCCAATCACGGTACCAATAGCAACAATGGCAAGCGGGCCGACAAAACCAACAGCCGCAACGCCAGCGCCAGCTTTTTGGCCCCAATCAGGCAGTTTTTGAAATTCCTGCACCAGATTTGGTATATAGCTAACTAATTTAGCTAGCTGGTTGATCGCGTTCTCAACGAAAGGCTCGAAGGCTGCGCCAGCCGCCGCCAAAGCTTTCTTGGTGTCATCGGAAAGATTTTCCAGAGCGTTCTTGATACCGCCCGTTACCTTTGGCAAACGCTCAAGCCCTTCGAGAAGCGCTTTTACCACTTGCTCTGACGTGACACCCATTTCGCGCAATTTTTCAGCGTTTGAAGTACCGAAGGCATCGCGCAAGATACCTGCCGCCTGCGGTACTCGCTCAATAATCGGTTTCAGGTTCTCGGCGGTTAGCGTTGAAGCCGTCGCCAATTGCCCGAACTGCCTAATCGTCTCGTCAAGGTCAGCCTTGCCCGAGCCAACCGACGCCAGAGCATTACCAAAGCCCAACAAGGCACGCAGAGAGAGATCCGCCGACAGGCCAATTGCTCGTAATCGGATATCGCCGCGCACCGCTTCTTCCAAGCCCAAACCGGGGAGCTTAGCAACTGCCTCTAGTTCACGAAAGCGCCGCTCTGTTCCCTCGGCGGTTTTTTCTAGCGTGGACAGGCCGCGCTTTAGCGAATCAATTTCAGCAAAGGCTTTCGTAGCGCCAACGCCAAGGGCCACCAGTGGAGCCGTAACGCTGGCCGTGAACCCAACACCCAACGAGCGAAGGCTTTCGCCAATTTTGCCAAAATCGGCAATTTTATTTTTAGCTTTTTCGGCTGTTTCCGCTGCCTCATTTTGCGCTTGAGCCAATTGACCCAGGCGAGCGTGATACTGCGCCACTCCGATGCGCCCGCGCTCAAATTGAGTCGTAAGCTTTCCGATCTCTGCATTAAGCCGAGCCGTTTCAGTGGCACTCTTGGAAAGGTCGAGTGAATTGCCAGCAGCCTTAAGAAATTCTTGGGCACTGATAGCGCCGGATGAATATTGCTGGCCAATTTTCCTTAACTCGTTTTTTTGCTTTGCCAGTGCTTCTGCGGCGACGGTTGATGACGTGGCGATTTTAGCGGTAGCCGCGTCAAGCGAACCAGCTACGGCTGTAGACGCAGCACTCGCGGAAGTGCTGAAGCGCTCCAAGCCCGAGGTAAAGGCGGCAGTATCTACACCGATGCGAACGAGGAGATTAGCTAGGGCCATTCTTATATGCCGCGAAACGGGCCGCTAGGGCCTCTTCTTCCTGCTTTAGCCGCTCGTGCGGGTCCTCATCGGGGGAAGGCCCGATGATGTCTTCTGGTGCCACCGGCTGGCCCTTATTGCCGCCGTGAGCGTTGCGCAGTTCCGCCGCAATCATCGCTGCCGGATAGCGTAGCCGCCATTGCTTGGCCTTCCACGCAAAAAGCAAATGCCCCCACATATCCAAGGGCATCTGCTCTAGCTCATCCGCGCTAATGTTTAATTCAACGCGGGCAAAGGCTTGTTCGCGTCGCCAGTCGAGGCCGGGGCCTCGCTGGCCTTCGTAGGGTTCAAAGCCGCGCCAAATGCGTCTATTTCCGCTTGCACTGCGGCCCATACGGTGCGCATAGTGTCCGTGTCTAGCATTTCTTCCAGTGCCTCGGGTGTAAGGGTTGGGTCATCGCGCTTCAGGCAATCAAAAATGAGATCGCCGATAGCTTCTAGATCCCCTTTACCGCTAGAAACAGAGGCTTGGAATCGCTTGAAAGCGCCAGCCGTCAAACGGACCTGGCGAGATTGGTTATCGAGTGTGATTTGAACCATAAAAATTGGGGCCTTGAGGCTGGCCCCGATGCCTTACCGACTAGAAATTGTCGGTAGCGTCGCCGCTGATTTCAAAAGTGACCTGCGCCTCTTGTGCGCCGTCAACTCCAAACGTATAATTGACCTCGCTAGGCGTTGCGGAAAAAGAAAAGAATTTGGTAGGGTTGAAAGTCGCCAAAACCAAGCGGTAATTCTTCTTAGTGTTGGCCTTGTAGTCGTCAAGCAATGCCTGATGCTGAGCCAGCGCGGCATCAAAGAACAGCGTGCCGCTGATGCTGCCTGCATCTTTCAAGCCCGTGATCTTCTCGCGAAAACCGCCCGTAGTGTCGTGGCTGGTAACGTCAATTGTGTTGGATGTGAAATTTGGGCCTGTAATTGAAGACAGGCCGCCAATGGTGGTGAATACTTCAGGGCTGGCACCGTCGCCAACCTGAAGCAGAGTTCCAATAGCCTTTTTTGCGGCCATAGAAGCCCCCTTAGTCCGTCGTCACGACGGTCTGAGATGCGGGCGGGCGGTGTCTCACGACATTCGCCCTTTGCCCGGTTGCGGCGGGTGGAGAATCCCGCCTATCGGCTTACGCCGAACCTTAAAAGGCCCATTGCTGGACCCATGAAAATTTATCGATGCTGGAACGCTGCCAGTTGGTAGCGGGACGCCCAAAGATCGCTTCTAGCTTGGCCTCATCGCTGCCCGGTTCGGCTTGCATCGGATGTTTGCGGTTGGTGCAGTGTTCGCCGTGGCTGCAAGCCACTAACCAATCCGTCCCGCTAATGGTCGAAAGTACACCTTGCTTGGCGGCCATGCGACACATATACTCGTCTTCGCCTACCGTTTGGTCTAGGTGCGGATTTGCTAACACCCAATCACGCCGAAACGCTTGTCCGGAGCCAGTGCAGTAGCGAGCATCGCTAGCGTTATAAATCCAGACATCCTGTTCGCCTTCGCGCCAGTACGGCATAGAAGACATACCGATCATCGCCGCGCCAGTCAAATCAAAATGCTTTACTAGGTTTGCAATGCGAGCGGGGTGGTGAAAGTCGTCGTCATCCCAGTTAATAAGATACTTGCCCCGCGCCAGTCTTGCGCCCTCGTTCAGCTTTGCGCCTAGCGTTCCTTCATAGCGGTAATACTTTATCCGGTGGCGGTCGCTATAAGCCTTCAGAATGTCGCTGCAAAACTCGTCGCCATCTTCAATGGCGATTAACTCGGTTTGCCCTCGACATATGCCGATCTGTCTAGCAAACATCTCCGCTGCCCGTTCTACAAACCGCAGGCGGTTTTTTGTCGGGATAATGCACGACACCAGCGGACTATCCAACGTATCCCGCCTCGTAATCAATGCTGGTTGCATATACCGTCGGGGTTGGTTCAAAGTTGGTAGTGGGCTCAGAGCGTGCATAAATAACTTGAATCACGTCGCCGCCAACCGTGCCGCGATAAAAATTTAGGGCTGTGCGGCAAGCCTCGGAAAGCGACCGGGAGGCGACACCCGAAGAGGCAAAGGCCGTCACTTGAAAGCTAAATTCGCGCATCCCTGCGGGGCCGTCGTGCGTGTTAATGGCCGCGCCGCCAAGGGTAGTGATGCGGACATAGGGCAGCGCCGCCGATTCCGTCACCTGGTCCACATAAACGCGAGAGGCGGCAGCGGTGGCGGCGTTTACGAGAAGCGTTCTAATGGCGTCGGAGATCATACGGTTCTATTTGCGTCGGCGATTATCGCCCTGTAGCCTTCAATCAGGATGCGACGCACCCCCGATTTTGCAATGTTGTAGCCCTCGCGAAAGGCAGGCCGCGCCAGCATTTTCGTTGTGCCATGTTCGTACATCGCCGCAAGCGACATGCCAATTAGCTCGCCGCCCCCTCGTTTCTTGCGCGGGCTTTGGTTCTTGCCGCTAGCTCGCCACTCTTTGTAGATTGCCGCGTCTTCCCTCGGCGGTGCGCCCTTGCGGACACCAATGAGGTTAGCCCGTATCCGCCTTGAATAGCCTGTTTCTCTGCCGCCGTCGTATTCCCTCTTGCTTTCGCCGTACCAGAAGATAGAAGCGACCGACGCACGCGGCCAGCCCGCCGCCGTTGCCCGTGATCGAATTGTATCCGTTAGATACTTTGAGGCATCGGCCATTGTCTGATAGGTCATTTGACCGTAGCGGCTGCGTTCTTGTCCTTCCAGTGCGTTTAGTAGGTTGCCAACAGTAGCCCGAAGTTCGCGCACACCTTCAACCTTTACTCGTGCCATTAGTTGTAAACCCTGCAAACCAAATCGAGCGACACGCGCCGCTCTGGCTCCGCAATGTAAGTAATTTCGTATTGCTTGCCGTTGTAGGTCACAAGCTGCCCCGCCGCAATGTCCGTTCGGTATCGAATTGTAAATGTCTCATTAGCCTCGGAGCCTATCGTCCCGGCTGCGATTACCTCCCGCCCGCGGTTAGGTTGCCGCCGCGCCCATAAATTTGCGACAAGAGTTAGCCCGGTTGGCTGTCCTAACTCATCCGCACCGTTACGAGACAAGATAGAGATTCGCGTGTCAAGTTGGCCGGATTGCATTAGAAGGACCAGTTACGAAGAGACGCCATTAACTGTTGAGAAGCTCGCGCCATCAGCCTTGATTCAATAGCAATAGAGCCCAAAGTCACATTGGAGCGGTGCGAGTACAAATGGTCCAATTCCATAAGCAAAGCGTGCTTAGCTTGCGCTGGCACTGCCAAGGCCGAGCCATAGCCAACCACCATGCGAACTGTGATAGGGTCCATTGGCCGAAGCGTCGCCGAAGGCCAGGTTTTGCCAAAGCCGAGTACGATTTGATTACGGCGCGCGTCTAAGTCGTAGTCCGCAGCCGCAAAAGTTTCCTCAGTGTTGTCACTGGTCACATACTTTAAGCTAGTTACGGATTGCAACGGGCCGCGCGGAATGCGGATAAAGTCATAAGACGGCCAGCATGGAAGGTGCATATCAACGGTCTGAGTGATGAAATACAACCCGCACTCTTCCTCGTACGCCCGACGCACGACTTCAATCAGCCGCGTGAGATAGTCGTTGTCAGCATTGGAGTCTTGGCGGACCTGGGCCGCCGCCTCAGCTAGCGTGATCGGTTCCGACGCCGGGGCCGTGACCAATGAAAAAACAGGACGCATTAGTTAGTTCGCTTGTACTTCAAATAGCCAGTGACACCAGCAACGGTTGCGCTCCAAGCGATACCACCAGAGGCAGGCCAGGGACCGCCCACGGGGCCGCCAGTAGCAGCGTTGGAAATAACCGTGTCTTGGTAAAGCTTGTTCGGGCTGCCAGCCTTATCGGTTACAGTGACCACTGAATCAGTGCCGCCACCGACAAAGTAAACCGCCTCCAGATATACACCCGAGGCAACGACAATATCAGCGGGGGAAGTGGGGACAGCAACAGGTCCATAAATTTGCGTATCGCGCCAGTTTGTAGGGAGTGCTTGAGGCATGAAATTCCTTTCAAGAGTTGGGCCGCCTGATTTTCACAAGCGGCCCAGGCAGGGGCAGTGAGCAGACTAGGCAGTAGTGCCGACAAAGTTCTTCGCGCCTTGAACGGCAACGGAGAACGAAGCAGCACCGGAATTAGCAGACGGAGTGACCACAACACGGAAAAATCGTTTCGTGGGCTTGATGCTGATTTGCTTGGTCGTGTTGTCTTCGCTGAACACAAAGTTCATCGTTGACAGCAAGGCCGAAAGCTCAGTGGCAGCGACTGCGGTATAGGTGCCGTTCGTCGCGTCCGATTCCGTGATAGTCGTGGCAAAGGTAGCGTCAACATCCGCCAAAGTGCCCGAGGTCAGCAACACATTGATTGCCTCATTGTCGCGGGTGTCAAAACCGGTAGACGCCGAGGGAAAAGTGATTGCCGTATTGTCGCTGGAGGTGCCAGCGGTGCCGCTGCCAGTCAGCAGCGGGAAATTGTTTGCAATGTCGTATCTGATGTTCATAGTGTCCCTTTCTTAGCTGCCGAACTTCACAAACTTGAGCGCCTCAAAGTTCACGACGCCGCCGCCAGTGCGCTTAATGGCATAAAATTCCACCATTGGCTTAGCGGTGAAGCTGTCGCGAATCAGGCGCATACCGAGACGGTCTACAATTGTGTAAGCCTCGGCGAAATTGCCAAAGCACAACGAAAGCGAATCAGTCGCGAGAGCGGGCATGTCTTCAGCTTCAACAATCGGATATCCGAGGATTCGGGCGGGTTGCCCTTCACCCAAAGCTGGTTCCCAAATGTAGGGAGCGTCCGAAGATTGCTTGAACTTGCGAATGAAACGGTAAACAGCCTTCGGCCCCATAAAGACAGCGCCAGCGCGGTAGCCAGCTTTCAAGGCATACACAAGGTCGATGAGCACATCAGCTGGGTTAGATGCAGGAAAAGCGCCGTTTGCAGCGGTAGCAATGTGCTCAACGGTTCCCCATGCGCGAGAACTGTCAGCGGTGGCAGCGGTGGCATAGGTCGTAATACCGCGAGGCTTGCCTTTGCCGTCGCCGACAAAGTAAGCATTATTTTCAGCGCGGGAAAATTTGTTTGTGAGCTTGCCGACAAGCCAGCCTTCAACGCTCGCCATGTCATCCAGCGCCTTTTGGGAAACTCGGGCTTTAGCGTACTGCTCGTGGACGTCGATGCGGTATTTGCCGAGTTCAGGGGTGTTGGTTTCGTTCCGCGTCCCCTGCTCCGACACCCAGCCGCTATCGGCTTCATCGTTATCAATCAAGCCTTCGAGCACGTCGCCGTTAAGCGCTTGCACGTTCGCAAATTGACGCATCGGCGAAGTGTCGTAAATCTTCGAGACAATGCGCCCCACGGTCGAATCAGGCATCAGATAGCCGCCTTGCGGGTCAACATTGGCGATGATGCTCTTGAAGGCTTCCGGCGCATCAGCAGGCGCATGGAAACCTTGGCCCTTGCGCATCAGTTCGCCGTACAGCTTCACCGTAAAATCGTCGCTGGCCTTCGCCTCGGCCTTGAGGTCCACGGCGGGCTTGGTGAATCGCGCTTCGAGTTCGTCGTAACGCTTTTCCAGTTTGAAAATTACATCATGGCGGATGGGGTCTACGACGCCCTTGGCCTTTTCTTCGATCAGCTTTTCGTATTCCTTGCGCTCATTGACGAGAATTCCGAGAAGCTCGGTTTTCAGTTCTGCGGTGATGGCAGACATAGAAACCTCTTTCTCCCGTCATCACGACGGTAGTGGGGTGTTTAGCGCCCTTCGCGAATTTCGCGGAGTGCGGCTAGGATGTCGCTGGAGTGCTTCTGCGGCTCCGTTGACGTGGAGGCGGCTGTGGCGTCTGCCAACAGTGCCGTTAATTCGTTTACAATCGAAGTTAGGCGGGCCATATTCGCGGCGCTAAGCACGCGGCCAGCCTTTAACTGGCTGTAGTAATGCCGGAATAATTCAAAAGCGTCTTCGTCTTCGGATTGTGATTTAATGCCAGTCAAGACGGCTAACTCATTTGCGGGAAAAGTGACAACGGACACCTCATACAGCTTGATTTCCTTCAGCAGTTTGACTTTTCGCGTCGCGTCCCATTCGTCCTTAATGGTTTTGTAGCCAATTGAAAGGCCCTTTACTACGCCAGCCTTAATTAATTGCAAAGCGTCCGCGCCGTGTCGCACGGTATCAAGGATTTGCCCTTTGATGCCAAGATGAGAGCCAGCGTCGTACACTTGGCCCATGCCAATCGGCAAAGCGCTGTCATGCTGCCAAAGAATCGGCACATTCGCGCCGCGTTCGCTTATGGTCTTAGTAAACGCACCGGGCTCGACAATATCGCCATAGCTGTCAACATTGCCGTATACACTAGCGATGCCTTCAAAGGCGCCAGTTTTCTCGTCGGCCAGTTTAATTTCAAACGGTTGGGACTTGCGAATCATTAGCGCCCCCAGGAATTAAGGTTCCCGCCATCGTAAGGGGGATGTTTTTAGCGTCCAAGAACAGCGCATCGCCGCCAGGGGCCGCGTCGTAATCAATCGCCTCGCGGGCTTCATTCGGGGAGATAATGCCCGCCTGTACCGCTGTCTTAAGCGCTTCGACGAGGGATTTAAAGTCCATCCGCAATAGTTCGCTGTAGTCGTGTCTAAGTTCGATTGTGTCGTCGCCGACTAGCTGTCTGTGGGCACATTGCTCAAATTGCGTGCCGTACTGGCCTACTGTGAACTTTTGCCAGCCCAAGACCTGCTCGGCGATGCCCGAGCCCCATGACGTAGACTTCGCCGTGAGGCCGATCATGGACGGCGGCACGCCAAACAGCATCGCGATTTGCTCGTCATTGTAAGTGCGAGTTTCCAGTAACTGCGAGTCCTGCGGTTTCAGCGTCAAGGCTTCAATCTTCAAGCCTTCTTCGAGAATGGCGGGCTTGTGGGAGTTATCCACGCCGCCATAAACCTCCTCCCATGACTCACGCAAGCGCCGATAGCCGTTATCGCTCAGCTTAGCCGGGGTCGAAAGTGCAATTGGCATTCGCGCCCCGTTGCGGAACCACAAAGCGCTATGCTTTTCCGCCGCTTGGTTTGCACCAATTGCCTCGGCGTGTGCGCTAATTACCGAAAGGCCGTTGCCCTGATGATCGACAATCGTATAAGGCACATACATAACGGCTTCGGCGGGGTACTGCTCCGTCTTGCCGTTGGTATTGCGTTCGTAGTAAAGCTGTCCGCCATCAGTAAATTTGCGGCACATCTGCGAGGCCGGGAGCGGCCACAAAGCGATAGGCTCACCGCCTAACTTGCCGCCGCGCCGCGCAATCATGGAATATGAGCCGCCCCATAACAGCATCTGCTGAGCACAGAAAGCCCGGTATTGAAACGGGGACCACTCGGGATTCGGCGCAACGCTTAACAGCTTTTCCGCCGACGTGGGCACAGCTTCGCGCCGCTTGCCGCGACGGTAGCTATACACCGGCGACATGGCTAGCGCGCCCGAGATCAGCGTCACGCATCGCTGGACCGCGATAGTCCGCAAGGCTGTGTCGGGTGTGACCTCAATGCCGCTCGAAGTAGACCGCCCGCCCCAATCAAAGTGGAAGGAGCCGTTACGGTAGCCGATCAGTTCACCAATCCACTCGTATGCTTTGGCTATCTTAGACAGTGCGCAATCCCTGAAAATCGTACATAGAGGCTTCTGTGTGCCTCGCGAAATAATCCCAAGCCATGACCGTTGCCGCCACGCCGTCTATTCGTTTCGTGCTTTTCTTCCGGTCCGGCTTTACGGGCATAATGTTTCCATTGCTGTCGCTGCGAATCGTGACACAATCACACATCCAGCGAAAAACGGGATTTCCGTTGTGCCGAAATTTGCCATCCACCCATGCAGTCTCAAATTCTTTGGAGGGTCGATCCATTGACCGGATGCCGAATCGAACTTCGTTACAGGTAAACCCGTCGCATTCAAGGTGGCCGCGCAGCAAGTCAGCGCGGAACGTATCGTAGTTAATAGCTGCGATGCGGTAACGCTTGCCGAGTTCATTGATTTCAGCCCGAATGTATTCGTAATCAATCGAGTCGCCCGGCGTAGTTATTAAGTGGCCTGAGTTCACCCAAGAGCGGTACTCGGGCTGCACCGCGGCTTCAGGCAACCAAAAGCGATACAAGCTCCGAACGGTGTCGTCAGGCATCCGAAACAGCAACACGAGCGCCGTTATGTCGAGGCGGCTTGAAAGGTCAAGCCCCGCAACACATTCCATGCCGTCTAAGTCGCGCTCGTTGTAGTCGTCTTGAAGCTGGGGCCACTGAAACATATCGAGCCAGCGGTCAAACTGCTGCACAGGTAAGTTCAGGTTGTAGCGGAGCCAATCATTCCACAATCGCGGCGTGGTCTTCGCCGTTACAAAGTCTGTTCGGAATGATTCAAAGTCAATAATGGAGCCAAGGCCGGGGTTAGCCTTGTGCCACACTGCCGGATCTTCATAGTCATCGCCTGGGCCTGCGCCGAAATGCACCGACAGGAACGAAGGATCTTCTATCAGCCCTTCGCGGATCTGCCGCGCCTTTTCGTGTAAGTCCCACCACAAGGGCGATTCATCCGGGACACCCGCCGTCGTAATCGCAATGATGAGCGGCTGAAGCCGAGCACCGAAGCCCGAGGTCATGGCGATCCATAGGTCATGAGTCTTTTGGGTATGAACCTCGTCAAATATGACGCCATGCGGATTAAGGCCATGCTGTCGGCCCGCGTCCGAACTGACGACGCGATAAAAACTAGACGACTTTGGATAGCTGATATTCTTCCGGCTATCCAAGATGCGCAGCCGCGAAGCCAGCAACGGCGACGAGCGGGCCATGCGGGCCGCCTCATCGAATACAATGCCCGCCTGCTGCCTGTCGGCGGCGGCGCTGAACACTTGCGCCCCGGCTTCGCCGTCGGCACAAAGCAGCTTTAAGGCGAGGCCAGCGCTAAAAGAGCTTTTTCCGTTCTTTCGAGGTACTTCGATAAAAACCGTGCGGTATTGCCGCAGGCCGCTTTCCTTCAGCGTCCCGAATATCTGCCGAGTGATCGGGACTTGGTACGGATGAAGGGTGAACTTCTGCCCCGCGAATCGCCCGATGCTGTGCCTTAAGTAGAGCGGGAAGAACTGTTCGGCCTTGTCGGCCAGTGTGTTGTCAAACGGCACATTTAGTCGAGCATCCCGTGCGGATCAGCGAGCGCATCAGGAGGGGCAACATCGGGCCGGGAGGCTGCGCCGAGGCCGAGCAGCTTTAAGCTGTTGTGGTACTGCACAATGTAGTCGCGGGCGAGCTGACAAGCGGGATTTTTAACCAGAACGCCACGATCTCCGCTTACAATGAGCCCTTGTTGAGCGATAATGCTTTCCGCCTCCCGGACGCGCTGATAACACAGCGCCGCGGTAAACAGCAATCCCTCATCGGAGGGTGTGAGTTTGCCGCTTTGCTCTAGGGCCTCCGAGAGCCTTTTCCATTCCTGTTGCCCGCAGGGCTCAAGCGTTTGCGGATTGGCGATGCGCCCGCTATCGGGCCTCGCCTTGGGCTTCAAAGAACGCTTGCCGGGATTTCCGTCTAGCGCCTTCTCGGCGGCTGTTTTTCGTTTCATAATGCGGGAAAATCTTTGCGATTGCGGCGGGGTGTACGTGCCTCAT
>Ga0194134_10001218_pt1 | contig 35560 bp, 31 predicted proteins | sample TA2KigOff0mmetaG_FD_148602 | JGI IMG/M metagenome (GOLD analysis project Ga0194134, IMG submission 148602) | Freshwater microbial communities from Lake Tanganyika, Tanzania - TA2015056 Kigoma Offshore 0m | ecosystem: Environmental > Aquatic > Freshwater > Lake | place: Tanzania: Lake Tanganyika... | reverse complement strand
ACTTTTTTTTCCCTTTTCTGAATTCTTCCACCAAAACGCACAACACCTTAGGGAGTAGAAATATGATCAAAGAGGTGGCGCGTTTCGAATGGAACTTTATTTTTGTACCAATTCAACGCGCATGAACAAAGCAGCTGTACTCGTCGCCGGAGGAAAAGGAATGCGGATGGGGACCTCCCTTTCTAAGCAATACCTGCCCTTAGCAGGAAAGCCTGTGCTCATGCATACCCTGGAACGGTTTTTTCAAGCGGATCCCAGTTTGCTCTTGGTTTTGGTGTTGCCTAAAGAGGATTTCGAGTACTGGATTAGTTTATGCGCTTCCCATAGCTTTGATCTTCCCCATCAACTGGTGGCTGGAGGAAGTAGCCGCTTTCAATCCGTAAAAAATGGCTTGATGGCCCTGCCTTTTCAAGATGGCCTTGTAGCCATTCACGATGGTGTCCGACCCTTTGTGAGTGAAAAAGTGATCCAAACAAGCTTTGAAATTGCTGCAGAAAAAGGAAGTGCGATCCCCGTGGTAGCTTTGAAAGATTCCTTGAGAAAAGTGAGTACTTCTGGAGAAAGTAGTTTCCAAGATCGAACCCACTTTCGTCTGGCTCAGACTCCCCAAACCTTTCAACTCGATAAAATCAGAGAAGCGTTTGGTACCGAAGAGTTGCCGATATTTTCTGACGATGCTACGGTTTACGAACATCAAGGATGGGAAGTAAGCCTTTTTGAAGGAAATTTAGAAAATATCAAGCTTACCACCCCTGAGGATTTGGAGTATGCGAATTTTATGATTTCTAGGAAAAATTTTTAACAGCATTTTTAGGGATGCTTATCCTGAATTTTCGATTTTTTAACTTTTCATTCTAGCAATACTATCTTGGACTAATTAGTTTTGAACAACGCATTTTCTTTACGATGAAGTCAACAAAAAAATCTCGCAATGAGGGCAGTCTAGTCATAGGATTATTATTTCTAGCTATAGGTACATTTTTGTTCTTTAGAAAATTAGGAGTTTTCATTCCCGATTGGATAATCAGCTGGCCTATGGTATTGATTGCCCTTGGAACGTACTCCTTGATTCGCAATGAATTCAAAGGAGTTTTCGGATACTTTTTCTTGAGTTTAGGCGCCTATTTCCTAATTACTCGAGAATTTGACTTGGACTTAGGAATTGAAAAATTCTTTGTGCCTCTGGTCTTTATCGGTGTAGGGATATATCTGATTTATAAAAGAAATCAAGAAAATAGAGCCCTAGAGCAAGCCCAGCAGGCTTGGGAAAATAATAGAAAAAGAAAAGAACTGAAAGAAGGAGAGGCGAATGCCAAAGTTGGGGTTGAGGCGAAAGAAGTTACCGATCAAGTTATCACACCCGTTCTTGAAGAATCTTCAGGTGGAGCCAAAAAAGAAGGAGGATATACTCGAGCTACAGGGACTACTTTTATGGATCAGATCCGTTGCAATGCCTTCTTTAGTGGGGTAAAGAGGAAATTGATGACAAAGAATTTTGAGGGAGGAAAGCTAACAGCCATCTTTGGCAGTATAGATTTGGATTTGACTCAAGTAGATTTTTCTGGGGAAGTAATCTTACAAGTAGAAATTGGATTTGGAGGAGTAGTACTCCTTGTTCCACCCCATTGGGATATTCGAACAGAAGTTACCAATATAGCTGCTGGTCTAGAGGATAAGAGGCTATTCAGAGAAGGAGGAGTAGACCCCAATAAGGTATTGATCCTGAAAGGCACCCAGTTTTTTGGTGGCTTGGAGATTAAATCTTTTTAGCCTTTAATAAAAAACTTGCTTGACTTAGTATAGGACTTTGTCCGAGGGGATACCATGTTAAAAGAAGTGATCCTGCCTCTGTTTTGTAAAGTTTTCAAAGAGACTTTTTTGCTCCCTCGGAGAAGCTTTTTTCAGGAAGACATCTATTCCTTAATAAGGGAATATCCTTTCCAAAGTAAATGATTGTGGATACTTAAAAATCAAAAAACCCCTTCGAAGGGGTTTTTTGATTTAATATTCGTCTTCGTTAAAAAAGAAATCGTCTTTGGTTGGATAGTCCGGCCATATTTCTTCGATGGTCTCGTAGGGTTCGCCATCGTCTTCTAATTCTTGAAGGTTTTCGACCACTTCAAGAGGAGCGCCTGAGCGAATGGCATAATCAATAAGTTCGTCCTTGGTTGCTGGCCAGGGAGCATCTTCTAGGTAGGAGGCTAATTCAAGGGTCCAGTACATGAGGTTTAATTTAGTAAGTGTTCCGGATTTTTCTAAATGCAAGAATACTAATTTTTTACAATATGTTGATTGAACTCAAATTTTTGGAGAAAGTTGTCTAAGTAAATAATTTTTTACGTCCACCTTTCTTTTAATGTTGGCCAATTTTTTCTTCATCATCATTTCAAAGTCTGGAGTTTCCACTCTGAAATTGCCCGAATTGTGCTGCATGGTTTCCCATTCGCTTTGATCTCTGTGCAGCAAATCTTTAAGAATTGATGCTTTGATTTGGAGTTGCTCTTCTTCGGACTTGCTTTCAAAATCAGCATATTTATTGTAGGCCAATTTTTCTAAAAAAGCCTTTTCAAAAATGATGTCTAAGAAAAACTGGTAGGATCTCGCAGGGAGTGTAGCTTCTTTGGGTTTGCGCATAGGAAGCTTCTTCCATTCTTCTTGTATGGCCTTGGCACGTGAGATTATCTCAGGACTGCTGGTTTGGTGGGCCAATTTTTTTACTTCTTCCACCAACTGTTCTACTTTTTTGAGCACTTCCCTAGGATGCATTTCAGGACCAGGGTTTAGGCTTCTTTTGTAACGGGAAAATATTCTATTGTTTAGTCTAGAAAATTCATCCCAGAGAGGCTGCCGTTTTTCTGCAGGTACTTTTCCAGCTTCCTTCCATTCTTTTTGAATTTTTTTGCTGATTTCAAAGGCCAGCTTGGCATCTGGAAGATCGTGGGCTTCCCTGGCTTGTAGGACTAAAGCTTCATAGACGCGCAAATTTTCCTCTGCTTGCAGAGCTAACCCATCGAAATAAAGTTGCCTTTTGTCAAAAAAGTTTTGAACCAGGGTATTGAATTGTTCCTCAATATCGTCTTGAACTTCTTTTTCTACTGGACCTGTTTTAATCCATCGAAGCTTTAAGTCTTTAAATTTTTCAGAATTTTCCTTCCAATCTGTGCTAAATTCTATAGCCTGGGCTTCTTGAATCAAGGCCTTTTTTACTTCCAAATTTTTGGCCCTATTGCTTTGGATGATTGCATTGAGTACAGCTTCCTGCTTGTCCAAGTCTTCGATAAGTGGAACAAAATCACCCAAAGCATCACTTTCCCAAAGAGATTCCCTCAGGTGTACTAACCTCATTAGAAATGATCCTTTATTTTGATTTTCTTCTATGGCCGCTTTTAGTTGAGCTACCTTTTCCTGAAGGACTTCAAATCGAGATTCAAAATAGCGGATCGTTGAGGCTTCGTCTCCTTTTACCTCTCCGATTTCACGGTCACCTCTCCCTAAAAAACCCTTTAGAAAGACCTTACCGTCTTTGATATATCCAAAGGAATGCGTCATCGTACTTCACTGGGTTATAGGTGCTAGAGCTCAATTTTATGCAAAATAATCAATTAGCCCTCACTTATCCTAAGAAAGGTATATTTTTGCCCCTCTGAATTGTTTCTTCTAACACCAACACTCTAAGGCATGAGCACAGAAAAAATCATATTTTCCATGGCAGGGGTATCCAAAATCTACCCACCACAGAAAAAAGTCTTAAAAGACATTTACCTCTCCTTCTTTTATGGGGCTAAAATTGGTGTCTTGGGTCTCAACGGATCAGGTAAGTCTTCTTTGCTGCGCATCATTGCAGGATTAGATAAGGAATTTTTAGGGGAAGTAGTGTGGTCTCCAGGCTACACGGTAGGGATGTTGGAGCAAGAACCCAAGCTGGATCCAAGCAAGACCGTCAAAGAAGTGGTAGAGGAAGCAGTTTCTGGGACAGTTGCCTTGCTCAAAGAATTTGAAGAAATCAACGAAAAATTCATGGATCCCGCCCTTATGGACGATCCGGATGCCATGGACAAGTTGATCACCCGCCAAGGAGAAGTTCAAGAAAAATTAGATGCTGTCAATGCCTGGGAACTGGACGTAATGCTAGACAAGGCCATGGATGCTTTGCGTCTCCCACCTGCAGATTCCCATGTGGCCAACTTATCTGGTGGAGAGAAAAGACGGGTAGCGCTTTGCAGACTGCTCTTGCAGGAACCCGATGTGTTGCTCCTTGACGAACCGACCAACCACCTGGATGCCGAATCCGTGCATTGGCTGGAGCAGCATTTGCAAAATTATAAGGGTACGGTTATTGCCGTGACCCACGACCGTTACTTCCTGGACAATGTGGCGGGCTGGATCCTCGAGCTAGATCGTGGGGAGGGGATTCCTTGGAAGGGCAACTATTCTTCTTGGCTCGATCAAAAGCAAAACCGACTCAAGCAAGAGGAGAAAACCGAATCCAAGCGTCAGAAAACTTTGGAACGGGAATTGGAGTGGATTCGCATGTCACCCAAGGCCAGACAATCCAAGGGCAAGGCCCGTCTGAATGCCTACGACAAATTGATTGGGGAGGAAGCCAAGGACAAGGAAGCCAAGTTGGAACTCTTTATCCCGCCCGGACCACGCTTGGGGGCCAAGGTGATTGAGGTCAACAACGTGTCCAAAGCCTATGGAAATAAGTTACTTTTTGAAAATCTCAGTTTCTCCCTTCCACAAGGAGGTATTGTGGGCATCATTGGTCCCAACGGTGCGGGTAAGTCTACCCTTTTTAAATTGATTACTGGACAGGAAAAAGCGGATTCAGGAAACTTTGAGGTGGGAGAGACCGTGAAGTTGGCCTATGTGGACCAGGAGCACGACACCTTGGACCCCAACAAGACCGTGTACCAGTTGATCTCCGATGGCAACGAGCTGATGAAGCTGGGCAACAAGGAAGTAAACTCACGGGCCTACGTGTCCAAGTTCAATTTCGCAGGGTCGGATCAGGAGAAAAAAGTAAGCGTGCTTTCCGGTGGAGAGCGCAATCGCGTGCACTTGGCCATCACCTTGAAGGAAGGGGGCAACTTGCTTTTGTTGGATGAACCGACCAACGATTTGGACGTGAATACGCTTCGTGCCTTGGAAGAGGCCTTGGAAAATTTTGGAGGCTGTGCCGTGGTGATTTCCCACGACCGCTGGTTCCTGGATAGAATCTGTACGCATATCCTCGCCTTTGAAGGCGATTCACAGGTGTACTGGTTTGAGGGCAACTTCTCCGACTACGAAGAAAATAAGAAAAAGCGATTGGGGGATGTGCTTCCAAAAAGAATCCGCTATAAGAATTTGAAATAACCTTTGAGGTCTTCCAGACCTTGAAGGTTTTAATAATTAAACCGTCGAGGTTTTTAGAAACCTCAACGGTTTTTTCCAGACCTCAACGGTTTTTTGCAGACATTCATGTTTGGAGAGCTATCGCTGTGGTGGCGGCGATCCGTGAACATAAAAAGGGCTATCCCAAAGTAAAATATTCCGTTGCCGGCTGCATCATCCACTTCCAAACCGGTAACACTTCTATTCTTTCCAGTACATCTTCCTGGTTCCAAGTCAATAGGACTCCTTTTGGTGCATTCGTCTCTGCCAAAGCATTTTTCAATCCGGTGATTTCCCGTGCTAGGGTATCGCTATTGAGTTCCCAGCAAACTTGTACTGCGCCGATGATATCTTCGTTCCACTTCACCACAAAGTCACATTCCGAATCCTTGGTCTGGTAATATTGAATTTCTTGGAATGATCTTCTTGGGTGGAGGTAGACGTAGTTTTCCAACTTTCTACCCAGGTCCTTGCTGAAGGAGAGGGAATTGGCGGCAGCTAAGGCCGGATCCACACAGAATGCCTTTTTGGGATTGGCTAGCTGCTTCCGGATGGAAGGTGAGTACATGGGAATGAGGTCAAACAGGTAGCTTTCGGTCAGGTAATCGCAGTAGTCGATCACTGTGCGTACAGATTTGATCTCCAGCAATCCACCTATTCGAGAATAGCTAAAGGGCTTGGCGACGTTGGAAGAGAGGAATACCCCTAGCCGAATGAGTGCTGTTTCATTGCTGATATTTCTTCGTACGGCCACGTCACGGGTAAGAATGTCTCGTAGGAGGGTTCGCAGGTAATCTGGGTACTGATTTTGCAAAAATTCTGGAAAGCCTCCCGATTGGAAATAAGTTTCAAAGCTTTCCACACCCGGAGGAAGCTGCTTAAACAGCAAAAATTCGGTGTAGCTGAAGGGGAAAAGCTCTACTTGTTTGTATCGCCCAGTGAGTCTTGTGCCGAATTCTCGGCTAAGCATATTCGCATTCGAACCCGTGATGTAGAGTTTCTCCCCTTTTTCATGCAGAGAGCGGGCAAATATTTCCCAGCCTACCACCGTCTGAACTTCATCCAGGAGTATGGAGGTTTTACCCAATTCATCGCGAAGCTGCGCGAGTTTGGGAAAATCTGCTGCTTCAAAATCCACCAACCGGGGATCTTCAAAATTTAGGTAGAGGCCAGGTGCGTCTACGGGTAGACTTTTTCGGATCAAAACACTTTTTCCACAGCGCCTCACCCCACTTACCACCAAGATTTGATGGGTAGGTATCGGGATAGTCATTTCTCTGGAGATAAGCTGTTTTTGGAGAAAATTCTCGTTTTGTTCCTCGATTACTTGGGCAAGTAGGTTTAATTGTATCATCTAACATATTGTAAATCATACAAGCTATTTTTAATTGAAGATCTCTTAGGTAGGAATTTAGGGGGCTCAGATTTAGGGCTCACTCAATTTTTGAATTGGCTTTTCCTTAAATTGTCAAGAAATTTTCTCAGACCTATTACTTGACCTATGCGACAATTACTCCTCAGACCTGGAGCAGAAGAATTGAATTACGAGATTCGGGGCATTGTAAAAAAAGCCCGTCAAATCGAAGCGCTCGGTTATTCGATGACTTGGGAGAACATCGGAGATCCAATTCAAAAAAGTAACCAAGTACCTGATTGGATGAAAGGAATCGTCGCTGATTTGCTTCAGGAAGACAAAACCTACGGGTATGCGGACTCGAAAGGGGTGTTGGATACCCGGAGATTCTTGGCCAAGCTCAACAATGAAAAGGGAGGGGCGCAACTTACTGCCGAGGACATTCTTTTTTTCAACGGCTTAGGTGATGCAATCGCCAAATTGTATCAATTTTTAATTCCAACTGCCCGCATTATTGGACCTTCTCCAGCTTATTCTACTCATAGTTCTGCTGAAGCCGCACATGCCAATTCAGCTCCCATTACCTACCGACTAGATCCGGACAACCAATGGCTTCCAGATATGGAAGATTTGTACCTCAAGGTAAAATACAACCCTTCCATTGTGGGCATTCTGATCATCAATCCAGATAATCCCACTGGGATGGTGTATCCCAAAGAAGTCTTAGAAAATTTCGTAAAGCTTGCCAAGGAATTTAATCTATTGTTGATTGCCGATGAGATTTACCAAAACATCACTTACAACGGCATCCAATCAGTAGCCCTTGCTGAGGTCATTGGGGATCATCCGGCGATCTCGCTCAAGGGAATTTCCAAGGAATTTCCTTGGCCTGGAGCACGCTGTGGATGGATGGAATTTTACAATCGAGAAGCTTCTCGGGAATTTTCCAAGCTTTGCCAAACCCTTGAAAATGCCAAAATGATTGAGGTTTGTTCCACTATTTTGCCTCAATTAGCCATTCCGAGAATCCTGAGCCATCCAAAATTTCCTGCTTATCGGAAGCAAGCCAATGCACAAATCGGCGAAAGAAGTGAGTGGATGAGAGAAATTTTAGGGAATATCGAAGGCATTAAATTCAATCCTACCCAAGGTGCCTTTTACAATACAATCGTTTTTGACGAACACCTGCTCCATGCAAAGCAAACGCTTCCGATTGAAGATGAACGAGTAAAAAAGTTGGTGGATACCTGGTTAAGCGATTCAGAAATGCCTTTGGACAAGCGATTTGTATATTATTTGCTAGCCTCTGAGCGGATTTGCGTGGTACCCATTTCTTCTTTTTGTTCTGAATTAAGGGGATTTCGGGTGACCCTCTTGGAAGAAAATGAAGCCGTTTTCAAAGATACCTTTTCCCGTTTAGGGGCTGCAATCACACGATACCTCCATTCCTAATCTCCTAATGGTCGTGCAGTCGAATTCGAATTTTTGAGTTAGGGCGAAGGGAATCTTGCGGTGCTTCTAGAGAATTAGGCAGCTTACTCAAATCTGGCTGCCCGGCATTGACCCATGCGGTATACCAAAAGTCGGCAACCATCTTGATAGAGCGTTGGATTTGCCTTTCCACCTGTCCGTGTAGCGCGGCAGCATAGGCTTCTGTAAACTCTCGGGAATAAACGCGTACCGTTAGGCCATTACGCTCCTCATAACTGTATTTTTGACTTTCGGAAAATGCTGTACTCAGCTCTTTTTCAATACGCAAGACCGAGTCTACCTGAGCATGAGCTCGTGACACCGCCTCCCAAAGAGCTTCCTGTGGATCTGTGACATAGCTTGCCTTGCCCACCCAAAAGGAGTAATTCTTGGCCTGCAGCTCCGGAATCCTACTTTCCCAGAAGCCATGTATACCCGTCTGTCCGCTGAGTTGACCGTTGTAGTTTTTTGTGGTATGTAAAGGGACGTTTAAGTCCCCTAGGTAATGCCCTAGGTCTGCCGAGAGGCGAAGGATGGAGGCTTTTTCCCGTGCAGCAAAGGCTTTGGTCAGACTTAGGAAGGTGAGGTAGGTGGACCAGGGGCCTATGCCGTGTGCTCTTAGGGTATCATCGGAATACTTTTCTAAGGCCTGAGGCCAATACTTGGGAAGTAGCTGCCTTGCACTATCTCCGTAATGGTCTAGGTCGATGTAGTGTTTTTCGGCTTCTCCCTGTACTGCATACCTCCTTCGATCTGGATTCACTGATTTTTCTCCTAAGAAAACCAATTCCTTTTTAAACAGGGATATCATTTCAGGAGGTAAAGAATATACAGCTTGCCTATTGATCAACTCGTGTGCGAAGAAGCCCCAGGACTTTTGCGGAGGATTAGAAAAAGAAAGTAGGAAGCTGTTTAAGATCAAAAAATACATGCTTAAAGCTACTTAATTGAAAGCTTTTTGTGAAGAAAAAAGCTTTTTTAGGAAAAAAATCATAAAAATGTCATCCTTACGTAGAAGCGATCAATCATTTAAAAAAGGAATGTTTAAAAATACTTTGGCAGAATTAATTATTTACAATAACTTTGCATTCCCATTTAAAACTGGGAAAAAGTAGAATTAGAAATTTAACGAGATATGGCAAATCATAAATCAGCTCTTAAAAGAATTCGTGCTAACGATGTAAAGCGTTTGAGAAACAGGTATCAGGCAAAAACTACCCGTACCTTTATCAAGAAACTTAAGGAGACTACCGACAAAATAGAGGCCATGGAGCTGTTTAAAAAGGTTTCTTCTATGCTGGATAAATTGGCAAAGAAGAACGTCATCCACAAAAATAACGCGAGCAACAAAAAATCAAAATTGGCAAAATTTGTCAATGCGCTAGCTTAAGAGTTACCTTTTTCAAAGAGACCCTGCCCAAAAGCAGGGTTTTTTTATGCATTTTTTTAGTACATTTATTTTTACTTTTTAATCTAAGAAATGCCTTCCACTTCATTAAAAATCTTTGAGATGGCCGAGCAAGATCGGCCAAGAGAAAAATTACTCCTCAAAGGCAAAGCAGCGCTAACTGACACAGAGCTTGTGGCCATTTTACTAAGAACGGGGAGTTCTACGATGAGTGCAGTCGACCTTTCCAAGAAGATCCTTTCAGCCGTAGACCAAGACCTCTCTCGCTTGGCGAGAATGACGGTTTTGGATTTGATGAAATTTAAGGGAATAGGGGAGGCCAAAGCCCTCTCTATAGTATGCGCATTGGAATTAGGGAGAAGGAGAAAAGATCAGGAGATTCCCCAGAAACAAAAAATAACCCATTCCAGTCAAGTCTATGAGTTGCTCCGTGCTGACCTGCAGGACGAATGTGTGGAGCATTTTTTTGTAGTACTGCTCAATCGAGGCAATTATTTGATTAAAAAGCAACGAATTAGTCAAGGGGGGATGTCAGGTACGGTGGTTGATCCTAAAGTTGTTTTTTCCTGCGCCTTGGAACACAAGGCACATTCCTTAATTTTGGTACATAATCACCCCAGCGGAAATTTAAATCCCTCCGAACAAGACAAAGCGATCACAGCGAAGCTTTTAAAAATAGGTAGGGAATTGGAAGTACCTGTTCTTGACCACTTGCTGTTCTCCGATCAGGGTTACTTTAGCTTTGCCGACGGAGGGCTGATGTAGGTTTTATTTCTTATTAAATTCAATCCCCTTACCAACTACAATCGGTTGTAATCATTCAATTTAAGGTCTCGTGAAATCAAGCCAACTCCTTCTAATCTTTATTTCCTTGGTAGTATTTGCTGTCATAGGATACATGTTTACTGCTGCAGAAAGTCCTGAAGATTACCTAGCAAAAATTGAAAAGGAGCGAGAGCGTCAGTTTAAATTTATTCGCTTCAATGCAGAATCTCCTCTCACCGAAAGTCAAAAACAAGGCTTTACGATCCTCACTTTTTTTGAAATCAACCCCGCGTTTCGGGTTAAGGCCCGATTGCTTCCCATAGAGGAAAAAAAAATCAGGGAAGTTCCCCTTACTGACGGCAGTACCGAGCGGTATGTGGAGCATTCCTTTGCAGAATTTGAGTTAGGCGGAAAAACCAATAAGGTGTTGCTCCTGCAGTCGGTTAGCGAGTCGGATATGAGAAATTTCTTTTTGGCATTTGCCGATCAGACTTCGGGAAAGGAGACCTACGGTGGAGGAAGGTATCTTAACGTGCGCCAAGACGGGAAAAATAGCATCACCCTAGATTTCAATTTGGCATTTAATCCGTATTGTGCTTACAATCCTGAGTTTGCCTGTCCTCTGCCTCCTAAAGAAAATATCTTGGATATTGCCATAGCAGCTGGGGAGAAAAATTACGATAAATGATCGCGCCCTGTGGCAATTCTTTTAACTTTGTTTTTCACACCAAAGAAGGCATTATACTGCCTAATCGACACCATTACGGATAATTTCCGACCCATTGCCTTATGAAAATATCCATCTCTAGACTCAAGCACTACCTTCATTTTACTGAAAGTCCAGAGGAGATTGCTGCCTTACTTACCCAATCGGGACTTGAAGTGGAAGGAATAACATTTTTTGAGTCTATTCCTGGCAAACTTAAAGGAGTAGTGATAGGGGAGGTTCTTACCTGTCAAAAGCATCCTGATGCCGACAAGCTACATATCACTACGGTGGATATTGGGGGAGAAGTTCCATCACAAATCGTATGTGGAGCTAGCAACGTTGCTGTAGGTCAAAAGGTAGTGGTAGCTACGGTAGGATCTACCTTGTATCCCTACCAAGGAGAGCCTATAGAAATTAAAAAGGCAAAAATTAGAGGTCAGGTATCTGAAGGGATGATTTGTGCTGAAGATGAAATTGGGATAGGAACTTCCCATGCTGGGATTATGGTATTGGATACTACCTTGCCCAATGGCAGTCCTGCTGCCTCCTATTTTGAAGTGACCGAGGATTATGTTTTAGAAATAGGACTTACGCCCAATCGCTCGGATGCTGCTGCCCATTTGGGAGTAGCCAGAGATTTGAAAGCCTTGCTAAGAAGGCCCATGTGCTTGGCTGAGGAAAAAGATTTACACATTCAAACTCAGCAAGGCCCACATATTTCGGTGCAGGTAGATGATGTATCTGACTGTCCCCGGTATGCGGGGATTGTTCTGACTGACGTAAAGGTGGGACCCTCACCGGTATGGTTACAAAATTTTCTTAGGTCCTTGGATTTGGAACCCATCAATAATGTGGTGGACATTACCAACTTCATTTTGCACGATTTAGGTCAACCCCTACATGCCTTTGATGCCGATAAAATTTCCAATGGAAAAATAAGGGTAGGAAAATTTCCTAAAGGCACTCCTTTTGTCACCCTAGACGACAAGCAAAGAAAGTTGTCAGGGGAAGAGCTTATGATTGGGGACGATCAAGGAGGCTTGTGTATTGCTGGGATTTTTGGAGGGATTCATTCGGGAGTAAGTGAAAAGACTACCTCCATTTTCTTAGAATCTGCCTATTTCTCTCCTGATGTCATCCGAAAAGGATCTCAATACCACGGATTAAAGACGGATGCTTCCTTTCGATTTGAACGTGGCACCGATCCAAACATGCCTGTATATGCATTAAAACAAGCAGTACTTCTACTTCAAGAACTTGCAGGGGCCAAGGTAGCATCTGAGCTGATTGATCTCTATCCTCAACCTAAAACAGATGTGGATATTCAGGTGAGCTATGGAAATATCAACAGATTGATAGGAAAAGAGATAGCTACCCAAGAGGTTATTTCCATCTTGGAGAGTTTGGATATTCAGGTGAGTGGATCACATCCCGGGGGTTTTATAGCAAGGGTAAAGCCCTATCGCGTAGATGTCACGAGGGAGGCAGACATCATTGAAGAAATTTTGAGGATTTACGGATTTCAACAAGTAGCCTTATCGGATCACCTAAAAACAGATTACTTGGCCGAACATCCCCAAAAGGACATTTCCAAACTTCAGTATCGCCTCTCGGAAATGTTGGCTAGCCAAGGCTATTTTGAATTGATTACCAATAGCCTTACTAGTCCCGAGTATGTGGAAAAGTCTGGGTTTTTGGACCCTAGTAAAACCGTGGAAATCTTCAACAAACTCAGTGAAGACCTAGGAGTCATGCGTCAAACCCTGCTTTTTTCTGGTTTGGAAGTTTTGGCCCACAACATCAACAGAAGGCAGACAGATTTGAAATGTTTTGAATTTGGCACGGTTTACCATAAGGCGGAAGATGGTTACAAGGAGTCCAAACGATTGGCGTTGTTCCTTTCTGGAAACCGATCTTCTGAAAGTTGGATTGAGCCAGCTAAGCCATTTGCTTTTGAGGATAGCTATGCCACTGTACTACGAATTTTGGAGCGCTTGGGCATTGAATTGGGGAAAGTAGTTCCCCAAGAATCCTCACCATTTGCCTATGGATTATCGATTTACTTAGGAGAAAAAGTGGCGGGTAACCTGGGATTGGTTGAAGAGCGTCAATTGAAATTGGCAGGGGTGAGGCAAGAGGTATGGTATGTAGAATTGGATTGGGACCTGCTGGCAAAAAAATCCTCCGGCTTGAAGAAATTCCAAGAGCTGTCAAAATTTCCAGAGGTGCGCAGAGACTTGTCCTTGGTCATCGATAAAGGGGTCAGCTACGAGATAGTCAAGGGCGTCGCAGAAAAGGCAGGAGGAAGATTACTGAGGAAAATTGATGTTTTTGACGTGTACCAGGGTGATAAAATTGAAGCAGGTAAAAAAGCTTATGCCCTAAGTTTTATCCTTCAAGATCAGGAAAATACGCTGACCGACAAGGAAATTGAAAAAACAATGAGTAACTTGATTCGTGCCTTCCAGGAACAGGTAGGTGCTACTATCCGAAGCTAGCCCATGATTCAAGAGAAATTAGAAAAACTTGAAAAACTTTCCGTTCAAGTAAGCAAAAAAATAGAGTCCTTGCATGCTGAAAATGAGGAGTTAAGGAGAAAATTGACTACCCTGGAAAAGGAGTTGGGTGATAAGGAAATGGCCTTACACCATTTTAAAAATAAGATTAAAATTAGTAACATTGTAGACAACCGACCGGTAAGCCCTGAGGATGCCGTCGAAATGAGTGACTTAATCAATTCGTATATACAAGAAATCGATCAATTGATCACCTACCTATCCGAATAAATGGAACCCCTTGCCATTAAAGTTAAAATCGGAGATAGAGAATATCCCATGCGGGTTAAGCCTGAGGATGAAGGCAAAATTCGTCATGCAGGTAAGTTGATCAATGAAAAATTAAGAAAGTATAAGTCAGAATTTGGCTTAGACGATACCACCGATTTATTGGCTATGGTAGCCTTTGATTGTATGGTGGAGTCCTTGGAAACCGACGAGGTCAATGCGGGAGATAGCGAGCATATAGAGCGCAGTCTTGCCCATATTTCGTCCTTGTTGAGTAAGACGCTTTGAATTGATTTTTTCTCATTTTGGCACTTTTTGGAGCCGGTAGGTGTATTTAGAACAGATACAACCTATGAACGTAATTTTATTATCCATACTTGCAGCCCTAGCGGGGCTAGGTATAGGCGCAGCGGGCGCTGGTTTTTTCTTTAAAGGCAAACAAGCAAAGCGTGAAGAAGAAGCCCAAGAGCGGATCAAGTCCATGCTTAGGGAAGCAGAATTGACTGCAGAATCCATCAAAAGAGACCGTATACTAGAAGCCAAAGAAAAGTACTTGAAGTTGAAGGCAGAATTTGACGAAGAGGCCAACAACAAGAAGAACTTAATTATTAGCAACGAAAACAAGGTAAGGCAGCTTCAACAACAAGTGGCCAAGGAGCAGGAGCAACTTCAAAGAAAAGAAGCTGAACTAGATAGTAGGAAAGAGGTATTGACGGCCCAACTCCATGCAGTGCAAGTCAGGAAAGAGGAGCTAGATCGGGTAACTAATCAGCGTATTGCTGACTTGGAAAAAATAGCAGGTCTTACCAGAGAGGAAGCAAGGGAACAGTTGATCACCATGCTGACCGAAGAGGCCCAGACTAAGGCATCTTCGCAAATCAAAGACATTTTAGATGAGGCCAAGTTGACAGCGACCAAGCAAGCAAAAAAAATTGTCTTGGACACCATTCAGCGTACGGCTACAGAGCATGCGGTAGAAAATTGCGTTTCGATATTCAATATTGAAAGTGACGATATTAAGGGAAAAATTATCGGAAGAGAAGGAAGAAATATTCGCGCCTTAGAAGCCGCCACGGGAGTTGAGATTGTGGTCGATGATACCCCCGAAGCGATCATTATTTCTGGTTTTGATCCCGTACGAAGGGAAATCGCTAGGCTTTCCCTTCACCGTTTGGTACAGGATGGTCGTATTCACCCGGCACGTATAGAAGAGGTAGTGGCCAAGACGGAGAAAAATATTGAAGAGGAAATCGTAGAAATTGGAGAGCGTACCTGTATTGATTTGGGAATTCATGGCCTTCATCCCGAGCTAATCAAACTAGTGGGTAGGATGAGGTTTAGATCTTCTTACGGACAAAATCTTTTGCAGCACTCTAGAGAAGTAGCCAAGTTGGCCGCAACCATGGCTGCAGAAATGGGATTCAATGCCAAGTTAGCAAAGCGCGCTGGTCTTCTTCACGATATCGGAAAGGTGTGGCCCGAAGAACAAGAATTGCCTCACGCGCTCTTGGGTATGGAACTTGCCAAGCGTTACAAGGAGCATCCTGAGATTTGCAATGCCATAGGAGCCCACCACGATGAAATCGAAATGACCTCCATGATATCTCCTATCGTACAGGCCTCCGACGCCATCTCAGGATCTCGTCCAGGTGCCCGTCGTGAAATCATGGATAGCTACGTGAAGCGTCTGAAAGAATTGGAGGAATTGGCACTGAACTTTGACGGGGTCAACAAATGCTTTGCCATGCAAGCGGGACGAGAATTACGTATTCTGGTAGATGCAGATTCGGTAGATGATCAGAAGGCAGGACAACTTTCCTTTGATATCTCTCAGAAAATCGAAAAGGAAATTCAATACCCTGGACAAATCAAGGTCACGGTCATTCGCGAAATGCGAGCCGTGAACTACGCCCGCTAAGGTGAACTATCCCAAAAAAAAGCAATTCGGAAGAATTGCTTTTTTTATTTCCTGTCGATTTTACTCAACTTACCTGCGTTCTACCTCGCGTAGGTTTTCCAACTTCTTCGCTCGGAGGAAACCGTTGATGTCCTCGAAATGCTCCCGAACTCGCTTATTACCAAATTCAAAAACCTTGGTAGCCAAACCATCCAAAAAGTCTCGATCGTGGGAGACCAAGATGAGTGTGCCATCGAAGGCCTTCAGCGCATCTTTGATGATGTCCTTGGTTTTCATATCTAAGTGATTGGTAGGTTCGTCCAAAATTAGGAGGTTGACAGGTTGGAGAAGCAACTTGATCATGGCGAGTCGTGTTTTTTCTCCACCAGAGAGAACCTTGACCTTTTTTTGGATATCGTCTCCTTTAAACATGAAGGCTCCCAAAATATCTTTGATTTTGGTACGAATTTCTCCTACTGCCAACTGATCTATGGTATCGAAGATGCTCAAGCTCTCGTCTAGGAGGGAGGCTTGGTTTTGAGCAAAGTACCCAACTAGCGCATTGTGTCCCAATTCACATTTTCCTTGAAAATCAATTTGGCCCATGATGGCTTTGATCATGGTGGATTTACCCTCTCCATTTTTTCCAACAAAGGCTACCTTTTGTCCCTGCTCTATGGTCATGGAGGCATGGTGAAATACGACATGGTCCCCATAGCTCTTTCTCATGTCTTCCACAATAACCGGATATTTTCCGGACCTAGGAGAAGGAGGGAAGCGGAGTTTCAAGGCAGAGGTGTCCACTTCATCGACTTCGACGATCTCCAATTTTTCCAGCATTTTCACGCGAGACTGGACTTGTAAAGTCTTGGAGTAGGTCCCTTTGAATCGTTCGATAAACTGGGTGGTTTCAGCAATAAATTTTTGCTGCTCTTCGAAGTGTTTTTGTTGCTGCTCTCGTCTTTCTTTTCTCAGCTCCAAGTAGTGGCTATATTTGGCTTTGTAGTCGTATATTCTTCCCATAGTCACCTCGATGGTGCGGGTGGTGATGTTGTCTACAAAGGCTCTGTCGTGAGAAATGACCACCACGGCTTTCGCTTTGGTCAATAAAAAATCTTCCAGCCATTGTATGGATTCGATATCCAGGTGGTTGGTGGGCTCGTCTAATAAAATTAAATCGGGGTTTTGAAGGAGTATTTTAGCCAATTCAATACGCATTCTCCAGCCCCCAGAAAATTCTGAGGTAAGCCTTTGAAAATCTTCTCTGACAAAGCCCAATCCTAAGAGGACTTTTTCCACTTCGGCTTCATAGTTGACTTCTTCTATGGCGTAATATTTTTCGCTGAGTTCAGAAACTTTTTCTATCAATTGGTAATAGGATTCTGACTCATAATCGGTGCGAAGGGTCAACTCCTCGTTGATGCGATCCATCTCCTCTTTCATCCCCAGGTAGGAGGCAAAGGCCTTGGAAGTTTCCTCCATAACCGTGCATTCGTCCGAGGTCAAAAGATGCTGGGGAAGGTAGGCAATCACGTATCCCTTAGGAGCTGAGATGCTTCCAGAAGTAGGTTTATTTACTCCAGCGATGATTTTTAACAGGGTGGATTTACCGGCCCCATTTTTACCCATCAAGGCTATTTTATCACTTTCGTTGATGTTGAAGGTGATATTGCTAAACAAGGGTGCACACCCGTGAAGTACAGAAACATTGTCTACTGAAATCATGACTACTTGGAATTGAGCTGCAAAGGTAGCTATTCAGCCCTTGGAATCATTGTTTTGCTCAAAATAAGTAGCAGGCGGGAGTAAAGGAAATTTCCAGAGAAAGGCAGGCTTTTTTATTCAAGGCAGGAGGTAAAGGCGATACAGGTGATGGGCAGTTTGCTGTAAAAAGTTACCTTTGCGCTATGCTTGTCGTGATCACAGGGGTATCGGGTACGGGAAAAACAACCCTAGGCATGGGATTGTCGGCAGGTCTTGGGCTGCCTTTTTTGGATGCAGACCAATTCCACTCTCCGGCCAATATCGCAAAGATGAGCAGGGGGGAACCCCTCAGCGATGAAGATAGAATACCTTGGCTACAAAGCTTGGCAGATGCCTTGTTGGAATATCAAAAAAGTGGGGGAGCCGTTTTGGCCTGTTCGGCCTTGAAAAATGCCTACAGGCAAAGGCTTCAAGTCCATACGGATCAGCACTGGATCCACCTCCAAGGAGATCGGGACTTGCTTTGGGAGCGTATGCTCGCTCGAAAGGGGCACTACATGAAAGCCTCCATGCTGGATTCCCAACTTGCCATTTGGGAAAAACCTTCTTTTGGACTATTATTGAATGTAATAGGGACTCCAGAACAAGTTTTGCAGGTTTCCCTACACTACTTTACTTCTCAAGGAATGAAAATGAAAATAGGTGTGATCGGCATGGGAGTGATGGGCAAAAGCTTGGCACTTAACCTAGCAGAAAATGGGGTTTCCGTATCCCTTTACAACCGCTTTGTAGCGGGTAAGGAAGAGGGAGTTGCCCAAGCCATACGCGATGCACATCCTGAAATTCCCCACCTTCTTGCCTTTGAAGACCTGAAAAAATTTGTTGAATCCCTTGAGCAGCCTCGAAAAATTCTAATGATGATTCCTGCTGGGGCCGCTATTGATGCCCAGTTGGATGCTTTGCTTCCCCTTTTGGAAAAAGACGATCTGGTGATTGATGGTGGCAATTCCTTTTACCTAGATTCGGACCGAAGAGTCAACCGCCTCAAAGAAATGGGTATGCATTTCCTTCCCATGGGGGTATCCGGTGGAGAAGAAGGGGCACGCAAAGGACCCTCCATTATGCCTGGCGGAAATGCAGAAGGTTATGCGATGGTGGCCGATTTTTTGGGTAGAATCTCTGCCAAAGACAAGGAGGGAAAGCCTTGCGTGACCTACGTAGGTCCAGGTGGATCAGGTCACTTTATCAAGATGGTACACAACTCGATGGAGTACGGGGAGATGCAGGTGTTGGCGGAGTTGGTTCACTTGTTGCGTTTTGGATTTGGCTGCTCGGCCGCACAGATATCTGCCATTTTTTCGGATTGGGCAAAAGGCGAGTTGAAGTCCTTCTTGCTTGAAATCACTGCAGACCTCTTGCTTTTCAAAGAAGGAGGAGAATTGCTGCTCGATAAAATCCTAGATCAGGCAGGCCAAAAAGGAACTGGTGCTTGGTCACTAACGACCGCCTTGGAGTACGGAATTCCCTACAGCCCCTTGGCCGAGGCCGTGAATGCCCGAGGGGTTTCTGGAGAAAAGGCGATGCGGGTGGCATTTTCTAAATCTTTTCACCACGAATTCCAAAAGGTGGAGGGTACTTTGGAAACTTGGCTTCCCAAAATCAAAGAAGCCTATGCCTTGGCTCGAATCATCAATCATGAGGTAGGTTTCCGATTGATGAAAACCGTATCAGATACCAAAGGTTGGGGGCTTAATTTCAACGAAATCGCCCGCATTTGGACCAATGGTTGCATCATCCGATCCGGCTTAATGGAACGAATTTCTGCTAATTATGCCGATCAAATAGCTTTTTTTGAAACCCCTGGAGTGAAGGAACAGGTGAATTCTGGAAGAATGGCCTTGGCAGAAGTGGTAGGATTGGGATTGACGCATGGTTTTGCAATGCCTGTGATGAGTGCGGGGATCAACTACCTGCTCGGTCGAATTACTGCCGAGTCTTCGGCTTCCGTGATTCAAGCACAGCGAGATTACTTTGGGGCACATACCTATCAGCGCAAGGACGATCCAAGTGGGAAGTTTTACCACACGGAATGGACTAAGTCTTGACCATAAACTTCAGCGATCTTATTTTTCTTATCTGGGGATTGGATTTAGATAAACAAGAAGCGAAATTCAAGAATCAATTGATGCTTTCCCTTATGTCATTCAAATCTCTTTTATTCGCTCTGATTTTTGGATTTCTTTCTTCTGTTACTTTTTCTCAAGACTTGGTCATTACCCAAGTGCATGTGGTTTCTTTGGAAAAAGGAATAATCCTAGAAAATCAGACCCTTTTGGTCAAGGAGGGCAAAATAGAATCTATGGTTAGCACTGGAAATTTACCCGTAGCTTGGCAGCAAGTGACCCGGATTGAAGGTAAGGGGAGTTATGTTTTTCCAGGACTTGCCGAATTTCATGCACATTTGCCTGTAGCTGCCGATGGCAATACCCAGCTCCAAGAGGAATCCCTTTGGCTTTATTTGGCCAATGGGGTGGTTCGTATCCGAAGTATGCTAGGTCATCCTAGTCACCTTGCCCTTCGAGACAAATTGAATTCCGGGCTATTGGTTGGTCCAAGAACCTTCATTTCGGGTCCCTCCTTCAATGCCAATTCCGTAACTGATCCTGCGCAAGGTGCCGCGATGGTCAAATCCCAGAAACAAGAAGGCTACGATCACCTGAAGATCCATCCTGGAGTGCTGTCGGAGGAAATGAAAGCCATTGCCACTGCAGCCAAGGCAGAGGGGATTCCTTTTGGAGGGCATGTGCCTTTGGATGTGGGGATTCATCAAGCCCTGGAAGATGGATTTAAATCCATAGAACACATGGATGGGTACATGGAAGGCTTACTTCCTAGTACGGTGACCATTGACCCGACTACTTCGGGTCCATTTAATCTTAATTTGGTGTCTCAGGTAGACTGGAGCAAACTCCCCAATCTCATCCAAAAGACCTTGGATCAAGGGACTTACCTGGCTCCCACGCTCACCCTGTTTGACCGGTATTTTGGATACATCCCTGCCGACACCTTTCGGCTAGCTCCAGAAATGAAGTACCTTCCCGGCTTGCAGATTCAACAGTGGGTAACTACCAAAAAACAGTTGGAAAAGGCAGGCATGCTTGACAAAGAACGGGTAGCCCCCTACTTGGAATTTCGACGAAAATTATTTCTTGAAATGCATTGCGCTGGCGTACCCATGATCATGGCTTCGGATTCCCCGCAGGTATTCAATGTGCCAGGTTTTTCGATTAACCACGAGATTGCCTTGATGTCCGAAGCAGGCATGTCCAACTTGGAAATCTTAAAAACAGGATCACTCGTGCCCGCCCAGTACATGGGGGCAACAAACCGTTGGGGACAAATCAAGGCAGGCTATGAGGCAGATTTTGTGCTCGTGGAACAAAACCCGCTCCTAGATCTCAAAACTTTGCAAAAACCTGTGGGTGTAGTGATCCGAGGAAGGTGGATCGGGAGAGAGGAGCTGCAAAGTCAATTGGACCGCATCGAAAAAAATCACCTCAGAAATTGAACTGCTTATGGCAAAGCACACGCTATTCAAGTCAAAAGTTAGCGAAGTACAGCTGCTCCTATTCCTCGTTTTGGGGGTAGTTAGCTGTACCGCACCTCCAAAGCAAAACCCAAAATCAGTAACCACCACCTTTATGATTCAATCCGAACAACTGACCGAGGTACAGGGACAGCCTGTTTACCGCTATGTGTTGGACAACGGCACCCTTCAAGTAGAACTCTCCAATTACGGAGGGATGGTGTACAAAATCCTAGCGCCAGACCGTAACGGGAAGAAGGAAAATGTAGCGCTGACCTTGGATAGCGTGGAGGATTTCTTGACCACAGCACATCCCTTCTTTGGGGTAACTGCAGGGAGAGTAGCCAATCGAATCGCAAATGCTCAATTCAACTTAGAGGGCAAGACTTACCAGCTGGCTAAGACCAATGGGGACAACCACCTGCATGGCGGAAAGGTAGGGTTTGACAAGAAGGTGTGGACATCCGAAACCTACTCCACAGACTCCACGGTAGGGGTCAAGATGAGCTACCTCAGCCCAGATGGGGAAGAGGGCTATCCTGGCAACCTGCAGACCACACTTTGGGTGGAATTGACGGCAGAAAATGTGCTGAGAATTAGGTTTGAATCGACCACCGATCAAGCCACTTTGGTCAACTTGACCAACCATACCTACTTCAATTTGGGAGGCATGAAGCGCGATGCCCAGGATCACGAAATTCAATTTTGGGCAGATGCCTACACCCCCATCGACGAGGAGCTGATTCCTACCGGAGAGGTGAAGGAGGTAGCGGGGACTCCCTTTGATTTTCGTTCCCCAAAAATCTTGGGAGACCAAATTGCAGCCAATGGAGGGGGCTTTGATCACAACTTCGTGATCAAACGGGAGAAATCACTGGAAATGAAGCAAGTGGCTCGCGTGCGTCATCCGGAAAGTGGTCGGGTAATGGATATGTATTCGGATAATGTGGGGGTACAATTCTATACGGGTAATTTCCTAAGCAAGTTTCCCGGCGCAGGGGGCCAGACATACGATACCCATTGGGGCTTTTGTCTCGAATCTCAAAATTGGCCCGATGCCATCCATCATTCCAACTTTCCAAGTCCTGTCCTTCTTCCAGGGGATCGCTATCTTCATACCATTGAGTATAAGTTTTCGGTAGAAAAGTAGGAGGGATAAAGGGAAAAGAATTTCAACTTCATTTACCTAGTAATTAATCTTAAAATAAAATAAACCATGGGAATATTTTCAGCACTATTGGGAAATGCAGGGGCAGTCAGTCAAGAAGAACTTCATAAAAAATATGGACAGCTGCTTACCGAAGGGGAACACATGGAATTGGGCTTTAAGCTGGTGAGGGACACTTTTATTTTTACGAATAAAAGGCTCATTTTGGTAGATATTCAAGGCATTACGGGAAGTAAAACTGAATACACCTCCATCTCTTACAAGAGTATCTCCAGGTTCAGTGTGGAAACTGCAGGCACCTTTGATTTGGATGCAGAGCTAAAGATTTGGATTTCCAGTGAGGTACATCCTAGCATCAAGAAGCAGTTCAACAAGTCCGTCAACGTGTACGAAGTACAGCGCGTCTTGGCACATCATGTGTTGAAGTAAGTTCAGGGTTAACCAGGGAAATCAAACAAAAAGCCATCCGCCGCGGCGGATGGCTTTTTTCTTTCTTCACGATCGCAGCGAAAGCTCTTTTACTTTCCATTTAGAACTACTGCAGCCTGAACTTGGGTTTCTGTAAATCCTTGGTAGGCACAGATCACCGCTTCAAAATCGGATAACTTGCCTAGGTGTTTGAGTGCCAAAGGATTGCCAAAATGGACCAGGATGCAGGGCTTGGATTTCGCCAAGGTTTGGATTTCATCCAAGACGCTTTGCTCCATGCCAAATTGATTCAGGGGCTTGTGACTTGGCACAAATACGGCCAAAATCACTTGCTCTGCCTCTTGGATCGACCCAAAGGAGAGGCCCAACTCTTGGGAAAAGATGCTTGGGCTGGTGGAGAAAAATTCTCGGTATCCCAGTTTTCCAGCTGCTGCCAAATTCTGGAGCTGTGTAGGATTAAGTTCCCCTGAGATGACAGACACATAGTTTGCTGCCAAGCCTTTTTGAAGTTGGGAATGGCTTTCCCAATCAAAAGTAGGGACAGCAATGGGCTGGGTTTCTACAGCGCCCAGGCGGGTTTTCAGTCCCATCACTTTTTCAAAAATTGCATCTACCTCTGAGTCTGAGGCGTTCTGGGCGATTTTCTCGATGCCCTCTTTCGCGTGATCCGAAAAGCAGAGGATGTCATTACCTGCCTGAAAAGCCTGCCATTCGAGTTCCCCAGGTTCTGTATACAGAGTGGCTACAGCCTTCATGTTGAGTGCATCAGAGATCACCAGCCCTTTGAATCCCATTTCGCCTTTCAGCAAGTCGGTGATCAATTCGCGGCTGACGCTTGCGGGAATGTTTTTGCCCCCAGTGAGGGCAGGCACCGCCAAGTGGCCCACCATGATCAGTTCTACACCCTGATCGATACCCATCTGAAAGGGAAGCAATTCCTCCCGCTCGAGTTCCGCTTTGGTTTTATGCAAAATCGGCAAGCCCAAATGCGAGTCCGTGGCCGTATCCCCATGTCCTGGAAAGTGTTTCAAGCAAGATCCTATGCCTGCTTTTTTCATTCCTGAATAGGCAGCAAAGGCCAATTTGGATACCTTTTCTGGGTTATTCCCAAAAGAGCGGTAGCCGATCACCGGGTTGTCAGGATTCGTATTGACATCGGCACAAGGGGAAAGGTTGAGGTGAATGCCGGAGCGCTTCATATCCAAGCCCATGCGGTAGCCCACTTCCTTCACCCATTTTTCGGCATCGTTTTTCAAGGCTCCTAGGCTAATGGCAAAGGGGTATTGGGGGGTATTTTCAATGCGCATGGCCAAGCCGTATTCCCCATCGATGCTGATGAGCAAGGGAGTTTTAGAGACCCTCTGGTAGCGGTTGATCAGTCCGATCAGTTTTTCAAAAGTGCCGCTCACATCCAGCACTTCCGCCCGCTTTTCAAAGTTGGCTGCAGCCGAATGCCTGCTGTGAAAAAAAGTCAGCCCCCCGATTTCCTGTTCGCAAATCAGGGCTTCGATGGCTTGGTAATTTTCTTCTGTATCGTGAATAAACGCCGCAGGAGAAAACAGCTGAGCAATTTTTTGATTTTTATTCATCGGCTGATTGCACTAGAGCAAAATTGAATTATTGAGAAAATAAGGGTTGCAATGGAGGAAGTAAACCTAACGCTACTTAACCCTCGTACTTCGTATTCCGTATTTCGTACCTCAAGAAACCTTCCTCCCAAACTCCCTCGGAAACTTCACCGTGTAGGCCATCACAAATCCTGGGAGCGTGGCGATGACCACCCAAACGAAAAACCCGGGATAGCCTAGCCACTGCTGCACGTAGCCACTGAGCATGCCCGGAAGCATCATCCCCATGGCCATAAATCCGGTGGCGAGGGCATAATGGGCTGTCTTAAATAGTCCATCTGCCACATAAATAAGGAATACCATAAAGGCTGCAAAACCAAAGCCATAGCCAAGTTGCTCCACCACTACCACGGCAGTAGCAAATACCACACTTTCCGGCTGAAGATAGGCCAAAACTACATAGCCGATATTCGGTGCATTGATGGCAAATGCCATGGGCATCATCCACTTGCCCAGGCCATCACGGGAGATCACTATTCCTCCGAGGATTCCTCCGGCAAGTAAGGCGATGACTCCTAGTGTTCCGTAGATAAATCCAACTTCAGTAGTACTTAGTTCTAGTCCTCCTGAAGCCCTTTTATCGAGAAAAAAGGGAGAGGCCATTTTTACCAATTGGGATTCACCCAGGCGATACAATAAAATAAAGCCCAAGGCCCCGCCGATGTGTGGTTTGGTGAAAAAAGAGTCAAATACCTTTCCAAAACTTGCTTTTTCTTCCTTTTTTACTTGAGATTCTACCACACTTGGGGTGGAGAGGTAATTGAGGGTTGTTAGGCAGAGCATCAACGCCCCTACTCCAATCATGGTCCAGGACCAAGCTTTTGTAGGGTCAGAGAAAGTTTGTTCTAAAAATCCAGCCAGAATTACAATCAATCCTTGACCAGTAATCATCCCCATCCGATAAAAGGTGCTGCGCATCCCTACAAAAAAACTTTGTTGTTCAGGCTTCAGGGCAATCAGATACAAGCCATCCGAGGCGATATCGTTGGTGGCAGAGGCAAAGGCACCCATCCAAAAAAAAGCAAGAGTAATGATGAAAAATTGTCCTGTCCCCGTGGTCAACCCTACTCCTATAAACACCAAAGAGAGAAAGGACTGCATGGAAAGAAACCATTGTTTTTTAGTTCCAAAAAGTTCGAGAATGGGACTCCAAATGGGCTTTATCACCCATGGGAGGTATAGAAAAGAAGTATATAGGCCAATATCCTCATTTGACACCCCTAGATTTTTGTACATCACCACGGAAACCGTAATGATCAAAACATAAGGTAAGGATTCAGTGAGGTAGAGGGAAGGTACCCAAATCCAAGGGTTCTTTGAAGGAGATTGTGTCATGGTTTTCTCAAGAGGTGTTGATAAATGCTGATTTCTGATCCTTCTATCAGCACGGCTCCTACAGCTTTTTCATAAAATTCTGCTGGACCCACGCCACCGATGATTGCGTAGGCATAGCCCATTTCCCTCATGGATTCTAGGGATTTGAGGAGTAGGAGTTTACCAATGCCTTTGCCTCGTTCAGACTCTTGGGTGCCTGTAGGACCAAAAAAATTCCTTGCGCTGCATTCATAACAGGCAAAGGCTAAGATATCATGACCACGCTGGGCTATCCAACAGGAGACGGGTTGCCGAGAAAAGGCCACCTCAACTTCTGATTTCCAGTAGGACCCAAAATTTGTAAAAACCCATTCACTGACCAGGTGTTTTTCTGGGGCAATTGCCTTTCTGACTACTATTTTTTCTTTCTCTAGCAACTTTTGCTCCAACTCATCCACCTTGGGGAGTTCTGACAATCGAACGAGCATGTCTTTCATGGCAGGGAAGAATTGCTGAGTTGAACTACTTGGGTATGAACCAACCTGCCGTAGTGATCTACCCAGCGCAGCGCAAGGTAAGTCCCCTTTCCCGAAGGCAATTGGAGTGTAGAAGAACTTTCATCCCCCACCCATTTCTTATTCAGGGGAGCCAGGTGAAGGGAGGATAAATCATCTCCCTGTTGTACCAATGCATAGCGAATGCTAGGATTTAATGGTTTTTCCAATTGTAAGGATAAGGTATTCGCCAAGAGACTAATGTTCTTCACGGAAGGGAGGAAGGCAGCTCCACTGGAGCTTGGTTCGAAGGAAGGAGGCAAAGCAGGATGATTGTACACCTCCTTTTTAAGTAACAGGGCAATGTCTTGATTCTTGGAATACATGGACTTGGCAGAAAAAAAGGCATTGCCTTGAATTTGGGGCAAGGTTCTTCCATAATTTACCTGGGAAATTAATTCTTGGGGATTTTTCCAGGCTTGATCGGAATCTTCTCTGATTTTATAGGGCCCATTGCCCAAGTATATGGGGACACCGTAACTCGTATTTGACCACCAATCGGCAAGGATGCGATGGGAGGCTAATCTATGCTCCATGCTCCAATAGAGTTGGGGGATGAGGTAATCTATCCATCCTTTTTCCATCCAGAGCAGTACGTCAGCGAAAAGATCGTCATAATTGGTTTGTCCAGCTTGTGTAGGAGAGCCTTTGGGATCCTTGCTCTGATTTCGCCAAACCCCAAATGGGGAGATTCCAAATTGTACCCAAGGCTTCTTGCCTTTGATGGTTTCGCTTAGCGCTAAAATGAGTTCGTTTACATTTTGCCTTCTCCAGTCTTCCCTACTTTGACCTGGGGTGCTATAGGCATCGTGAGAGGCTTTGTCTGGAAATTCTAGGTTGGATTCTCGGTAGGGGTAAAAATAATCATCAAAATGGATCGCATCTACGTCGTAGTTCCCCACTACCTCAGAAATGATTTTAAGTAAATGTGCTTTTACTTCAGGAAGTCCAGGATCATAGTACCATTTCGTACCATACTTTAACATCCAGTTGCGGTGCTTATGAAAATCATGACTGGGGCTTAGGGTTTCCGTTTTTAGGTCCATGGTGGCCCGGTAGGGGTTCAGCCAGGCATGAAACTCCAAGCCGCGGGCATGGGCTTCTTGGATCATCCAAGTGAGGGGATTTTCTTTGGTTTCAGGGGCTTTCCCTTGTTTTCCAGTGAGGTAAGTCGACCAAGGAGCAAGCGAAGTAGGATAAAAGGCATCGCCTGCAGTTCGGATTTGTACAATCACCACATTGAAGTTGAGATCTTTGTAATAATCGAGCAAATCGAGGTATTGCTGTTGTTGAATTTTCCAAGAGTCGGTATTGCTTTTGGGCCAATCGATATTTGCCACAGTAGCAATCCATACCCCTCTAAATTCTCTAGGGATTTCAGGAAGGGAGTGCTTGATTTCTAAAAAAGAGGGAGATGGAGAATTGAATACCGATTGATTTTTCTCTCCAAACTCCTCTAGCCGGAACGCACTTTTTCCTGAAGGCTCCTTTTGGCCAAAGCTAGGTATGTATATTCCCAGGAGACATAGGGACATCAATAGTAGGAGAGGATAAACTAGCTTCGTTTTCACTTAATTTAAAGGGAGAGGATTGAGCTTGAGGTCAGTAAGTTTTTTGCGGAGCTTATGCATAAACGCATCTCCAGGATCTGATTTTACGGTTAGGTAATTGGGATCGGTTTCCTTCCAGAGGTCTGTAGATCGAAACATTTGGTATTCGTGGTGCCCAATGACATAGTCTATAGGGTATTTCCTTTTCAGGTACCGGATCAGTTTTTCATTCGCTTCCAATTGGGCTTTATTCAGTGGCATATTGTCGCTACCAATGTTTTCAATCCCAATGGCGAGGTAGTTTAGACCAATCACATGCCTGGCAAAGGTGGTGTCGGGCAGAAGTCTAAAGATGGTTCCGTCTCGGTCTATGAGAAATTGACTGGAAACATTCAGCCTACTTGCACCGGTGAGGTCTGCTCGACCTCCAAGCAAGGTGGGATTAAACACGTCAAAAGTTACTTCAATGGAAGGGATGGCCGTCCAATGCACCACGACCATTCTCGGGGTAATGCTGGCGATTTTTTGAATCAAGCCGTGTCTTTCTTTGAGGTATTCTAGGGAAAGTTGTTCCCTTTCTTCGTTCCAGGTAATGGGCTTGTCGATGATCCTTAATGTTCCTTTTGGGCTGCAAGCAAGTACTAGCAAACCCATTAAAAAGGATAAGAAAAGGGTGGATAGCTTTTCCATTGTTTATTGATATCCGTGAAGATACCAAAAAGTACCCTAGGTTAAAAATCACTTTTCCATGCCCTTGAATTAGGACGAGTAGAGGAAATTAGTCCAAAAGTATTTTCTTTAAAAACTATTTCTATTGAAATGGAACTCCAAACTTGTTCCCCAGTTCCCTCAGGTCTTGGACCACAGGAGGAAGTAGGGGGATGCCTTGGGTTCTTCGCACCGACTCCAATTCCCTTTCTGGATCCCCTGGAATAAGAACTTTATCGTGGCCAGGAGTAGGGGTTGCGGATCGAAACCTTCGTATCCATTGGTCCATGTGGGAGGTAAATTCATCTGCTGGCCTAAAGGCATCTACGCGCATAGCGCCGAAGAAATGACCGATTCCTTGACCTACCAAATTGGGTAAGGGGTCTAAAAATGCAACAAAGGGGGGTACCCAAGGTCCATAATTAGCGCCAGATAGTACTGCGGATAAAATGTCTACGATAGCTCCGAGAGCGTAACCCTTGTGTGATCCATGTTCCTTGTCGCCTCCTAGAGGAAGCAGGGCTCCTCCTTCCTTTACCCCATGGGAAGAGGTGGTAGGATTTCCTTCCTTGTCTTGCACCCATCCTGTAGGCGTGTCTAGGCCTTTTCTTTGTAGCATTTCTAACTTCCCGTTTGCTGCTGTGGTGGTGGCCATGTCGGCTACAAAGGGAGGCTCTTCTTTGGCTGGAATGGCTACCGCAATGGGGTTGGTTCCTAAAAGGCGTTCTTTTGAAAAAGTGGGGGCAACCAATGGGCTTGCATTGGTCAAGGCAATACCAATCATGTCATGATCTAGGGCCAGCATCGCATGGTAGCCAGCAATGCCAAAATGATTTGAATTTTTTACGGATACCCACCCCGTCCCTACTTGCTTAGCTTTTTCAATAGCTACTTGCATGGCGTAAGGGGCAACCACCAGGCCCAGACCTCCATCCCCGTCCACCACAGCAGTGGAGGGTGTCTCATAGGATACGTGAATCTTTGGCTGTGCATTTATTCTTCCTTTTTCCCAAAGCCTGACATACCCACTTAGCCTGGCTACCCCGTGGCTATCTATGCCACGTAAATCTGCGGAGAGAAGAACCTTAGCTCCAAGTTGGGCATCCGATGCCGAACAGCCTATTTTTTTTAGGAGGTCCTCCGTAAATTGGAACAGATGGGTGTAGGAAAATTGCTGCATGGAAACAAGGTGGCTTTTGAATCCAACAAAGATAGGCAAGCTTGACTTGCTTAGTATACTAGGCTAGAGTTTGCCTTGAAAAAATTAAATCGGGTTGGATAGATTCCAAGAGCGAATTTTTGGATGCTATTTTTCAAACTTGGACCTGACCACTCAATATTCTAGAAATGGCACCTTCCTTCAAAGAATAATGGGAACAGGTGATTGGGGATTCGGGCAAGTGAGACAAAATAAAATTTATTAGGCAGGATGCCACTACGATCATATCCACTCGCATGGGGATCATACCAGGAATGAGCAGTCGTTCTTCTCGGTTTTTGGTTATCAGCAACTGAAAAATTTTAAAAAAGACTTCTCTGGGGAGATCATAGACATGTTGCCCCGAAAGTTTGCATTGCAACATGGATTCGTAGTAAATATCGACTAGGGTATCGAATGTTCCTGAAGCGCCCACAAGACCTTGAGGTTTGAAGGTATGGATGGCCTTTAGCAAGGGGTGTAGGTGATCACTACAATACTGCTCCAACTTGGCGACTTCCTCCGACAAAATGGGATCGTGGTAATGAAAGGCATCTAGAAGGCGCTGGCCTCCTATTTCGAAACTTTTTTTCCAAAAAACTTCCTGGGAATTTCCAATAATAAACTCAACAGACCCCCCACCGATATCCATCATGAGCTGGGTTTGCTCCGTTAAGGCACCAGAAAGTTTAATACCTTCATAAATCAATTGAGCTTCTTCTTCCCCAGAAATGACCTCAATATCAATTCCTAAAAGCTCCTTAACCTGAGAAACAAATTTGCTTCCATTTGTAGCATTTCTGACAGCGGAAGTGGCAAAAGCAAAATGTTGAGAAATCCCTGCGCTATCCATCATCTCCTTAAAATGAGATAAGGTTTTAAGCGCTCGTTGCTCCGCATCGGGAGCGATTTGGTTTTTGGTGATTCCCCCTTGGCCCAATTTGACCGCTACTTTTTCCTTGTATAGGGTTTTAAAATCTCCAACAAGAAGCTCTACCAATAACAAATGAAATGTATTGGTCCCCATATCAATCACCGCGGCCTTCTTAGCGTGCATCTTTGCCAAATTTTTGGATGGGCGAATATAGAAAGATTTTGAAAAGTTTAATTTTTTTAACTTCCTTCTTTGCTTTCGTTCGCTGGTTGACGCTAGGTGGACAAAAAATAATGGGGATGGGGATAGTTCAGGCATTTTCTTTGGATCAAGCCCGTATATTTGAAAAGTAATGTAATCCCAAAATGACTGATCCAAAACAACCCTCCTATAGCCCTAGAAGTAATGCGGAAAAAAACAAGCTTTTGGCCAAGAAAAATGCTGAGGCTGAGCTTGGAGGAGGACTCTCCCGCATAGAGGCACAACACCAAAAAGGAAAACTTACGGCTAGAGAAAGAATATCCCTTCTTCTGGACGAAGGCACTTTTGAGGAAATAGACAAATTTGTGATGCATCGTTCCAAAGATTTTGGCCTGGATAAGGAATATTATCTTGGGGATGGGGTAGTCACGGGCTATGGGGAGATTCATGGAAGATTGGTATATGTTTATTCCCAAGACTTTACTGTCTTTGGAGGCTCCTTGTCTGAGACCCATGCGGAGAAGATTTGTAAAATCATGGATTTGGCCCTAAAAAATGGCGCTCCTCTGATTGGATTTAATGATTCAGGCGGGGCAAGAATACAGGAGGGAGTCAATTCGCTCGGAGGATATGCAGATATTTTTTATAGAAATACCTTGGCTTCGGGGGTGATCCCGCAGATTTCAGCCATCATGGGGCCCTGTGCCGGAGGGGCAGTATATTCTCCAGCAATCACCGATTTTATCTTGATGGTCGAACACACCTCCTACATGTTTGTCACCGGTCCCAATGTAGTCAAAACAGTTACTCAAGAAACGGTGACTGCGGAGGAGCTCGGGGGAGCATCCACCCATAGTACCAAATCAGGGGTCACACATTTTTCGTGCGCGAATGAATTGCTAGCCATAGGTAAAATTAAATCTTTGCTCAGTTACCTTCCACAAAATTGTGAAGATAGAGCCCCTATTTATCCTTACACCATTCAGGATGAGGAGTTGAGGGGATACTTGGATGCGTTGCTTCCTGAAAATCCCAACCAGCCCTATGACATGAGAGAGGTGGTACAAGGGATAGTAGACGAAGGTTCTTTTCTAGAAGTACATGAAAATTATGCTGAAAATATTGTGGTTGGCTTTGCTCGAATAGCAGGCAGGAGCATAGGCATTGTGGGCAACCAGCCCCAGGCTATGGCTGGTGTACTAGATAATCATGCCTCGATCAAGGCAGCCAGGTTTGTGCGGTTTTGTGATAGCTTCAATGTCCCTCTATTGGTACTGGTAGATGTGCCTGGATTTTTGCCTGGGACAGATCAAGAATGGAACGGGATCATTACCAATGGAGCCAAATTGCTTTATGCTTTTTCTGAAGCTACAGTGCCTCGCATCACGGTCATCACAAGAAAAGCCTATGGGGGAGCCTATGACGTAATGAATTCCAAGCATATTGGAGCGGACCTAAATTACGCTTGGCCAACGGCAGAGATTGCCGTGATGGGAGCGAAGGGAGCAGCAGAAATCATCTTCAAAAAAGAAATTGCAGCGGCGAAAGATGCAGAAGCCAAACTTCAAGAAAAGGTGGAGGAATATACCGCTAAGTTTGCTAATCCCTACCGAGCTGCCCATAGAGGATTTATCGATGAGGTGATATTACCCTCTCAAACCAGGGCCAAATTGATCAAAGCATTTAAAATGCTTGAAAATAAGGTGGACAAATTACCCCGGAAAAAGCATGGAAATATTCCTTTGTGATTTATAGGGAATGGTCTTTCTTAAGATCGGCTTTTCAATAAAATAAACTCTTTCTCTCGAACTATTTCTAATGGAATTCTATGAACGAAACTCAATTTTTAAGGACTTATCTCAACAATTCATCGCCGACGGGACATGAAGCATCTGGACAACAGATTTGGTTGGATTACCTCAAACCTTTTGTGGACACGTATTTTACCGACACCTATGGAACTGCGGTGGGAGTAATTCATCCTGAGGCCAACTATAAAGTGGTGATTGAAGCCCATGCAGATGAAATCAGTTGGTTTGTCAACTACATCAAAGAGGACGGATATATTTATGTGAAGCGAAATGGAGGTTCGGACCATATGATTGCTCCCTCCATGCGTGTCAATATTTACACGGACAAGGGAATAGTACCTGGAGTGTTTGGTTGGCCAGCTATCCATGTGAGAAAAGAGGGAAAGGAAGATGCACCTACCTTGGATAATATATTTATCGATGTGGGGGCTAGATCCAAAGCAGAGGTGGAGGAATTAGGAATCCATGTAGGATGCGTAATCACCTTTCAAGACGAATTGATTGAGCTGAATGGGAAATTTTGGTCTGGTCGTGCCCTGGATAATCGCATTGGGGGATATATGATCGCTCAAGTGGCTAGAAAAATCAAAGAATCAGGCAAGAGACTTCCTTTTGGATTATATATAGTCAATGCAGTACAAGAAGAAATCGGGCTAAGGGGTGCCGAAATGATTGCGCATCGAATCAAGCCCAATCTTGCCCTAATTACTGACGTATGTCACGACACCACCGCACCTTTGTACAGTAAAATCAGCAGTGGGGATCAGGTAGCAGGTAAAGGCCCAGTCCTCACCTATGGGGCATCGGTGCATAAGAAGCTTTTGGACCTCTTGATTGAGACAGCTAAAAAGCGTGAGATACCTTTTCAACGTGCTGCAGCTTCTCGAACCACAGGAACCGATACCGATGCTTTTGCGTATTCTAACGATGGGGTGCCCTCCGCTTTGGTTTCTTTACCTTTGAAATACATGCATACCACGGTAGAGACGGCAAGCAAAGAAGACATAGAGCATGTTATTGCCTTGATGTACGAATTTTTGATGGACTTTGATCCTGAATTTGATTTTAGATACATCAGTTGAGGATATATTCTATGTGAGAAAACAGGATATTTTGATCATTTCTGAAGAGATTATTTTTGAAAAATTTGGATAGTAGCAAGTTTACATTTAAAAAATGTGCTTACTTTTCTTCGATTATGTCTAATTCGAAAAAATGCTTGGTCGAATACAGGGCCTTGCAAAACCTAAAAAATATAAAAATGAAACAGTTTGTTATAGTACTACTTTTCTTAGGGTTCGGTTTTGGATGTAGCCCTAAGTCTCAAGAATCTGCGACAGGTGGATTAGATTCCCTAGAGTCGGTGGCTCCATCAGACAATGTCTTGACTTCTGAAGAGAAGGCGGAGGGATGGATTCTTCTCTTTGATGGAAAGAGCATGCAAGGGTGGAGGGCTTTTAATGGAGACACGACCCCGAGCAACTGGGTGATTGAAGAAGGAGCCATGAAGGGATTGGGTGCTACGGGAGGAGAAGATTTTGGAGGGGATGTGGTGTATGGTGTCCAAGAATTCGAGGAGTTTGAGTTGAAATTTTCTTGGAAAATTTCTCCCGGAGGTAATTCAGGGGTTTTCTATCATGTGGTGGAGGGTCCAGCCTACAAGGCTCCTTATTATACAGGACCGGAATATCAGGTGATCGATCAATTGGGATTTGGGCAGCCTCTTGAAAAATGGCAATCCATTGCGGGTGATTATGCGATGTATGAACCGGATTTCGAGGGAGTGGTCAAGCCAGCAGGGGAGTGGAACGAATCCAGGATTATTTTTTCTGAAGCAGGTGCTAGTTACTGGCTCAATGGAAAGCAGACAGTTGCTTTTGTGCCTTATTCTGAGGATTGGAAGACGCGACGAAATTCAGGGAAATGGAATGATTTTCCAGATTATAAAATAGCACGCAAGGGGCTTATTGCCTTGCAGGATCATGGAGATCCAGTATGGTTTAAAAATATAAAAATCCGACCCTTATGAAAAAAGTAATTTTGGCAGCCTTGCTAGTAGTGGGGATCCAAACGGTGTATGCCCAGAAAAAAGAAAAGTTATTTAATGGTAAAGACCTTACCGGGTGGACGGTGTACGGGACAGAGAAGTGGTACGTAGAAAATGGACTTTTGGTCTCTGAAAGCGGACCGGATAAGGGCTATGGATACTTAGGGACTACTTCGCAATACGAGGATTTTGAGGTTAGTCTAGAATTTAAGCAGGAGGCCAATGGCAACAGCGGAGTATTTATTCGTTCTACTGTGGATGGAACTAAGGTTTCGGGATGGCAGGTGGAAGTAGCTCCTCCAGGAAGTAATACGGGAGGGATTTATGAATCTTACGGTAGGGGGTGGTTGATCAAGCCTGCAGCCGAAAAAGATAAGGCCTTAAAATTTGGGGAGTGGAATACCATGCGAATTGTGGTGAAGGGGGATACGGTGACTTCCTATGTGAACGGAGAGGAGATGGTCACCTTGACTGACGAAAAGATTGGAAAAGGAAAAGGAGGGGTTTTACTTCAAATCCATGATGGTGGTAGTATCAAGGTGTATTGGCGGAATATAATTTTGAAAAAATTATAATAAACAGAAATTTTATCTGTTTCAAGCCCTGCAAAATCGTATTGCAGGGCAATTTTTTTTTAAAAAATTTCTAGTTCAATTTCAGGGACTTGCGAGATTGAACGGAAGTTTTTGATAAAAACTTTGTCTAATCAATAAAATTCCTCATCTTTGCAGTCCCAAAAGTCAAAAGGATTTCGCGTAGCTGAAAAAATAATTCACTTTTCACCTTGTAAGGGAAAATATAATAATTAATTTTGCATCCCCATTCTACAGAAATGGGAAAAAATGAATAGGATTTGAGAGGAAATTAACCTCAAGTTCTCCAGTTCTAGTAATGACTAGAAAAAAGTTCTTTGAAGTGATGTAAGGCGAAATAGAATACTCTGAGAAGAGGGGCTTTATGGGTATGCTTTACCTGTAGGGCGAACAATAGAATAGTTACTTTACAATGGAGAGTTTGATCCTGGCT
>Ga0194134_10001215_pt1 | contig 35642 bp, 33 predicted proteins | sample TA2KigOff0mmetaG_FD_148602 | JGI IMG/M metagenome (GOLD analysis project Ga0194134, IMG submission 148602) | Freshwater microbial communities from Lake Tanganyika, Tanzania - TA2015056 Kigoma Offshore 0m | ecosystem: Environmental > Aquatic > Freshwater > Lake | place: Tanzania: Lake Tanganyika... | reverse complement strand
GCACCTGTGTAGGTGTTGTTGCCTGAGAGGGTTAAGGTACCTGCGCCATCTTTAGTGAGGGTACCTCCACCATTACCGATGACACCTGAGATTGTGGTGTGACCGCTACCGCCCACGGTGAGTCCAAAGGTGCTATTAGTGATGGTGCCACTTAAGGTTAAGATATCACTATCACTATTGATTCTTGTTGCATTGGTCGATAAGGTGATAGCCCCTTGATAGGTGTTGTTACCTGAGATATTTCGGAGTGCACCGCCTGAACTGATACCTGTATTATTTAACGTGAGTGCTTCAGCGCCAATGATGATACCACCTGAGAGTTCAAGGGCGGCACCTGAGGCAACGGTAGTACCGGAGGCGGTGGTACCAAGTGCTGTGGCATGTGTTGCACGAATCACACCTGCACTGATGGTGGTGGCTCCCGTATACGTATTTGCACCAGATAAAATTACAGTCCCCGAATTAGATTTTGTAAGAGTGCCACTTCCCCCTAAGATTGCTGAAACAGTGACTGTCTTTCCCGATGCGGGATTGAATAAATAGCTAGTTCCAGTCAGTACTCCCGTTGTACTTGTGATAGATCCCTCAGTTAAAGTTATAGCACCAACACTATCTGAAAATGTCCCAAGGGATAAAATTGCGGTTGAGCCATTTATGGTTAAGGCTCCTGTGGAAATGCTGTTATTTGCGCCAATTACTAGCGTTCCTGCAGAAACTGTTGTCGTACCAGTGTAAGTATTCGCTCCTGAGAGGGTTAAGGTACCTGAACCTGATTTAGTGAGTGATAAGGTGCCAGTGCCATTTGAGATCACACCACTGAATGTCGTTGAAGTATTATCACCGCCACTGGTGAGAGTTACTGTGCCAGTGGTTTGAACTGTGCCACTTCCTGCTAGGGAGCCAATGGTGTCGGTTGCATTAACATTGTATGTCGTACCACTACTTACAGTCACAGCTGTGGTGTTGGCTAATGAGCCAGAGACTGTTAATACACCTGCACTGATGGTGGTGGCTCCCGTATACGTATTTGCACCAGATAAGGTTAAGGTACCTGCGCCTGATTTAGTGACAGAAGTAGAAGTTCCAGAAATCACGCCTGAATAAATACCGTCGGTTGCTTGGGTAGCAGATAAAGTACCCCCATTAAGGGCTAAATTTCCGGTTCCACTAAATGAGCCTGCGGTCGCAGTAATTGTTAATCCGAGAGATCCCGCCGAAGAAGAAATATTGGCATTAATAGCGACGCTTCCAGCTGCTGTCAGGGTCAGTGTCGCATTGCCCCCTGTTGTTTTAGAAATAGCGGTAATCACTGTAATATTACCTGTGTCGCTGCCTGCGCTGCCAGTTAAACCTGTTGTGATCGTAACGCTTGAGCCGCTATTAAGAGCGGTTTGAATATTTGAAGCTAAAATTGTAGAAGTTTGAGTTGTTGGGGTAAATGATGTACATGGACTAGAGCAAGAGTTACCGGAGGCAGAACTACCAATTGTTACATTATAAGGATCAATTAACCAAATACCACCGCGTCCAGCGTTAATAGTAGCTAGTAAATCTAGTATATGACCTGAAGTCTCAATAAAGCCCCCATCAAAATTCATCGGATCAAGAGATAATTGAGCAGTATTAACAAAAGAATTAGAATCCAGAGCTAGTAGGCGGGTAAAAGGGAGTTTGTCATGTTGCGCATCAAAACCTAATTTAATGATGCCCCCAAATTTTGAAGCTCGAGCTTCAACAGTGGAATAAGTGAACTGCGTATGATTAAGACCTGAAATAAGGATAGTACCCCCACGGCCATTACCCCCATTTGCTTGAATATGAGAACGGTCAGCGATGACCGAACCTTGGAGGGAGCGAATATAAACATCGCCACCATCATCAAAGCCATGTGTAGCGATCCATACTTTATTCATATCAATATGCGATGAGGCGGTGATATCAACTGTACCTCCTCGCCCGCTTCCATTATTCGTTTGAATGTAGCCCCCAAGAACCATACGATTCGCCTCAAACTTAATACGAGTTGGGGCATCGTCACCAATGATTCGAGCAGAAGGTGTGAGTACTATTTGATCCAAAGCATTAAATAAGATTGTGCCCCCGCCTCTGGTATGATTCCCACGGATTAAACCTTGGATGAGGATACTTGCCCCCATAAACTGAAAATTAAAGTCTAAAGGCGACTGAGGGAGAGACTCAACACTTCCTAACAGTGCTAAATGACCCTCAGAAATGAAATGAACTTGGTTAGTTTTGATGGAAGCTTGGGCTGAAAATAAAAGGTCTCCGTAGCTCTTAAATTCGGCTTTAAGATTGGCACTGGAGTCTTCGATTTGACCCCGAAAATCGATATTATGATCGGCAATAAAACTTAATTGCGTTAATTCACTGCTCCGCTTTTTAATGTATACATCATCGACTACTAGAATTGCCCCCGTATTTTGGTCACATAAAGCTCCACAAAGTTGCTTTTGACTCTCTAATGAAACATGGGAATGATTTAATGTTGCCCCCACAAGATCCGCTAAAGTATCTTTTACCTCATGATAAGCTGCAATAATTCTCCAGGTACCTGGTTTAGCTATTTCATTTTCTGATGAAGCAGAGACGGAAGCTGAGGAATGCACTGCCACATGACGAGCTTCTGTTTTGATTGTGCCCCCGTCACCTATTTTCATTCCTTTTGCTTCAAGCGAGCCAGCAAGGGTTAATTGCTCACCTGCGACTAAGCTAATATTACCCCCGTTACCCTGCGACAGGGCATTAGCGTAAATGCGTGCCCCCTCGTAAACGTGAAGGTTATCTTTCGCTATAACTTCTATTTTGCCCCCACTTTGATTAGATGCGGTTGTAATAGATTGATTTGAAAATTCAATATGATTAGCCGTGAGTAAAATTCGTCCGTTGGACTCCACTAGGTTTTGAGCTTGATTTTGCGACACACTCAACGTGCCATGCTGTTTTATGATGCCCCCATTAAGAACGTTGATTGCTGAAGCCGTCATAATAACTTGTCCCTGAGGCGCCTCAATTATCCACTTATTCTCAATAAGTCCTTTTACAAGTGATGGGGACGCAATAATAGTGCTAAGTCTTTGATTTTGAAACTGCAGTGTTATTTGCTCGCCAGAAGCAAGAACAACACTACCTTTCTCCGCATAAATGATTCCTTCGTTCCTTACTTCAGGAGCTAGCAATGCCACATAATCTTCATGTGCTTTTATGTGTCCTTGATTTTGAATTTTTCCTGAGTTAGTTTTTTCTTGAAATTTATACTGACTTTTGAGGTAATCTGTATTATCAATGTCATGAGTTGTGGCCGTAACTGAACCAACATCAAGAGAGGATTTGGGGCTAAAATATACACCGTCAGGATTAACTAAGAGAACTTCGCCATTTGAAGTCATTTTTCCAAAAATTTGCGAAGGACTGCCTCCTGTTACACGATTAAGAGTGGACGCTGATGCATCAGGTTGCTTAAAATTCACTGAGGCTTCAGAACCAATATTAAATGTCCTCCAGTCGATAATACCCCGCTGAGAGGTTTGCGTCACACTCATCGTTGCGTTGGATTGATCAGTTTGGATCTCTATTTGCCCGTTAACGATATTTGGATTCATCGGCAATTCATGGATTGCCGGCTCAGCAAAAGCACTTCTTGTCATCACTAAGATCGGAATAAGGAGTTTTTTAACCGCAAAAGGTGGACGTTTGACCATTTAAATTCTATTGTTTTGCTGGAATTGTTTTACTGGATAAATGAGCATATATGAAATTAATTTAGAAGTAAAGCGCTCCTCGAAGCCAAATAAATGGATCTCGCTTCGAACCATCTTGGTCTGTGCCTGAGCTTGTTCTATTTGGATTTTCGCCAATACGATCTGCGACAATTACAGACCATTGCGTATTTTGGGGTCCATTCAAGGCAAGCATCAAGCCATATCCTTTGAGCGTATAATTATTGGGACTCACATTACTATAATTATCTCTAAATTGTCTTACATGACCTAAATCATAAAATCCGGTGAGGGTAAAATTTTGCGCGAAGCGTTTTCTTATCTCAAAATTCGCTAAATAGCCACTACTACCCGCGCCTTCCGCTGTCGGGTAGGCCCTTAATGCTGTTGGCCCACCTAGATATATTTTTTCAGACGCATCTAAATTACGATCAGCCCATTGCGTATATATTTTTCCATAAAGTGACCAATCTTGGGGCAAGAAATGTTCTCGATTAAGATCGATCGAAAATTTCTTATAATGCCCGTGGGTACGCGCACCCGTTGCACTTTGGTCAGAGGAAAAGTTCGGGGAACCATTAAGATCCACGCGTCCAATATCTATATTTAAATCATAGCGGTTGATGCCCCCTAATCCCAATTGATCTGCTAGATCTCCTCGAATACCAAAATTCCCAACGCGAATTTTATAATCACTTGTAAGTCCGCTTGTATTATCTTTATTCTCAAATAGTCTTTCTGTATATCCAAAGCTGGCATCAGATCGCATAAATGGACTTCTCTGAAGCGGGTATTTCGCCGTGAGTCCATATACAAAAGATTTACCTCGTGGCTTTAAAGAACGATATTCTGGCGAAACAACATCGTATTGAAGAAAACTAAAATTAGGTCCTACGCGCCAACCAAGAGAGCCAAGCGGAACGGAATATTCCATGCGAGCATAGTCTACCCCTTGGGTTTTTAATAGGGTCAGTTGCGCTTGATCTCCTAAGGAGAGGGGGGAGTCAACTCTAAAAGAGCCTAACAATCTTTCTCGACCTGTTGCTCGTGATCCATAATTGTCCGAGGTCACAAGCCCTCCGAAGCGACTTGTATTATTTGTCACAAGAACCCCAATTTTAGCCTCACCGGCTTTATTACCAGCTTTGAGCGCACTTTTAGCTTTGATACCTGGCAAATCATTAATTAACCTGATACGTCGCTCAACTTCTTTTAAGTTGATTGCACCCTTTGTCAGATTATAAGACATGAACTCCTCCAAAAGTTGCGGTTTAACAAAACTAAGCCCATTTTGTGGAATAATTTCGATGCCCCCAAACTGGCCTTCACTAATTTTTAATTGCAATACACCTTGGGTAAGGTCCTGATCAGGAAGTTCAACAAAGGCTACAAGGCCTTGTTGATTATAAAAATCTGCAAGAGCTCCAGGAATTTTTTTGATCCGATTTAAAGTGAGTGGTATTTTTGAAAACTTAGATAAAAAATTTTCAATTTGCTCAACAGTAAGTTGTTCGTTACCGATTATCTGAAAAGATTTGATGGTGACGCTTGGACCTTTTTTATCATCCTCTTCTTCTTTATACGTGGATAAAGGATCTTGATTTTGAGGAATGATTGCTTTATTGATTTGTTCAATTTCTTTTAAAATGCGCCCTGCATCAGGGTCGGGTTGGTTAGGATCAATGGTACCTGCAAAAAGAGTGAGCGGAAAAAACAATACAAAAAATCCAAAAAATTGACGCAGCAACTTGTCCCCCAAATTTAAACGAAAAATGAAGTTAGAAATGACTAATTAATTCAATAGAAATTATAGCCCAAAAACGTAATCAATTCACAAGATTAATTTCTATTTTCATAAATTCTTGGCATGTATTTTGAGCCGCACATGATTCAGACCCCTGGGGCACAATCGCTTCAATTTTATGAATACGATTTGGATAAAGTCCAATATTTTTTAGAGCCACCAAAGCTTGCCAGGCCCTCTCATTAGCTAGATTAAGATTATATATTTTTTCCCCGCGACCATCCGCATACCCCCTAATTACAATATTTTTCTCCTGTTTATTCCAGACTTTAACTAAAGTCTTTAATTCAAGATCATCATTAAATTGGATATTTTTTTGTTTCGATACCAAGTATTTTGTCCATAATACTTGATTTTGATGTCCATCCTTAGCAAAATTCTTGGCCGAAGTGTTGGTACTATTATTTTCTGAAGACGTGGAGGCTATATCAAAATGTTGGATTAAAATGAAGCTTAGCAACCCAATACCAAGAGTTGAAAGACTGATGAGTAATATGATTTTGTTTGATAATTTTTTAAACCAAGGAATAATGAAATTTTTAAATTGAATGAGATACCCGTGTAGCCGCACGATTAGATTGTATATAAATTTTTTGAGTTCCAAAAGAAAAGGCCGTGGAATCTTCCTCATCGATTGCACTTCTATCTCTGCATTCTTTTCTTCTTGAGTTTCAGGAGTCATCGTATACTTCGCATCCATACCCGATTCTTTTCTCTCAACTTTTACTTCCTCATTGTTGGATAATTTGTAATTCAATTCTTCATTTTCTGAGAATTTTAATTGCCTTTCAACTGACGGGTCCTTGCCTAGTTCGAGTATTTTTTTTTCTTTTAAAAGAGCGATGCGAGCTTGCTCAACAGAAACCGCTGGAAAAATCCCCAAAGATAATCTTTTTTCTTTGCCCCCAAAACGATATTTAAATCGCCAAGCTTTTGTTCCGTTGGTAGCGACTTCAATATAAAGGCCTAAACCATCAAATAAACGATAGGGTTTTACTCCAGGAGAAGCTTTTTCAATTAAGTCATTAGTAAGTTTCATAAGATAGCAAGTGCATTAAGATGCCCCCATTATCTTGATAAAATCATCACATAGCAATAGATATTTTACGTTGATTGTAAAAAACCCTAAGCTCATATTTAAGCTTAGGATTTTTTATTTATAAGAAGCTTGGCAGTGACCTACTTTCGCATGCAAAAAGCATACTATCATTGGCGATCAGTCGTTTCACTATCCTGTTCGGGATGGGAAGGAGTGGTTCCAACTCTCTATGTCCGCCAAGCAAACTGGATGAGATAATGATCAAAGATCAATGTCTCGAATTCGGACAAAATATGAAGAAGTAAAATGATTGTGTGTTTTGATTACAAAGTCAGCTTTAAAAAATCTTATAAACCCTTAAAAGAACAAGTCTTAAGGTTATAGGATCAAGCCTCACGAGCAATTAGTATCGGTTAGCTTAACGTATTACTACGCTTCCACACCCGACCTATCAACGTCCTGGTCTTGAACGACTCTTTAGTGTGCTTAAAGCACAGGGAAGTCTCATCTTGAGGCGAGTTTCACGCTTAGATGCTTTCAGCGCTTATCTCTTCCAGATTTAGCTACCCGGCTGTGCCATTGGCATGACAACCGGTCCACCAGAGATCTGTCCACTCCGGTCCTCTCGTACTAGGAGCAGGTCCCCTCAAACTTCCAACGCCCACGGCAGATAGGGACCAAACTGTCTCACGACGTTTTAAACCCAGCTCACGTACCACTTTAAATGGCGAACAGCCATACCCTTGGGACCGGCTACAGCCCCAGGATGTGATGAGCCGACATCGAGGTGCCAAACTCCCCCGTCGATATGAACTCTTGGGAGGAATCAGCCTGTTATCCCCAGAGTACCTTTTATCCGTTGAGCGATGGCCCTTCCATACAGAACCACCGGATCACTATGACCTGCTTTCGCATCTGCTCGACCTGTCCGTCTCGCAGTTAAGCAACCTTTTGCCATTGCACTATCAGTACGATTTCCGACCGTACCTAGATTACCTTCGCACTCCTCCGTTACTCTTTGGGAGGAGACCGCCCCAGTCAAACTGCCCACCATACACGGTCCCCAACCCCGTTTCAGGGTCTAGGTTAGAACCTCAACAACATCAGGGTGGTATTTCAAGGTTGACTCCACACGATCTAGCAACCGCGCTTCAATGTCTCCCACCTATCCTACACAGATCTTGTCAAAGTCCAATGTAAAGCTACAGTAAAGGTTCATGGGGTCTTTCCGTCTAGCCGCGGGGAGATTGCATCTTCACAAACATTTCAACTTCGCTGAGTCCCAAGAGGAGACAGTGTGGCCATCGTTACGCCATTCGTGCGGGTCGGAACTTACCCGACAAGGAATTTCGCTACCTTAGGACCGTTATAGTTACGGCCGCCGTTTACCGGGGCTTCAATCAAGAGCTTGCACCCCATCATTTAACCTTCCGGCACCGGGCAGGCGTCACACCGTATACGTCCACTTTCGTGTTTGCACAGTGCTGTGTTTTTATTAAACAGTCGCAGCCACCTTTTCACTGCAACCCCATCGGCCTTCGCAAGTAAATTGCTACAACCTACCGGGGCGCACCTTCTCCCGAAGTTACGGTGCTAGTTTGCCGAGTTCCTTCTCCTGGGTTCTCTCAAGCGCCTTAGAATTTTCATCCTGCCCACCTGTGTCGGTTTGCGGTACGGTCTCAACTTAACTGAAGCTTAGTGGCTTTTCTTGGAAGCATGGTATCAGTCACTTCAAGAGCAAGCTCTCTCGTTAACACGCCTTGACATTGACTCTCCGGATTTGCCTAAAGAACCTGTCTACACGCTTGAACCGGGACATCCAACACCCGGCTGACTTAACCTTCTCCGTCCCCACATCGCATTAAATTGAGGTACAGGAATATTAACCTGTTTCCCATCGACTACGCATTTCTGCCTCACCTTAGGGGCCGACTCACCCTGCGCCGATGAACGTTGCGCAGGAAACCTTGGGCTTTCGGCGAGAGTGCTTTTCACACTCTTTATCGCTACTCATGTCAGCATTCGCACTTCTGATACCTCCAGCATCCCTCACAAGACACCTTCGCAGGCTTACAGAACGCTCTCCTACCGCGTGTATTGCTACACACCCGAAGCTTCGGTTACGTGCTTAGCCCCGTTACATCTTCCGCGCAGGACGACTCGACTAGTGAGCTATTACGCTTTCTTTAAAGGGTGGCTGCTTCTAAGCCAACCTCCTAGCTGTCTATGCCTTCCCACTTCGTTTTCCACTTAGCACGTCATTTGGGACCTTAGCTGTCGGTCTGGGTTGTTTCCCTCTTGTCCACGGACGTTAGCACCCATGGACTGTCTCCCGTAATTACATTTCTCAGTATTCGGAGTTTGCAATAGTTTGGTAAGGTCTTATGACCCCCCTAGCTATAACAGTGCTCTACCCCCGAGAATGATATACGAGGTACTACCTAAATAGTTTTCGGAGAGAACCAGCTATCTCCAAGTTTGTTTAGCCTTTCACCCCTATCCACAGCTCATCCCCAAATTTTTCAACATTTGTGGGTTCGGACCTCCAGTACGTGTTACCGCACCTTCATCCTGGCCATGGATAGATCACTTGGTTTCGGGTCTACACCCAGCAACTGAATCGCCCTATTAGGACTCGCTTTCGCTACGCCTCCCCTATCGGTTAAGCTTGCTACTGAATGTAAGTCGCTGACCCATTATACAAAAGGTACGCAGTCACCCTTGCGGGCTCCCACTGTTTGTATGCATACGGTTTCAGGATCTATTTCACTCCCCTTCCGGGGTTCTTTTTACCTTTCCCTCACGGTACTAGTTCACTATCGGTCGATTACGAGTATTTAGCCTTGGAGGATGGTCCCCCCATATTCAGGCAGGATTTCACGTGTCCCGCCCTACTTGTCGTTATCCTAGTTCCACACACGGGTTTTCGTATAAGGGGCTATCACCCTCTATGGCCGGACTTTCCATTCCGTTCTACTAACACGTATGCTAAAAATAACAAGCTGCTCCGATTTCGCTCGCCACTACTATCGGAATCTCGGTTGATTTCTTTTCCTCGAGTTACTTAGATGTTTCAGTTCACTCGGTTCGCTTCTTGTCTCCTATATATTCAGAGATAGATACCCTTGCGGGTGGGTTCCCCCATTCGGACACTTCCGGATCAAAGCTTGTTTGCCAGCTCCCCGAAAATTTTCGTAGACTACCACGTCCTTCATCGCCTGTAATCGCCAAGGCATCCGCCATATGCACTTATTCACTTGACCCTATAACATTAAAACCTGAGCCCTTTTAAACTCAAATTTTTTATGACGCATGAGACGTCCTGTTATAAGTTTTTCTAAAGCAACTTAAGACCCATATTCATATCCTTACAAAAAAACTACAAATATAAGGTATAAACAAAGTCATCTGTTGTTTCTGATTTTGCAATCAATTACCCATTTGAATTTATCTGCTCATCACAAGTCAGATAAATTCACTTTACTTCTTCCATTTTGTTAAAGAACGAACTTAGCATTAAAGCTAAGCGTTAAAGATTGTGAATCACAACCCTTAAGGCTTATCTTTACTTATCAAAGAATTGGTGGAGGATGACGGGATCGAACCGACGACCCCCTGCTTGCAAAGCAGGTGCTCTCCCAGCTGAGCTAATCCCCCAAGTTTCGGAAAAAAGATTAAATCTGGTGGGTCTGGTTGGGCTCGAACCAACGACCCCCGCCTTATCAAGACGGTGCTCTAACCAGCTGAGCTACAGACCCCTTAAATAAAACGGGCCAATGATTCTTTGATAATACCCAACAACTGATAAGTGTGAATGCTTGATAATTCAAGACGTTCTCTAGAAAGGAGGTGATCCAGCCGCACCTTCCGATACGGCTACCTTGTTACGACTTCACCCCAGTCATGAATCCTACCGTGGTAATCGTCTCCCTTACGGTTAAACTAACTACTTCTGGTAAAACCCACTCCCATGGTGTGACGGGCGGTGTGTACAAGGCCCGGGAACGTATTCACCGCGACATGCTGATCCGCGATTACTAGCGATTCCGACTTCATGTAGTCGAGTTGCAGACTACAATCCGGACTACGATCGGCTTTCTGGGATTGGCTCCCCCTCGCGGGTTGGCAACCCTCTGTACCGACCATTGTATTACGTGTGAAGCCCTGGCCATAAGGGCCATGAGGACTTGACGTCATCCCCACCTTCCTCCGGTTTGTCACCGGCAGTCCCATTAAAGTGCCCAACTAAATGATGGCAATTAATGGCAAGGGTTGCGCTCGTTGCGGGACTTAACCCAACATCTCACGACACGAGCTGACGACAGCCATGCAGCACCTGTGCTACCGTTCTCTTTCGAGCACTTGAACATCTCTGCTCAATTCGGTACATGTCAAGGCCAGGTAAGGTTTTTCGCGTTGCATCGAATTAATCCACATAATCCACCGCTTGTGCGGGCCCCCGTCAATTCCTTTGAGTTTTAATCTTGCGACCGTACTCCCCAGGCGGTCAACTTCACGCGTTAGCTACGTTACTCATAGATTTTACTCTACCAACAACTAGTTGACATCGTTTAGGGCGTGGACTACCAGGGTATCTAATCCTGTTTGCTCCCCACGCTTTCGTGCATGAGCGTCAGTGTTATCCCAGGGGGCTGCCTTCGCCATTGATATTCCTCCACATCTCTACGCATTTCACTGCTACACGTGGAATTCTACCCCCCTCTGACACACTCTAGCCTTGCAGTTTCGAACGCAGTTCCCAGGTTGAGCCCGGGGATTTCACATCCGACTTACAAAACCGCCTGCGCACGCTTTACGCCCAGTAATTCCGATTAACGCTCGCACCCTACGTATTACCGCGGCTGCTGGCACGTAGTTAGCCGGTGCTTCTTATCAAGGTACCGTCAACCTCATGATTTATTCGATCATAAGTTTTCTTCCCTTGCGAAAGAGCTTTACAACCCGAAGGCCTTCTTCACTCACGCGGAATGGCTGGATCAGGGTTGCCCCCATTGTCCAAAATTCCCCACTGCTGCCTCCCGTAGGAGTCTGGACCGTGTCTCAGTTCCAGTGTGGCTGGTCGTTCTCTCAAACCAGCTACTGATCGTCGCCTTGGTGAGCCTTTACCTCACCAACAAGCTAATCAGATATCGGCCGCTCCATTAACGCAAGGTCTTACGATCCCCTGCTTTCCCCCGTAGGGCGTATGCGGTATTAGCGAATCTTTCGACTCGTTATCCCCCATTATTGGACACGTTCCGATATATTACTCACCCGTTCGCCACTCGCCACCAGAGAGCAAGCTCTCCGTGCTGCCGTTCGACTTGCATGTGTAAAGCATCCCGCCAGCGTTCAATCTGAGCCAGGATCAAACTCTTCAGTTTAATCCAAAACTATTACTTGATCCTCTTCATAGAAAAGGATCGGTATATTGCATTTGCTTTATTAAATCTCAAATTCATTGATAAGGTTATTAGCCTAATTAAGTTAAGCTAAGTGTCTTGTCATAAATTTAAAAAAGTGTAAAGCACTTATATTTTGAGATCCTTAAGACGAACAAAGTTTGACCCATGTTAGCCATAAGGATTTGTCTTAAAACTATAAGCACCCACACTTATCAGTTGTCTATTTGTTAAAGAACGGTATTTGATCTTGGTTGCGGGGACAGGATTTGAACCTGTGACCTTCGGGTTATGAGCCCGACGAGCTGCCAGACTGCTCCACCCCGCGATCGATCTGCATACATGACGCAGAGAGGTGGGACTATAGCACCTTTTTTGAAGGGCTGTCAAACTTATCTCGCCCTAAAATCAAGGCTATTCGACTAAAAATTGGTTAATTTTCTTTACAAAACCGACCGGATCTTTTAGTTGACCTCCCTCAGAAATCAACGCTTGATCAAAAATCACTTCAGCAAAATCATTGAAGCGAGTTTGATCACCTGTCGTTTCAAGCTTTTGAATGAGCTTATGGGTGGGATTAATTTCCAAAATCGGTTTGGTGTCTGGTGTTTTTTGTCCTGCAGCTTTTAATATGCGTTCTAGATTGCCTGATAAATCATGCTCGCCAGCGACCAAGCATGCGGGTGAATCTGTGAGACGATGCGTGACTTTGACTTCTTTCACTTTATCGCCTAGGGCTTTTTTAATTTTTTCAACGAGAGATTTTGCATCCTTCTCAATTTTCTTTTTCTTTTCTTTTTCTTTTTCGTCTTCGAGCTTTCCTAAATCAAGATCACCTTTTGCAATCGATTGTAATTTCTTACCTTCGAATTCGTGGAAGGTAGAAAGAAGCCACTCATCAACGCGATCACTGAGTAATAAAACTTCAATCCCTTTTTTCTTGAAAATTTCTAAGTGCGGGCTATGCTTCGCAGCTTCATAGGAATCAGCAGTGATATAGTAAATTACTTCTTGTCCATCCTTCATGCGAGCGACATAATCTTTTAAAGAGACCACTTGTGCATCAGACGCTTCGTGTGTCGAATTGAAACGGAAAAGTTTTGCAATTTTTTCTCGGTTCGCAAAATCTTCACTATGACCTTCTTTCATCACCGCACCAAATTCTTTCCAGAAATTTTTATAGTCGTCTGGTTTTTTTTCACTCATTTCCTCTAGAAGATCGAGAATCTTTTTAGTGGAGCCCGCACGAATCGCTTCCACCTCTTTACTGTCTTGTAAAATTTCTCGCGATACATTTAAAGGAAGGTCCGCGCTATCAATCACCCCTTTAATAAAGCGTAAATAATTTGGCATAAGTTTTTCTGAGGCTTCCATGATGAAGATACGTTTCACGTAAAGCTTTACACCATGATGACGTTCGCGATCAAATAAATCAAAGGGTGCTTTCGCTGGTATATAAAGGAGTGAAATATATTCTTGTTTACCTTCAATGCGATTATGTGCATAGGTAAGCGGAGGCTCTTGATCGTAAGAAAAATTTTTATAAAACTCGTGATATTCAGTTTCCTTAATCTCATTTTTGTTGCGCGCCCAAAGCGCTGAAGCTGCATTGACGGTCTCATCTTCATCCGTCGGTACTTCTTCACCGTCTTTCCATTCTGATTTTTTCATGACGATAGGCAGTGTGATGTGGTCTGAATATTTCTTAATAATGCTTTTCAAGGTCCAGTCACTTAAGAATTCATCTTCGTCTTTTTTGAGATGTAAAATAATATCGGTACCGCGTGTCTTTTTATCCACTTCACCGATGGTGTACTCACCTTCACCTTGCGATTCCCATTGAATACCCTGTGAAGCGCTTGCGCGTCTTGTGATCACCGTCACACGGTCGGCAATTATAAATGAGGAATAAAAACCGACACCAAACTGGCCGATTAAATTTGCGTCCTTCGCTTGATCGCCTGTTAAATTATTTAGAAATTCTTTTGTACCTGATCTTGCAATCGTACCAATATTATTAATGACCTCATCTCGACTCATACCAATCCCATTATCAGAAATGGTTAAGGTGCGTTGCTTCTTATCAAAACTTAACCTAATTTTTAATTCAGAATCTTTTTCATAAAGGCTTGCATCTTTGAGCGCTTCGAAGCGTAACTTATCCGCAGCGTCACTCGCATTAGAAATTAATTCACGAATCACGATTTCTTTATTACTGTATAAAGAGTGAATCATGAGATCAAGAAGTTGCTTTACCTCGGCTTGGAAGACTAATTTTTCAGATGCATTTTCTTTTGTTGCCATGTCTATTACCTTTTTTTAACAAAATTAAGATGGGATGACACTTAACATGGGGATCACCAATTAAATTTCAAGGGTGAAAAAAAACTTTTTAGCGTATTTTCTTTAAAGCAAGTGATGCGGCCATCAATCCAAAGGTAGCTGTCACCATCACGCTTGATCCAAACCCCCCACAATGAAGGCCTTTCAGTGCTTCATCCTTATCACAAGCGCCCTCAGGTTTGATCATAACTTCATCAGTGAAGACAACATCAATACCTACTTTTTGTGATTCCTTTAATTCCAAAGCTTTTTTAACGTCATGCCGAATCTTAGCGGTCAGTCTATCTCCATGGGTTAAACTTAAATCAGCAATGTGGATGCTTGATGGATCAATACGGCCACCCGCGCCTCCGGTCATCACCAGTGGAATTTTTTTACTTAATGTATGAAGTGCCAAGCTAGTTTTAATAGCGGCCTGATCAATAGCGTCTATCACGATATCAAAATGAGGTTTAATGAGCGTCTCTATATTGTCATGTGAAATAAAGTCATCGACGATATGAATCTCACACATGGGATTGATTTCGAGTATTCTTTCTCTCATGGCTAGGACTTTAGATTGTCCAAGGGTACTTGTGAGCGCGTGAATTTGCCGATTGATATTCGATTCGGCAATGTGATCTAAATCGATCAGTGTAATTTTGCCAATCGCGTTGCGACCTAACGCTTCAGCTGCCCAAGAGCCTACACCACCAATACCCACCACACACACGTGCGCATGCTTAAAACGATCTAACGCTTTTTTCCCATAAAGACGTTCGACTCCACCGAAGCGTCGATTGAAATCAATGTCTTCCATAGGATATTTTAAATTTCGAGAATCACAAAAGCAGTTGCAATATTCTTTTCATCTGAAATAGAAATATGCTGACTTAAGATTTTTTTTTCTTTTAAGTAACTTTTTAATGCTTCATTGAATTCTAGAATAGGCTTTCCTAGATCGTCATGACCTACGATTATATTTTGAAAGCGAATAGGTGATCTAAAACCGGTACCTAGTGCTTTTGCAAAAGCTTCTTTAGCGGCAAAACGTTTCGCTAAGAAACGAGATTGTGTCGATGACACTAAGTAACCCTCAAATTCGGAGTCACTTAAGATTCGGCGTGCAAATGTATCGCCAAATTTTTCAATGGAGTCATGAATGCGAGAAACTTCAACAACATCAGTACCAATACCAAAAATCATAATAAGTTTATCTTCTTAAATATTACTTCGAATAGGTACGTAACAATAATTTCATTTCACGGACTGCATTATCCCAACCCACAAATAGTGCGTGCGCTACAATTGCGTGTCCAATATTAAGTTCTTCAATACCTCGAATGCCAGCGATTAAATTCACATTATGATAATGAAGACCATGACCTGCATTCACGATAAGACCTAAAGATAGGGCATGCATAGCCGCATCTTGAACACGTTTCAATTCTTTTTGTTTAGTGACTTCATCTTCAGCACCTGCATAACTGCCTGTATGAATTTCAACCACGGGTGCGCCCATTTTTTTTGCGAGATCAATGTCTTTTAAATCAGGTGCAATAAAAAGAGAAACACGACTCCCTTGCTCTCCTAATGTCTGCGTTGCGCGGTAAAGATGATCATAAGTCTCTTTAATATTTAAACCACCTTCGGTGGTTCGCTCTTCACGTCTTTCAGGAACAATACATACATCTTGGGGTTTGACGCGGGATGCAATCGCAATCATTTCATCAGTCGCAGCTAACTCTAAATTCATTTTGGTTTGAAGGAGTGGTCGAATTGCAAAGATGTCTTCGTCTTGCATATGACGACGATCTTCACGAAGGTGAAGTGTAATACTATCCGCCCCTGCTTGCTCAGCTCGGAGCGCTGCCTCAACGACACTTGGGTACTTCGTCCCTCTTGCTTGTCTCAGCGTTGCGACGTGGTCAATATTAATACCGAGCTTAATCATAGTCTGTCTTATCCTTCTAAGTCGACAAAGAGCTGTTTTGAATGAAGGGGTTTGTCGCCTAAATAAAAACCTAATAAATAACGCATCAGTTGCTTACTTTGTTGCTGAGTCTGTTTATCTAGATATTGGTCATGTGCCATATCAAGGAGCGTTTTACCTAAAACTTTAATGCCGCGATCGGTCTTCGTTAAATCACATGCGCCGTATTCAGCTTCATAACGGTATATTTTATCAGGGATAATCGGGTTTGAATCTTCATCATAATCTAAAGTGACGGCATAGCCTAACGCTTGTAAAAGCTTTAACTCAAAGCGTCTTAATGTGATGGTGAGCTCTCGATCCTCACTTAAGGCTAAAATCGTTTCATGATAAAAATGAAAGAGTTCGCTGTGAGGCTCATCTCTAGGTAATAAACGAATCATCAATTCATTCAGATAAAAGCCACACATCAGTGCATCACCCTCTAAGATGGTGAGTTTCTCGCACCATTCCAATCCATTTAAACTTTTAAGTTCAGATTTGCCTGACCAATTTGCAAGAAGCACTTGAAAAGACTGAAGCATACCGCGAATGGATGATCGCGGACGACGCGCGCCTTTAGCGACCACTGGTATGCGGCCAAATTTTTCTGAGAAAATTTCTGCGATTAAACTTGTCTCTTTAAAAGGATAGGTGTGCAAAATATACACACGCTGATTTTCTTGACGATGACTTGACGTTGCCATTTAAGAAATTAAAGGCCTAATGATTTTAAAACACGCTGATCAGTTGACCAGCCACTTTTGACTTTCACCCAAGTCTCAAGCCATACCTTACCCCCAAAGAGTGCTTCCATATCATGTCTCGATTCAGTTGAAATCTGTTTTAGCTTTTCACCGTCTCGACCGATCAGCATCGGTTTCTGACTTTCTTTATCGACAATGATGGCAGCAAAGATACGACGCAAATGACCTTCGACTTCAAATTTTTCAATTTCAACTGCAATGGAGTAAGGTACCTCTTGCCCCGTTAAGCGAAATATTTTTTCACGAATAATTTCAGACGCTAAAAAGCGCTCACTCTTATCGGTAATTTCATCTTCACCATAAATAAAAGGTTGTTCAGGTAAAAAATCTCGCACCGTCGACAATAAATGATCAAGGTGTTTATTTTTTTTAGCAGATACAGGGACCATCGCTTTAAAGCGATAGGATTCACTTAATGTTTTAATTTCTTTTAAGAGTACATTCTTATCTTTCATTAAATCGACTTTATTCATAACGAGAATCGTGGGTCGATCTTTAGGAATCAATTTCAACACCGCTTGATCTTCTTCTGTCATACCTCGAGACTCAATCACAAAGAGAACTACATCCACATCACCTAAAACTTGATGCACAGTTTTATTTAAACCCTTATTCATAAGGTTTAAATGTTTAAGTTGAAATCCAGGGGTATCGATAAAAAGAAATTGGGTGTCATCAATCGTTTGAATGCCTAACAATTGATAACGTGTAGTCTGTGCTTTTTTGGAGGTGATACTGATTTTACTGCCCACTAAATAATTAAGCAGTGTCGATTTACCCACATTGGGTCGCCCCACAATCGCAATGGTGCCACAGCGTGTGATTTGATGTTCACTCAATTAAATAGACTCCAACATTAATTGGAAAGCCTTTGATGCTGCCTCTTGCTCGGCAATGCGTCGGCTGTTACCCACACCTTGCGTTTTAATATTTGATTTCTTGATATGGCATTCTATCGTAAAGGTTTGGCTATGCGCTTCACCTTCAATTGAAACCACGTTGTAAATAGGCAAATCACTCTTCTTACTTTGTAATAATTCTTGCAATAATGTTTTAGCATCTTTTTGAATTAATTTAGGATCGATTTCATTCAATTGTGTCTCAAAGCAACGTGAAACAAATTGATGCGTAGGTTCAATACCCCCGTCTAAATAGATAGCGCCGATGATAGATTCAAAAGTATCTGCGAGAATAGACGGGCGTCGCCATCCTGCACTTTTAAGTTCACCCTCACCTAATCGAATAAAGTCACCTAAGCCCATCGATGTCGCAATAGCACTCAATGAACTTTCTTTCACGAGTTGTGCACGTAAGCGACTCAAGTCTCCCTCATCGATACGAGGAAATCTTTTGTAGAGTTCGCTTGCAATCAGAAAACTTAATACGCTGTCGCCCAAGAATTCGAGACGCTCATTGTGTTGCGCGGAGAAACTGCGATGTGTGAGTGCCATAATCATAAAAGAAGGATCATTAAATGTGTAATGAATGATCCTTCTTAATGAAGCTTGGCGTTCTTTATCCATTAACGAATGATAGATCCAATACGTTTAAATTCGCTGAAGTTAAACCAAATAAAAAAAGCACGGCCCACTAAATGATGCTCAGGTACAAATCCCCAAACACGGCTATCAGCACTATTATCTCGATTATCACCGAACGCTAAGTAATGACCTTGAGGGACTTCAAATTTGAAATCGTCTCCTGGCAAATCATGGATGAGAATCGAGTGATTCACATCACCTAAAGCCTCTTTAAATTCTTTCGCTTCAATTTGATGAATCTCATTCATGGTGTAAGGATATTTATCGACAAATGTTTGCTCCATCTTTTTGCCATTCACAAAAAGTGTTTTACTTTTGTATTCAATCACATCACCTGGAAGACCGACGACACGCTTAATATAATCAATAGAGGATTTCGGTGGGTAGTGAAACACGAAGACGTCTCCACGTTTAGGTAAACCTACTTCTATCATCGTGCGATTTAAAATAGGGACACGAATACCATAAGTAAATTTATTCACGAGAATAAAGTCGCCGGCTAAAAGGGTTGGCATCATCGAACCTGAAGGAATCTTAAAAGGTTCTGCAATAAATGAACGAATAAAAAATACTAAAAAGATAACTGGGAAAAAACTTTTTGAATATTCAATGAGTATGTGTTCTTTTGCATTAGCTGCTCTTTTTTTTCTAAAAATAAAAATATCGAAAAGCCAAATAAGCCCTGTGATTGTTAACACAATAACCATAATTAAAGCAAAAATCATTTTTCTTCCACCCTTAAAATAGCTAAGAACGCTTCTTGAGGAATTTCAACATTGCCTACTTGCTTCATGCGCTTCTTACCCTCTTTTTGTTTTTCTAATAATTTCTTCTTACGTGTAATATCGCCACCATAACATTTAGCGAGCACATTCTTGCGCATTGCTTTGACTGTCTCGCGTGCAATGATGTTAGCCCCAATAGAGGCTTGAATAGCCACGTCAAACATTTGTCGTGGAATCAATTCACGCATTTTAGCCGCCACTTCGCGTCCACGGTAAACACTATTCGAACGATGCACAATTAAAGAGAGCGCATCGACGCGATCGCCATTCACCATGATATCAAGCTTCACTAAATCAGCCGCTCTAAATTCTAAGAATTCATAATCCATCGATGCGTAACCTTTTGAAATCGATTTCAATCGATCAAAAAAATCGAGCACCACTTCATTCAATGGCATCTCATAAGTCAGCATCACTTGGCGACCTAAATACTGCATATTTTTTTGAATACCCCGCTTACCATTACATAAGGTCATGACAGGACCTACATAATCTTGCGGCATCAATAAATTAATCAGAATAATGGGCTCTCTTATTTCTTCGATACGAGAGGTGTCAGGTAATTTAGATGGGTTTTCAATTTGTGTGACTTCGCCATCTCTTTTTAAAAGTTCATAGACTACAGTCGGAGCGGTTGTAATTAAATCCATATCGTACTCGCGCTCCAAACGCTCTTGCACGATATCCATATGAAGAAGACCTAAGAAACCACATCGGAATCCAAAACCTAACGCTGTTGAATTTTCTGGTTCAAAGCGAAGCGATGAATCATTTAAACTTAATTTTTCTAAAGCAGTTCTTAATGCTTCGAATTGATTCGACTCGACAGGATAAAGTCCTGCGAAGACTTGGGGTTTTACTTCTTTAAAACCACCTAAAGCTTCAGCGGCTGGCTTATCTGCGATCGTCACCGTATCGCCCACTTTGGCGCTCGCTAATTCTTTGATACCTGCAATGATAAAACCTACCTCACCTGCGGAAAGAAACTCTTTGCTTCTCGATTTTGGGGTGAAGACACCTACTTGCTCACATAAATATTGATCGCCTGTCGCCATCAATTTAATTTTATCTTTTGGTTTTAAGACACCATCAACCACACGGACTAACATCACCACACCTACATAGTTATCAAACCATGCGTCAATGATTAATGCCTTTAAAGGTTGCGTTGCATCTCCTTTTGGAGGTGGCACTTTAGAGACAATCGTTTCTAATACATCTTGAATGCCCTCCCCTGTTTTAGCAGAGCAGCGAATCGCATCGATCGCATCAATGCCTATCACATCTCCAATTTCTTCAATCACACGATCAGGATCGGCGGATGGCAAATCAATTTTATTTAACACAGGGGTGACTTCTACCCCTTGATCGATTGCGGTATAACAATTGGCGACTGTTTGTGCTTCAACCCCTTGACTTGCATCTACCACTAAAAGTGCACCTTCACAGGCAGCCAAAGAACGGCTGACTTCATATGTAAAGTCCACATGCCCTGGTGTATCAATAAGATTAAGGTTATAGATTTTGCCGTCTAAGGCTTTGTATTGAAGGGCTGCTGTTTGTGCTTTGATGGTAATACCACGCTCGCGTTCAAGATCCATAGAATCTAATACTTGCGCTTCCATCTCGCGATCCGATAAACCACCACAGGTTTGAATAATGCGATCAGCCAATGTCGATTTGCCGTGATCGATATGCGCGATGATTGAAAAATTTCTAATGTTATCCATCAAGAATAATGACGCCTTCGGTTACCTAATAACAAAGGCGCTTAAAACTCTTTAAGCGCCTTTGATTGAAAGCATGTATTTTACAACAAAGCCTTTGTGCCTAGCTTAATTTATCGTTCATTCGTGATCTTAACGGGCACATAAAGCGTTTCGTCATTTCGTAAAATGAGGAGTGCAACAGTCTTACCATTTGGAATGGTTGCAACTTCTTTTGCAAAAGTGTCAGCACTTTCTACTTCACTATTATTGAGGGCTAAGACGATATCACCGCGACGAATACCTGCCGCTGCGGCGGAGCCTTGCGCATCGATAACGAGTAAGCCTTTTTTACCATTCATTTTTTTACGTTGTTGAGGAGGTGCTTCTTTTAAGACTAAGCCTAGACGATTTACTTCGGCTTTTTCAGGCGTCTTATTATTTGCAATCACCTCAGATTGATCGGACGGCATTTCACCTACCGTTAAGTTAAGTATCTTCACATTGCCTTTTCTGAAGACTTCAGCCACCACTGTTTTACCCGGTTTTGTATTGCCCACAGCTTTTGGTAAATCTGAAGAAGATTCAATGGCCTTACCATCAAATTTAGTAATGACGTCGCCTGGTTGGAGACCGCCTTTATCTGCAGGCGCACCTTTTTCGATACCCGCGACTAATGCACCGTTGGTATTTTTCATGCCGAATGACTCGGAGAGTTCTTTTGTCACTTCTTGAATCGCAATACCTAACCAACCACGAATCACTTTTCCATTGGCTTTAAGTTGATTCATGACATCCATCGCCACATTAATAGGGATCGCAAATGAGAGACCCATATAGCCACCGGTACGGCTATAAATTTGTGAATTGATTCCGATCACTTCGCCCTTTAAGTTAAATAAAGGGCCGCCTGAGTTGCCTGGATTAATAGCCACATCGGTTTGAATAAACGGCACAAAATTTTCTTGCGGAAGTGCGCGACCTTTGGCACTCACAATGCCTACGGTCATCGTATTTTCTAAACCGAAAGGTGCACCAATCGCTGCCACCCATTCACCGACTTTAATGGTGTCAGGATTACCAATGGTGACTTTGGATAAATTAGTTGCATTTAATTTTAAAACAGCGACATCGGTTCTTAAATCAATGCCAATGACCTTCGCTTTAAATTCACGCTTGTCATTTAATTTCACCATCACTTCATCAGCTTCTTTCACCACATGCGCATTCGTTAAGACATAACCATCATTCGTCACAATAAATCCAGAGCCTGTGGCATACACTTGTTTTTCAGGCGCGCCTTGTTGGCCGCGACCATTATGCGGTGGCATGCCTGGAGGTACTGGAATACCAAAACGCTTAAAGAATTCCTGCATCTGCTCATCTTCAGGTGAACCTTGCATCATAGGATTCTGACGATTTTTTTGAATCGAACTAATATTCACCACCACTGGACTTTGTTTTTCAGCAAGCTCAGTAAAGTCTGGAAGTTCCTTCGCAACTAAACCAGTCACTAGGCATAATTGAAGTAGGCATACATAAAAAAAACGTCTTATCATGGTCTATACATTCCTTAAATTATTTAAATCGAATTAATTGTGCTTCGTTATAAAACATTTGCATCTTTTCATTGATGATGCGCTTAATCACCACAACACCTAAAAATAAACCCGTCAAAGCACCTATAAGTGAAAAGAACTCTTTCATTTCTTTTACAAAACTATTGGCCATCACCATACCTAAAAACATGCATAAGATGGGCACACCATAGAGCATGAGTGCGCTTTTAAGCATCAGTGTTTCATCAATACCTAAAATCACAACGTCACCTAGTTTGGCATTTAAATTGTTTCGAGTTTCCATATGACCTGAACGGTGAGAAAAAATTTTACCCCAAATAGAATTACCACATCCTCTGACCTGTCCACATAAACCACACGGCTTACTTCGAACAACTTCGAGTGTGACATTTTCTTTTGATGCTTTTATGACAATCGCTTCTTCTTCGATCATTTAATGTACTTTGATATCCTGAATCGAATTTGAAATTTTTTGAATCGTCGCCTGTGGTACTTCACCTACGACCATGATTTGATTCCCGTTCATGACACGTGCAAAGATATGTGATGAGCCAACCTGTGTTACACCGACACGTGATTTATGACCCTTAGGGATCTGATTGACAAATAAAGATACAAAAGAAAGTCCATCTGAAAATATCCAATGATGCACGGGATAGGGTTGATTACCCATTGTTCTTGTAACGTGACTGATTTCTCGATAGCCGGTCGGGAGATTGGCAATCGTGCAATACTTTTCATGGGATACTTTATTATTAGGTGCGTCATCCATGATATATTTTTTATGCGTATCTACATTGGGTTTAAACCAATTTAAATCTTGCCCACTAAATAAAGCAATTTGATTAAAGCTCGCTTGCTCAATCACTTTTTGTTGTTGATCATGGATACTCATTTTTAATATCAAGCCATATTCTTTATCTAACCACAATTTATAAAGGTAGCGATATTCATCTCTAGGTTCAAGGTAAACGATTTGCGCTTCACGACCACCCACACGCTCTTGATCAACAAAGCGAAGCGTATAAATCGCTTTCACACTTTCAATATCTGGCGGCAAAATGGCAGGGAAAAGATTTTGATTCTGTCTTGTTTGAATCATGACATTTTCTTTGCTTGGATTAAAGACCACCATATTATTACCGCGCGATAACGCTTCACGGGGCTTGCCATCTAAAGTCACAATGCGCGCAAATTCTTCTGCGCCATTATTTAAATGGGTGATTTCGATGGAGCGAATATCTTGATTATTTTGATAGAGAAAAATACCTTTGTAACTTAATTTCCGTGCAGCCTGTGCCGCTTTTTCTAGATGAAGCCAAGGATCCTCTGCACTTTGTGCACAAAAACTTAAAAGAAAAAGTGTGACGCCAACAACAAATCGCTGCATAAAAAAATTATTTGGCTTCTGTTTCAACATATAACGCGACATTGGTCGGCGCTAACATTTGATGTGCTTCAATATATTCATTTGGAATATCTTGTGCAATTTCAACAGCATTTGATGTGTTCATACGAAGTGGATTCATCGTGATCATAGCGCCCACAAAAAGCACCGCGATAAATGATGCCGCGATGCGCCATGACATCCAATCTGGACTTCTGATCGCTATCACATCGGATAGTTTTTTATGGTGATTGAATTGAATTTGGATAGGCTCTTTATCAATCGCATCCAAAATAGATTGCGATGAAAGTGTGGCATCACTTAATTCGTTTTTCATAGCATCACGAATCAATTGATAGGCTTCAAAACGTTCGCGTAATCGTTTGTCCTTCATAATCTCCGACACTGTATGACTTGCGCTTTTCATATCGAGCTCGTCATCGAGGAGTGTTGAAATTTTTTCTTTCATATCGCTTTTCCTTTAAAAATAAATCTACCAACGTTTATTATTGTGTTGTGACAATAATGGTTTTAATTTCTCTGCAATAGTTTCACGCGCTCTAAAGATGCGTGAACGCACTGTTCCAATGGGGCAATCCATAAGCTCCGCAATTTCTTCATAACTTAAACCCTCAATTTCGCGCAATGTAATCGCGACTTTTAGTTCTTCTGGTAAGGATTCAATTGCCGTATTGACCGTAATACCAATCTCTTTAGTCAAAAGCGTGGTTTCTGGGTTTTCAGCTTCTGCCACTTGATGGGTGTCTTCAAATTCTCCATCTTCATTTTCAAACTCAGTCATGTTACGCGGGCGCTTACCCATCGCGACTAAATGATTTTTTGCCGTATTAATACCAATACGATAAAGCCATGTGTAAAAGGCACTATCGCCCCTAAAATTAGGCAGTGCACGATAGGCTTTGATAAAAGTCTCTTGCACGATATCTTCAATTTCAGTTTGATCGCGCACCATGCGGGTGAGAATACGGCCTAATTTTCTATGGTATTTTTCAACCAAAAGACCAAAGGCTTTTTTATCCCCTGTTTGCGCACTTTCCACTAAAACTTGATCAAGTGCACGATTCGGATTTTCTACTTTTTCACTCATAGATTGGCTTGGCGATAATTCAACATGCTCTGAAGTATACACGGCAGACCTATCTTGAACGAGTGATAATTTAGTTTGTTCTATGTTATTGTTAAGTCTTGGCATCGTTTTTTTATAAACCCCTGAATAAATCTTTCACATTAAAAACTTAAAACATCCTATATATATGTTGATTGACGCCCTCTCTATTAATTAGTTCATGGAAAATATTAAAAATGTTACGTTGTGATGTACTGATTATAGGAAGCGGTCTAGCCGGCCTCACCTCAGCCCTTAAACTCGCAGACCATAAAAAAGTACTCATTGTAAGTAAGCGTGAAATCTTAGATAGCTCAAGTCAGTGGGCCCAAGGTGGGGTTGCAGCTGTCATGTCGAGTGAAGACTCCGTGGAAAGTCACGCGAAGGATACCGAATTTGTAGGGGGAGGTTTAACGGACCCTAAGGTGGCAAGCTTTGTCGCATCCCATGGGCATGAAGCCATTCAGTGGCTTATCGATTTAAATGTACCCTTTAGTCGCGATGAAGCGACACAAGAATTTCATTTAACTCAAGAAGGTGGTCATAGTCATAGGCGCGTCGTCCATGCTAAAGATGCAACGGGTCGAGCAATACAAAAAACTTTAAGTGGTCAAGTTAGATCCCATCCAAATATCACGATACTAGAAAATCATATTGCGGTCGACCTCATCACAGAAAACAAATCTTTAAAAGTTGCCAAAATTAAATCGAATCGATGCTTAGGTGCTTATGTCTTAAATAATAAAACTGGCAAAGTGATGACGATCGCGTCCTATGAAACGATTCTTGCAGCGGGGGGTGTAAGTAAAGTCTACCTCTATACCACCAATCCTGATGTAAGCACAGGAGATGGGGTAGCGATGGCATGGCGAGCCGGTTGCAGAGTCGCTAATATGGAATTCATCCAATTTCATCCAACCTGCCTCTACCACCCTAAAGCCAAATCTTTTTTGATTTCTGAAATTGTGAGAGGTGAAGGTGGCCTTTTAAAATTGCCCGATGGATCTCGCTTCATGGATGAGTATGACGAAAGAGCTGAATTAGCCTCACGGGACATTGTGGCTAGAGCGATTGACTTTGAAATGAAAAAGCGCGGTATTGATTGTGTCTATTTAGATATCTCCCATAAGTCACCTGATTTTATTAAGTCACACTTTCCGACAATTTATACTCGCTGTCTAGAATTAGGGATTGACATCACCCAAGAATGGATTCCAGTGGTCCCTGCTGCTCACTATAGCTGTGGCGGTGTAATGACTGATTTGTCCGGTCAAACTGATTTAGCACATCTTTATGCCATTGGTGAAACGGCTTATACAGGTCTTCATGGTGCAAACCGTTTAGCAAGTAATTCCCTTCTCGAATGTTTGGTCTTTGGTGATGCAGTCGCCAAACATATTCTTAATTCAAAAGGGGATGCATCCAGTTTTGATTTACCGTATTGGGATGAGAGTCGTGTGACTGATGCGGATGAAGAAATTCTCATCACGCATACGTGGAATGAATTACGAAGATTCATGTGGAATTATGTGGGTATTGTGAGAACCAATAAACGTCTATCCCGCGCGCTTCATCGTATTCACATGTTACGTGATGAAGTGCATGAGTTTTATACCAACTTTAAAGTCAGTCATAATCTCATTGAGTTAAGAAATCTTTTGCAGGTAGCGGAACTCATTGTGAAGTCAGCCATTGCACGACATGAAAGTCGTGGACTTCATTTTAGTCGCGATTATCCAAAACAATTAAAGGCTTCAAAGCCTACGATTCTGAAGCCCTCTAATTTTTATTCTCTCCTCGATCACGATCATGGGCACTAAAATAATTATAAAAAAAGTCGTACCTCACGCCTTTCATCCCCTATAAAATATATAAAAACATTTGAAGGAAATTTTTATGCAAGTCTCCATGAACACAATGGTCACCATGGCCTATGAACTTAAAGATGCTGATGGCGTTATTTTAGAATCAAGTGATCAGCCGGTGGCTTATCTGCATGGCGGCTATGACAATATTTTTCCAAAAGTAGAAGAAGCTATGCATGGAAAAAATATTGGCGACACCATAGAATTAGCCCTAGAACCTGTTGATGCTTTCGGGGAGTATGATGCAGAACTTGTTCAAGTAGAGCCTATGTCAGCCTTTCCTGCAGAAAATTTGAAAGAAGGGGCACAATTCGAGGGGGAAGATGAAACTGGTGAGGTGATCTTATATACAGTCACCAATATAGCCGATGGTCAAGTTGTTGTGGACGGCAATCATCCCTGGGCAGGTCAGCGAATTATTTTTAAAGCCACCATTAAAGATGTTCGCTCTGCCAACCAAGAAGAAGTTTCTCATCAACACGTTCACGGTGCTGGTGGTCATCATCACTAAAAAGTCGTTATTTTAAGTTTGAATTTTTTAAAAAATATGGCATAGTTAGTTGGTCAGTTTGACGAATTATTAACCACGTTAAAGGAGTTTCAATGAAAACAATTTATAAGTTCCTGATACACGTTTTAATTTCAAGTCTTGTCCTTGTGCCCTTTAGTCTGAATGCCGCAATGATCTCCACAGATAAAGCGCTTAGCTCTTCACAAAGTATTGAGAATAAAAATAAAGTGAATGAGTTTTTTAATCGCAGTGATGTGATTGCAAAGTTCGAGTCTATGGGTGTCACACCTCAAATGGCTCAAGAGCGTATTAATGCGATGACTCAAGCAGAAGTTAATCAAGTTGCAAAAAATATTGATTCACTTCCAGCAGGTGGCGATCTTACGATTACTACAGTTGGCTGGATTGGTATCTTGCTTGTTGTAGGTCTCGTAGCTTGGCTCTACAATAGATAAAATTTTTAAATCTGCTTTTCAAAAAGCCTACCGCTGTGTGGGCTTTTTTATTATCCTAAGTCTACTAGGTGGCTGCGCAAATCTTCCCCAAACTGCAGCTATTTTGGAGCGCATTCCCTCTGATATTCCACCGCGTGTTGAATTAGAAAATGTACCTTTTTTTCCTCAGGACGACTATCAATGTGGTCCTGCATCATTAGCGACTGTGCTTAATGCTTCTGGCATTAAAATTGAACCCGAATTATTAGTAAGCCAAGTCTATATTCCATCCAAAAAAGGAAGCCTTCAGATTGAAATGCTCACAGCGATCAGAAGACAAGGTCGTATCGCTTATGAACTCCAGCCTCAACTTATCGATATCTTAAGAGAAATCAACGCGGGTCGCCCTGTCTTGGTTCTCGAAAATTTTAATTCAGGATTTTCACAAACATGGCACTATGCGGTCGTCGTGGGCTACGATCTTAATCGCGAAGAAATGATCAGTCGGTCCGGAACCAATCGACGAGAGACTTTATCCTTCAACACTTTTGAGTATATTTGGAAACAAGGGGGTTATTGGGCCTATGTCGTATTACCGCTCGATGAATTGCCTGCGACAGTGAATGAGCAACATTACACTCAGTCCGTATCAGCCCTTGAAGAAAGTGGTCAGTTACATCATGCCAAAATAGCTTACCAAACATTATTGAAACGCTGGCCTCAAAATTTAATCGGCCAAATCGGTTTAGGAAATATTGCTTATGCGCGTGGTGATCTTGAGTCTGCAAAAAAAATCTTAACTGAAGCCATTCATCACCACCCAGATAATGCGCTTATTCATAATAACCTTGCGCATGTATTAGCTGAGCTCGGTGATATCAAAGAGGCTATTAAAGTAGCAGAAAAAGCTGTGGCTTTGGGCGGCCCTCTTTTAGACGATGCCAAAGCAACCCTTAAAGAAATTCAAATCAAAGAGGGTAAAAGTAAATCACATCACAAGAAAAAATAAATCGATATAATTTAATTTTTGAGTGATGCGGGTATATGACTTGCAATAGTAGCTTGCATGTCATCATGAATTTTAGGGGATGCGACTAAAATATTTCCCGACTCGAGCCATCCTGTTTGGCCAGATAGATCAGTCACTATACCTCCAGCCTCTTGAATGAGAAGTCCGCCAGCCGCAATATCCCATGGCGACAATCCAATTTCCCAAAAACCATCCAGAGCACCACTCGCTACATAAGCTAAATCCAATGCGGCCGAACCAGCACGACGAATACCTGTTGTTTTTTGTATCATGGATTTAAACATGTGGAGATAATCATCCAAGTATTTAAAATCACGAAATGGAAAACCAGTGCCTATGAGCGCCTCTTGAAGTTTGTCACATTTCGAAACACGAATACGCTTGTCATTCAAGAACGCGCCACGACCTTTAGTCGCTGTATATAAATCATTTCGATTCGGTTCGTAGATGACTGCTTGCGTGATCTCACCTTTATGTTGCAAAGCAATCGATACGCAATACTGTGGAAAGCTATGTAAGAAATTTGTGGTGCCATCTAATGGATCAATGATCCAAATGAAATCACTTTGATGGGACGTCGAACCTGATTCTTCCCCTAAGAAACCGTGTGAAGGATAGGCATCCTTTAGAGTATCAATAATCGCGCGCTCAGCGGCAACATCGATCTCACTTACAAAGTCATTAAAGTTTTTACTTTTAATAGTTAAAATTCCGATATCTTGCGATGCTCGATTAATAATGGCACCTGCACGTCTTGCTGCTTTCACTGCAATGTTTAACATCGGATGCATAAATGGATTTCTTTCTTTTTTTTTAAGAACGTGTCTATTTAAATCTTTGTTTTTTTATAGACTTGATAAAATGCTATTTTACATGAAGGAGCTCCATGATCGCCACTTCAGAAGCGCTCAATCGCATTCGAATTGTTCTTTGCGAGACAAGTCACCCAGGTAATATTGGCGCTACTGCACGCGCGATGAAGACGATGGGTATGCATTCACTTTATCTCGTATCTCCTAAAAAATTTCCACATCCTGAAGCGACTGCAATGGCATCGGGCGCTGATGATATTCTTTTAAATGCGAATGTTGTCGATGATTTAAAGAGTGCTTTAAGAGGTGTCAAGCTCGCTGTGGGTTTGTCTGCCAGAAGACGCGAATTATCTCAACCCTACATAGATATTCGAGAAGTCGCAAATGAAATGATTCGCATTGCAGATCAGTCTGATGTGGCTTTTGTCTTTGGTAATGAAACGAGTGGTCTTTCAAATCTTGAAGTAAATAAGTGCCAAATGTTAAGTTTTATTCATGCTAATCCAAATTATTCATCGCTTAATTTAGCGCAAGCCGTGCAAGTAGTATGTCATGAAATAAGACAGTCAAGCATTTCAAGAAATTCACCTAAGCTCTATACCAAAGACTTAGACCTCTTAGCAGATCATGATAGCTTGATGGGTTTCTTGTCGCACTTAGAAACTATGCTCAATGAAATCGATTTCCTCGATAGGGTTCAAGGTGAACGATTGATGCAACGGCTTCATATCCTTTTCACGAGAGCTCAACTCGAGGTCGATGAAATCAATATTTTGCGCGGCATCTTAACGCATGTTCAAAAAAAAATAAAATCGTAAGGAAGGTTTTTTATTAACCTAGCAATTTAGTCAAGTTTAGCATTTCATGCGATAATTTCATTTATGTTTAAAAAAATTCGAGAAGATATTGCCATTGTGTTTGAACGCGATCCAGCCGCGAGGTCGACACTTGAAGTGCTCACGACCTACCCGGGTGTGCATGCATTACTTATTCACCGTTTAGCGCATGCTTTTTGGCAAATTAAATTTCACTGGTTAGGTCGCCTGATTTCTCATATCGGTCGTTGGTTCACGGGCATTGAAATTCATCCAGGTGCCACAATTGGTCGGCGAGTATTCATTGATCATGGGATGGGTGTTGTGATTGGAGAAACTGCAGTGATTGAAGATGATTGCACACTCTATCATGGCGTCACGTTAGGGGGCACTTCTTGGAATAAAGGTAAGCGTCATCCGACGCTCAAGCAAGGTGTCGTGATTGGTGCGGGTGCCAAGATCTTAGGGCCAATTACCATTGGGCGCGGGGCTAAAATTGGATCCAATGCAGTGGTGGTGAAAGACGTGCCAGCGAAAGCCACAGCAGTGGGTATTCCTGCGCGCATTGTCGAAGAGGAAGGTAAAACAAAACAAAAAAGTGTGGAGCAATTACCCATCTTTAATGCTTATGCGGTAGGTAAAGATGAGCCTGATCCCATGCATAAAAATATTGATCATTTAATGTCAGCTATTAAAAAACAAAACCAGACGATTGAGCGTTTAGAAGCTCAAATCAAATCCTTAAAACCCACAGCCAACGAGGATCTGAAGCTCGGCAAGGCCTTTTCGCTCAAAAAAAAGTCGCTTAAATAATACTTGACTAAAATATTGGGTTATTCTATAGTTTGCGCTTCGAAAACTTAAAAAAAGTTCTTATAAGTGTAAAGATAAAGGATCTTCTTATGCGTCTGACTACCAAAGGTCGTTTTGCAGTCACTGCCATTCTTGATCTCGCGCTCAACGAGTCAGAAAAGCCTGTCACTTTAGCTGACATCAGCGAGCGACAATCCATTTCTTTATCCTACCTTGAGCAGCTTTTTAGTCGCATGCGACGCGAAGGCATTGTCAAAAGTATTCGTGGTCCAGGTGGCGGTTATCATCTTGCTAAAAAATATCAAGACATTACCGTGAAGTCTATTATCAGCGCTGTCGATGAAGAGATAGATGCCACACAATGCAATGGTAAAGAAAATTGTCATGAAGGTGGGCGCTGTATTACGCATGATCTTTGGGCATCGATTAATACCAAAATTTTAGATTACCTTGAAAGTCTCACTTTGGCGCACCTTGTCGAAGCACAATCTAAAGATGTTAAGAATCATGAGCGCGCAATTTTTTTCTTAAACGATAAACATAATCAAGGCAATTTAGCTAAAGCTAGTTAACCCAATATGCAAAAAGTTTATTTTGATCATAACGCGACAACGGCCATAGACAAAAAAGTCTTAAGCGTCATGATGCCATTCTTAGAGGCACAACAAGGTAATCCAACAAGCCAACATAGTTTCGGTCGGCATGCGAGAACTGCGATTGAAGAAGCGCGTGAACAAGTGGCATTAGCCATTCACGCACATCCTACTGAAGTTGTTTTTACTTCAGGTGGCACGGAAGCCAATAACATGATCGTCCACGGTGCGGCGATTAAAAATCCTCAAAGCACTTTGGTACGAAGTAATATTGAACACCCTTGTGTCGCTCGCCCCATGGAAGCGCTTACTCATCAGGGCTGGTATCAAGAGTTACTCAAAGTAAATCATGATGGGGTGATAACTAAGGAAGCTTATCAAAGCATCACTGCGGATAATATTAGTCTTGTCTCTGTGATGTTAGCGAATAACGAAACAGGTGTGATTCAAGAGATCTCTGACCTCTCTGATTTTGCAAAAGAAAAAAAAGCAATCTCGCATACAGACGCTGTGCAAGCCTTTGGAAAAATGGATGTACGCTTTGATGAACTTCAAATTGATGCAATGACACTTTCTAGCCATAAAATTTATGGTCCTCAAGGTGTGGGTGCTTTAATCTTAAATAAGCGCTCTGATATTGAGCCCCTTATTTATGGTGGCGGACAAGAAAAGAATTTAAGGAGTGGCACTGAAAATATTGCTGCGATTATCGGTTTTGGTAAAGCGTGCGAATTGATTTCAGAATCATTAAAGGAATCATCCATGCGTTCACGTGAACTTCAAACAACACTTGAAGCTCATTTAAAAACATTGGGAGCAGTGATTTTTTCTGAAAAAGCAAAAAGACTAAGCAACACCACTTTCTTTGCATTTAAAGATATTGAGGGTTCAACGCTCCTCACTGCGTTAGATAAACAAGGTTTTGCGATTGCAAGTGGTTCTGCATGCTCAAGCGTCAATAAGGAACCAAGTCATGTGTTACTTGCCATGGGTATCGATGAAGATTTAGCACGTGGTGCACTCCGTATTAGTTTTGGAAACCAAAACACAATAAATGATGTCACATTATTTATTGAAACATTAAAAAAAGAATTACAAACATTAAAACAACTGACCGCGATCGCGGCATAAGAGATGACCGAACCTATGGAACGTAAACCGATTTATTTAGATTACTCAGCCACGACACCGATTGATCCTCGTGTCGCGGAAAAAATGATTCCGTATATCACGGAACATTTTGGCAATCCTGCATCAAGAAGTCATAGCTTTGGTTGGACTGCAGAAAAAGCGGTGGAAGAAGCGCGCGAAGAAGTCGCTAAACTTGTTAATGCTGACCCCAGAGAAATTGTTTGGACCTCAGGTGCTACTGAATCAAATAACTTAGCGATCAAAGGTGCGAGCCATTTTTATAGCACTAAAGGTAAGCATGTCTTAACGATTGCAACTGAACATAAAGCAGTGATTGATGCGGTGCGTGAACTTGAACGTGAAGGTTTTACGGCGACTTATTTAGAACCTGAGCCCAATGGTTTAGTCGATTTAGAAAAATTTAAAAAAGCCATTCGTCCAGATACAGTTTTAGCCTCTGTCATGATAGTCAATAATGAAATTGGTGTAATTCAAGACATTGAAGCCCTAGGCAATATCTGTCGAAATGAAAAAGTTATCTTTCATGTAGATGCTGCCCAAGCGACTGGTAAGGTGGATATCGATCTTGAAAAATTACCTGTCGATTTAATGAGTTTTTCTGCACACAAAACATACGGACCTAAGGGCATTGGTGCGCTTTATGTAAGACGTAAACCACGTATTCGTATTGAGGCGCAAATGCATGGCGGTGGTCATGAGCGCGGTATGCGTTCAGGTACGCTAGCCACACACCAAATTGTAGGCATGGGTGAAGCATTCAGAATCGCTCGCTTAGAAATAAAATCAGAGAATGAGCGCATCATAAAATTACGGGATAAATTACTTCAAGGTTTACAAAGTATTGAAGAGGTTTATGTGAATGGCGATTTAAAACATCGCATCCCCCATAATCTTAATATCAGCTTTAACTATGTTGAGGGTGAATCACTCATCATGGCAGTGAAAGATATTGCGGTCTCAAGCGGTTCTGCATGTACGTCAGCTAGTTTGGAACCAAGCTACGTGTTGCGTGCACTCGGTCGATCAGATGAATTAGCTCATAGCTCGATTCGTTTTTCGATTGGACGCTTTACCACAGAAGCTGATGTAGATTTTACGATTCAATTACTAAAAGACAAGATTCAAAAATTAAGAGAGCTCTCACCATTGTGGGAAATGTTTAAAGATGGCATTGATATTAGTAAAGTTGAGTGGGCTGCCCACTAGTTTTTTTTAAGGACATATATGGCATACAGCGATAAAGTTTTAGATCACTATGAAAACCCAAGAAATGTGGGATCCCTCGATAAGAATGATCCACACGTCGGTACCGGTATGGTGGGCGCCCCAGCATGTGGTGACGTGATGAAATTACAAATTAAAGTGACTGATGATGGTGTGATTGAAGATGCAAAGTTCAAAACCTACGGCTGTGGTTCTGCGATTGCTTCGAGCTCACTCGTGACCGAATGGTTAAAAGGTAAAACATTAGACCAAGCATCTGAAATTAAAAACTCAGCGATTGCAGAAGAGTTAGCATTACCCCCTGTTAAAATACACTGCTCAGTCTTAGCGGAAGATGCAATTAAATCAGCCATTGCTGATCTCAAGAGTAAACAAGGTAAATAAACTTAACATGGCTATTTCTTTGACACCTAAAGCTGCAAAACGCGTCGAAAAATATCTCAAAAATCGAGGTAAGGGCGTGGGACTTCGACTAGGCGTTAAAACAACGGGCTGCTCCGGCATGGCTTACACATTAGAGTTTGTGGATGATGTCCAGTCTGAAGATCAAGTATTTGAAAGTCATGGCATCAAAATCATGGTGGATCCAAAAAGTCTTGTGTATATCAACGGAACCGAACTCGATTTTGCTAAAGAAGGTTTAAATGAAGGGTTTAAATTTAATAATCCTAACGTCAAGGCAGAATGTGGCTGCGGTGAGAGCTTTACAGTGTGAGTCAAAATTTTTTCACGCTCCTCAAAATTCCAGAAGCATTTGTTATTGATGTAGAAAGACTTGATCAGCACTACCAAGACATTCAAAAAGAAATTCATCCAGATCGCTTCGCATCATTTGATAATGAAACTAAATTAGAGTCCATCAAAAAAACAGCTCAAGTGAATGACGCTTATCAAACTTTAAAGTCGCCTATTCGACGCGCAGAATATATGCTTCAACTTCATGGTGTGAATATCCATGATGAAAAATATACGGCTGTGCCTCAAGATTTTTTAATGCAGCAAATGGAATGGCGTGAAGAACTCGAAACACACAAGCAAAATAAATTAGCCCTTGAAAAATTAGCTACTGAGATTCAAAAAAATAAAAATGATATGCTAAATCAACTTCCAGCCTTCTTTGATCATAAAGATCATCTTAACGATGCCATTAAAATCACGCGTGAACTTAATTTCATTGAAAAAATTGAACAGCATATCCATGATGCATTAATCGAGATTATTTAAA
>Ga0194134_10001197_pt1 | contig 36045 bp, 24 predicted proteins | sample TA2KigOff0mmetaG_FD_148602 | JGI IMG/M metagenome (GOLD analysis project Ga0194134, IMG submission 148602) | Freshwater microbial communities from Lake Tanganyika, Tanzania - TA2015056 Kigoma Offshore 0m | ecosystem: Environmental > Aquatic > Freshwater > Lake | place: Tanzania: Lake Tanganyika... | reverse complement strand
GCATTCTCGTCGATGGCTACAGCCTCCTGCACGCCTGGCCCGAACTCGCCCGGGGCTCGGCCCGCCATTCCGCCATGGCCCGGGAGACCCTCGTCGCGCGGCTCGAGGAATACCAGGCGGCCCTGGGCACCCCGATCACGCTCTTCTTCGACGGGCAACGTGGCGGCATCGGCCGCAGGACACCGAAGCCGGATCCCGGGAAGGTCGAGGTCCTCTATTCCAAGGCCGGCCAGACGGCCGACGACCTCATCGAGCGGGCGGCCTACCGCTTCCGGGATTATGGAGAAGTGCTGGTCGTGACGGACGACCACGCCGAGCGCGACACGGTGATGGGCTTCGGTGGGTTGGCCTCGAGCTGCTCCACCTTCATCGCGCAGATCGAGGCCGAACTGGGGCAGGTCGATCAGGTCCTCAAGGCGCACAATCGCCGGGAGCGCGACCGCTACCAGCGCGACCGCCTGCGATGAAAACCGGCCCCATCAAGGCGTCGAGCCTGGTGGGGCCTTGAAGTCCGAGGGAGAGATGGCTGACGGAGCGGGGTGCGCTTCCGGTCACCGGATCACCCCTTGGCCGTGGCTATTCCTCGCCCGCAGCCAGCTTCGCGATGACGTTCATGTCCTCGAGCGTGGTGGTGTCGCCCCTGATCTCCACGCCGCTGGCGATTTGCTTGAGCAGACGGCGCATGATCTTGCCCGAGCGGGTCTTCGGCAGCGCCTCGGCGAAGCGGACCTCGTCGGGCTTGGCCACCGGGCCGATCTCCTTGCCGATGTGGTTGCGCAGCTCGCTCTTCAGCTCCGGCGAGGCTTTCTGGCCGGTCTTGAGCGTCACGAAGCAGACCAGCGCCTGCCCCTTCAACTCGTCGGGTCGCCCCACCACCGCGGCCTCGGCCACCGACGGGTGGCTGACCAAGGCACTCTCCACCTCGGCCGTGCCGATGCGGTGACCGGCGACATTGAGCACGTCGTCGATGCGGCCCACGATCCAGAAATAACCGTCCTTGTCCTGGCGGCAGCCGTCGCCCGTGAAGTAGCTCCCCGGCACCTCGGTCCAGTAGGTCTCCTGGTAACGTTTCGGGTCGCCCCAGATGCCGCGCAGCATCGACGGCCACGGCTTGCGCACCACCAGCTTGCCGCCGGAGTTCTTCGGCACGGGCTTGCCCGCGTCGTCGACCACCTCCGGCAGAATGCCGAAGAACGGCAGGGTCGCAGTGCCCGGCTTGAGGGGGGTCGCACCCGGCATGGGCGTGATCATGATGCTGCCCGTCTCGGTCTGCCACCAGGTGTCCACGATGGGGCATCGCCCGCCACCGACCACCTTGTGGTACCAGGTCCAAGCCTCGGGATTGATGGGCTCGCCCACGCTGCCCAGCAGGCGCAGCGACGACAGGTCGTGCTTCTTCACCCATTCGTCGCCCCACTTCATGAAGGCCCGGATCGCGGTCGGGGCCGTGTACAGGATCGTGACGCCGTACTTCTGGATGATGCGCCAGAACCGGTCGGGCTCGGGCCAGTTGGGCGCGCCCTCGTACATCAGCGCCGTGGCGCCATTGGCCAGTGGCCCGTAGACGATGTAGCTGTGGCCGGTGACCCAACCGACGTCGGCCGTGCACCAGTAGACGTCTTCCGGCTTGAGATCGAAGACGTACTTGGACGTCAGCTTGGTGCCCAGCAGGTATCCGGCCGTGGTGTGCAGGATGCCCTTGGGTTTGCCGGTCGAGCCGCTGGTGTATAAGATGAAGAGCGGCGCCTCGGAATCCATCTTCGCGGCCAGGCATTCGTCGGTCACGTACTGCAGCTCGCGATGCCACCACACGTCGCGCTCCTCGGTCATCTGGACCTCGTTCCCGCAGCGGCGGACGACGACCACCTTCTCGATGGTCGACGTCAGGGATTTGCCCGCGGCGTCGCGGATGAGCAGCGCGTCATCGACGTTCTTCTTGAGGGGCACGACCGCCCCGCGGCGGTATCCGCCATCGGCCGTGATCACCATCTTGGCGCCGCAGTCCTGGATGCGGTCGGCCACCGACTGCGCGCTGAACCCGCCGAAGACCACGCTGTGGATCGCTCCGATGCGCGTGCACGCCAGCATGGCGATGGCGGCCTCGGGGATCATGGGCAGGTAGAGGATCACGCGGTCGCCCTTGGCCACGCCGTTGCGCTTGAGCACATTGGCGAAGCGGCAGACTTCGCGGTGCAACTGCCGGTAGGTCAGCACACGCTCCTCGCCCGGAGTGCCGTCGGTCGCCGGTTCGCCTTCCCAGATCAGCGCGGCCTTGTTGGCCGTGGCGGTACCCAGCCACTGGTCGAGGCAGTTGGACGAAACGTTGAGTTGTCCGCCCACGAACCACTTGGCGAAGGGGGCCTTCCACTGCAGCACCTTCTTGAAGGGCTTGGCCCAGACCAGCTCGGCTTCGGCCTGCTTCTTCCAGAAGCGCTCCGGATTCTTCACCGACTCGGTCCACAGCTTGTTGTACTGGGCCATCGAACGGATGTGGGCCAGTGCGGCGAACTCCTTCGACGGCTTGAAGACGCGGGACTCCTTGAGATGGGACTCGATGTTCGACGATGCAGCGGTGCTCATGGATGGACGGTGAACGAAGGGCGAGAGTGTGTTGCCCGGGGCGCCGGTACGTCAATGATCCGGCCATCGGGATCGGCCGAAGCAGCCGAGCGGGAGCGGGCGCGAACCCGCCGATCCAAGGCCAGGTAATCGGGGAGTTGTGTCAATAGTGAGGACCGACCCCTTTGGAATGGGCACGAAAAACCCCGGGGAGGGCCCCGGGGTTCGGAAGGTGAAGAGGGCTCAGAACTCGCGCTTCTTGTTGAGGCCGGGGGCCGGCACGGGGTAGCGGCCGCTGGCGTCGGCGAGCACGGGCGCGGCGGAGTCCATGCGGAAGCTCTCGACGCCCGGGGCGAACTCGTGGTCGCTGTTGAGGATCTGGTCGTAGGTGATGACCTGGCCGGTGTGGGCGGCCATGCGGCCCATCGACGACACGAGGCTCGCGCGCACGCCGCGGTCGACCTCGTTGAACGGCTTGTCGTTGCGGATGGCGTCGGTGAGGTCCTCCCATTCCATCTGGTAGGGGTCGGGCTCCTGACGGGGGCCGCGCCAGACGATGTTCTCGGGCTTCATCTCCTGACCCTTGTAGATGCGGGCCTTGGAGGGCGCATGGCCGTTCTCGGAGATGACCGCCAGGCCCTTGCTGCCGTGGGCGTAGCTGGCGAACTGGTCATGGCAACCTGGCATGATGCGGCCGTAGTGGAACAGCTTCGAACCGTCGGGGAAGGTGTACTCCACCGAGTAGTTGTCGAAGTTCTGGTCCACGTTGTCGCCGCGGTAGTGGCGGCCACCGGAGGCCTGCGCCACGACCGGCCAGTCGTTCTTGATCCAGCAGCTCTCGTCGATGTTGTGGATGTAGTAGTCGTTGAAGGCGCCGCCCGAGGCCCAGAGGAAGCTGTGGAAGCGCTCGATCTGCCAGAGCAGTTCGCTGCGGCCCTCGGGCTTCTTGACCGAGAACCCGGAGGCCACCGGGCCATGCATGCGGTAGCAGCGCATGGCGATGATGTCGCCGGCTTCGCCGTTGCGCACGCGGTCGAAGAGTTCGCCACGCACGCGGCAGTGGCGGCACATGAGGCCGACGCCGACCTTGATGCCCTTCTCCAGCGCCTTCTTGTTCAGCTCGAACATGCGGCGGGAGGTCGGGCCGTCCACGGTCACGGGCTTCTCCATGAACACGTTGATGCCCTTCTCGATGGCGTACTTGTAGTGCACCCAGCGGAAGGCCGGCGGCGTGGCGAAGATGGCGATGTCCTTGCCCGGGGTGAGCAGGTCGATGGCCTTCTTGTAGCCGTCGAAATCGACGAAACGACGCTCCTCGGGCACGTCGACCTTGTCCTTGAACTCGCCCTTGAGGCCCTCGTAGCTGGACTTCAGGCGGTTGTCGAACACGTCGGCCATCGCGATGAGCTTGGTCGGACCGGTCTTCACGCGCAGGGCGTTGGCGGCGGCACCCGTGCCCCGGCCACCGGGGCCGATCAGGGCGATGTTGATGGTGTCGGTGTGCGCCACATGGGCGGCGCGGGCCGGGTCGAGGGCCGTGGCGGCGATGGCGGCGGCCATCGGCTTGGCGGCCTGTCCGGCGCGCTGGGCGAGGATGCCGGCGATGCCACCGGCACCGGCGATGGATCCGGTGCGCTTGAGGAAATCACGACGGGACGTGTCGGGGGTCTGGTTCATAGCAAGGAGGTAACGTTCAAACCACACCGCAGGTCGGCCCCGGTTTCAACCAGTTTCCTGCGACGGGCCAAAAAAAACAGGGTCCGGCGTATTGCCCGGCTGTTTTGGGATGGGCTTCCGGGCCGGCCACGGATTCCATCGGTCCATGCGCCAAGGTCGGGGTCCGATGTGGGGATGGATGGTTGCCGTCGCGACGCTTGCCTGGGGTTGCTCGAAGCCGAAGCCGGTCGGGTACACCCGGTTCCCGCAGACCCTGATTCCGCCGCCCGGCCGCGAGGTCGCCGCCTCCCCCGCCCCGCCGGCGCCCACCGTCCCCGATCCGTCGCGCCTGCCGACATCGCCGACCCCACCCACGGTCCAGGTCGACGCCACGACGGCTCCGCCAGCCCCACCGGTCGTCGCAGTCAGGCCTCCGGAAGACAACGAGCCCTGGACCCCCATCCTCGCCTGGTGCCGTGCGCGCGGCCTGCCGACGCCGGAGATCCAGACTGGATCCCGGGCCGTCCGGATCGGCGGCATCGTGCATCACCTTGGCTTCGAACCGGTCGAGCGGGCCGGCGCGGTGTGCATCCATCCGCTGGACCGCCTCAAGACCTTCGAGCCGTTGCTGCAGGCCATGGTCTGGCCTACGCCCCGCTCGGTGGTGCTGGACCCGGGCCACGGCGGCAGCCAGGCCGGCACCCGGAGCCTCACCGGCAACCGCTTCGAGAAGGAGTTCACCCTCGACTGGGCCCTGCGCCTGAAGCCCCTGCTCGAGGCCCGGGGATGGACAGTCCACCTGACCCGGACCAACGACCTGGACCTGTCCCTGACCGACCGGGTGCGGATCGCCGAGACCGTCCGGGCGGGCCTCTTCATCAGCCTGCATTTCAACTCGTCCTTTCCGAACACCCAGGCCCGGGGCCTCGAGACCTACTGCCTGACGCCCTGCGGCATGGCCTCCACGACGACCCGGATCTACGCCGACGACATCAGCGCCACCCACCCCAACAACCGGCACGACGACGCCAACCTCCTGCTGGCCCGGCGCCTCCACCGGCAGGTGCTGGCGGCCACCGGCACGGCCGACCGGGGCATCCGCCGGGCCCGCTTCATGGAGGTGCTGCGCGGCCAGGACCGGCCGGCCGTGCTCATCGAGGGCGGCTTCCTGTCCAACCCCGACGACTCCAGGGCCATCAACACCCCGGCCTACCGCCAACGCCTGGCCGAGGGCGTGGCCCGAGCCCTCGATTGATCCCGCCCCCCCGGTGCGCCCTGGGAAAAATTTTTTTGAACATTTTCGGGCGAGGCGGTCTATGATCGCGAACCGCCGACGGTTTGCGGTGGGATCGTGCCCCAGAACCGCCCTTGGAGGCCGCGGACCGGAGGAAAGCCCTCCGGCCAGTCCGTGGGCCAATTCCCTGGGAGGATGGGGTCTCCGAGGGGGGAACCATGGATTGCCCCCCGGCGATCCCTCCCCACGACCCACGGCGGACGCGGGATGACAGACGATTCGACACCAAGACGCTGCCCATGATTGACGTAGAGAATCTGATCAAGGAGTTCGGGCCCAAACGGGCGGTGAACGGGGTTTCCTTCACGGTCCGCCGCGGCGAGATCCTGGGCTTCCTCGGGCCCAACGGCGCGGGCAAGTCCACCACCATGCGCATGATCACCGGGTTCTTCCCGCCCACCTCGGGCCGGGTGCGCATCGGTGACCACGACATCTCCGAAGACCCCATCGCGGCCAAGAAGCTCATCGGCTACCTGCCCGAGAGCGCCCCGTGCTACTCGGACATGACCGTCAGCGGCTTCCTGCGGTTCACCGCCGAGATGCGGGGCATGCGGGGGGCGCAGATCGACGAGGCCGTGGCCAAGGTGGCCGGCCTGTGCTTCCTCGAAGGCGTGCTGCACCAGAGCGTGGACACCCTTTCCAAGGGCTACCGCCACCGCACCTGCTTCGCGCAATCGATCCTGCACGACCCCGAGGTGCTGGTGCTCGACGAGCCGACCGACGGCCTCGATCCCAACCAGAAGCACGAGGTCCGGCAGATCATCAAGCGCATGGGCCAGACCAAGGCCATCATCTTCTCGACCCACATCCTGGAGGAGGTCGAGGCCTGCTGCTCCCGGGCGATCATCATCGACCGCGGCACCGTGGTGGCCAACGGCACCCCGGCCGAACTGAAGGCCCGGGCCGACGCAGCCGGATCGGTGCACCTGCGCGTGCGCGGCGTGTCGGGAGACACCCTCAAGGGTCGACTGGGTTCCCTGCCGGTGGCCGGCCGGGTGCAGATCCAGGACAACGGCGACGGTTCCCTCTCGGCCCGGGTGTTCCCGCGCGACAAGTCCACGCGGGCCGACCTGGCCCTGTCCATCGCCCAGGCCGCCACCCAGGCGGGCTGGAGCTTCGACGAACTCCACACCGATGAGGGCCGGCTCGACGACGTCTTCCGGGCGATCACCCTGCCCGACTCCGTGAAGGCCCGAGACTGACCCATCGGGCAACGGCCCCGCACCGGCCCCCGGCCGTGCGGCGGCGGTGCTCCGCCCCCAACCCAACCTCTTTCCATCCCCGACCCCATGAACGAATCGCTTCGGAACATCTGGACGATCCTCAAACGCGAGCTCAGCGGCTACTTCGCCTCCCCGGTGGCCTACGTGTTCATCGTCATCTTCCTGCTGCTCAACGGCTTCTTCACCTTCATGCTCGGAGGGTTCTTCGAGCTGGGCGAGGCCTCGCTCTCGCGGCCCTTCTTCAACTGGCATCCGTGGCTGTACCTCTTCCTGGTGCCCGCCGCCGGCATGCGCCTGTGGGCCGAGGAGCGCCGCGTGGGCACCCTGGAGCTGCTGCTCACCATGCCGATCACGGCCGCGCAGGCCATCATCGGCAAGTTCCTGGCCTGCTGGGCCTTCCTGGCGCTGGCGCTCGCACTGACCTTCCCGGTGGTGGGCACGGTGTACTATCTCGGCCACCCCGACGGCGGCGCCATCTTCGCCGGATACCTAGGCAGCCTGCTCCTGGCCGGCGCCTACCTGGCGGTCACGGTCGCCACCTCGGCCATGACCCGAAACCAGGTCATCAGCTTCATCCTGTCGGTGGTGATCTGCTTCTTCCTCATCCTCGCCGGGTGGGAACCGGTCACCAGCCTGCTTGTCCGCTGGGCCCCGGCCGGGCTCGTCGACCTGGTCACCGGGTTCTCGGTCATGCCGCACTTCGCCAGCTTCCAGCGCGGGGTGGTGGACTTCCGCGACCTGCTCTTCTTCGCCTCGGTCATCGTCTTCAGCCTCTTCGGCACCAGCGTGATCCTCCGCGGCCTCCGCGGCGCCTGAACCCCAGAGACCCTCTTCCTGCGCCATGAAACAGACCAAGATCCAATCCCTGCTGTTCTCGACCGCCGGTGTGACCCTCGCCTTCGTGGCGATCACCGGCCTGAACCTGATCTTCAGCCCGGTGCGCGCCCGGCTCGACCTCACCGCCGACGGCCTGCACACCTTGTCCGACGGCTCGCGCAAAATCCTCTCCAAGATCGACTCCAACGTGGAGGTCCGGCTCTACGTCTCGCGCGGCGAGAACCGGATGCCCAGCGCCCTCAAGAACTACGCCCAGACCGTGGAGGACCTGCTGCAGGAATTCCGGGCGGCCTCCGGCGGCAGGATCACCATCCAGCGGCTCGACCCCGAACCCGATTCCGACGCCGAGGACACCGCCAAGCTCGACGGCATCGAGCCGATCCCGGTGGGTCAGATGGGCGGCGACCCGATCTATTTCGGGCTGGCCGTCAGCCTCGCCCCCGAGACCAAGGCCATCCCGTTCCTGTCGCCACAGCGCGAGAAACTGCTCGAATACGACATCGCCCGGGTCATCTCCCAGGTCATCGCCACCAACAAGCCGGTGCTGGGCGTCATGAGCCCGCTGCCGGTGCTGGGCGGGCCCGGCGCGATGAACCCCATGATGATGCAGATGGGCCGCCAGCCGCAGCAACCGGCCTGGATCACCTTCAGCGAACTAAAACGCGACTTCGCGGTGGAGAACGTCCCGATGGACAGCGACTCCATCCCCGAGAAGGTCCAGGTGCTGCTCGTGGTGCATCCGAAGGACGTCTCCGAGAAGGCCCAGTTCGCCATCGACCAGTTCGTGCTGCGCGGGGGCAAGCTCATCGCCTTCCTCGACCCGCAGTGCATCACCGACAACCGCAATCCCAACCCGATGGGCCTGAACCTCGGCGGCGGGTCCTCCCTGCCCAAGCTGCTCGAGACGTGGGGCGTGGCCCTCGATCCCTCCAAGGTGGTGGCCGACCGCACCTTCAGCCGCGAGTTGCAGGGCCGCGACGGACGCCCGCAGCCCGTGCCGGCCTTCCTGTTCCTCAACGCCGACGGCGTGAACCGCGACGACGCGGTGACGAGCCAGAGCGACAACCTCTGGCTGCCCTTCGCCGGCGGCTTCACCGGCAAGGCGGCCGACGGCCTCCGAGCCGACGTGCTTATCAAGTCCTCCGAGGACTCCCAGCTCGTCGACGGCATGACCTCGCAGTTCAACGGGGCCAAGATCCTCGACGAGTTCGCCCCGGCCCGGACCAACTACCCGCTGGCCCTGCGCCTTTCGGGCAAGTTCAAGACGGCCTTCCCCTCGGGCAAGCCGGGCGACACCAACGCCACCGCGCTCAAGGAGGCCAAGTCGGACACCGTGGTGTACCTCTTCGGTGACGTGGACTTCCTCAACGACGCCTACTCGGTCGAGGTGAACCCGATGCTCGGGCTGGCCATGCCGCGCAACGGCAACCTGGCCCTGGTGCAGAACCTCGTCGAGCAGGCCTCGGGCGACGTCAGCCTGGTCGGTGCCCGCGGCCGCGCCTCGGTGAGCCGGCCCTTCACGGTCGTGCAGAAGATGGAGGCCGAGGCCCGCGCCCGCTACCAGGGCAAGATCGAGGGCCTCAACCGCAAGGTCGAACAGCTCCAGAGCAAGCTCAACGACGTGCAGATCAAGCAGGAGGGCAACACCTCCAAGATCATCCTCACCAAGGACCAGCAGGACGCCATCGCCAACTTCAAGAAGCAGCAGGTCGAGGCCCGCAAGGACCTGCGCAAGGAGCGCCGCAACCTCGACGTGGACGTCAAGAATCTCGAGAACCGGGTCAAATGGCTGAACATCGCCGCGATGCCCCTGCTGGTCTCCGCCGCCGGGATCGCCCTGGCCATCGCCCGCAAGAACCGCACGAACGCCAAATGAACACCAAGCAACTGGCCATCCTCGTCGCCGTCGGCCTCGCCCTGGGCGGAGCCGGCCTCTACGTCCGCAACCAGCAGTCCGCCGGCTACCGGCAGTCCTCGGCCCAACTCGGCGGGGTCCTGCTGGCGGGGCTCGACGCCTCCTCCATCGCCGGGGTGCGCATCACCCAGGGCACCAACCAGCTCAACCTGCTCAAGTCGGGCAACGACTGGACGGTGAAGGAACGGGGCGGGTATCCCGCCAACTTCGGATCCATCCAGGACTTCGTGCGGAAGCTGGTGGACCTCAAGGCCACCCAACCGGTGCAGGTGGGCCCCTCGCGGCTGCCGGCGCTGGAACTGCTGGCCCCGGACAAGGGCCCGGGCGTGCTGGTGGAACTGCTCGGTGCCGACGGCAAGGCGACCCGTTCGCTGCTCTTGGGCAAGAAGCACACCAAGAACGGAGCCCAGGACGACGGCGGCTTCGGGGGCATGGGCGGCGGCTGGCCCGTCGGCCGCTACGTGATGGTCGACAACAAGATCGAGACCGCCGCCCTGGTCAACGAGCCCCTCGCCAACGCCGAGCCCAAGCCCGACCAGTGGCTCGAGAAGGAGTGGTTCAAGGTCGAGCAACCGCTCTCCGTGACCCTCAGCCATCCCGACGCCACCAACAGCTTCACCCTCACCCGGACCAACGAGTTCTCGGAGTGGACCCTGGTGGACGCCAAGCCCGAGGAAAAGGTGGACACGGCGAAAACCGGGGCCTTCAGCTCGCTGCTCAGTTCGCCGAGCTTCGACGACGTGCTCGTCGATGCCCAACCGGCCGCCCTCGGCCTCGACAACCCCGTCCAGGCGAAGATCCGGACCGCCGGCGGCTGGACCTACACCGTCAAGGTGGGCAAGGCGCAGGAAGGCGACCGCCACCCGGTGCAGTTCACCACCGAGGCGCAGCTCGTGACCCAGCGCACGCCTGGCAAGGACGAGAAGAAGGAGGACGCCGAGAAGCTCGACAAGGAGTTCGCCGAGAAGCTCAAGAAGCAGCAGGAGAGGCTCGCGGCCGAACAGGCCCGCGGACGGTGGACCTATCTGGTCAGCAAGTGGTCCATCGACTCCCTGCTCAAGAAGCGCCCGGAGCTGATGGTCGATCCCAAGAAGGACGACGCCGCAGCCTCCCCCGATGCGCTGTCTTCACCGGTGGCGCTGCCGAAGCTGGGCGGCGAGTGAGCCGGCCGGAGCGTTCGTCGGGAGCCTGAAAACACGCCCCTCTTCCCTGGCCAGACTCCTGCCGGACTCCCTCTCGTCCATCCTTCCGAACCCGCCCCATCCCGGGGCCGGGTTCGCTTCGTTACGGCGTCCGAGTCCGCCATCGGTCCCTCGGCCCGGCCAGACCCCGGGCCGCACGCCTTGCCGGGGGAGCCCTTCCCGAAACAGTCCGACGCAACGGGCTCAGGATCGCCACGGCGCCAAGATCAACGGATGGGTGTGCGGAGAGGGCCGATCGCCCGGACCTCACGGGCCGCCCGGGCCTCGGTCAGGATCCGCATCTCCTCGGCGGCGACGCGGCGGTGGTCGTAGCGCTCGACGAATCGCCGGCCTTTGAGGCCTCGCTGGCGGGCTTCATCGGGATGGTCGAGCCAGTGCAGGATGCGGGTGGCAGTCGCGGCGAGGTCTTTCTGCGGCACCAGATCCAATTGCCCCGGAAACACGCTGCGGAAGACAGGCACCTCCATGGCGACCACGGGCAGACCGGCTGCGAGGAACTCGTTGACCGAAAGGCCCCAGCCCTCCTCGCGCGAGAGGCTCAGGCCGACCCTCGCGCGCGCGACGAGCGACACCTTCTCGGCCTCGGAGACGGGGCCGGAGCACTGCACGGACGCTCCCAGCCCGGCCGTCGAGATCCGGGCCTGCAATTCCGCCCGGTGCGGTCCCTCGCCGATCACCAGCAGTCGCGACCCGGGCCGTCGGCGGACCACCTCCTGCCACAACGGCACCGCGTCGAAGACCCCCTTGTGCTCGTGAACCCGGCCCAGCAGGACCGCGTCGAACTCCTTGGATTGATCGACGGCCAGCGGGATTCGTTCGAGATCGATGCCATACCCCGTGGCGTGGGTCCGGCTGGGCCGCAGGCCAAGGGCGGTCTCGACGGCGTTGAAGTCGCGGGCGATCAGCTCGGTGCCGCACAGGATCGCATCGGCCTCACGGTTCAACCACCGGGCGCTCGTGCGCTCGGAGAGGAAATGCAGCCGGTCGAAGAGCCCGGCCGGCTGGCGCTGGGTGGACAGCACGTGGTGGATCTTCACTGCCAGGGTCGCCCCACATCGCCGGGCCAGCGTGCGCGCCGGGCCCACTTCGTAGATGAACTGGGCGCAGGCCAGCACCACGTCGTAGGTCTCCGGAAGGCGGACGAAGCGGGCAGTCAGCATGCGCCAGGCGAAGATCGGCAGGTAGCGCCAGGTCTGCCCGAGGTAGCCGTTGGGGTCGAAGAGATCGTCGCTGCTGATCAGGCGCGACTTCGGGTAGAGGCTCCGGAACACCGGCCAGGCGGAGCGTCCCACCAGGAAGTCCACCGTGTGCCCGCCGGCGATCCAATGCTCGACCACCCCTGCGAAATAGGTCTGCACCCCGGACACCGACCGGGCATCGAGTGCCGAATTATAGACGATCAGGACGTTCACCGGCCCCATCCAACCCCAAACCAGCCCGCGTCTCCAGCCCCCGGACGACCGCTCCCGAGCCCCGTCCGCCCAAGCATTCCCCCTGGAACTCTTGCCGCCCCGGGGCCGCATTGACAGCACGCCCGAACCACCACCACCTTTACCGGACGTCCGGACCCGGCCCGACAACCGACATCCATGAATCCCTCCCGGCATCCCTCGGACCCCAGGCCTCCGAAGCGGCGACCCGCCCCGGGGACCGGCCCGGATGCGGCGCTTCGACGGCATCTGGCCTGGATGGCGACGGGCGCAGTGGCGCTGCCCTCCTGGATTGCCAAGGCGGCCGACGCGCCGGCCGACCCCGGCGTCGGTCTGCGGCACCGGGGATTGCCCGCCGCGCTCACGCGGGTGCCCCAGACCCTGCTGGCGATCGCCCATTCCGAGGAGGGCCAGCGCGAGTTGGGCATCGGGCCCGACACCGAGACCGGGTTCGACGAGGCGCTGCGCAAGGCGGCCGCCGGTTGGATGCGATGGCGCAACCTGCCCGAGGCGGCGCAGCGCGAGGCGATCGCCGAGGCCGAGACTCGGGTCGTCACCGAGGTGCGGCGGCGCCTGGGCGGCTCGGCCGCGGCCCGCCTTCGGCAACTGGAACTCCAGGCCCAGGGCGCCCGGGCCGTCCTCCGTCCCGAGGTGGCCGATCATCTTTCGATCACCGACGGGCAACGCGCGCGCCTCGACGCGCTCTTCGAGCGGTCCGACCAGGCGTTGGCCCAGATCCCGTCCGTCGGGGCCACCGGCCGGGCGCGCCGGCAGGCCGCGATCGTCCGCTTGCGCCAGGTCGAATCCGAGGCCTTCAGGAAACTCCTGGTCGACGGCCAGCAGGCCCGATGGCTCGAGAGCTTGGGCGAGCAGCGGGAGACCGGGTCCTTCGAGCGGGTGCTGCCGATGGCCCCGGAACTGGTCGACTCGGGCATCTGGGTCGATCCGGATCGCAAGGCACGCCTCTCGGACCTGCGGGGCAAGGTGGTGCTGCTGCATTACTACGCCTTCCAGTGCCACAACTGCCACGCCAACTTCGACGTCTACAACCGCTGGCACCAGGAGTTGCGCGACCAGGGCATCGTGGTGGTCGGCGTGCAGACCCCGGAGACCGACGACGAGCGCGATGCCGGCAGGGTGCTGGAGGCGGCCAGGAAGGCGCGGTTCGAGTTCCCGGTGCTGGTGGACCTCAAGAGCGCCAACTGGGAGGCCTGGGGCACGACGATGTGGCCCACCGTGTACGTCATCGACCGTCGGGGCTACGTGCGCCACTGGTGGATGGGGGAACTGCGCTGGAAGGGCGCCCAGGGTGACCGCGAGATCGAACGTCTGGCCCGGCGTCTCTCGGCCTGAGACGGGGTCGTGCGGGAGCATGCCCGACCAGGGGTCGCCCTGTCGGGCACCGTCCAGCCGCATTGCCACGGTCCAGGTGCGTCACGAAGCTGGAAAACCGACGGCGTGTCGTCCAAGGTTTGGCTTCCGATGATCCTGCCCCAACTGCTGTGGCGCTTCGTCCAACACCGCGATGATCCGGAGTTCTACCGGATGCAGGCCGTGGATGCGATCGGCTGGATCGAGGAGGCCGGTGTCGCCGTCGGGCCCGGCACGCGGGTGCTGGACCTCGGCTGCGGCCACGGGGTCTTCGGCGGAGAACTGCGGCGGCGGGGCTGCTCGGTGACCTTCGCCGACGAACAGAACCACCTGCTGCCCGAGTACCGCGATCAACCCTTCGTCGCGGTGAACCTCGACCGGGATCGGCTGGACCGGCTCGCCCTGACGGGCTTCGACCTGGTGATCTGCTCGAACGTGCTGGAACACCTCGCCAAGCCGGAGGCCTTCCTGTCGCAGGCCGATGGCCTGCTGGCCCCCGGGGGGCGCTTCTACCTGAGCTGGACCAACTGGCTCTCGCCTTGGGGCGGACACGAGTTCTCGCCGTGGCACTACCTGGGACCCCGGCTGGGTCCCGCCATCCACGACCAGCTTGGGAAGACCCGGTTCCATCGTCCCGGGACCAACCTCTTCATGACCTCCATCGGGGGCATCCTCCGACACCTGCGCGAAGCGACCGACCTGCGCCTGACGCGGCGGGCCCCGAGGTACTATCCCGAGTTCTGGTTCCTGCTGCACCTGCCGGTGGCGCGCGAGTTCCTCGCCTGGAACTGCGCCCTGCTGCTCGCCCGCCGCGCCGACCGCACCGGCAGTGGATCCCCCGGGGCGACCCCGCCAGGAACTTCCATCCCAGCGTCCACCGCCCCATGAACACAGCCTCCCCCATTGCCCCACGACGGCTGAACCTCGGCTGCGGCCTGGATATCCGACCCGGGTGGGTGAACCTCGACTCGGTGGATTACGGGGGAAACCAGCTCTGCGAGCTGAACCAGTACCCGTGGCCGTTCCCGGAGAACCACTTCGACGAGGTCTACGCCTCGCACATCCTCGAGCACATGGGCAACTTCAACGCCGTGGTCACCGAGATCTGGCGGGTGTGCCGGCCCGGGGCGATCCTCACGGTCAAGGTGCCGTTCTTCCTCAGCACCAAGTTCTATTCCGAGCCCGACCACCGCATCCCCTTCGGCATCCGCTCCTTCGACAACTACGAGGACATCACCGGCCGCAACTTGAAGTTCTACGAGCAGTGGAAGCTGGGCCACCGGACCAACTACGGCAGCAAGGCCCGCTTCGTGGTCGAATCCAAGCGCTTCCACTTCTCCAACTTCGCCCTGCTGCGGTGGCTCAACGGGCCCATCAACCTCGAGCCCGTGATCTTCGAGCGGTTCTTCGCGACCGTGCTGACCCCCGAGGAGGTCCATTTCCGTCTTCGCGTGTCCAAGGGCTGAACCTCAGGACCCATGGGCGGTCCTTCACCGGCCCGCCCGGGAACCCCTCCCCGGATCACTCGCGGTTCGACACCCCGGGCCGATCCGGGCTAGGCTGCGCCGTCATGTTCGAAGTCACCCGGTCCCAACTGGACGCCGTCACGTCCAAGCTCGGACAACTGCGCCGGTTCATCGACCTGCCCGAGGCCACCAAGCGGCTGGCCGAATACGAGGCGCAGATGGCTTCCGACGCCTTCTGGAGCAACCAGGAAGCGGCCAAGAAGATCATCGAGGAGTCCAACGCCCTGAAGAAGAAGGCCGAACCGCTGATCCAGTTCGGCAAGCGGGCCGACGATCTGGGGGTGCTGCTGGAGCTGGGCGAGGCCGAACCGCAGGCGGGCCAGGAGGCGGTCCAGGCCGAGGCCGACGCCGAGCTGGCCAAGCTCGATGGCGAGATCGAGGCCTATGAGCTGGAGGTGCTGCTCACCGGCCCCCACGACCGTCGCAGCGCCATCTTCAGCGTCCAGGCCGGCGCCGGCGGCACCGAGGCCCAGGACTGGGCCCAGATGCTCTCCCGCATGTACGAGCGCTGGTTCGAGAGCCGTGGCTGGGAATTCGAATCCACCGACGCCCTGCCGGGGGAACAGGCCGGGCTCAAGAGCGTCACCTACCGGGTCACCGGCCACAACGCGTACGGATTCTGCAAGGCCGAGCGCGGGGTGCACCGGCTGGTGCGCATCTCCCCCTTCGATTCCAACAAACGCCGGCACACCAGCTTCGCCAGCGTGGACGTCATCGCCGAGATCGACGACATCTCCGAGAGCGACATCGTCATCCCCAAGAGCGAGATCCAACGCGACACGTTCCGGTCGGGCGGCAAGGGCGGGCAGAACGTCAACAAGGTGGAGACGGCCGTGCGCCTGACCCACATCCCCACCGGGTTGGTCGCCGCTTCGCAGGCCCAACGCAGCCAGGCGCAGAACGAGGTCACGGCGATGACCATGCTGATCTCCAAGCTCTTCGCCCTGAAGCTCGACCAGGCCAAGTCCGACATGGACAAGTTCTACGGCGAGAAGGGCAGCGTGAGCTGGGGCAACCAGATCCGCAGCTACGTCTTCCAGCCCTACCGCATGGTCAAGGACCTGCGCACCGGCGTGCAGACCAGCGACGTCCAGGGCGTGATGGATGGGGCGCTCGACCCGTTCGTCAACGGGTGGCTGCGCGGCGGGTGCCCCACCAAGCGCATGCAGGGCGTCGGCGACGACGACGAGTGAGCCACGGAGCCCGTGGGGGCCCCGGGGGCGCCGTCGGTCCCGATGGGCGGCGCGCCTGCAGCACGGCGGGCCATGCACTCGGGCACCGCCTGGCTCGTGGCTCAACGCGTGCCGACCGCCAGCAGGGTCTCCAGGCAGGGCTTCTGCTCCTCGCGGGCCACCTTGGTGATCTCGATCTCCGACAGGCCCGCCGCCTCGAGCCAGCGGTGCAGGTCGCTCTCGGCGAAGCCGAGCCAACGGTCGCCGTAGAGTTCGCGGGCCTGCACGAAGCGGTGCTTCACCAGGTCCAGGATCATCACGCGCCCACCGGGCCGCAGGAGGCGGGCGGCGGCCTCGAGGGCCTTGGCCGGATCCTCGGCATGGTGCAGGGCCTGGCTGAGGATGACGAGGTCGACCGATGCCGGGTCGATGGGCGGATCCTGCAGGTCGCCCAGGCGGAACTCGAGGTTGGTCAACCCGTTCTGGCGGGCCTTCCGGGCGCCGAACTGCACCATCTTCTCGGAATTGTCCACGGCGATGACCCGCCGGCAACGCCGGGCCAGCAACTCGGCCAGAAGGCCCTCGCCCGAGCCCAGGTCGGCCACGTCGATGGCCGGGAGCATCCGCAGGAGCAGGTGCCCGAAGGCCTGCCAGGAGCGGCCCGGTCCGTAGCTGCGGTCGAAGCGACCGGCCACCTGGTTGAAGTAGACCTGCGCCTGCTCCTCGCGCCGCGCCAGCACCCGGCGCAGGTTGAGCTGGTCACCCTCGTGCTCGGGCAGCTCCTTGGCCCCCTGCATGGCCAGCCGCGTGAACTCCCGCACCTGCACGTCGGCCTGCGGGTTCAGCCGGTAGAAGGTCCGCTTGCCCTCCCGCCGGGAAAGCACCAGGCCCGTCTCGGACAGCAGGCTGAGGTGGGTCGAGACCCGGGATTGCCCGAGGCCGGTGATTTCCTGGATCTCATTGACGGGCAACTCCTCGGCCTCGAGGAGGGCCACGATGCGCAGCCGGGTCGGGTCGGCCAGGGCGCGCAGGGAGCGGAGGGTGGGCGTCATGGGGAGCCGGTGGAACCAGCTTTCCGATTGAACTCCGCCACCCGGCCCGGAACAAGCTTCTCCCGGCCAAAGCCCTCCGCCCGGCGGGGTTTTCGGACAGGCTCCAAGGCGGATTGAATGGATTCCTCGGAGGTTCCGTCGCTGGACCAGGTCGGGCCCGTCAGGAAGCCCGATCCCCACCCGAGCGCAAGGCACGCGATCCGAACCCGATGACCCCCGGCATGAGTCCTTCCAGCGCACCGCAAGGATCCGGTGGCCGATCCGGGCCGATGCACGGCGGCACGTCCACGGCGGGCACCTCGTACGCCCTCCGACGCCTCGGGCCGGCAACCTGCCGGGGCTTCCTGCGCGGGGTCGCCTCGGGGATCCGCGCGATGGCCGGTCTTTCGATTCCGTGGCTGGCCCTCGGGGTGGTCCTGGGGCCCGGGCCCGCCGCGGCGGCCGCCGACCTGTCCACGTGGCATGCCCGCCCCGCATCGGCCGCCCCGGCCATGCGCTCGGCCTCCGAGGTCACCCTGACGGGGGCGACATGGACCCACTGGGTCTCACCCGACACCGTCGACCATCCGGAGGTGGAGGTGACCCTGAGGGTCGAGAAACCGGCCACGCGGTTCGACTTCTTCGGCTCGAGCTGGTCGGCCTGGCCGGATCCCCGGTTCGAGGATCTCGGCTTCGAGGCCGGGGTCACCCTCTGCGAATCCCCGGACGCCCGGAGCGGCTACCGGGTGCAGGTGTCGCTTCAGCACCAGCAAATCGCGCTGGTGAGATTCCCCGACGGCGGCTACCTGGCGTCGGTCCCCTGCCCGCTCCCGGCACGGGTCCCGATCGCCCTGCGGGTCAGGGCGGCCGGCGGCGTGGTGGAGGTGTGGGTGGATGGCCAGTCCCGCCTGCGGCACGTGGATCGGCTGGGAGCCGGCGTGTCGACGGGGCACGTCGCCCTCGGGGTGGCCAGCGGGGCCACGGTTCGGTTCGGCGACCTTCGGGTCCGGTCGAGTCCGGCGCCGAAGCCCGTCGTCGTCGCGGCCCACGGCCCGAGGTTCAGCGCCCGGCGATGGCTGGGGAACCGATGGTTCGTCTTCGACGGCGACGAGCCGGTGCTGCAGCTGCACTCGGCGGCCGACCCCAGCCAGTTCGCCAAGCTCCGGCCCGGGGTGAAACCCCTGCTGACCTTCGACTCCCATTGGGGCATCGAGAACCAAGGGGCCTACCGGGAGGCCGCCTCCACCTGGACCGAGCCGACCCTTGAGGGCGGCGGGCAGACGTTGCGGGCCCGCTGGACGGCCCGCCATGTGGGCGGCCGCTTCGCCACGACCTCGTCCCTGCAGGTCGGATACGACGCCCGGCGGGACGTCTACACCTACGACATCGACAGCCGACTCGAGGTGCTGCCCGGGGAGCCGTTCGACTTCCGATACGGGTTCGACTTCGAGCACCACACGCCGTTGGACCCGTTCCGCTGGAAATTCCTGATGATCCGCGACGCCTCGGGCAGGCTCACCTACCGGCCGGTCGCCCCGTTCGATCCCGGGACGCTGGAGGGCATCGCCGCGGAGGATGGCCTTCGGGTGTGGCACGGTCGGTTCGACGACCCGGTCCCGGTCTCCCCGGCGGTGGAATACTCGATCGACCCGGCCACGCTGCGCGGGCTGGACCCGGAGGGCAAGCCGACCTCGCGACACCTCAACACGGCCGTCTGCGCGGCCTTCTACGACACGGGCGTCTCCTTCGGGCGCACGCTGGCCCGTCCGGGCCATGTCGTGCCGGTGCGCTACCGCTACACTGGGTATCCCTCGGAGGAGACCGGACGGCTCTTCGGCACCGCCCGCGTCCAGGACAACCCGCGCATCGACCCGCGGCACCATTTCGTCTTCGCCGGCAACCAGTGGCCGCGGATCGGCTTCGGAAAGGCGGTTGCGATGGATCAGCCCTGGTGGGGCGGCCGGCCGTTCCTGTCCGGGCACAACGAACGCCCCAGCTACGATCACCTGCCCGACGAGGGGGGCATCCTGCAACTGGGCCCGGTCTCGCGCGCCGTCGCGCCGGTGGGTCCGGCGAAGGTGACCCCGGGTCGGTACCGGGTGACGGCGCGGGTCCGCCAATTCGACACCCACGGGCCGGGCGGCCGCCTGGAGGTGTTGTCCCTGAAGAACGCCGACCTCGAAGGCAACGGATACCTCGGCCTCGACCCGGGCAACCTCCTGCGGACCAACGCCGGATGCCTGCCGACGGGCAGCCATGGCTGGCGCGACGTGGCCTTCCTGGCCGAGGTGCCCGAATCGGCCGGTGGGCTGGCCTTGAGGCTGTCCAACGAGGGCACGGGGCGGGTTTGGGTGTCGGGCGTGGGCTTCGAACCCTGGGGGGATCGCCCCCTGCCGACGGACCTGCTGCCGGCCCAACCGAGCCTTCCACCGGCGCGATTCGGCGCCCTCTGGGATCTGCCGATGGCCGAGCAGACGGGCCTGCACGTGTTCAACCGGGGCCAGTCGGCCTACCGCACGCTGGAACTGGCCAACGTCGACTGGGTGGTGGACGGCGGCCGACCCGCCCTGCGGTTCTCGGACAACCCGGTCGGGCGCTCCGATTTCCCCAGGCTGGGCATCCTCGACCAATGGCTGCGCAACCCGCACCAGCGTCACAACTACGCTCCGGTCAGCCACGGGGCCTTCGGGCTGGGAGGCCACCATGGCGGCGGACAACGCCTGCCGGGACTGACCCTCGCGGCCTGGATCCGTCCGGCGGCCCGCATGGGCAAGGGCCATCACGAGGGTCGGGGGGACATCATCGGCTACGGCGCCCGGCGCTTCATCCTCGGACTGGGACGGCAGGAGGCGCCCTACGACCTGGAAGCCCGCCTGAACAACCGGGACCGCATCGGGGCATCGACCCAACTGGTCGCCGACCGGTGGCATCACGTGGCCCTTGCCACCCGGCCGGAGAATGGCCGGTGGCAGGCCACGCTGTTCCTGGACGGCGAGCCGGTGGGGGCCGGCGCATGCGGTTCGCTGCCGATCGACGCCGAGGTCCCGGACTCGGTCGTGCTCGGGGCCGAGCTGTTCTACCTGCACGATGCCTACTACCGGGGCCTCATGGGCGAGGTGTTGGTCGTGCCGCGGGCGCTGGAGACTGCCGAGGTGCGGACGTTGGCCGGATCCGGCGGCAGGACGCCGTGACCCTCGGGCAGGCGACTTTCCGCCCCCCGTGGAACCGCAGGCCATCCGCAGGCCATCCGAAGGCCATCAATCCGGCTCGGCCGGTGGTGGCGCCTGCCCACCCCGGGCGGTTTCCCCTTGGACTCCCGCCTTGTCGGGGCGCCCGGGGTCCGCGTAGGGTTTCTCCACAGTCCTGACACACCCCCAGTCTCCACTCACAAATCCATGAACTCCGCAATCCGCTTCAAACTGTTCCTCATGATGGTCCTTGAGATCGCCATCTGGGGGGCATGGCAGGTGCAAATCTTCAACTACATGCCGCTGCTGAAGTTCGAGGGTTGGCAAATGAGCCTTGCGGGGTCGATGTTCGCCATCGCGTCGCTCGTTGGCATTTTTTTCAGCAACCAATTTGCCGACCGCAACTTCTCAGCCGAAAAATTTCTTGCATTCAGCCACTTGGTCGGAGGAGCGGCCCTCATCGGTACTGGTTTCATGCGTGATTTCTGGCCGTTTTTCGCGTGCTTTCTGGTGTACGGCCTGCTCTACGTGCCCACAATTTCCGTCACCAACTCGCTTGCCTTCACCCACCTCGCCGATCCAGCGAAGGATTTCGGGTTTGTCCGCATGGGCGGCACCATCGGATGGATCTTGGTGTCGTGGCCACTCGTGTTCCTGCTTGATGCCAAATCGACTGTTGAACAGTTGCGTTGGATTTTCTTCGTCGCCGCGATCATCTCCTTCGCTCTTGCAGCCTTCAGCCTCACCCTGCCGCACACGCCTCCTCGGCCAGCCGCATCGGGCGAAAGCGGTTTGGCCTGGGTGAAGGCAGCCAAGCTGCTTAGGTTGCCATATGTCCTCGTGCTCTTTTTGGTGACGCTCATCGATTCCACCATTCACAACGGCTATTTTGTCCTGATCGGTGGGTTCCTTCAGGGCGCCATCAAAATGCCGGACAATTGGATTTCCGCGGTCACTACCATCGGACAGGTGGCCGAAATCGTGACCATGCTCATTCTGGGGACGGTGCTGAAGCGGTTGGGCTGGAAAGTAACGATGCTGCTCGGAATTGCTGGCCATCTCGTCCGATTTCTTATTTTCGCCTTCTTCAATTCCCCTTCTGACATGTACCTGATCATCGCCGTGCAGGTCCTCCACGGCATTTGTTACGCCTTCTTCTTTGCGACCCTCTACATTTGGGTCGATGACGTATTCCCTAAGGACATCCGCACCAGCGCACAAGGCCTCTTCAACCTTCTAGTCCTCGGCGCAGGCCTCGTGCTCGCAAATTTCTGGTTTGGAGCACATAAAGCTTCAGTTACCAGCGCAACCGGAGTGGTCGATTACCATAAACTTTTCCTCCTCCCCGCAGGCCTTGCGGCTGCCGCGGTCGTGTTGCTGGCCCTATTTTTTCGGCCGCCCACCGCTCGACCTGCGGAGGTTGGAACCGCTGTCGCCGCGCACTGAGCCTCACAAGACCTCAAGCCAAAATCCCTGAACCCTCGATTCCAGAACCCTTCAACCTCCCGCCATGAATCGCCGTAAATTCCTCGAGCAGGCCTCGATGGCCGCCACCTTCACTGCCACCGGGTGCTCCTCGTGGCCGAGTGGCGACAAGGATCGGTCCTTCCGGATCAGCCTGGCCGAGTGGTCGTACCACAAGGCCCTCTTCGGTAAGAAGATGACCCACATGGACTTCCCCATCGTGGCCCGGCGGACCCATGACCTGGACGGCATCGAGCTGGTCAACCAGTTCTTCAAGGACCAGGCCAGAGACACCGGGTACCTCAAGGAGTTCAAGGGGCGCGCCGACAGCGAGGGCGTGCGCTGCCTGCTGATCATGTGCGACGGCGAGGGAGCCCTGGGCGACCCGGAGGCGACCAAGCGCCGGCAGGCCGTCGAGAACCACCGCAAGTGGGCCGAGGCGGCAAAGCTCCTAGGCTGCCACTCGATCCGGGTGAACGCCGAGACCAACGAGATCGGGTCCTTTGAGGAACAGCAGAAGCGCGCCGCCGACGGCCTCCGTCAGTTATCCGACCTGTGCAACCCGCTTGGGCTCAACTGCATCGTCGAGAACCACGGACACCTCAGCTCCAACGGCAAGTGGCTTGCCGGCGTCATGAAGCTCGTCGGGGCGTCGAACTGCGGCATCCTGCCCGACTTCGGCAACTTCACCATCCGGCCGGGCCAAACCTACGACCGCTACGTCGGCGTGACCGAAATGATGCCCTTCGCCAAGGCCGTCAGCGCCAAGTCCCACGACTTCGACGCCGAGGGCAACTGCGTGGAGACCGACTACCGCAGGATGATGAAGATCGTGCTCGACGCGGGGTACCGAGGCTTCGTCGGCATCGAGTACGAGGGCGGCAAGCTGCCCGAGCGCGAGGGCATCAATGCCACGCGCGACCTGCTCATCCGCCTGCGCCTCGAGGGCATCTGAGCCCCGGGGTCTTTACGAGGTCGAAGCCGTCTTTGGCGTCGGAGCCTTGTCGCGGACGACCCCGGGCGGCGGACCGACCGCCTGCCTGCCGCCTGCCGCCTGCCGCCGTCCCCCGCACGGTGGGCCCTTGGCCCCGCCGTCCGGTCCACGCACCAGGGGAACCGGCCCACCCCAGGGTTTTCCGAAGCACGACCGGACATGGTCCCCGCTTGACGGTCGTGAAACGCGAGTGAATGGTCGTTCGCGTTTATGAGACCGGCCGGCACACGCAACCGCACCTTTCCCCAGAGGCAGGAGACCATCCTCCGGGCCGCCTGCGAGGTGTTCGTCCGCGACGGATTCCACGCGGCATCGATGAAGGACATCTGCTCGGCCGCCGGCATGAGCCCCGGCTCGGTGTACCGGTATTTCGCCAGCAAGGACGACCTGGTCCGGGCGATGATCGATTCCGACCGGGCGCGCTGGATGGCCGCGATGGATGCGCTGCCGGCCGGCGGAGGCCTGCTCGCGGCGCTCGAGGCGCTGGCCGAACTGGGATTGCGGGACCTCGAGGACCGGGGATTTCTCAACCTCTGGGTGGAGACTGCCGCGGAGGCGGCCCGAAACCCCGGGGTGGCGGTGCGACTTCACGACAGCTACTCGAGCCTGCAGGCGCGCCTGGCCTCCCTCATCGCGGACGCCCAGGCCAACGGCTCCATCGCCTCGACGACCGATCCTGGCACGTTGTCGTGCCTCGTCATGGCCGCCTTCGACGGCCTCATCCTCAGGGCCACCGTCGATCCCGGGCTCGACGCGCGCCCGCTCACCCGGGGCTTCCTGGACTTCATCGGGCGCGCCATCGGGGCCCGGACGCCGGCCCGCGGCGCATCCTCCGCCCCAAGGGCCTCCGCCAAGAAGACCTCCGGCCGAACCCGGCCCCCGGGACGAAAGGCCCGCCGATGACCTGGGTGGGTCTCCAGATGCTGCGGAACGACCGGGCCAAGTTCGCCGCGATGATCGTGGCGGTGTCGCTGGCGGTCTTCCTCATGCAGAACCAGGCGGCGATCCTCGCGACGATGCTGTCCATGACGGCGGCGCAGATCCGCGACGTGAAGGACGCGGACCTATGGGTGACCCAGCCCGAGGTCGAGTGTTTCGACCAGGTCCGGTCGCTGCGGGACATCGAGCTGCTGCGCGTCCGCGGCGTTCCGGGCGTCGCCTGGGCTGCGCCGCTGGTGAAGATCGACGCCATCGGGCGCTCCGACGGCGGCCGGCTCAACACGGTGACCATGCTTGGCATCGACGACGCCAGCCTCGTCGGCCTGCCCCACCGCATGCGGGTAGGCCAGGCCGACGCCATCCGCGAGCGGGACACGGCCGTCATCGACCCCGGGGGCCACGAACTCTTCTTCCCCGGCGAGCCGTTCCGTCCCGGCCGTTCCATCCGCATCCGCGACCGCCGCATCCGCATCGTCGGGGTTTCCGATGCGGCCGCCCCGTTCACGGGCCTGCCGTTGCTGCACACCTCCCGTTCGACGGCCGCCGCGCTCAGCCTCGGCGAAGCGCACCTCACGAGCTTCATCCTCGCCAAGGCGACACCGGGAAGCCGGCCCGCGGAGGTCTGCCGGCGCATTGACGCCCTAGGCGGCCTGAGGGCCCGCACCACCGAGGGGTTCGCCCGCGATGCGATGAGGTTCTACGGCAGCCAGGGCGTGCCGATGCTCTTCATGGTCACGATCGGCATCGGGCTCGTCGTCGGGGCGGCCATCACCGGCCAGACCTTCCTGATGTTCATCAAGGAGAACGCCCGGCCGCTCTCGATGCTCAAGGTGGTGGGCACGACCGACCGCCAGCTGGGCCGGATGATCCTCCTCCAGGGAGCCCTCGTGCTGGGCCTGGGCTCGTGCTTCGGCAGTGCGATCGCGGCGGCGGTCTGCGACCTCGTGCGCACCCAGCCCTTCCTGCGCAGCCTGTACCTGCCGTGGGAGATCGCCCTGGGCACCTGCGGGGCGCTGGCGTCGGTGACGGGCCTGGCGCTCTACGCGAGCTTCCGTCACGTCCGCGCCCTGGAACCGGCCACCGTCTTCCGCTGATCCCATGGTTTCCGACGACCCAACGGCCGTGCGGTGCACGGACATCCGGCGGCATTTCGGCGAGGGTGAGGCCCGCGTCGAGGTCCTGTGCGGGGTGGACCATTCGGTCCGCCGCGGCGAACTGAGCTTCCTGGTCGGCCCCAGCGGCTGCGGCAAGACGACCCTCATCTCGGTGATCGCCGGCCTGCTCGAGCCGACCTCCGGCGCGGTGTCCCTCTTCGGCAGGAACCTCGGCACGATGCCACCCGACGAACGGGTGCTGTTCCGGCGGGAGCACCTCGGATTCGTCTTCCAGCAGTACAACCTGTTGCAGGCGCTGACCGCCGCCGAGAACGCCGCCGTGCCGCTGCTGGCGGCCGGGATGCGCCGCCTGGAGGCCGTGGACCGGGCCCGCGCCCTGCTGGACCGCCTGGGCCTCGGCAGCCGCACCGGGGCCTATCCCCGGCAATTGTCCGGCGGCCAGCAGCAGCGGGTGGCGCTGGCCCGCGCGCTGGTGCACGAGCCGAGGCTGGTGATCTGCGACGAGCCGACCGCCGCCCTCGACCACGCCACGGGCGAAGCCGTGATGGAACTCCTGGCCACGGCCGCCGTGCACCCGGACCGCGCGGTCCTCGTGGTCACCCACGACAGCCGCGTCTACCACTTCGCCGACGTCATCGCCCACATGGACGATGGCCGCATCGTCCGCACCGAAGCGGGACCGTCCTCCCCGGTTCCGACGTCCCCTTTCCCGTCGACCGCTCCCGCATGAAACACCACCTGCTCACCCTGCTTGCCGCCGGCGCGGCCATCTTCGCCACCGTCTCCGTGGTGCGGACCCAACCCCTGCGCGAGACGAGCGAGCCGCCCTCGGCCCCGCCCGCCTCGACCTTTCCCGAGACCGTCGCCGCGGTCGGCCTTGTCGAGGCCGGCTCCGAACACATCAGCGTGGGCACCCCGATCGCCGGCGTGGTGGCCGAGGTGACGGCGGCCATCGGCCAGGCGGTCACCACCGGGACCCCGCTATTCCGCCTCGAAACGCGGCACCTCGAGGCCTCGCTGGCCGTGAAGACCGCGCTCGCCGGGGCGGCACGCGCCCGCCTGGAGACAGCACGGAGCACAGTTGCCGACCTGGCCGACCGTGTGGAGCGGTCCCGGAAGCTGCGCGCCGGCACGGTCATCAGCGAGGAGGAGTTGGTCCGCAACGGCTTCTCGCTGCGGACCGCCGAGGCCCGACTCGCCGAGGCGGCGGCCGAGGTGGTGGCGGCCGAGGCCGAGGTGCAGGCCGTCCGCACCGAGATCGCCCGGTGCACCGTGGCCGCGCCCATCGACGGCACCGTGCTGCAGTCGCGGATCCGGCCCGGCGAATTCGCCGCCACGGGACCCGGGTCGGGCCCGGGCGGCCCGCTGATGATCCTGGGCAACCTGAGCCCGCTGCACCTCCGGGTGGACGTCGACGAGCACGAGGCCTGGCGCATCGGCCCGGCAAGCCGCGCCCGTGCGCATGTCCGGGGCAATGCCGGCATGTCGCACGCGCTGGAGTTCGGGAGGATTGAACCCTTTGTGATCCCCAAGCGCTCGCTGACCGGCGACAGCATCGAGCGCGTGGACACGCGCGTGCTGCAGGTGATCTACCGCATCGCGCCGACCGGGGATGGACCCGTGACACCGCCGCAGACGGGCCCTCGCCTGCATCCCGGCCAACAGATGGACGTGTTCATCGAGGCGGGCGGCGCGCCGAAGGTGGCCGCCTCGCGTTGAGCAGGGCTTCTGGGAGGGGGGGGGCGGCGCTCAATGCCCGTGCAGGCTGAACCAGAGCTGCCCCCGCGCGCCGACGTCGTAGCGCAACTCGTACTGCATGGCCGGACGCGCATCGGCCAGCGTGATGCGGACGGTGCGGCCATCGGGCAGCAGGACGGCCGAGTTCACCCCGACCTCGTCCTGGCCCTCCTGGCCCGGATGGGCCAACGACCAGTCCTTGGACCCGTAGTCCTGGGAGTAGCGGTAGTTCCACCGACGCACGCCGAAGCTCCCGGGGTCGGCGGCCAGCGCAGGGTCGAGCTTCTCGGCGAAGGTGAACTCCAGCGACGTGCCGTCCTGCCGCCACGCCACGGGGACGCGCAGCGGCCGGGAGGTGCGCCGCACACGCTGGAGGACCCCGTCCTTCACCGCGCTGGTCTGCCAGCCCGTGCTGCCGGCGACGTACAGGGCGCCCTCGCGGGCGTGGAAGGTCGCCCGGTTGGGGCCGCTGAGGAACTTCACCGGCAGGGGCACCACCGCCCCCTGGGGCACCGCGCCCCGGTCGTCCCGTAGCGCCAGCATCATCCCGCAGCGCCCCCACAGCAGGTGGACCATCTGGCCGCCGAGATCACCCCACTGGCCCGCCGGGATCCACGCCTGGGATCCGCTGGAGTTGTCCACGGCATGCGGGATCCAGCACAGGGGCCAGTCCCGGCCGAAGGTAGGGTTGTGGTCGGCCTTGGGACCTCCGTAGCCATACCAGCCCCCGTCCCGGGCCTCGATGATCTCGCTCGTGGGCGTCCAGGTCCCCTGCTGCGGCGACACGGTCACGATCCCCCCGTCGGGCCGGACCCCCATGCCGTTGGGGTTGCGGAAGCCCGAGGCGATCGTCCGGGCCGATCGGCCATCGGCCGCGACCCGATGCACGCCTTGCGGATCGGCGTAGTAGAAGCGCCCCGTCGAATCGACCTCGAGGCAGGTGACATAATCGTGCCCGCCGGGCGAGGTGGCGATGCCGTCGAAGAAGGTGGCGTAGCAGTCGGCGACCCCGTCGCCGTTGGTGTCCTCGAGACGGGTGATGCGGTCCTTGCCCAGGACGTACACCTGGTTGTCGCGGACCTTCAGGCCGAGGGGCTGGAAGAGCCCGCTGGCGACCCGTTTCCACCGTAGCGCCTGGAGTCCGTCGTCGATGCCGGTGACCCGCCAGACATCGCCATGGATGGTGCAGACATGGCCGGCGCCGTCGGCCGTGAAGTCCACGCCCGAGGCGAAGAGCAGCGCCTGATAGGGGTTGTCGTAGGGGAGCGTGAGGGTGTCGACGGCGAAGGGCCCGTTCTCGAGGCCACGCTGGCCCCGGGTGACCAACTCCACCACCCCCGGGGCCGGCGGGATCGGCGCGGTGCCGGCGACGGCGGGCGGTCGGGCCTTGGCCCATCGCTCGAAGGCGGTGCCTTCACCCACCGCTCCCCGCCAGAGGATCACGTCCAAGGCCAGCGGGTCCCCGATCGGGAGCTTGAGCACCGCCGATCCGAGGCCGGGACCCGCCGGCTCCCGGCGAAGGCTCGACTCGCACTCGATCGCCGTGCCGGTCACGACGGCGGCTGCCGACGTTTTTCCGGCGTCCGTGTTCCGGACCAGATGCGTGTGCCGGAGGGTGTCCACCGTGGCCGAAGGCACGCCCTGGACGATCTGGATCGATCGGTCCTGAAACACGTCGTTGGACAACCGGTCGCCGTTCAGGTGACCTGCCGACCACCAACGCAGCGGCGCGGTGCGGGCACCGATCTCCAGGTGCCGCACGAGGGCCGGTCCGGCCGGCGTCGTCGCCCATTCCGGACGCTCGCGCACGCGCACGCCCCCGACCTCCCAGTCCAACACGATGCCGTCCGGGGTGTGGTGCTGGCCGAGGAACCTCGGGGCCGGGGCATCCTTCGGACGGACCGGGTCGGAAGTCCAGAGCACCGGACCCGCCGGCACCGGCGTCCCGATGAGACCGAAGCGGGTCGCGTCGAACTTGAGGAAGCCCCCGGTCCACGCCGCCCGGACCGATCCCTGCGCCAGGTCGTAGAGCACGCTGGCGTCGGGCCCCACCCGCACGGTCAGCCCGCGGACCACGGTGCCGCCGTCGGGCAACCGCACCGTGGAGGCCAGGAACGGCCCGATGTCGGTGCGCTGCCAGCGGTTGTCCACCCAGTCCTTCTCGGCCTGGACCCCGGGCTCGCGCCCCGAGGCCGGGGGTTCGCCGGCGGAACCGCCGGCCGCCGCCGTGAGTTTCCCGAGTCCGTCGAGTTCCTTGCGAAGCTTCACGGCCGCATCCTCCTCGGTGTGGCCGATGAGGCCCACGGGACCACGCCATCCGCTGGCCTCCACGATCTTCAGCAGGCGGGCCTCCTGGTCGCCCTGTCCGAGGGGGAGGATCTTCTTCCCGACCTTGTCGCCGTCCCGGACCATCCCGTTGAGGTTCAGGGCCAGCAGGTGCGGCTTGAGGATGCCGAACTGTCGCTCGAAGTCGTCGAGATGCCCGTGGCCGTGGTGGAAGTTGTAGACGCTGCCGACATTCGCGTGGCCAGCCTTCCGCAACCCCTCGAGGACGCGCACCTGGTTGGCCGGCTCCCCGAACCAGCCGAGGTGGTTGTACAGGGCCACGGTGCAGCCGAGCCGGGCCGCCTCGGCGCAGATGGGCCCGAGGGTTCCCACGGCGGCCTGTACCTTCTGCTCCAGCCGCGCGGCGTCGGGCTCGGGCTCCGTGCCCAGGGTGATCCACAGTTGTGGGTGGATGCGCTGGCGCTCGACGCACGCGAGGATGGCCTTCGCCTCGGCATTGAGGGCGGCCGGGAACCACCAGGCCGTGATCTCGATGCGACGACGACGCATCGCCTCGACCTCGGCGTCGAAGGTGGGCAGGTGCTCGGCGCGCCAATCGTAGGCCAGCCGGTTGAACCCCAACTGCTCGAGCATCTCCGCCCGGGCCTCGGGTCCGCGCTTCTGCGAGTCGAAGGGCACGATGCACCACGCCACGAGGTTGGTGCGGGAGAAGAGGCCTTGGGCCGGCAGGGCCCGGAGACCCGGGGCCGACAGCAGGAAACCCAGGACGCCGAAGACGCCGAGGATCCGGGACAGGCAGGCGACGGATCGGCCGGACGAACCGCAGGGGAATCTCATGCCCGCAGGCTACCGGAGACCCGCGGGCGAAGTCACGCGCCGGACGCCCGGGCACCGGTCAGCTCGGCCCGGGTCATCTCGGTGATGAGGCGCTCGAAGCTGATCTCGGGCGTCCACCCGAGGAGTTCGCGGGCCCGCGCCGGGTTGCCGACGAGGTTCGACGGCTCGGCCGGACGCAGGAACCGGGGATCCTGCCGCACATGCTGCCGCCAATCGAGGCCCACCGAGGCGAAGGCCACCTCGACCACGTCCTGCACCGAATGGAGCACCCCGCTGGCGAAGAGGTAATCCCGCGGGATCTCCTGCTGCAGGCTCAGCCACATGCCGCGCACGTAGTCCCGGGCGTCTCCCCAGTCGCGGAGGGCGGAGGTGTCGCCCAGGGCCAGGTCGCGCTGGCGTCCCTCGCGGATGGTGGCGGCGGCCCGGCAGATCTTGCGCGTGACGAAGTTCTCCCCGCGACGGGGCGACTCGTGGTTGTAGAGGATGCCGTTGACCGCGTAGAGCCCGTGGGCTTCCCGGTAGATGCGCACCATCTGCGCCGCAAACGCCTTGGCCGTGCCATATGGGCTGACCGGCTGGAACGGCGTATGCTCGTCCTGTGGCGCGACGGCAGGCCGACCGAACATCTCGCTGGATCCGGCGTGGAAGAGCCGGGGCGGCTTCGGCAGGTCGCGGATCATCTCCAGCAGGCGCAGCGTGCCCATCGCCGTCATCTCGCAGGTGGACTCTGGAATGTCGAAGCTCAGGCCCACATGGCTCTGGCCGGCCAGGTGGTACACCTCGTCGGGACCGACCCGGACGAGCACGCGCCGGAGAGTGGTCGGATCGTCGAGATCGGCGTAATGAAGGTGGAGGGTCCGGCCGTAGACCGACGGATCGGCATACAGGTGCCCCAGGCGGGATCGCTCCAGCGAACTGGTCCGACGGACCACCCCATGCACCTCGTAGCCCCGCCCCAGGAGCCATTCGGTGAGGTACGACCCGTCCTGACCCGTGATGCCGGTGATCAACGCCTTGGGAGCCATGACGGGGCCACCGTCCCCGGAACCTGCTCAGGCCAGCAAGCGCGGAGTTGCCCTGAGCGCGCGTCCGTGGACTCCCGACCCGTCCTTGCCCACCGGGCGCGCGCGATCCACGTTTCCCGGCACCTGCCCATGTTTCGACTCCTCCTCGCCGGGTGGCTCCTGGCCGGCCTTGTCCGGGCCGCGAGCCCGCGCCCGTCGCCGTCCCTGTCGCCGTCGGCCCCGCCCCCGATCCATCGCGAATTCCGGGCGATGTGGATCGCCACGGTGGGCAACATCGACTGGCCCAGCAAACCGGGGCTGCCTGTCGCCACCCAGCAGGCGGAGCTGCGTGCCCTGCTCGACACGGCCCGACGCGCGAACCTCAACGCCGTCCTGCTGCAGATCCGCACCGGCTGCGATGCGCTGTACCCGTCGGCGCTGGAACCCTGGAGCGAATACCTGTCCGGCCGCATGGGACAGGGCCCGAACCCGCCTTGGGATCCCCTGGCCTTCGCGGTGGCCGAGGCCCACGCGCGCGGGCTCGAACTGCACGCGTGGCTCAACCCGTTGCGGGCCCGCTACAGCCAGGCCCTCTCGCCGGTCGCCCCGCGGCACGTCAGCCGCACCCGGCCGGACCTGGTGGTGGCCTACGGGAGGTTCCTGTGGCTGGACCCTGGGCTGGCCGAATCCCGGGACCTGACCCTGAAGGTGGTGGCCGATGTGGTGCGCCGGTACGACATCGATGGGCTCCACATCGACGACTACTTCTATCCCTACCCGGAGAAGTCCGCGCTGGGAGTCCCCCTGCCCTTCCCGGATGACCGGAGCTGGGCGGCCTACCGCGGCGCCGGGGGCAAGCTGGCCCGCCCGGACTGGCGGCGCGAGAACGTCAACACGCTGGTGCGTGCCATGAACACCACCGTTCACCGCGAGAAGCCCGGGGTGAAGTTTGGCATCAGTCCCTTCGGCATCTGGAGGCCCGGGTTCCCGGAGGGCATCCAGGGCATGGACCAGTTCGAGGTGCTCCACGCCGACGCCCGCCAATGGATCCGCGACGGCCTGGCCGACTACTTCGCGCCCCAGCTTTACTGGACGGAACGCCAAGCCGGCCAGCGCTTCAGCCGTCTGCTGGCCTGGTGGGCCTCGGAGAACACCGCGCGTCGCCACCTCTGGCCCGGGCTGAACGCCGCGGACATCGGCAAGGGCCGGAACGCCGCCGAGATCCTCTGGCAAGCCGGCCAGATCGGCCCCCGGACGGGATCGTCGGGCTCGATCCTGTGGAACGCCTCAGCCCTCCACGCCAACCGGGACGGCCTGGCCACCCGGCTGGTGCAGGGGCCCTTCGCCCAGAGGGCCCTGGTGCCCGCGTCGCCGTGGCTCGGCTCGCAGGCGCCGGAGACCCCGGTGATCGAGGTGGCCCATGGAGGCCGGGGTCCGGTGACGGTCGACGTGGACGCCGGGAAGGACGCGAACCTGTCGGCGGTGGTGGTTCAAACCCTCGGCGAGTGGTCCTGGAAGACCGAGATCCTGCCCGGGGCGACCCGCCGACTTTCCGTGGCCCGCACCTACCGAGGCACCCCGCCGCGGGAGCTCCGGGTGGTCACCGTCTCGCGCACCGGCATCGAGAGCGCGCCGGCGGTCTGGCGGCCGAAGTGACGCCGGGAAGCCGGCGCTCAGCGCGGGGCCAGCACCACGCGGAACCCGACGAAGTGGATGCCGTTGGAAGGAGCCATCATGAAGCGGCTCGAGGCGCCGCCATACTGCAGGTCCTGGTTCCATCCGCCCCCCTTGAAGACCTTGTAGGCGTTGGTGCCCGTGTTGGGCGGGCCCTGGGGGTCGGTCAGCGGACGGGCCGGGTAGGGCTCGAACCAGTCCGAAACCCATTCCCAGACATTCCCGTGCATGTCGTGCAGGCCCCAGCCGTTGGACGACTTGCCGCCGACCGGGTGGGTCGACGCGTCGCAGTTCTCGGCCGTCCAGGCATGCGTCTCCCCCTCCTCGGGCCTCGACCCGAAGTAGAAGCGGTTGGTCGACCCGGCCCGGCAGGCATACTCCCACTCGGCCTCGGTGGGCAGACGGTACAGGAAATCGGCGGGCAACCGACCCTGATCCCGTTCCCGCGACGTGACCCGCGCGCAGTAGTTGCTGGCCTGCACGAAGGAGACCTTCTCGACCGGGTGGTCGCTCCGGCCCGCGAAATGGCTGGGGTTCGATCCCATGACCGCCTCGAACTCGGCCTGGGTGACCTCGTATCTGCCGATCCAGAAGTCCCGGGTCAGCGTCACGGGGAACCGGATGCGCTGGAAGGTCCCGGCCGGGATGCGGACCATGTTGGTGATCGGCACCGGGGCCGACGGGGTGGGAGAGGCCGCGCCGCCCGGGGTCGAAGACGGCGCGGACGACGGGGCCGGACCGCACCCGGACAGCCCGGCGGCGATCCCCAGCGTGAGCGCGAGGGACAGAAGGACGGAGCCCACGGCCTGACGGGCGACGGACCTGCTCTCGGGCGGGACGGCAGGGCGACGGGTGGCGGGACGCTGGATCATGGTCGGGATGCCGAAGGCTGGGCGACGTCCACCGAGGCCTGCGACGGCTGCAGCGGGATGCGCTGCTCGGGACGATTCGGCCAACGCACGCGCAGGGCAACGGCTTTGTTGGTGCCCCCCAGGACCCGGACGGCGGCATCCTGCGACCAATAGCCGCCGCCCGCCGACACCCCATGCAGGGGGCCCAGGCCTCCCTGGGCGTCCTCCAGGCGCAGTTCGACCCCGACGCCGTCGGGGTTTCCGGCGGGCCCCTTGAGCACCACCCGCAGGCCCGGCGTGCCTGCCCGGTTCCGGAAGAGCCGGGTGGCTCCGTGGTTCTGGCTGATCACCGCGTCCAAACGGCCGTCATGGTCGAAATCGCCCAAGGCCGCCCCGCGCTGCTCGCCGAAGACGCGGATGCCCGACGCCTCGGGATCCCAGGCGCTGAAGGTGCCGTCACCCCGGCCGCGCAAGACCAGCCCGTACCCGCCGTCCTCGCGGGTGAGGTCCGAGGCGGTGCCGAAGAAGTTCTGCGAGGCGAGCAGGTCCTGCACCCCGTCGCCGTCGAGGTCGCCGACCGCCACCGAAAACCCCGGGGCCCGCTGGGCCTCGACCGGGAGGGGCAGCGCCTCGAAGCGGGAACCCCGGTTTAGGAACACCATCGACGAGAGTTCCGAGGCCCCGACCCACGAAGCCTTGGGCGCCCCCATCCGCTTCAGGATGACCGGGACGGTTGCCTGGGAGAACTCGGCGTGCGAGGCGAACTCGGAGGCGATCTTGGGGATGCCTTGGGCCAGCCAGGCCCGGTCGTGGACCGGCCACCAGTCGTCCCCGGACCGCCAGGCCTCAAGGATCTGCACCACGCCGTCGCCAGCCCAGTCGCCATGGAAGAGGCGCAGGTCGAGGGGGCGATACAGCTCATACTGCGAATTGCGCCCCCAGTTGCCGCAGACCAGGTCCGGCAGGCCGTCGCCATTGAAGTCGCCGGTGGCCACCCCCGACCAGAGCCCGGGTCGGCCGGAAAGTCCCCAGGCCTCGGTCGCGTCCCGGAAGCCGCCCGCTTCGCTCAGGAAGACACGGACCGGTCCCCACTCCGTGGCCACCACCAGATCGGCGTCGCCGTCGCGGTCCAGGTCCACCGCACAGGCCCCGGTGGCCATGCCGAGAGACTCGAAGGCGGCGCTCCGGCGCGGGTCGGGCACCAGTCGTCCCTGCTCGTTCAACCACCACTGCGAGGGCACCGCCTCCGGATAGCGGGCGCTGCGACTCCGCCCGCCCATCCAGACATCGAGGTCGCCGTCGCCATCGACATCGGTGGCCACCAGGGCTCCGACGGCCTGGGTTCCGGCGGGCAGGACTTCCGGCGGTGTCCCGGCCGCCGGCGCATGGACCTCGAGCCGGGAGGGCGATCCCGGGGGCAGTTCGCCGTTGGAGACCGACACCAGCATCCGCCGACCGCCACGCCCATCGGGCCAGCCCAGAATGGCCCCCTGGTCCGCCGTGGCCACTGGTGGATTGGTCAGCGCGGCCCAGCCCCGACCTTGGAGATTTCGATAGGCTCCGAGCGATCCGCCCCGGCCGCCGGCGATGAACAAATCCTCCCAACCGTCTCCGTCGAGATCGTACCAGGCGACGCCGGGTCCGAGCCGGCTCAGGCGTCGCGGAACCGTGGGCTGGCGGGACGCGTCATCGAACTCCTCGTCCACATGGCGGTGATCAAGGGCTGCGCTCAGGTCCTCGAACAGCGTGGGGGCGGATCCTGCGGCCGTTCCGGCCGAGGCCGGTGCCAGGGCAGGTACCGAGGCCTGTACCGAGGCCGGCTCGGCGGGTTCGCTGACCTCATACACCCGATCGCCCTTGATGCCTTCGACCACCGTCTCACGGCCGCTGCGCCACCGGACCTTCAGGCGCGCCCCGACGTCGGCCCGGGCATCGAAGGCGAAGACCCTCAGGGCCTCGTCGCCCGACAGGTACCGCCCGCCGGCGATCATTTCCTGCGCCTGGGTCCGGCCGGCCGAGATGAGCGACACCCGCGCCCCGATGCCCTGGGTGTTGGGGGATAGTCCCTTCAGGCGCACCGCCACCCGCGCTCCCGGGCCGGTGTTCTGGAGCACGGTGGCCGGGGCGTTGAGGTTGTTGATCACCAGATCCAGGTCGCCGTCGCCATCGAGGTCGCCGGCGGCCATCCCGTACGAGATGCCCTCGAGATCGAATCCCCAGGCGCGGCCAGCCGGCTCGAAACGCGCCTGCCCCACGTTGCGGAAGGCCGCATTGCGGGTCCGCCAGCGCGGGTGCCGCTGCATGGACCGCTTCAGCTCGGCCTCGCTGAGTCGCCGGCCCGAGTCCTTGATCCCGGTGTGGCTGTCCTGGTCCATCACGTCGAACTCGAAGCCGTTGGTGACCAGCAGGTCCTCGTAACCGTCGAGATCCACGTCGAGGAAGAGCGTGGACCAGGTCCAGTCGGAGGCGGCCAGTCCGGCCATCCACGCCACCTCGGTGAAGTGGCCCCCGGACCCGCCCAGGAACAACGTGTTGCGGTTGAATTGCGGACGCCCCTCGGAAAGCTCGATTTCGGCGGCCGTCGGCCGGTCGCGCACCAACTGGGTCATGCGGAAGCGGTGGTCGCGGGCCAGCATGTCCACCACAAAGAAGTCGTCGAACCCGTCGCGGTTCACATCCGCGAAGTCGACCCCCATGGCCGAGCGGCTGGTGTGCCGCATCTTGAGCGTCTCCAGCTCGC